>ERZ795059.136-NODE-136-length-108940-cov-12.070597_pt1 | contig 108940 bp, 102 predicted proteins | sample MGYA00375143_ERZ795059 | MGnify/ENA primary metagenome ERZ795059 (study PRJEB30188, sample SAMN05720168) | activated sludge metagenome | isolation source: Anaerobic digester | place: USA | collected 2015-01-07 ... | reverse complement strand
GTAGGGTGCATCTTGATGCACCGCGACCGAACTTCGGTGCATCAAGATGCACCCTACATGGTGGGTGTGGCTCTGGGTCCCGGCTTATGCCGGGAGGAGCGGGACGAGGAGCTGGCGTTCGTGGGTGGGGCTTCTGGGGTCCTGCTTTTGCGGGAATGACGGCGGAGAAGGCGGTGGGTGTGGTGCGGTGCATCGTTGATGCACCCTACGGCTCGCGAAAAAAGTGAAGGGACTGGACGCGACGGCAGGGGTGGGTGGGTTGTTGCGTGGGGATTGGAGGCGTGGGTAGCTCTGGCGTGGCCGGTGGCAGCGGAGGTTTCCATGGCGCGTGGAGTGTGGGTTGCTGTTGCCGTGATGGTTGCGCCGCTGGCGCACGCGCAGAAGGTGGTGACGCCGACGACCGCGCCGCCTGCAGGCTATGTGGCGCCGCGAACATCGTGGGGTGCGCCGAGCATTGAAGGGATGTGGACGACGAATTTCATCCTGCCGATGGAGGCATCGCCGCGCACGCCGACGCTGACGCTGCCGGAGAAGGATGCTCAGGCGATGGCGGATCTGCTGGCGGGAGAAATCGCGTCGTCGTTCGATGCGCAGCTTGATCCCGAAGTTCCGGTGAACATCAGGAACACGAGCGGGCTTGCGGTGGTGAAGGGCGAGCGGCGGACGCGGGCAGTTGTGCTGCCGGCAGATGGACGGCTGCCCTATACGCCGGAGGCGCGGAAGGAAACGGTGACGGGCGCGCCATCGAAGTACGACAACTATGAAGAGCGGCCGAACTGGGAGCGGTGCATCACCAATCTTGGGCTGCCGCCGATCACCTTCATGGGCTCAACCAATATTCGCCATCTGGTGCAGACGCCGACGCATGTGGTGTTGCGGACGGAGTATGGCGACGAGGTTCGCATCATTCCGTTCAGCGCAACGCACAAGCCGAAGGAGCTTCATACCATGCTGGGGGATTCCATTGCGCGGTGGGACGGCGACACGCTGGTGATCGAGACGGTGGGATTGCCGAACAAGGATCGCAAGCGGGCGTTCGGGAACAATCTGCTGGTGCCGGGGACGAGCACCGTGATCGAGCGGCTGACGCGCGTGTCGGATAACGAGATCGTCTATCAGTTCTCAGTGGTTGATCCGTCTGTGTATCACGCGCCGTGGATGGCGGAGTATTCGATCTATCGCTCGGATCACGTGAACTATGAGCATGCTTGCCATGAGGGGAATTACTCGCTGCCGAACATCTTGAGGGGCGCGCGGGTGTTGGAGGCGGGGAAGGTTGGGGAGAGATGGTAAGGGGCATTATGAGCGGTGAGCTTGGCCCTGGCTCCCGACTTTCGTCGGGATGAGCGGGACAAGGAATTGGCGGTGGTGGGTGGGGCGTGGTGCATCTGAAGATGCACCCTGCGCGGTTAGGACAAAAGAAAAGGCCCGCTCGGTTGAGCGGGCCTTTATTGTTCTGATTGCCGTCCAGCCTAGGCCGACTGCGCGACGCTTTCGGCGCCGCCGCGGATCATGGCTTCGGCGATCTGTTGGGCGTCGAGGGCGGCTTGCGCTTGCGGGTCGATCGAGACGATCGTCTTTTGCTGGCGGATCGCTTCGCGGACCTTGAGGTCGCGGAGGACGATGCCGGCCAGCGGCGGGCGGAAGCCGAGGAAGGTTTGCGAGGCGCGGGCCAGCGCTTCGTAGGTGCGGCGGCCGGCGACGCGGGTATCGGCCATGTTGATGGCGATCCACGGCTGGACGCTCGGGGCATAGCCACGAAGCACCTTGATGAAGGCGTAGGCGTCGGTCATCGAGGTCGGCTCGTCGTTGGCGACGATGAGGCAACGGTCGCAGGCGCGGGCAAGGCGCATGACGTTGTCTTCGATGCCGGCGCCGAGGTCGACGAGGACCTGGTCGTATTGAAGGGCGAGCGCCGTAAGGCTCGCGGCAAGGCGCGAGGCTTCTTCAGCGGGCAGGCCGGCGAGCGCGCCGGAGCCCGAGCGGCCGGGGAGAACGTCGAAGCCGATATCCGAACCGGCGCCGCCGTTCACTTTGCAAACTGCGTCTTCGAGCTCGACCCAGCCGGCGATGACCGCGGCGAGATCGGTTTCGGGGGCGATGCCGAGCTGAACGTCGACGTTGGCGAGACCAAGGTCTCCGTCAACAAGAAGCGTGCGGCGGCCCATCTTGGCGAAGCTGGCGGCAAGAGTGGTCGAGAGCCAGGTCTTGCCGACCCCGCCCTTGCCCGATGCCACGGCAATCACCGAAGCGGGCGTCACGCGGGAGCGTGCGCCGGCTTTGCTTTCGTTCTTTCGCGATCCGAAGTTCATCATCACGCGGCTCCTTTGAGCGGTTCTGCTTCAGTTGTGTTCCCGGTCACGAACAACCGGGCGATCCTTCCAGCCGAGGCAGGCGCTAGTCCGCCACGTACACTTTGCGTCAAACCAAGTTGAGCGATGCTTAACCGCGCGGAAGAAATTGCTGCGATTGCACCCCCGCGACGTCGAACCGCATCGAGTTTGGTAAGGATGACGCGCTTGCAGCCGGCGGCGGCGAAGACGCGTGCATTGTCTTCCAGGTCCATCGGGTGGCCTTCGGCGCTCATTACCAGCACGGGTTCGACATTCATGAAGGAAATCAAGTCACTGCACCGCTTCATGTCCGCTTCGTCGAGCGGGTTGAAGGAGGGGCAGTCGATGACGAGTTTCTGGCCCCGGTCGTCTGCATCACGCACCAGCTTGATGAGGTGATCGGGCGAGAGCGCAAAGGTTACCGACGGTTTAAGCATTAATGCGGCGAGGCGGGCCGTCTGGCCAGACGAATCAAAATCGGCGGCGACGGCTTCGAGCGGCTGCTTCTTGTCGGAGAGGAGAGTCGCGAGCTTGGCGACGGCGGTGGTCTTGCCCGAGCCGGGCGGGCCGACGAGCAGGAGGGACTTGGCCGGGCGCGGGTTCAGCGGGTTGAAGGTGATGAGGCCTTCGATGCCGACGGTGAGCGAGTTGATCGCTTCCATGCCGGCGCCGAGGCGGCTGCCTGCTTCGGAGACCATGTGGACGAAGCCGTCCGGTGCGCCGTGCCAGCGCAGGGTGGAGGCGAGGGTGGAGCGCGTCTCGTCATAGACGGGGCGGGCTTCGGCGAATTTCGGGGCGGCGAACTTCTGGCCGAAATTGCGCTCGACGGCGGCGCGGATTTCGACGCGGCCGTCTTCGTCGCGCGTGGAGAGGATGACGGCGTCTGGGCCCATCTCGGCCCTGACTAACGCCATGGCCTCCTCTTCGGTTCGGCCCACGAACATCTTCATCTTCATGGTGGGGCTCCTCTTGTCTGTGACCTAGACAGCGCCGGCTGAACGCAGCCGCGCCTTGGGATGGATTTCGTTCTGCGACATGACGATCGTCTGCGGGCGGAAGCGTTCGACCAGCGAGCGGACATAGGGGCGGATCGGCGCTGAGGTGAGCAGGACCGGGCTGTCGCCGGTTTGCGCTGCGCGCTCGAAGGCGTTGCGGAGATCGGCGACGAACTGGTGCAGGCGCGAGGGCTCGAGGGCGAGCTGGCGGTCTGCGCCGGTGCCGACGAGGGCTTCGGCGAAGGTCTGCTCCCAGTTGGGGGAGAGGGCGACGACCGGGAGTGCGCCGTTGCCGTCAACGTGCATGTTGCAGAGCTGGCGAGCGAGACGGGCGCGGACGTGCTCGGTGACCGAGAGAAGGTCGGTCGAGGCGGAGGTCGCCTCGGCGATGGCTTCGAGGATGGTCGAGAAATCGCGGATCGAGATGCGCTCGCGCAGGAGGTTCTGCAGGACGCGCTGGATGCCGGAGATGGTGATCTGCGAGGGCGCGATGTCCGAGACGAGGGCGGCCTGCGGCTTGGGCAGGTCGTCGATGAGCTGGCGTACGCTGCCGAAGGTGAGCAGTTCGGCCATGTTCTCTTTGACGAGTTCGGTGAAGTGCGTCGTGAGAACGGTGGCGGCGTCGACGATGGTGTAGCCCTGGATGGACGCGATCTCTTTCATCGCATCGTCGATCCAGACGGCGGGCAGGCCGAAGACCGGTTCGTTGACGCGCTCACCCGGGAGGGCGCCGGCGGTGCCGCCAGCATCCATGGCGAGGTGGAGTTGCGGGCGCAGCTTGCCGCGGCCGGCGACCACTTCCTTGATGAGGATGCGGTAGTCTTCCGAGCCAAGTTCGAGATTGTCGATGATGCGGACCTGCGGCACGACGAAGCCGAACTCCGAGGCGATCTGACGGCGGACCGCCTTGACCTGATCGGTCAGTTTGCGCCCCGAGGTTTCGTTGATGAAGCCGAGGAGGCCGAAGCCGAGTTCGATCTTGATGTCGTCGACCGAGAGCGAATCCTGGATCGGCGGCTCGACCACCGGCTTGGCGCGTTCGGCCTGGACATCTTCGCGGGCCTTGGTCTCTTCGGCGACGCGCTGCTTTTGGAAGCCGCGCCAGGCAGCATAGCCGCAGCCGCCAGCGATTGCGAAGAACGGGATCATCGGCATGCCGGGCAGGAGGCCGATGAGGCCAGCCGTGATGGCGGCCATGGCCAAGCCTTGCGGGTTGGTGAAGAGCTGGCCGCCGATGGCTTTGTCGGCCGCGCCGTCAACGCCGGCTTTCGAGACGAGCATACCGGCAGCGACCGAAACGACGAGCGCCGGGATCTGCGAGACGATACCGTCGCCGACGGTGAGCAGGGTGTAGGAGTTGGCGGCGTCTTCGAAGGAGATGCCTTGCTGCGCCACGCCGATAATCATGCCGCCGATCACGTTGATGAAGGTGATCAGGATGCCGGCCATCGCGTCGCCACGCACGAATTTCGAGGCGCCGTCCATGGCCCCGTAGAAGTTGCTTTCGCCTTCGAGTTCCTTGCGGCGTCTGCGGGCTTCTTCCTCGGTGATCATGCCGGCGGACAGGTCGGCGTCGATCGCCATCTGCTTGCCGGGCATGGCGTCGAGGGTGAAGCGGGCGGCGACTTCAGCGATACGGCCCGAACCCTTCGTGACGACCACGAAGTTCACGATGATCAGGATGATGAAGACCACGACGCCGATGACGAAGTTGCCCTGCATCACGAAGCCGCCGAAGGCCTCGATGATGTTGCCTGCGGCCTGCGGGCCTTCGTGGCCATGAGCGAGGATGAGGCGGGTGGTGGCGATGTTCAGTGCGAGGCGCAGCAGCGTCGCCAGCAGCAGAACGGTCGGGAAGGCGGAGAATTCGAGCGGCTTCTTGATCAACAGCGCCGTCATCAGGATCAGCACGGAGAGCGTGATCGAGATCGACAGCATGAAGTCGAGCAGGAACGGGGGCAGCGGCACGATCAGCATGACGATCAACGCCATGACGCCGAGACCGAGGGCGTATTCGCCCCTGACAAATTGCTTGGTCAGCGCGTTCCAGTCGAACCCGCCGCCGCTAGCGCTACCGATAGTCCCTGCCTGCGCCATCTATAGTTATCCTGCGGCCCGGACTTCGCCCGGAGCGGCGACTTCGATGCCCGCGTCCTGATACTGGCGCAGCTTGTTGCGCAGCGTGCGGATCGAGATGCCGAGAATGTTGGCGGCGTGCGTGCGGTTGCCGAGGCAATGATCGAGGGTCGAGAGGATGAGATCCTGTTCGACTTCGGCGACCGTCTGGCCGATGCGGATGGCCGCGCCCTTGATGGCGGCTTCTGCAGCATTGACGGCGCGCTCTGCCGTGGCGTCGAGAGCGTTCGCTTGAACCGGACGGCCATCGGGCGTGCGCAGGTCGTCGACCGAGATTTCCTCGCCACGGGCGAGAATGACAGCGCGGTGCATGGCGTTTTCGAGTTCGCGAACGTTGCCCATCCAGGCAGCGGCCTGAACACGCTCGCTGGCGGCGTCGGACAGGCGGCGGTGCGAGAGGCCGTTGGCGTTGGCGTATTTGTTGACGAAGAAATCGGCCAGCGAGGCGAGGTCGCGCGGACGCTCACGCAGCGGCGGGATGTGGAGGTTCATCACGTTGAGCCGATAGAGAAGGTCCTTGCGGAATTCGCCACGGATGACGGCTTCCTGCAGAATGCGGTTCGACGTGGCGATAATGCGGATGTTGACCGGAACCGGCTTCGAGCCGCCGACACGGTCGATCTCGCGCTCCTGAATGGCGCGCAGCAGCTTGGCCTGCAGACGGATATCCATTTCGGAAATCTCGTCGAGCAGCAGCGTGCCGCCGTCAGCTTCCTCGAACTTGCCGATACGACGGGCGACTGCGCCGGTGAACGCGCCTTTCTCGTGACCGAACAGTTCGGACTCGAGGAGGTTCTCCGGGATGGCGGCGCAGTTGACCGAGATGAACGGCTTGTCGGCGCGCTTCGACTTGCGGTGAACGTAGCGGGCCATGACTTCCTTGCCGACGCCGCTTTCGCCCGTGATCAGCACGGAAGCTTCGGAGGGGGCGATCTGGTCAGCCAGAGCGCGCAGTTCGAGCATGGACGGATCGTTGGCGATCAGCGGACGGTCGTCGTCAGCCACGGCCGAGAGCACTGCGGCGATCAGTTCCGGATCGGGCGGCAGCGGGATGAACTCGCGTGCGCCGGCGCGGATGGCGCGGGCGGCCATATCCGGCGTGACGTTGACGCCGCAGGCGACGACCGGGGCGACAATGCGCTCCTGCTTCATCGCGCCGACGAGGCCGGTGATGTCTTCGTGGACATCGATCATCACGATGTCTGCGCCGCGGCCGGTGCGCAGCAGATCCATGGCGTGCGCCGCTTCAGGGGCGTGCAGCACCTTGGCGCCTTTCTCGAAGGCGATTTTCGTGGCGGCCGAGAGCTGGCCCGCGAGGTTTCCGATAATGAGAACGCGCATGGGTTTTCCTCTAGGCGTCAGAATTCTTGATGATCTCGGTCATGGTCACGCCGAGGCGGTCGTCGACGATGACGACTTCGCCCCGCGCGACCAGGCGCGAGTTGACGTAAATATCGATGGCCTCGCCGACGCGGCGATCGAGTTCCAGCACTGAACCAGGGCTGAGTTCGAGCAGCTTGGCGACTTCGATCGTGGTGCGCCCGATGACGGCCTGAACGTTGACGGGCACATCGAACACTGGCCGCAGATCGGCGGCCACGCGCTCGCGCATGTCCTCGCGCGTTTCGGGAGCCACATTGGCGGTGGAGCTGGCGACACCGCCGCCTGCTGCAAGATCCGGAAGATTGAGGTCGTTGCTCATGATGTCCTACGCGGAGAAGAGTTCGAGCTGCGGAGCGACGGGGTCTTGCAGGCGGGCTTTGATAATGGCGTCGATGGATGCTTCGACGCCTTCGCGGCTGAAACCTGCGGAGCCTTCGCTCCACACCACATCCCAATCGCCGGGCTTGGCGGTCGGGTTGGCGACGAAGGAGATGCTGGCGCCGACGCCCAGACGGCGCAGGTGTTCGGCGCGGCGTTCGACATCGGCGAGCGCTTCGGGCGCCACGAAGACGGTGACGACCGGGTTGAACTTGAGCTGGCGAACGACCTCTGCGATGGCGGTAGCGGCGGCTTCCTCGCCGGCCTTGTCGAGCGCCGTGCCGGCGATCTTCTTGGCGGCGATCATGGCCATTTCAGCGGCTTCGGCGCGGAGCTGTTCGGCGATGCCGGCAAGCTGGGCGGCGACGGGCGCGAGGTTGGCGACGATGCGGTCGACCGAGGCGAAGCCCTTTGCTTCCACGGTCTGACGGGCTTTCGCCTCGCCATCGGCGCGGGCCTTGGCGCTCATCACTTCGGTTTCGTCGCGCGAGAAATATTTGCGATCGGGACCGCTCAGGACTTCACCCTGCGGCGTGAATTCGGTTTCGAAGTTGAAGGTGCGAATCTGCTGGGTCATTAGTAAATCAGCTCATCCTGGCCGCCGCCGTCGGCGAGCATGATCTCGCCGCGATCGGCCAGCGCCTTGGCGATGACGACCATTTCCTGCTGGGCGGATTCGACGTCTTTCAGTTTGACCGGCCCCATCGCGCCCATGTCGTCGCGCATGATCTTCGCCGCGCGTTCCGACATGTTCGACATGAACAGGTTGCGCATTTCGTCGTTTGCGCCCTTGAGCGCGAGGCCAAGCTTGGCCTTGTCGACGCTGCGCAGGAGGGTCTGGATGCCGCCCGGATCGAGCTTGGCGAGGTCTTCGAAGACGAACATGAGCGAGCGGATACGGTCGGCCGAATCCTTGTTCTTGTCTTCGAGCAGCGAGATGAAACGGCCCTCGGTCTGGCGATCGAAGTTGTTGAAGATCGCGGCCATCTGTTCGTGGCTGTCGCGCTTGGAGGTGCGCGCGAGGTTGGTCATGAATTCGGTGCGCAGGGTGGACTCGATTTTTTCCAGGATGTCGCGCTGGACCGGCTCCATGCGCAGCATGCGCTGGATGACTTCGAGCGCGAAGTCTGGCGGCAGGGCTGTGAGCACGCGGGCGGCGTGGTCGGATTTGATCTTCGAGAGGATGACCGCGACGGTCTGCGGGTATTCGTTCTTGAGATAGTTCGCGAGAACCTGCTCGTTCACGTTACCGAGCTTGTCCCACATGGTGCGGCCGGCGGGGCCGCGCAGTTCTTCCATGAGGCCGTCGACCTTGTCGGCGGGGAGGAACTGCATGAGCAGGCGGTGGGTCTGTTCGTAGGAGCCGGTGACGGCGCCCGAACCGGAGAGGCGGTTGACGAAGTCCTTGATGAGGAATTCGACCAGATCAGCTTTCACCGGGCCGAGGCTCGACATGGCGGACGAGATTTCGCGCAGCTCGTCGTCGTCCAGGCGATCCCAGATGGGCTTGGCGTCTTCACCGAGCGAGAGCAGCAGGACGGCGGCCTTTTCCGAGCCGTGCAGAGATTTTACCGCGGCGAGTGTTTCCTCGATGCGGCGCTTGGTGTCGTTGTTGTGGGTGTCTTCGCGCGTGAGGCCGCCACCCGCGGGGGCGGGGAGCGCGGCTGCGTCGGGAGCCTTCTGGGCGGCGGATGCCTTGCTCATGCGGCGCGATCCGAATTCGATTCTTCAGCGAGCCAGGAGCGGATGATGGCGACCGACTCGTCCGGGTGGCTGGCGACGACTTCCGAAATTTTCTTGATCGACGAGGCTTTTACCTGGCCCGAGATACGCGCGACATCGATGCCGGCATCGAGACGCTCGGGCATCTCTGCGTCAAAACTCACGACACGGCCTTCGTTCATCGAGAGTGTGTCGCCGTCGTCAGATTTCTGGGGCGAGGCTAGGGCGGCGGCCTGGAGGGAGGCGAGCGCCTTGGCGCGTTTGGAGCCCTTCAGTTTTGCGATCTCCGGCGGCAGTTCTACAGCGACTGACTTGGTGAACATGCCGGAGATCAGCGGGCGCAGGACGAAGAAGACCAGGGCGAGCGCGGTCAGCAGCAGGGCGACGATTTCGCCGATGTGGAGGAGGTCGAACTTGTCGAGTTCGAACGCGCCGGGGGCGGCTGCGCCATCGATCGAGGTGTCGGGACGCGAGAACGCCGCGCTTTCGACGGTGACGACGTCGCCGCGTTGTTCGTTGAAGAGGACCGCCGATTTCACGAGCGACGTGATGCGGGCGATCTCTTCGGCCGGGCGCGGCTGCCAGGTGGCGGGTTGGCCTTCGGCGCCGGGGACGCGCATGTGGTCGATGGCGACTGCGACGGAAAGACGCTGGATCTTCCCACCTTCCACGACCTCGGTGCGCAGCGTCTTGTCCATCTCGTAGTTGACGGTTGATTCGTTGCGGTTGGTGGTGCTCTGGCTTTTCGGCGCGGCGGGGGCAGGGGCCTGCGCGCCGGTGGGAATGTTGTTGGCGACGGTGGTTTCATCGCCGTTGGCCGCTTCCTGGTTCGAGGACGAGTCCTCGACGGTCGTCTCCGAGCGGACGACGCGGCTGTCTGGGTTGTAGGTTTCGGACGACTGCGTGACCTTGTTGAAGTCGGCTTCGATCGAGACGGTGACCTTCGCAGCGCCGGGGCCGGCGATGTTCTCGATCACGTCGAGAACCTTTTTGCGGTAGCTTTCTTCCATGGATGAACGGCGTTCGTCGCCGGTCGTACCGCCGCCAACGCCGGCGGTGGGGTCGTTGTCATCCGTCGCGGCGGCGAGCAGGCGGCCGTCTGTGGATGAAACTGTAACTGCGTTCACCGACAGGCCGGGAACCTGTGACGCGATGATGTTGCGAATCGCGCGGACCTTTTCCGGCGACATGGCATTGCCGGAGATCTTGAGAACGACCGATGCCTTGGGTTTTTCGGAATTCTTCTGGAAAAGCGGACGTTCCGGCACGGACAGGTGAACGCGCGCCGTCTGCACCATGTCATAGGCGCCGATGGTGCGTTCCAGCTCGCCTTCCATGGCGCGGAGTTGCTTGATGTTGAGAACGAACTGGGTTTCGCCCAGTGCGTCGGACTTGTCGAAGATTTCCCAGCCGATCGAGCCGCGCGTCGGCAGGCCCTGCTCGGAGAGCATCATGCGGGCGTTTTCGACCTTGGAAGCGTCGACGAAAACGGCCGAGCCGCCGCCCTGCATGGTGTAGGCGACGCCCGCTGTATCGAGCTTCTTGGTGATTTCGGCAGCTTCGTCGAGGTTGAGGCCCGAGAACAGAAGCTTCTGGCCGCCGCTTTCGCCGCGCAGCATGATGACGCCGAGCCCGCCGCCGACCAACGCCACGACGACAAGCGCCGCTGCGATGCGCATACGACCGGAACGCGCGAGCTGCGCGACCAGTCCCTTGGACTCTTCAGATTTAGCTTCGGCCATGCCCGCCCGGAAAATTCTGCCTGCGTCGCGATTTGCGACTAGGCAGGAAATTCCCAGTGCGTGGTAAACGCCGTCTTAAGGACCCGAGACGGAGTTGTTAGCGAAACCTTAAAACAGGGTCCGCTCGCCGTCCCTCCCCAAGACCCGGGACGGCGTTAGGTGCTGCTAGAGAAGGTCTAGCGATAGTTCTGCAGGCGTGTGGTGCGAAGACCCTTTACGCCATGACGTTCGTACAGACGTTCCCAGCCGCCGAACTCTTCTTTCGAGAGTTCATAGCGATCGCAGGCGTCTTCGGCGGTCAGAAGGCCACCGTGCACTGCGGCCACGACTTCTGCCTTGCGGCGGGTGACCCAGCGTTGAATTCCCGGCGCCGGAAGATCCGCCAGGGTAATTTGACGTCCGTCCGGGCCCACGACGGCCGCGCTGGACGCGCTTTGGCTCAGCATGGAAAACTCCGTTTGCTGCTCTTACTATGGCGTGACCATACGGACCGGGTCCTAAGGTCACGCTCAGCGCGACGAGACGCTTTCCAAGAAACAATCGGCAAATTTGCACGATCGCAGAAAGGTTGTGGCGACGTTCTGCCGCCGGCCTCCGAAGAGGCGTAGAGGCGAGTGGTGATGCGCGCAGCCGAGTTCACACGCCTTCTGCGTGCCCAGAACTGAATGTGCTGACGCGAAATCACCACTCGCTACCTCTTAGAGACCTAGCGCTTCAGCCTGATGAGCTCGTCGAGCATTTCATCAGCCGTGGTGATGATCTTCGACGACGCCGAGTAGGCGCGCTGGGTCATGATGAGATTCGAGAATTCTTCCGCGAGGTCGACGGTCGACGATTCCAGCGCCCGCGCCTTGATCTCGCCCGTGCCGCCGACGCCGGCGCCGCGCATGGTGAGAGCGCCTGCATTCGGCCCAAGGCGATAGACGCCGCCGTTTTCCGGAAGAAGGCCATCGACGTTGCCGAACATGGCCAGCGGTATCTGGTAGATGCGGCGGGTGAGGCCGTTGGTGAAGATGGCTGTGACGAAGCCATCATCGTCCACGTCCACCGACGCGAGCGAGCCGAACGGCGTGCCGTTGGCCGGCGAGGTGCCGAGGATCGACGGAGAGTCGTAATTGGTGAGACCGCCTGGAGAATTGGGGCCGCCCATGTCGAGCGTGATGGTCTGCGCTGCGAGGCCGAGACCAGCATCCCATTCCGGGCCAGCGTTGGCGCCAGCCATGCCGATGGTGATGGTGGTGGGCAGGGTGGAGTTAGCGGTGTCGATTTGTCCGAACGGCGTGAAAGCGACCATACCGGTTGCAACCTGGCCATCGACAAGCGTGCTGCCGCCCGGATCGATATCGCCCGCTGCCATGTGGACTTCGGTGTACCACTGGTTCGGGCCAGCCTTCAGGAACGACATGGTCAACGTGTGCAGGCCGCCCTGGCTGTCATAGACCTGGACCGGAACCTGGAAATCCGGCGTAACCTGGCCAGACGCCATGTTGTTGGCGCTGTCAGCCGCGTCATACGTGCCGTTCACGACAGCCTGGGAGAGTTCGTGCGACGATTGCAGGTTCGCCGACAGTGAGACAGTGCTCGTTGCTTCTGCGCCGCCCGCGATGCCCGAGACGCGGACCGCCTGAAGTGCGCTGAGGTCGGTGGGGTTGGTGGCGACGGCGCCCGTAGCGTCGACAGGCCAGCCCTGGAGATAATAGCCCGCAGTGTTCTGCAGATAGCCATTGGCGTCCGGCGTGAACTGCCCGGCGCGCGTGTAAAGGTAGGGGTCGGTTGTGCCGGCGTTGTCGCTGCGCCCGCGGACGACGAAGAAGCCATTTCCCGAAACTGCAAGGTGTGTCGACACTGACGAGGCGACTGCAGAACCCTGCTCGCTCATCAGCGGCGAGGAGTGAGACATCACGCCGCCCGCGCTGTAAGTGGGTTGGCTGTTCCTGGAGTTGAGCAGCGACGTGAAGTCGTTGCGGAGGCGCTTGTAGCCAACCGTGTTGACGTTCGCGATGTTGTCCGAGATCGCCGCGAGCGCGCTCGAGTTGGCTCGCATGCCAGATGCGCCGGCGAGCATGGCGGAGTTGATACTCATAGTCGAAGCTCCCAGAAAGCCTGCGGGCGCAGGGCTCGTTACTGTCGGGTTGTCGGCCGCTTATGCAGCCAGGCGGCGCGCTTCTGCGCCGGAGAGTTGGTCGTTGGCCGGCGACCTAGTTGACGGTGGTTGTCGTAGCCGGGGTCGTGGCGGTGTTCATGCGTTTGATGTCGGAGAACGCGAACACGCCGGCAGGCGTCGTGAGGGCGGGCTCGCCATAGGTGAGGTCAACGCCGGTGATCTTGGTGATCAGCGAATGCACGGGCGTGATGGCTTTCTTGTCGGCGTCTTCGGCGACGACGCTGATCCAGTAGGGCTTGTCGACAGAGGCTGTGCCGCCTTTGAGGAGTTCGCCGTTCCAGGTGAAGTCGTGCGTGCCGGCCTTGAGCTCGCCGGTTTTCGAATAGAGCACCTTGCCCGTCGCATCGGTGACGGTGACGGTTGTGGAGGTGGCGTCCTTGGGCAGTTCGTACTGCCACCTGACCGGCTCGCCGGTGAATTGTGCGCCGGCTGTATCAACGACGGCTTCCTGACCGAGATAGCCCGCCAGCGAGGCGCCGGCGCTGGAGTTGGTCGACTTGATCAGCGTTTCGAGCTGCGAGTTGACGCGGATCTGCTGTTCGACGCCGGAGAACTGGACGAGCTGGTCGGTGAACTGCGTTGAATCCATCGGCTCGAGCGGGTCCTGGTTCTGGATCTGCGCGGTGAGGATGGTGAGGAAGGTGTCGAAGTTGCTCGACAGCGACGCGGCGGATGTAGCGGCGTTTCCGGTTGTGGCGGTCGGGGTCGGGACGAAGGAAATCAGGTCAGACATGTTTCAGCTCCTTCACGCGACGACGTCGAGCCGCGACGACGAACGCCAGGGGCGTGCGGCGGCAGCTGTCTGTGCATCTACGGCGACATCGACGGTGTTGAAGCCGCGCCACACATTGGCGGAGCGGGCATTGCCGTCCTTGTCGTTGAAATTGTTCGCGGGGTTGCGGCCCTGGTCGCCGGACAGTTCGAAACGGATGCCGTCCTTGGCGAGATCGATGCCGGCATCGCTGAGCGCGCGTTCGAGGGAGCGCTGGCCGCGCATCAGGTCGGTGAGGGCGGCGCTGTCGTGGGCGGCGAGGACGGCGTGGACCTTCTTGTCGGCGCCGACTTCGATGCGGACGTCGACGCGGCCGAGTTCAGCCGGGTCGAGGCGGATTTCGTAGCGCTGGGCGCGGCCATCGAAACGCTCGACCATGCGTTGATAGACCTGCACGGTCGTGGCGGGGGCGTTCTGCATGGCCGGGTTGGCGGCAGTGGCGCGTGCTGTGTCGGTGGCGGTCGTACGAGCGGAGGCGAGGGCGTCGACCGTGGTGGTGGTGGACGGCGTGGCGGTATCGGCTTTGATATCGGGTGCGGTGTCTGTCGTGGCCGTGTTGGCGGCAACCTGAGTGGCCTTGGCCTGGACGCCTTGCGTCTTGTTGGCGGCAGGGTCTGCGGCGGCGTTGGTGGTCGCGGCGGACTTGGTGGTGGAGGTGTTTGCGGTTTCCGCGGTCGCGGACATGCGCTCTTCGCCGGGGGCAGAGAGGGCGGCGGCATCTTCAGCCGATGCGTCCGGAGCGGGTGTTGCGAGTGCCGCGGTTTGCGTAGGAGCAGCAGGCTTCCTGGCGGTGGTCGCGGGCGCGATGACGGCTTCGCCGGTCTGTTGTTCGGCGCTGTCGGTTGCCTGCGGGGTTGCGGCTTGCGGAGCGGCGGCGGGTTTGGCGGCCGCTTGCGCAGCGCCTGTAGCGCCTGCAACGGCAGCGGTTGCAGCGGCAGCGGCGTCGATGGCGGGGACGTCCGCGCCGGCTTCGGCTACGGGGGCGTCGGTCGGCGCGGCTTGCGTGAGGCCGGCGAGGATGGCTTGGGCCGAGTTCACGGCCGTCGGCTGTTGTTGCTGCGACTGAACAGGTTGCGCGGCGATGTTCGTGTCGGCGACGGCCGGCTCGTCCTTGGCGGTTGCTTCTTTAGCAGCCGGCTCTTTGGACGACGTCTCTTTGGTTGCGGCTTCCGGTTCGGACGTTTCAGCGTCCAGGGCGTCGGCGAAGCTCGTGCGGTCGTCGTCGCGCGAAGCATCCTTCGCGACCGGTTCGGGCCGGGCGACGGGCTTCGGTGCGATGATGTCGACGGCTGAGGTCACGCCTGGTCCATGCTTACTCGCTCCGGCCCATGGCGGGCGCGGTGCGTGAGATGTGTGTGCAACCTGCGAGCCAGTAATCTTTAGGATGAAAAGCACCTGCGAATGCGCATTTCACTGGTTAACAGCGCCGCGCTTCAGCCACGCAAAGCGGCAAGTTGCGGCAGAGTGGTGGGTAGATGTTGCCGGGCCAGGAATGCCGACAGATGCGCTCAATTTCAGGGATCAGCGACTGGCCCGCAACTTGCGTGGTTAACGGCAACGTTGCGGCCAGCGAGCCGGGGCGTTCGGGGCAGAAGCCCCCATCGCGCAAGTTTTCGCGAATGTATTCAGGATGATGGAACGAAGCCGGTGAAACTGTCCGCATAGAGTGGCTCGGCAGATCGCGCCTACCCAGCATGTTGGGCGGCAAAATCTGCAGGGCGATGGAGATGCGATCATGTCGATCAGCAGCATCATGAGCACCGGCCTGTCGGCGCTGTCTGCGAACCAGGCTGCGTTGAAGGCGACGTCGACCAACGTCGCGAACGTCAACACGGTTGGCTATTCGCGTCTCGATGTGCAGTTCATCTCGCGCCAGGCGTCTGGCGGGCTGTCGGGCGTCGAGATCGAAGTGCGGCGGGTGGCGAACGCTTATCTCGCGGCAGCCGAGATGCGTGGCGCGGCGGATGTGGCATCGGCCGATATCATGTCTCAGTTCATGGATCGCGCGCAGGGTCTGCTGGGTGATCCGTCGGATTCGGCAGGCGTTCTGGGATCGCTGGACAAGGTGTTTGCGAGTTTTGGCGCGCTGGCGCTGGACCCGTCATCCGCGCTGCGCCGGTCGTCGACCATGTCGGACCTGCAGACGATGCTGTCGCAGTTCGATACCACGGCGCGGGAGTTCCAGGCGCTGCGGGATGAGGCGCACTCGCGCGTTGCTGCTTCAGTGGACGAGGCCAACTCGCTGCTGTCCGGGATTTCCAAGTTGAATGCCGCGATCCAGCGCTCGACCGTTTCGGGTTCGCAGGCCAGCGAGGCGGAGACGGAACAGCAGCGCATGCTCGACCGCCTGTCGGAGATCATGGATATCCGCACGCAACCGCGCAGGCTCGGCGGCGTCGAAGTGCGGACGACGGATGGGATGCTGCTGGTCGATTCGGATGCGGCGCAGCTCGGCTTCTCATCGACCACGAATGGCGAGCCGTATCCGGCGCTTGTGATAAAGTCGCCGCGTTCCTCGACCGAGATGCCGCTGGAAACCCACCTGCAGGGCGGCGAGCTGAAGGGCCTGCTGAAAACGCGCGACAAGGAAATCGTCAGCCTGCAACAGGCGTTTGGCGAGTTCTCGGCGGGAACGGCAGATGCGTTGAATGCTGCGCACAACGCAGCCAGCCGCGTGCCGGCGCCGGAGACGATGACGGGGCGCAATACCGGACTGCTCGAAGACGATCTGCTGAACTTCTCGGGCGTCACCAATATCGCCGTGGTGGACAATGAAGGTAACGTGATCCGCAACTTCCGGATCGATTTCAACAACGGCCAGATCCTTGACGACCAGGCGGCCATAACGCCGTTCGGTACGACGATTGGCAGCCTGCGCGATGCGCTGAACACCGCCATGGACCCGGATGCGGAGATGACGTTCGCAGGCGGCGTGATGAGCATTGCCGCGGACGTGCCGAACACGACGGGGATTGTGGTCGCCGATGACCCGTCAAATCCGGCTTCGCGTGCAGGGCGGGGCTTCTCCCATACGTTTGGCCTGAACGATCTGATCACGCATTCGCAGCAGACGAGCTATGTGACTGGCCTGTCGGCGGCGGATGACCATGGCTTCGCCGATGGCACGATCAAGTTCGCGATCCGCAATCATGATGGCTCGATCGTTCGCACCTTCGATTTCGCGGTCACGTCAGGCACAAGCCTCGGCACACTGCGCACCCAGCTGAACACCGCGCTTCAGGGCTACGGCACGGCGACACTGGATGCCAATGGCAGGCTGCAGCTTACGGCGACCGGCAACAATGTCGGCAGCATCGATGTGCTGCAGGATGATACGGAGCGGGGCGATACGGGCATCTCGATGTCGGAGATGTTCGGCTTCGGCGAACAACTTGGCATTGCCCGCGCGCGTGGCCTGTCAATCCGGGAAGATATCAAGACTGACCCGAACAAGCTTTCGGCGGCGCAGGCAGACCTCGCGGGCGCTGCATCCGGTATGCGCGTGCTGGCGACGGGCGACGGTCGTGGCGCGCTGACGCTGGAAGCGGCGGCGACGAAACAGCGTACGTTCGCAAGCGCGGGTGGCGTTGGCGGTCAGACGTCGTCGGTGATGGACTATGCTGCGCGACTTGCGGGCCATGCTGGCGCGCGCGCCGAAGCATTCGACGGTGCGAAGGCCGCCGCCACATCTGTACGCGAAGAAGTGAAGACGCGCCGGATGAGCGAAGAGGGCGTGAACCTCGACGAAGAGCTCGTGAAGATGACTACCTATCAGCAGGCCTATGCCGCCGCCTCACGCATGATCCAGGCGGCACGGGATCTGTTCGATATTACGCTGAACATGGTTTGAGGACGATAGATCATGGCGCGCATCTCTTCAGCAATGATTCCGGCCTCTTCGCTGGCCGATATTTCCCGGGCGCAGCAGCAGCTGGTTGAAGCTGCCCGGCAGAGTTCGTCGCAGACGAAGGCGACCGACCTCAAGGGCTATGGACGCGAGTCGCAGACGCTGGTGTCGGCTGAGCGGCTGGTGGCGCGCAATCAGAGCTTCCAGGCCAACGCGCGCGAACTGACGACGCGGATGACAATCCAGGACGTGGCCCTGGGCCGCGCCGCCGATGCTGTCAGTCAGCTGAAGGATACGCTGTTCCAGAATGTCAGCCTCGGTAGCGGCGAAGGCATACGCGTGTCGCTGAACGAAGCCTTTGAGGTTCTCAAGGGCGCGATGAACACGAGTGTCGGCGGCCGCTACCTGTTCGGTGGCGTGATGAACGAGAATGCGCCCGTGACGGCGGCGTCGCTGAGCGATCTGGCCGCCAACCCGCTCGAGGACTCGATCGCTACAGGCGAGGAGCCGCAATTCATGCGGGTCGAGGATAGCCGAACCATCCAGGCTGGCCTCGTTGCGGATGATGTCATTTCGGGCGCTTTCGAATCGTTGAAGCGGCTTACCGAGCTTCATGAAGGGCCGGATGGCCCGTTCGATGGGCCGCTGACCCCGACGCAGCGGACTGCGCTCGAGAGTGAGCTGCAGTCGTTGTCGGCCGCATTCAACAACATTCTCACGGCGCAATCCGAGAATGGACGCCTGATGAAGGATGTCGACAACGCGACATCGCGCCTGACGTCACAGTATAATGCGCTGGATGAAGTGATCGGCGGGATTACGAATGTCGACCTTGCGGAGGTTGCGGTGCGTCTCAACCAGGCGCAGTTCGCCTACCAGTCCTCTGCGAGCATTTTCAACACGCTGCGGAATATGTCGCTTCTCGATGTTCTGAAGTAGCGGGCTGAGGCAGCCGGCGGGCAGGTCTCCCTACTCGTGGCGAAGATTTTGCTGTAGCGGGAGCCGATGACCGCGCCTTCCGCATTCCCGCGCCCACCGAACAAGCCGGATGATGAATCCTGCTGTCATCGCGGCTGTTGCCCTTGCATATTCGATTATTACTGGGACGCCCTGGCGCGCTGGGATGAGACAGTGCGGGAGATGGGCGGGGACCCCGACGCGGAACTCGCGGTGCTGGGACGTACGCGCTAGGGGCGCCCGGGAAGGCCGGTTTGGCCGGAGATATCGACATCGCTATCTGGCGGGTGAGTGCAGCTAGCTAGGCTGGCAGGGCCGGGTAGTGCTCCATCGCAAGTGTGATGCGGTCCAGCGCTGTGGCGACACGTTCCTTGTGGTGGCGGCTCGCCCGCTTGAGGTAGATCGGTTGGGTCACGGCCAGGTGCCGGACGATGTCGCAGGCGCCAAGAATCAGCGGCGGGATTTCGCGCAGGTCGGTCGTCCAGCCATCGACGCTGAAATGCAGGAAGGTGTTGCGGAGTTCGACGAGCGCATCGAAGGCGTCGTTGATCTCCTTGTTGAGCGGTAGCTGGTAGGGTGGACGCAGGAAGAACGGGTCGCCCGTGCGGCGGAGGAGTTCGAGCGGCGAGACGATGCGGGGTTCGCGCACGGCGAGGGGCGCGGGACCCTTGCGGCCGGCTTTCGTCCAGCGAACGACTTCGCGGGCGTCGGTGCGGGTCATTCCTTTGGTGCCGAACTCGTCGCCGGTGTCGAGGGCGCAGAGGCAGGCATTCTGAACTCCGAGCGTCATCGAGATGATGAGCCAGCGCCAGGCGCCGTGATCTTCCGTGACCTTGTCCGCCTGTTCGGCGGCGAACTCGATGCAGGCCAGCAGCTCGCGCGGCTGGTTGGTCTGGAAGAGATATGTTTCGGGCGTTTCAGTGTCAGACATGACGGGAAGCTAGCGCTGTAACTGGGCTTTGCGAAGTCTTGAGCCTGTCGCGTGGCGCCCATAGATTCGCGGGATGCTTCGAGGCCTTTCCCTGCTTGCTGTGGTTCTCGCTGGTGCGCCTGCCTTGGGGCAGACCACTGTGACTGTCATGCATGACAATGACGAGTGGGCGGATACCGAGGAGGAGTACGCGCAGGGGACGCGGTTCAGCGTGGTGAGCGAGGGCTGGGGCAGGTCGGGGTTGACGCAGGGTGTTGCGGCGTGGTTGCCGGGAGGTGAGGCTGGCGATCGCGTGAGCGCGGGGTTCGGGCTGGGGCAGTCATTCTATGTTCCGCGCGACATTGATGCTTCGGCGCCGATAGCGGGGCAGCGGGGGTATGCGGGGTGGCTGCATGGGTCGGGTCTGCTCGTGCGGAGCAATGCGGCGCGGCAGGATGTCTGGAAGCTGGACGTTGGCGTCGTGGGGAAGTCGGCGTTGTCGGAACCGCTGGAGGAATTCTTCCACGGCATTTTCAACGGGCGCGACATGAATGGGTGGGGCAATCAGATCACGGATCGTGCTGCGGCGAATGTCACCGTGGAGCGGCGGTGGCGGAATATCATTCCGGTCGGCGACTTGGCGTTTGATGTGTCGCCTGCGGTGGGGCTTGAGGCGGGGACGGTGAGTGTGGCTGCGGATGCCGGGCTGACTGTGCGTGTTGGCGTTGGGCTCGATCAGGATTTTGGCGCGCCGCGGGTTGGGGCGCTGGGTGGATCGCTGGAGCGCGGGGGCGGGTGGTCGCTCTATGCGTTCGCATCGGCCAATGCGCGGTATCAGGCTTACGATCTGTTTCTCGATGAGCTGGGCGGCGCGGACGGCGATCCGGTGCGGGGTGGGAGTGCGATCGCGCGAGGCAAGACGCGGACGGAGACGAGCCTTGGGGTGGTTGCGGCCAATGGGCCGGTGCGGCTGACTTTCGCGTGGACGGAGGAGTCCAGGCGCTACGACCAGCAGGCGGGGCGGCATAAATATGGTGAAGTCACGTTAGGATGGGCGTTTTAGGGGGATGGGCCTTTTAGGCCGGTGACAGCGGGCCTACCTTTTGCCGCATCTTTCCTGTAGAAGCCGCCTCAACATCAATCTGCTTCGGGCCTTGAACCCGTGGGAGACGCGCAATGACTACCCTGATCGGGCCCCGTGGCGGGCCTGCTGTTCCTGCATCCGTTGACGCTGACCTGTCGGTTGCGGACGGCCTTTGTGATTTCTCTAAGCTCGAAAAAGTCGACCTCTCGGGGGCCGATCTCGATCTGTTTCCGGGCGATCCGCGTCCGCGCAGCGAGATCCGTGTTGTGGCGGCGATGTCGGGCGGCGTGGATTCGTCCGTTGTTGCGGCGCTGCTGAAGTATGCGGGCTATGATGTCGTGGGCGTTACGCTGCAGCTTTACGATCATGGCGCCGCGCTGAAGAAATCCGGCGCGTGCTGCGCGGGGCAAGACATTCACGATGCGCGGCGCGTGGCCGAAGCGCTGGGTATTCCGCACTACGTGCTCGATTACGAAAGCCGCTTCCGTAGCCAAGTGATGGAAGATTTCGCCGACACCTATCTCAAAGGGTCGACGCCGATCCCGTGCGTGCGTTGCAACCAGACCGTGAAGTTCAAGGACCTGCTGGCGACGGCGAAGGATCTTGGCGCGGATGCGATGGCGACGGGGCACTATATCCGCCGGTCGCTGGATGCGGATGGCGTGGCGCAGCTTACGCGGGCGGCTGATCCGGATCGTGACCAGTCCTACTTCCTGTTTGCGACGACGCGCGAACAGCTCGATTTCCTGCGCTTCCCGCTGGGCGGAATGAAGAAGCCGGATGTGCGGCGGGCTGCGGCGGCGCTTGGTCTGCAGGTGGCGGCGAAGCCGGACAGCCAGGACATCTGCTTTGTTCCGGCGGGCAAGTATTCGGACATCGTGCAGAAGCTGCGCCCCGGCGCGGTTGAAGGCGGCGAGATCGTGCACATGGATGGCCGCGTGATGGGTCGCCATGATGGCGTGATCCGCTACACGATCGGGCAACGACGCGGGCTTGGCATCGCGACGGGTGATCCGCTGTTTGTGACGAAGCTGGATGCGCCGAACAAGCGCGTGATCATTGGACCGCGCGAAGCTCTGCTGACGCGGGCGCTGGCGATTGGCGAAAGCAACTGGTTGGGCGAAGGTTCGCTGCTGGATGCGTGCGCGGCGGGTATGCCGGCGCTGGCGCGTGTGCGCTCGACGCGTGCGCCGGTGGCGGGGCGGATGACGCTGGTTGATGGCGTGCCAGGATTTGCGTTCGACGTCGCCGAAGAAGGTGTGGCGCCGGGGCAGGCGTGCGTGCTGTACGCGGCGCCGGATGGCGCGAGCGTGCTGGGCGGCGGGTTCATTACGGCGACCGTCAGCGCGGCTGACTGATCCCACAGTCAGTCGGCGTCGACTGTTGCCAGCCCGTGTCAGCAGGAAATGTGAGCGTGATTGCTAGCCGACCGGCGCGCGTGCACGTTTCGTCTGTTGAGCGGGAGATGTGCGATGATTGACCATACCGGCGTTGAAGTGACGGACTATGCGAGATCGAAGGCGTTCTATGACGCGGCCTTCGGCGCGATGGGTGGCGGGCTGCTGTATCAAGTGCCGGAGGAGTTCACGGGCGGGAAGAAGGTGGTCGGGTATGGCCGCGATCGTGCTGTGTTCTGGCTGAACGAGGGAAACAGTCCCGGGCCGGGGCGGCATGTTGCGTTCACGGCGCGGTCGCGCGCGGAGGTTTCGGCTTTCTACACGGCGGCGATGGGCGCGGGCGGCAAGGACAATGGTGGGCCGGGTCTGCGGCCACATTATCACGAGCACTATTTCGGCGCGTTCGTGATCGATCCGGATGGCAACAATATTGAGGCGGTCTGCCACCTGCCGGAGTGATGTCGGTCGTTTAGCCGAACTAAGCACATCGTATGATTGCACGCAGGCGAAGCAACGCTAGCGTCGGTGTGCGAGCATTGGAGTTTTCATGGCTGACGCAAAAGATGCGCGTGGCGCGTTCACGACAGAGGGCATGGCCGCCCTGTCGGGTCTGGAGATCATGCGGCTTGGCGTGAAGCCGGATCGTTCGGGCAGGCCGGGCATCGGCAACTCGTTGAATTTCTGGCTGGTAGAAGCCGATGACGGGCGCGTGGTATTCGAGGGCGAGCCGGGGATGGAGAGCCTCAACCCGATGGGGATCATCCATGGCGGCTGGTCGCTGACGATTATCGATAGCGCTTGCGGGTGCGCGACGATGACGGCGCTGGAGCCGGGCGTCGGCTATACGACGCTGGAGACCAAGGTGAACATGACCCGGGCGATCCAGCCGAACTCGGGCATTTACCGCTGCGAGGGGACGCTGCTCGCGCGCGGCCGGCAGATTATCACGTCAGAAGCGAAAGTGACGGGGCCGGATGGCAAGCTGTATGCCCATGGCACATCGACCTGCATGGTGCTGCGCCCGAAATCCTGACGCATCCCGCCACGTGCATAAAGTGCTTCCGGCGTAATGATTTGCCCCTCCGGGGGTGTGCCGCCCCAGCGGGCGGGGCGGCTGGCGGTCCCGTGGCCGGCCTGCTTGACGGAATGGGGGGCGAGGAAGATTGTGCCCCGCACAAATCAATAGAGAGGTTTTCCCCATGAGCGCATCCGATCCGGTGGTCATCGTAGGCATGGCGCGCACGCCGATGGGCGCGATGCTGGGCGAACTGGCTGGCTTCTCGGCCAACGAGCTGGGCGCGCTCGCCATCAAGGGCGCGGTCGCCGAAGCCGGGATCAAGGGCGAAGACGTTGAGCTGGTCTATATGGGCAACTGCCTCCCGGCGGGACAGGGCCAGGCGCCGGCGCGTCAGGCGGGCATCAAGTCCGGCCTGCCGAAGGGTGCGGAAGCCACCACCGTCAACAAGATGTGCGGCTCGGGCATGCAGGCGGCCGTGATGGGCCGCGCGGCGATCCTCGCGGGCGACGCGACCGTGGTTGTCGCGGGCGGCATGGAGAGCATGACCAACGCTCCGCACCTCGTCGACCTGCGCAAGGGTCACAAATATGGCGCGGCGGCTCTGCGCGATCACATGGCGACGGACGGTCTCGAAGACGCCTATGGCGGCGGCGCGATGGGCAACTATGCCGACATGATTGCGAAAGAATACCAGTTCACGCGCGAACAGCAGGACGCCTATGCGCTCGAGACGCTGAGCCGCGCCCAGAACGCCACCAAGGAAGGCCGTTTCAAGCGCGAGATCACGCCGGTGACCGTGAAGGGCAAGAAGGGCGATGTGACCATCGACACAGACGAGCTGCCGCGTCAGGCCATGCCGGAAAAAATTCCGACGCTGCGCCCCGCCTTCTCGAAGGATGGCACGGTTACGGCCGCCAACGCCTCGGGCATTTCCGATGGCGCCGCCGCGCTGGTGCTGATGAAAGAATCCGAAGCCAAGAAGCGCGGGCTCAAGCCGCTGGCGAAGATCGTCGCCACCGCCGCGCACAGCCATGAGCCGGCTTACTTCACCACGGCCCCCGTGCCCGCGATGAAGAAGGCGCTCGACAAGGCTGGCTGGAAAGCCTCCGACGTCGATCTGTGGGAGATCAACGAAGCCTTCGCTGTCGTTCCCATGATCGCGATGAAGGAACTCGGCATCGGCCACGACAAAGTCAACGTGAACGGTGGCGCCTGCGCGCTGGGTCACCCCATCGGCGCCTCGGGCGCGCGTGTCGTGGTGACGTTGATCAATGCGCTGGAGCAGAAGGGCGGCAAGAAGGGCGTTGCCGCGCTGTGCATTGGTGGCGGTGAAGGCATCGCCATGGCGATCGAACGGATCTGATAGATATGGCTGATGTTGTGAAAGTTCCCAGCGGCTCCAAGCTGGGCATCGGCTTCTCGCGCGCGATCCGCGTGGGCGATCTGGTGTTCGTGTCGGGCTGCGCGCCGATCGCCAAGGATGGCGGCGTTGCCTCTCCGGGCGATGTGAAGGCGCAGACCAAGCGTTGCTTCGAGATCATCGAAGGCGCGCTGGTTCAGGCCGGCGCCGATCTCAAGCATGTCGTTCGCACGCGTATCTTCCTGACGGACATGAGCCGCTGGAAGGAAGCAGGCGAGGCGCATGGCGAGGTGTTCAAGGACATCGAGCCGGTGACGTCCTTCCTCGGGACCAACGCCCTGATCAATTCAGAGTGGCTGGTCGAAGTCGAAGCCGACGCGGTTATCGCGCGGGGTTAAGTCTTTCACTCAAGCAGACACATCGATAGTCTCCCGGTAAATAACCGGGAGGCCGTCATGCTTAGCTTTGATGTGTGTGAGTGCGGTGCGCCGCTGCAGCGGATGGAGCGGGAGACGCCGGAGCCGAAGGGCGCGGAAGTCGTGCTCAAGGTGCTGGCGGCGGGTGTCTGCCATTCCGACCTGCACATCTGGGACGGCTATTACGACATTGGCGGCGGGCAGAAGCTGCGGCTGCAGGATCGTGGCGTGAAGCTGCCGCTGACCATGGGCCACGAGAATGTCGGCGAGGTTGTCGCTGTCGGGCCCGATGTAAAAGGCGTGAAGGTTGGCGACGTTCGCTTGATCCATCCGTGGATGGGGTGTGGCGAGTGCATCGTCTGCAAGCGCGGCGAGGAAAACCTCTGCACCAAGCCGTGCAGCGTGGGCATCCATCGCGGGGGTGGTTTCGCCACGCACTTGCTGGTTCCGCATCCGCGCTATCTGTTCGACATTACGGGGATCGCGCCGGAGAAGGCGGCGCCGCTGGCGTGTTCGGGCGTGACGGCGTTCAGTGCGCTGAAGAAGGTTGCCGATACGCTGGGGCAGGCGCCGGTGGTGATGATCGGCGCGGGCGGGGTCGGCCTGATGGCGCTGGCGCTGCACAAGAAGATGGGCGGGCATTCCACCATCGTGGTGGACATCGATCCGGCCAAGCGCGAGGCGGCGAAGGCTGCGGGCGCGACGCAGGTGATCGACGGCGCAGCCAAGGATGCGGCGGACCAGATCCGCGCGGCGACGGGCGGCGGTGCGTGGGCGGTGATCGACTTTGTCGGCGCGGGCCCGACCGTGAAGCTGGGCGTCGATACGGCGATCAAGGGCGGCAAGGTGATCGTGGTCGGCCTGTTCGGCGGCGATGTGACCATCCCGACGCCGTTCTTCCCGATGAAGGCGCTGACCGTGCAGGGCAGCTATGTCGGCAGCCTGGTGGAGATCGCCGAGCTGCTGGATCTGGTGAAGCGCACGGGGGCGCCCGAAGTGCCGATCAAGACGCGGCCGCTGGAGCAGGTGAATGCCGCTCTCAATGACCTGCGCGACGGCAAGGTTATCGGCCGGGTGGTGATGACACCCGCCGAGTGATCGGGGGCGGACGGAGCCGTCATTTCGATCGTGGCGGAGGGGGCGGTTCCGAGCTGGCGGGAGCGGGATATCGCCTCACTACGTGTTGAAGATTGTGACATGGAAAAGCGGCCGCCGAAACGAGGTGACGCTGGCGGAAATCGTCTCTCCCTGAGGTTCGATGACGTGGTGCTGATGATTGGATTCCGGCCGGAATCTGCATGGCGCTGAGCACCGCTTACTCACAGCGCCTCCACAGCTGCATTCGGTGTTCGCCGTGTGCGCGAGTCGACTCGTCATGGCGTGCGTGCTTCCTATGCTGTCGGCATGCACGAAGTTGAAACCCGTGAGATGACCCTGAAGATGCTCCGCGAACGGCGTGAGCGGATCGCCACTGAATTGGCCTCGCTGGAGCCGGTGTCCCCGGCTCAAGGCGGACTGACGGCCCGCGAACTGGTGATCTGGCGCACCCGCCTGGCAGAGCTGGAAAGCCGCATCGCTCGTTACTCCGAGCCGCGCGCTTAAGGGTTCTACTCGACTGTCTGCGTTACCGACGCCACTGTTTCCGCACGCGCCAATCTACGCAGAGCCTGGGGCGGCTGACCAAAGGCCCGTACGAAGGCGCGGCGCATACGTTCCGGATCTCCGAAGCCCACGTCCTGGGCGATAACATCAATAGAGTCAGTCGCATGCTCGACCCGCTCGCGGGCGCTTTCGAGGCGCAGGCGCTCGACAGCCTTGGCCGGGGTGATGCCGGTTTCGGCGGTGAAGGCGCGGGCGAAGTTACGGGGGCTCATGTTGGATTGGGCAGCGAGCGTCTCGACCGGGAGCGGGTCTTCCAGCCTTTCCCGCATCCAGGCGAGCAGGGGCGTGAAGCGGCCTTCGGTGCGTTCGATGTCCAGGAGAGCAGAGAATTGCGACTGGCCGCCAGGGCGGCGGTGGTAAACCACGAGCTGCTGGGCTGAGCTTCGGGCGACTTCTTCGCCGAGGTCGTCGGCGATCAGGGCGAGGGCGAGGTCGATGCCGGCGGTGATCCCCGCGGAGGTCCAGACCTTGCCGTCGCGGGTGTAGATGCAGTCGGGCTCCAGTTTGACGTTGGGGTATCGCTTCAGGAAGTCCGGCGTGCGGCCCCAATGGGTGGTGGCGCGGCGGTTATCGAGCGCGCCGGTCTGGGCGAGGATGTAGGCGCCGGAGCAGACCGAGCAGACCCTGCGGGACACCTTCATGGCGGCGCGGACGAGGGCCTGGACCTTCGGGTCCAGCATGGCGGCGCGCGTGCCCAGGCCGCCGGCGACAATGAGCGTGTCGTATTTCGGCTGTTTCGGGATCGGCTCGGCCATCATGATCGCGCCGGAGGACGAGCGGACGGGGCCGGGTGTCGGGGCGATGACGGTGAGCGCGTAGGGCGGCGGGGTCATGCCTCTCATCGGCATTTCGAAGGCGCCGATCGGGCCGGCGGCGTCGAGCAGCTGGAAGTCTTCGAAGATCAGGACGCCGATGGAGCGTGGTTTGAGCGTTCGGGGCAAATTCCGGCCTCTGGCAGAAAGCGTGGGAAGGTTGTCATTTCAGCCAGACGCTAGTTCCGGCATGGTTGGGGCGTCAAGCGAGGTTCCTCCCCATGTCCAATGCAGCCGAACAGAAATTCCGGATCGTGTTCGCGATCTATCCGGGCATGACGCATCTCGACTTTACGGGTCCGCACCAGTTCCTCAGCCGGCTTCCGAATTCGGAGACGATTGTTGCGAGCCCGGCAGGCGGCGATGTTCCGGCGGATGGACTCACGTTCGGCAAGACGGTGAAGATTGCGGACGTCGGGAGTTGTGACCTCATCTGTGTTCCCGGCGGGATCAACGCGACGCAGGTGGCGCAGGATCAGGCGTTTGTTGGCGAGGTCCGGCGGCTGGCGTTGGGCGCGAAGTATGTGACGTCGGTGTGCACCGGCTCGTTGATCCTGGCTGCTGCTGGACTGCTGACAGGCAGGCGGGCGGCGTGCCACTGGGGTTATGCGGAGCTGCTGCCGGTGTTTGGCGCGATCCATGATCCGGCGCGGGTGGCTAGGGACGGCAACATCATCACTGGCGGCGGTGTGACGGCGGGGATCGACTTTGCGCTGACCGTGCTGGCCGAGATCGGCGGCGATGATCTGGCGCAGACGATCCAGCTGGGACTGGAGTACGCGCCTGCGCCGCCGTTCGACAGCGGACGGCCCGAGTTGGCGCCACCGCATGTGCGCGAGCGCTATGAGGTGATGCGCCAGAAGCTGATGCCGGGACGACGCGCGGAAGCGGAGCAGGCGGCAGCTCTGATGAAAGCTACCCTGTCTTGATTATTGGGCGCGCGTGATCCGGCCGCGGATCGTGTTCACGAGCGGGGAACGAGCGGTCACCCACGCTTCGAGCGCGGCGATATCCGTGGCGATGGTGACGCTGTCCTTGCCGTTCTTGAAGACAGTGAATCCGTCACCGCCACCGGCGAGGAAGTTGTTGGTCACGATGCGGTAGGTCTGAGTGGCGACCACGGGCTGGCCGTTCAGCTTCATGGAGGCGGGCACGATTTCGATCGGCTTTCCGGTCGGCTGGCGCCAGGTGAAGCTGAAACCGTCCGACACCTGCAGGATGTTGTTGCCGCCGGACTGATACTGCTGCTTCAGCAGCGCTTCGAGATCGGCGCCGGTCATCGTCAGTGTGACAAGGTCGTTGCCGAAGGGCTGGACGGCGAAGATGTCGGCGAAGGTGATGTTGCCATCCCTGTAGGGGATGTCGGTGCGAATGCCGCCCGGGTTCATGAAGCCGATGTCGACCTTGCTGCCGTCCTTGCGGGCGGCTTCCAGCATGGAGTCGGCAATGATGTCGCCCAGCGCGCTTTCGCCGTGGTTGTTGCTTGAGCGCGTGATGGCGACGGTCGACTTGCCGACGACGCGTTTCATCAGCGGTTCTGCCTGTGTCTTGTAGGCGCTGATCAGAGCAAGTTGGGCGGGGTCCTCGACGTAGTCGCTTTCCGCGATGAGGACATCGCGCGCCTTCTTGCCGATGATGTCCTTCGTCTTCGGATCGAGCAGGATCGAGATGTCGGTGAGACGGGTGCCGTATGCGCCCGCGCTGGTGACCAGGCGGCCGTCGAGGGTGCAGATATAGATGCCGTTGGTATGGCCGGTGACGACGACGTCGACGGCCTTGTCGAACTTCGGAACGATCTCGGCGATGGTTCCCGAGAGGCCGTGGCAATCATCGAGTGCGCCGGTGGTGAAGCCGCCTTCGTGGATGAGCACGACGATGGCTTCGATGCCTTGCTCGCGAAGTTTCGGGACGAGGGCGTTCACCGTTTCGGCTTCGTCCTTGAAGCTGATGCCGACGCGCGCGGCGGGCGTGATGACATCCGGCGTGCCCTCGAGCGTGAGACCGATGAAGCCGACCTTGATGCCGCTGAACTCGCGGATGGCGTAGGGCGGGAAGAGCGTCTCGCCGCTATCGAGATAGGTTGAGGCAGCGAGGTACTGGAACTCGGCGCCTTTGAAGGGAGCGGGTCCTTTGCAGCCATCGACGGGGTGGCAGCCGCCATCCTGCATGCGGCGGAGTTCTTTCCAGCCTTCATCAAACTCGTGGTTTCCGACGGCGGTGAGGGCGAGCCCCATCTTGCTCATCGATTCGATGGTCGGCTCGTCATGAAACAGGCTCGACAGGAGCGGCGAGGCGCCGATGAGGTCGCCAGCGGCCACCATGATCGTGTTTGCGGGATTGCGCGCGGCAAGCTGGGCGACAGCCGAAGCAAGACGTGGTGCGCCGCCGCCGGGGACGTTGCCCCATTCGCGCGGAGCCGCAGGATTGAACACGCGCACACCGCCCGAGGGCGGTTCAAGGTTGCCGTGAAAGTCGTTGATGGCGAGGATATTGACCTCGATCGGTGCTCCGCTGACGGCGGCGGGGGCGGTTGTCGCAATCACGGCCGGGGCGGGAGCTGGCGACATTGTGCAGCTGGCCAGGGCCAGGAGGCCGAACACGGCTGCAATGTGATTGCGCATCAGACCCCTCGCATCTCATCGTGGGTTAGGCGGGATGCGTGGGGTGGGCAAGTCCACGCCCCAAGACAAAAGGATGACGCAACCTGCATGCGCGCTATCCCGCCGTCATGAGGAAAGCCGCGCTGTAGCAAAGGGCGGAGGCTGAGTTGACGGCTTTTGGGCTGGCGATGCCGGAAACTGCCGCCGGGCTGGGCTGGGAGGAACAACCCGATGAACTGACAATGATCGTGAAATTGCCAATATCTGCCGGGATGGTTCGGGATCTTTACGTCGCTCGCGAAAGCGGGGCTGGTTCAAGCAACACAATTGGGTGATTGCCCATTTCAATACAGAGGACGACTTCCTTGCTGAACGGCCCACGCTGACGGGCTGGTTGACGCAAAGCTATTGCGCCGTAGCTCCCAAAAGCTCGGCAAGCTTGTGCGTGGCGAGGGATCAGGACAGCATTTCAAGGCTTGCGCGCTTGGCCCCTGACGGGGTGGAGTGCAGGTTACGGGCAGAGTTCCCCGGAGGATTGATGAGACGGTTCGTGAAGCGTGTTGCCGGGTGGGTCGCTGCCGGGGTCGTGATGGCTGCGGCTGGTGGAGCGCTTGTTGCGAACGCGCAGACACACACCATCCAGGCCAACAAGCCGGCGGTCGAGGTTGTGTCGCAATGGGCGCGCGACCGTGGCGACCTGCCGCATGACCCTGACTACGTCCTCGGCACGCTGCCGAACGGCATGCGCTATCTGGTGCTGCGCAACTGGACGCCGCCGAGGCAGGTGGCGATCCGCATGATGATCGACGCCGGATCGATGCAGGAGCGTCCGGGCGAAGAGGGCGTGGCGCACTTTCTTGAACACCTCGCTTTCCGTGGCACCGAGAAATATCCGGACGGCAAGCTGAACAGCGTGCTTGAAGGCCTTGGCCTGCAGATGGGCGATGACGTCAACGCGTCGACCGGCCCGGACCGCACGACCTTCCAGTTCGACCTTGCCCGCAACGATGCCGAGTCCATCTCGACGGGCCTGTCGATCACGCGTGAGATCGTGAGCGCGATGCGCATTGCGCCGGAGATGGTCAATGCTGAGCGCGGCGTTGTGCTGTCGGAGGAGCGGGCGCGGGCTGGTCCGATGCTGGAGGCTTCGAAGGCGATGCTGAAGCTACAGCTGGGCGACCACCCGTATGGCCGGCCGCCGATCGGCCTGCGCAGTGTCATCGAGACGGTGACGCCGGAAACGATCCACGGGTTCTACGACGCATACTATCGCCCGGAACGCGCGATCCTGCTCGTCGTGGGCGATGTGAATGTGCAGACGCTGATCCCGCAGATCGAGGCGCAGTTCGGCGACTGGAAAGGTCGCGGCAAGGCCGGGACTGATCCGAAGCCGGTGACGGTGAAGCCGCCGTCTCCGGATGTGTCGATGCTGGTGACGGCGGGTGCGCCGGATACGGCGATCACGCTGCGCTGGTTCGAGCCCTATAAAGAGCGCGAGCCGACCAAGGCGGAAGTGCGCCGCAACCTGATCATCCAGATCGGCGCCGGCATCGTTGCGCGCCGGATGCAGGGGTTGAGCGAAGCTGCGGGACGGCCTGCCGGACTGATCGGTAGCCCCAGTCCGGCGCAGATTCCGCATGTCTGGAGCGGCGAGATGGCGACATCCTCGCGCGTGACGGACGTGGCCAAGACGATCGAAGTGATGGTGAAGGCGCATCGCCAGGCGCTGGAATACGGCGTGACGCAGGAAGAGCTGGATCGCCAGATGCAGCTGCGTCTCGACGCCACGAAGCGCGAGGCCGAACGCGGGAGGACGGGCACGTCTGTGTCGCAGATCGAGACCGCGCTCGACCTGATCGACGCGGATATCCCGTTCATCTCGCTGCAGCAGCAGTATCAGCTTCTTCTCGAGCAGGCGCCGACGATCACGCTGGCGGAAGTGAATGCGGCGCTGAAGGCCCGCTTCAACGATACGCCGATGTTGACCTATCGCGGCGCTGCGCCCCCTCCGGGCGGCGAGCAGGGGCTGCGTGACGCGTTCAAGGCTGCGATGGCTGCGCCCATCACGGCCTACAAGCCGGATGCTGTGAAGCCGTGGCCCTACACCGATTTCGGCAAGCCGGGCGTGGTCGCTACTCGCGAGCTGGTGTCGGACCTCAACGTCACGAAGGTGGTCTACGAGAATGGCGTCAAGCTGACGATCAAGCCGCTGCCGACCAACAAGGACCTGATCTCCGTGCGCGTGCGCATGGGTTGGGGCCGTCTGCAGATGCCGATCAATGTGATCGATGCTTCGGATATGGGTCTGTCGCTGTGGTCGTCGGGTGGTCTCAACAAGCTGACCGTGACGGAGCAGTCGCGTACCCTTGCGGGCAAGCGTGCGGCTGCCGTGGCGCGGACGCTGGATGACGCCTATTCGCTGGATAACCTCAACGTGGCGACACGCGAGGACTTCCCGCTGCAGATGCAGTTGATGGCTGCGATGATCACGGACTCGGCCTATCGCGCCGATGACTGGGCGTCGTGGATGGCGGCGGCGGATGCGTCGGATGCTTCGCTGAAGCTGACGCCGAGCGGCGTGCTGGAGCGTGAGCTGGACCAGCTGCTGCACTCGGGCGACCTGCGCTGGACGATCAACACCAAGGCGCAGCGTGACAGCTGGAAGCCGGAAGACTCGGTCAAGTACATCAAGCCGATCGTCGACAACTCGCCGATCGAGGTGATCGTGATCGGCGATGTTGGCGTGGAGACGGTGATCCAGGAAGTCGGCAAGACGTTGGGCGCCCTGCCTGCGCGCAAGCCAATACCGGAGCCGAAGGGTCTTCGCGACGTGAAATTCCCGAAGGCAGGAACGGTGGTGATGCCGCACAAAGGTCGTCCCGATCAGGCTTATGCGATGATCGCCTGGCCGACCTATGCCGGCGCGTTCAAGAACATCCGTGAAGAGCGGATCGGCATGGTGCTGGCCCAGATGCTGCGCGACAATGCTACGCGTCTGTTCCGTTCCGAGGGTGGGGCGACCTACTCGCCGATGGAGACGGTCGATTTCTCCAGCTTCCTGCCGGACTACGGTTTCATCGGTGTTGCGCTTGAAGTCGCGCCGAACACGATCGACGACGTGCAGGCGAAGATCCAGGCGATTGCTACGGATCTGGCGACCAAGCCGGTGCCGGAGTCGGAGATCCAGCGCATCACCGCGCCGAAGATCGAGCAGTATCGCCGCGCCTTTACCAGCAGCGTCGGCTACTGGATGGAGCTTCTGGGCAATGCGCACGAGAACGGGCTGGGGCTGCAATATATCCGCAGCGAAGGCTCGGATTATGCCGGCATTACTCCCGCCGAGATTCAGGCAGCCGCGAAGAAGTGGCTCAAACCTGAGACGGCGTGGAAGCTGAAAGTGGTTCCGGAATAAGCTCGGCCCAGACGACGTAACGCATCGGGCCGGGCGTCTTCGCGTCCAGCGGCCAGCAGGTGACGAGCGCGATGCGGGGCGCGCCGCCATCCTGCGTGTGGATGCCGGATGCGTCCCAACGGACGACCTGCGAGCCCGTGACGCGGAAACGGCGTGAGCCATCCTGCAGCTGGACGTCTATCTCATCGCCGGGCTTCACGTCTTTCAGGAAGGCGAAGTGCGTGTCGCGGTGGGCGGCGAAGACGGCGACGCCGCTTGCGCCGGGTTTCACCGAAGCGGCCATCAGGGTTGGGCCGAAGGCGAGGCTTTCGCCGGATGCGTCGGTGACGGCGAGGACGCTGCGGTTCTGGGTTGGAAAGTTGAGCCGGGCGGCGGGGGCGAAGTCGGCCCACGGCCAGGGGCGGGCGAGGTCGCCGGTCTTGAGCTGCTGGGCCCAGGCGTTGGACATCAGCACCTGAGCGACCTGCGCCTTGGCGGGAATGTAGAGCGCTTGAGCCGCGATGAGCGTTCCTGCGATCAGGAGTGCGATGGCGGTGAGGGTGCGAGGCGAGGCGTGTCGTGATGGCTTGAGTTGGTGCACGGCTTTGGACGCGGGCTGCGGCGTATCTCTCGCGATTGCGAGGAAGGCGCCTGTACGCATGAACCAGTCACTCATCACGACACTCCCTTAAACTTGAGCCCGCCCTCCCGGAGGCGGAGGCAAACAGGAGGACGGGCCGCCGGTCAGCTCGCGCTGCGGGCGGACGTTGAACTCATCGACCCGACACTGGCGTTGAAGCCTGTCCCCGGAGGCCGATGGCCGAACGTCCGCGCCGCAACAGCGCAGCGCCGAACACGAAGAGCGAAAGACCGAAGGCGAGCATCAACTCCCAGCCCGAGGCCGTCTGCGGCAGGGCGAGGTCCTGTTCCGCTTTCGGTTTGTCCTGCGTGGCGCGGGCGTTGATCTTCTGCATCACGCCATCAGGAAGCTGGTCGAAGCGCAGGGCGCGCGTTTCGGCGGCGGGTCCGAAGACCGCGCCGAAGTCCCAGCCCTTGGGCAGCATGCTGGCGATCTGGCGCGTATTGAGCTTTTCGCCGGCCGGGCGCGCCGGCGTCTTGTCGACGGCGACCAGACTGGTGAGGCGCGAGACGAGGTGGAAATCGAGCGCGGTCTTGAGGACGCCCGCATCGACCTGTTCCATCGTGATGCCGGAATAGCGGCTCTCCTCGAAGTTCGCGATCTTGGCGCGCGCCCAGAGCTGGGCGACGCCCGTGGTTTGCCCGGCGGCGGAGACGGGCAGCGTCATGCTCCACGTTTTGCCGTTGAGCTTGCCGGAGAAGGTGAGATCGCCGGTGACGTCCTTGGCGCGCATCACCATGGTGACGGGCTCGCCTGAGTAGAGGTCTGGCAGGGGCGCGGGATAGGCGTCGGCAGCGCCAGCGGGGAGTTTCACCTCAAGGTCGGTCATCACCGGGTTTTCGAGCGCGGCGAAGAGTTTCGCGGATTGCTCGGCGACCTTGGAGACATCGTCCATGAAGGTGAACGTGCCGCGGCCCTGACGGGCGGCGTTCGACATGAAATAGGCGTTGGGCGCCGAGCCGATGCCGACTGTGAACAGGCGCGAGCGGCCGAGGCCATCATGGATGGCGGCGAACAGCTCGTCCTCGTTGCCGATGGCGCCGTCGGTGATGAACACCACCTGGCGGACTTCCTCGGTGTTCTTGCGGTCGTTGTCGATCAGGGCTGCGCGCAGGGCGGGCAGCATTTCCGTGCCGCCGTTTGCTTCGAGGTTCGAGACGAAGCGGCGGGCGCGGGCGAGGTTCTGTTCGCTCGCGGGCACAGCGGTCTGGAAGACCAGCTCCATCGTGTCGTCGAAGCGAATGATGTTGAACTCATCCGTCGGCGCGAGGCGATCGAGGGCCAGCAGCAAGCCCTGCTTGGCCTGCGTCATCGACTCGCCGGACATGGAGCCGGAGTTGTCGATCACGAAGATGGTCTCGCGGTCGCGGCGCTGGGCCGTGGTCCTGATCGCGGGCGGGTTCACGACAGCGAGCAGGTAGTCCTCGCCATTGCGGGTTTCGCGGAACAGGCTCGCTGTGGGGGCGGTTGCGGGCTCGGGTTTCCACGACAGAATGAAGTCGCGGTCAGCGGGGACTTCGCCATCCTTCAGGTGGATGTGCGCGCTATCATCGCCGGACTTGGTGACGACAAGGCCGTGACTCTGCGAGGAGATGTCGGCCAGGGGCACGCCAGCTTCGAGCGAGATGTCGAAATTGACGGGCAGGCGCAGGCCTTCAGGGCCTCCCGGCTCGTGCGCGGGATGCAGGACCGGCGGGGTGATGCGGTCGCGATCCGGCACGGGATCGGTGACGGAGAGCGTGCGGCCATTGCGGTCAGCCGTGAGCGCGAAGTTCGGTTTGGGATTGTAGCGCGGGCCGATGACCAGCGGGAAGCGGGTCGACCACACGCCATTGTCGAGCAGGGCCTTGTCCTGGAACTCGATCTGGATCGCGACTGTCTCGCCCGGGCCGATATTGGCCAGCGAGGTGGTGAACAGGTTGGGGCGTTCTTCTTCTACGAGACCGGCGCGCTGGCCGTTGGCGGCGGCCTGCTCGTAGATGATGCGGGCTTCCTTGCGCTCGTGGATGTCGCCTTCGATGAAGCGATCGCCGATGATGACTTTCAGCGTGTCGACTGCGGCGCCTTCCGGCAGCGGGAAGGCGTAGACACCTTCGACCCATTGCTGGGTCGGGTTGGTGAAGCGTTGCGTCAGCTTGGTGCGGATGATCGGGCCGGCGATATCCATCTTTACATCGGCGGCGACCAGCGGGGCTTCGACATAGCGGCCGGGCACGGACGATTGGAGGAGGAGCGAGCCCGAGGAAACCTCGGACTTGGCCACGGTCCCGTCCCTGGTTGATTCAGGACGCGTTTGCTGCGCGTAGGCGGCGGGCACGAGGCAGGTAGCAGCGAGCAGCGCGCCTGCAAGAGCCGGGTGCGTGCGCAGTCCATATGTTGTTGAGGTTTTCATCTGTTCCATCGGGGGGTCCCAGCCCCTTAGATGCAGACAAGACAATGTGACCGCGTTCGCCTGTTGATCGCGGCATGACGTTGTGGCGGCGACTGCGGCGGAGCGAAGACGATTGTGGCGGCGTCGTACCAAGCGTTAAGTGGAAGATAGCTTCGCAGGTGTGCTAGCTAACGACCAAGCAATCCTGGTGCGGGAAACGCATGCGTTCCGCGACACGACACGGGAGACATGACTTGAAGAGACTTCTTGCTGGCATCGCGATGGCGGCTTTTGCGCTTGGCGTGGCTGGGTGCGCTGCAACCACTGAGCAGGCGAGTGAGTCGGCTGCGGCTCAACCGGCGCAGCGGCAGTCGGCGCAGGTTGCGCAGGCGCCTCAGCCTGCTTCGCCGCCGCCGCATATGCCGAAGGATCTTGCGCCGGACACCGTCAAGGCGGCGGACGAGTTCCTGTGGCTGGAAGATGTGAACGGCAAGAAGTCGCTCGACTGGGTGAAGGAGCAGAACGCCAGGACGGAAGCCGTGCTGAAAGGCGATCCGCGCTATGAGACGTTCCGCAAGCAAGCCCAGGAAATCCTGACGGCGCAGGACCGCACGCCGCGGCCGACCTTCCGGGACGATGGCATCGACAATTTCTGGCAGGACGCGAAGCAGGTGCGCGGCGTCTGGCGGCATGCGTCGCTGGAGAGCTACCGGAGCGACAAGCCGAAGTGGCAGACCGTGCTGGATATCGATGCGCTGGCGAAGCGGGAGAGGGCGAACTGGATCTACAAGGGCGTGGATTGCCTGCCGCCGGAAGAGACGCGCTGCCTCGTCAGCCTGTCGGATGGCGGCAAGGATGCGGTGGTCGTCCGCGAGTTCAACACGGTGGAGAAGAAGTTCGTCACGAACGGGTTCAGCCTGCCTGAAGGCAAGCACCGCATTTCGTGGATGGATAACGACACAATTCTGGTCGCAACCGATTTCGGACCCGGCTCGCTGACGGAGAGTGGGTATCCGTTCATCGTGAAGGCGCTGAACCGGGGGCAGAAGCTCTCCAACGCCGTCGAAGTGTTCCGCGGCTCGGCGCGGGATGGCGGTTATGGCGTCAGCGCTGACGTTATGCGTTCGGGATCTGGGCAGGTGGTGGCGACGATCATCTCGCGGCCGCTCGATACCTACCGGCAGGAAACCTACGAACTGGTAGGTACGAAGCCGGTGCGGCTCGACCTGCCGCCGCTTGTGACTGTGCGGGGCGTGCTGTCGAGCGGGCAGCCGCGTCTGGTGTTTTCGATCGAGGAGGCGTGGCGGTTCAACAATGCGACGGCCCCGTCCGGCGCGCTGATGGCTGTGCCGATGGGGATGCTGCGCCCGCCGCCGCCGGGCGTGGGCGCTGTGCTGACCACCAAGGACATTTCGATCTTCGAGCCGACTGCGCGCCAATCGGTGGATGAAGTCATGGTGTTCGACGATCGGGTCGTGGCGGCGCTCTATGACAATGTGCGCGGCCGGGTGTCGGTATTCACGGACAAGGGCGAGTTCGGCGGCTGGAGCGAAACGGCGCTGCCGGCGCCGGAGAATTCCGCTGTGCATCTGGGTTCGTCGAGCCGCGAGAGCCGGCGGTTGTTCTATTCCTACGAGGGCTTCCTGACGCCTTCCATGCTGAGCCTTGCGAATGTTGATGCGTTCAAGGCGGAGGTCGTGAAGGAATCGCCTGCGAAGTTCGATGGATCGAAAGACGCGGTCGAGCAGTTCGAGGCGACATCGCGCGACGGCGTGAAGGTGCCGTATTTTGTGGTGCGTCCGAAGGACAAGCCGCTGGATGGCTCCACTCCAACCGTGATGTTCGGCTATGGCGGCTTCCAGGTGTCTTACCCGCCGGTCTACAAGCCGGAGCTTGGCAAGCTGTGGCTGGAGAAGGGCGGGGCTTATGTCGTCGCCAACATCCGCGGCGGCGGCGAGTTCGGTCCGGCCTGGCATCAGGCGGCGCTGAAGGGCAATCGGCAGAAGGCGTTTGATGACTTCGCCGCGGTGGCGGCGGATCTGGCGGTGCGGAAGATCACGTCGGCCAAGCATCTTGCGATCTATGGCCGATCGAATGGCGGCGTGCTGACGTCGGTGACGTTGACGCAGAGGCCCGACCTGATCGGCGGCGCGGTGATCGAAAGCCCGCTGGTCGACATGCTGCGCTATCAGGAGTTGCCGCCGGGAGCGTCGTGGATGGGCGAGTATGGCGATCCGCGTATTCCGGCGGAGGCCAAGTGGATCGCGGCGTATTCGGGCTATCAGAACCTGCGCGAGGGCGCGAAGTATCCCGAGGTCTACATCACCACGAACACGCATGATGACCGTGTGCATCCGGGCCACGCACGCAAGTTCGCGGCGCGGCTGCAGGCGATGGGGTATCCGGCGCTGTACTTCGAGGAGACCAATGGCGGTCACTCGAATGATTCAGATCCGCTGCTCAACTCTGCACGTTGGGCGCGGCACTACATCTATCTCGCGCGTCAGCTCGGGCTCGAATAGCGGCGATAGTTGAGACTCAAACGCAAAACGGCCCGGCGAGCTGATTGCGCGCCGGGCCGTTTCTGTTGGTCGGTCTCGCAGCCTACTTGTTGAGCTTCGAGATCAGAATCCAGTTCTGGGCAAGAGCGCCAGCGCCGTTATCGGCTTTGACGGTCGCCCAGGTCGCTTGGGCGGCCGCCTTGTCGCCGCCACGGTACTCGGAGATGCCGAGGTGCAGGCGAGCAATGTCGGCTTCGGCCGCATTGGCGATGCCTTTGTCGAGACCGGTTTTGATCAGCTCGATGGCTTTGGGGTAGTCGCTGTGCGTCATCATTGCTTCGCCGATGTTGGCGAGCGCGATGCCGTTGCCTTTCTTGAGGGCGTCGGCGGCTTCCTTGTCGAGGTTGGCCTTGTCGGTTCCGATCTGGGCCTTGGCTTTTTTCAGGTTGTCCTGATCGTCCGGGTTCGAGCCGAGTTCGCCAGCAGCGATCGCCGGTTCGAGCAGGGCGAGCGCTTCAGCCGGAAGGCCGCGTTTCATGGCTTCGTCGACTGCGCGGCGCTTTTCATCGGCAGTCAGCGGAACGCCAGCGGCTTGCATGGCGCGGAACAGGTCGAGGCGAACCGGGCCGCCATAGTTCGGCGAGTCCTGGACGCGGAAGCCGATCAGCTCTTTCCAGTAGTCGACCTTCGGATGGACGAGAACAAGTTCTTCTTCCACGGCGTAGTATTTCGCCATGTCGTTCTGGTCTTTGTAGACGCGCATCTGCAGCAGGTAGGCTGTATCGGTCGGCGTCTGGCCGGCGGCGGTCGAGACTTCGATGGCCTTCTTCGCGTCGGCGAGGGCGTTCGTGTAGTCCTTGGACTTCACGGCGTCGGCCGACAGAGCAATGTACTGCTCCTGGTTGCCGCCATAGGCGTTGAGGTAGGTGCGGAAGGCGGCGATCGACTTCGGCTGGTCACCAGCGTCGCCGTAGGCCTTGGCGAGAACGCCGCGATACTGCTTCGTTTCTTCCGGCGTGATCAGGCCGCTTGCGAGGAGCGATTCCAGCGTGGCAGCGAGGCCAGCGTGATCCTTGGTCTCGGACTGCATGTAGACGCGGACCTTATCGATCGCGACTTTGTCCTGCGGGGTCTTCGCTTGCGAAGTGGCTGCATCGAGCTTGGTTTTTGCTGTCGCCCAGTCTTTGGCGACAGAAGCTTTCTGGGCGTCATTCAGCGGCCCTGCGACCGACTTGGTCAGTTGCGGCGGCTTCGGTTGAGCCAAGGCTGGCGTCGAAATCGCCAGGGTAGCCAGAACGCCGCTGGCGATGGCTGTCATCCCAAGCTTCAGGAATTGCATTGAGGTCCTCCGTTTTCCTGTCGATACATATGAAGATGGGGCAGAACACAACGGCTCCCACTGTAAAATGAGCGTGGGCCGCTGCAGGTTTTTGTTTTGAAAGGCGGCTGGCCACCCCTGCTGCCTATTAAATTGCGAACAGGGTGGGTACTGCCTCGTTCCGGCCCTTTTTTCTCCGGTCGGAACAGCGTACAGCCGCGCCATAAATCTGGAGAAACGTCCATGTCCGCCCCGGTCTCGGAATCGCTCAAACGGATCAAGCCCTCCGCCACCATCGCGGTCACGCAGAAGGCGAGGGAGCTTCAGGCAAAAGGCGAGAACGTGATCGGCCTCGGCGCAGGCGAGCCGGACTTCGATACGCCGGAAAACATCAAGCAGGCCGCGATCAAGGCGATCCAGGACGGCAAGACCAAATACACTGACGTCGACGGCATTCCGGAGCTGAAGCAGGCGATCTGCGCCAAGTTCGAGCGCGAGAATGGCCTGAAATACAAGCCGAGCCAGGTGAACGTGTCGCCGGGCGGCAAGCCGGTGATCTACAACGCCTTCGTGGCGACGCTGAACCCCGGCGACGAGGTGGTGATTCCGACGCCGTACTGGGTGAGCTATCCGGAAATGGCGCTGATGTGCGGCGGCACGCCGGTGTTCGCGCAAGCGAAGGCCAGCGACAACTACAAGCTGAAGCCGGCTGCGCTCGAAGCGGCGATTACACCGAAGACCAAGTGGCTGATCCTCAACTCGCCGTCCAACCCGTCGGGCGCGGCCTATACGAAAGAGGAGCTGCAGGCGCTGGCCGATGTGCTGCTGCGTCATCCGCAGGTCTGGATTCTGACGGACGATATGTACGAGCACCTTGTGTTCGACGGCTTCAAGTTCTGGACGATCGCGCAGGTCGAGCCGCGGCTCTATGATCGCACGCTGACGATGAACGGCGTCTCGAAAGCCTACTCGATGACCGGCTGGCGCATCGGTTATGCGGCTGGTCCCGAGGCCCTGATCAAGAACATGGCCAAGGTGATGAGCCAGACGACGTCGAACCCGTCGTCAGTCTCGCAGTGGGCCGCGGTCGAGGCGCTGAACGGAACGCAGGACTTCATTCCGAAGCACCAGGAGCTGTTCAAGAAGCGCCGCGACCTCGTCGTTTCGATGCTGAACCAGACCGAGGAGCTCGTCTGCCCGACGCCGGAAGGCGCGTTCTACGTTTACCCGGATTGCTCGAAAGCGATGGGCAAGACGTCGGCGGGCGGCAAGACGTTGACCAATGACGAGGAATTCGCGGCGGCGCTTCTGGAAGAAGAGAAGGTGGCCGTGGTGTTCGGTTCGGCCTTCGGCCTTGGCCCGGCGTTCCGGATTTCCTACGCGACGTCGACCGAGAAACTGGAAGAGGCTTGCCGCCGCATCCAGCGCTTCTGCGGCAATCTGAAACGATAGTATTGTTCCTCCACCATGGTGGAGGGCCGAATGAATCGAGCAAAGAAGGTAGTAACAGTCACCGGCGAAGCGGCCCGGAGGCTTACGGGGATCAGCACTCCCTTTGGTGGAGTGCAATGGGCTGACCCAGGGCCATCCGACACGGAGATCGTTCGAAAACTTCTCATTTTTCTGGAAGATCGGCGAGTTTTGTTTGTCGCGGAGAACTTGGAGATTCCGTCGGAGGTTCATTATTCCGCGAACCTCATCCGCGGTGAATGCACCAAGTCACTGCAGGAAATGGGATCTCGGGCTTTTGGCTGTGGGCCGATCAGACTCATCCGCGAGGCGTGCTCACAGTTCCAAACTATGGAGCGCGAGCATTTTCGATTTGCTGAAAACGCTTATGAAAACCGCTTTAGCCCCGGTTTCTTTGTCGCGTTAGGATCTCTGAGAAGCACTGTCTGTTTTCAGGTCGCGGTGCTTGCCGCTTATTATGACTTGGAAGTTCACGGTGAGTTGGCTGCGAACTTGCCGACTGTGGACCGCACTTGGGAAGATCCGGGCGATGTCTGAAAATGCAGCTTGCGGCGCTAAAGCTGCTTGATGGAAGTCACAGCTTGATTCATTCCTGATGGCGCTGGAGTTGTTGGGAACCTAACCGTAATGAACGTCGAACTTGGGCTGGTGTTCCCGTCAATCGTGCTTTTTTCTGCGAGCATTGTTTTGACGGGCGCTTCGCTCTGGGTGGGCGGCAAGCTGGCCCCGTGGTTCATGGGCGAAGGTTTTCAGGCGCCAAGCGTGCGCTCTTATTTCACTGATCTCAGCGCGGACTTGGAGCTGACCAAGGGGCGGGTCGTGACGGCCATGATCGCGCTGGCGGTCATGCTGACCGTGCTGTTGGTGATGACGGTTGCTGTGAAATTCGGCGGGATCGCGCCGCTCTAGTCTGAGCTGGCTGGATCACGACAGTGTAAAGTGAAACGCCCCAGCTTTTGGCCGGGGCGTTTTTGTTTGCGGGTCGGAACGATCGCTATTTCAGTGTTGCCGAGTCGAGCTTCAGCTTGCCGATGGGCAGGCGTTCCATGCCGGCGCGCTTGTCCTTCACCTGATCCCAGAACTGGGCTGCATCGCCGACGACGACCAGCGTGGCGTTGGCGGGATCGTAGTGAGCCTTCGCGGCGGCGCCGGCCTGTTCGGCGGTGACCGCGTTGATGTCGGCCGAGTAGGTCTGCAGCTTTTCAAGCGGCAGGCCGAACTGGGCAAGCGCCGAATACTGGCTGGCCAGACCTGACGTGGTTTCGACGGAGCGCCCGAAGCCGCCGATGATGACGGCCTTGCGCGCAGCAAGCTCGTTCGCCGGGATCGGCTCCGAGCCGAGGCGGGCGAATTCCGAGACCATCAGGTCGACAACTTGCGGCACGGCGTCGTTGCGCGTTTGCGCTGCGGCGGTGATCGGGCCGGGCAGTTTGCGGGCGGTGAGGCCGGAGTTGGCGCCGTAGGAGAGGCCGCGCTTGATGCGGATCTCTGAGTTGAGGCGGGCCGAGTAACCGCCGCCGAGCACGTTGTTGGCGACGACGGTGGGGAAGTAATCCTCCGCCATGCGGGCAGGACCAACGCGGCCGAGGAAGACGACAGCCTGGCCGATCTTCGGCATGTCGACGGTGAGCGCGCGGGGCGGGATGGCTGCGCCGGCAGCAGCTTGCGGCGGCAGCGGCAGCGAGGGTTTCACCCAGCCACCGAAGGCGCTTTCAGCGAGAGCGAAGCCTGCATCCGGCGTGATGTCGCCGGCGATGACGAGGATCGCAGCATCCGGGCGCCAGTTGGCGGAGTGGAAGGCGGCGAGTTGTTCCTTGGTGAGTGACGACACCGAGGCTTTCGTCGCGACGCCGCCATAGGGGCCGGCGCCGAAGAGGGCGCGGGTCATGACGAGGCTGCCGACTGTGCGCGGCGAGCTCATCCCCAGTTCGATACCGTCGAGTGTTTCGCGTTGTGCGCGGGCGAGTTCTTCGGCGGCGAAGGCGGGGTGGAGCACCACGTCCGCCATGATGGCGAAGGCGTCGGTGATCTTGTCCGAGCGGGTCGAGATCGAGACGTCGGTTGCATCGGCGCCTGCGCCTGCGCCGATGTCTGCGCCGAGGCTTTCGATCTCGCTGGCGATCTGCGTGGCGGAACGGGTGGTGGTGCCGCGTGTGACGAGGTCTGCCGTCATGGAGGCGAGGCCAGCCTTGCCGGCGGGGTCATAGGCGCTGCCGGTGGAGAGGCGCAGGCTGGCGCTGACCAGCGGCAAGCCGGGCTTGTTGGCGACGATGACGCGCAGGCCGTTGGCCAGCGTCTTCTCGGACGAGCCGGGGACTTTCGCTTCGACAGGTGCGCCTGCTTCCGGCGGGGCGAGGCGGTCGGCTTCAGCAGCGAGGGTGTAGGTCGGGATATCGGCTGCGGCGATCTCGATCTTGGAGGTCTGGATCGTGGGCGAGTCGGCGAAGGTATCTTCCTTCGCGCCTTTCTGATCTTCCTCGGGCAGGTATTTGATCGTGACCGACTTGTTCACGTCGAAGATCTGCTGGGCGACGCGCTGGATATCGGCGGCGGTGACGCTCTGCAGCTTGGCGAGGAGTTCGTCCGACGCCTTGGCGTTCTTGTAGAGGATGACGCTGCGCGCGAGTTCGTCGGCGCGGCCATCGGAGGTTTCGCGGCCTTGCAGCGTGCCGGTGATCAGCTCGTTGCGGGCTTCGTCGATTTCGGCCTGCGTGACCAGCGTGTCGCGCATACGGGCGACTTCGGCGTTGAGCGCGGTGATGCCTTGATCGGCTGTTTTGCCGCCGGCGAGGATCATGTAGAGGCCGAACTGGCCCGGGTCTGCTGTGACCGAGAAGGTCGAGCCGACATCGGCGGCGACCTGCTGCTCATAGATCATCGACTTGTAGAGGCGAGAGGACTGGCCCGTCGTCATGATCGCATCCATCAGCATGAGGGCGGCGATGTCGGGGCTGTTCGCGGCTGGCTGTGGCCACGAGACTGCGACGGCGGGCAGGGACACGTTGGGTTCGTAGACGGTGTAGGACTTGGCTTCGGTGCGCGCAGGTTCAACGGCGGTCACGCGCGGGATCGGGCGATCCGGCGTTTTGATGCCGGCGAAGTATTTCTTCACATAGCCTTCAAGCTGCGCCTCGGTGAAGTTGCCGGAGACGACGAGCACGGCGTTGTCCGGGCGATAGTAGGCGGCGTGGAAGGCGCGCACGTCTTCAACCGTGGCGGCGTCGAGTTGCTCGATCGAGCCGATGCCGGGGCGGCCATAGGGGTGAACGTTGAAGCCTGCTTGCGTCATGTAGAGGCCGAGCAGCTTGCCGTACGGGTTGGAGAGGATGGATTGGCGGAACTCCTCCTTCACCACGTCGCGCTCGGATTTGAAGTTGGCGTCGTCGATGACCAGTGAGCCCATGCGCTCGGCCTCGCCCCAGAGCACGCGCTCGAGATGGTTGGCGGGGACGGTCTCGAAGTAGTTGGTGAAATCGTCCCAGGTGGAGGCGTTGTTGAAGCCGCCGGCGTCCTCGGTGAGACGATCGAAGGTTTCGGGCGGCATGTTGGTGGTCGATTTGAACATCAGGTGTTCAAACAGGTGGGCGAAGCCCGAGCGGCCCTGCGGATCGTCCTTCGAGCCGACATCGTACCAGACGGCGACCGAGACGCTGGCCGTGTTGGAATCCGGCATCGCGTAAACGCGCAGGCCGTTCTCAAGCTTCTTGCAGGTGAATTGCAGCGGCTGGATCGAGAGGCCGGGTCCGGTCTGCGCTGCTGCAGGCACATCATTGCCGCCGCAGGCAGCGAGGCTGGTGGCCGCTGGCTCGTTCGGGCCGCAGGCGGAGAGGGCGAGGGCGGCGATTGCGGAGGAGGCGGCGAGGCGAAGCTTCATCATGGATGGGCTCTTCTTGTCCTGACTAATTGCGCAAAGGCATAGCAACGCGCGAAACGAGTGGCGAGCAATTTTATCGATAATCGTGAAGTGACGATGGGACTGCGCGGGATCAATCGCAGAAGTTCCAACCATTACCGCGGAGCTGGCGCTGGTATTCAGGCTGGGCTGCGCCGGTGATGGCGGGCGCGTCATGCGCATGGCGCGGCGAAGGGTGGCGAGATCTGTCATCGCGCCAACTTACATCGGGCGAGGACCCCCGGGGATAACTAAAGTTTTCCCCGGCTCGCCGCCTTAAGCGAGGAAGCCGAGGTTCGGGTTTGCGAAGCGGGACAGGTTCGGCATCACCGTGCCGAGCTGCGTCGGGCTTGCGCCGAACCAGCGGGCGAGCGTTGCGGCGTATTCGTCGAGCGAGGTGGTGGGCACCAGCGCGCCATTGCCGGCGTCTTCGGCGGTATTGAGCGCAACCGTTGGCCAATTGCCAAACACGCGGCGGCCCTGGACGGCGCCGCCGACGACGAAGTGGTGGCTGCCCCAGCCATGGTCGGAGCCGCGGCCATTGTGCTGCAGGCAGCGGCCGAACTCCGAGACAGTGAACTGCGTGACATTGCTGGAGACGCCCATCTCCGCCGTGGCGGCGTAGAGCGCGCTCATGGCGGCATCGAGGTCTTTCAGGCGCGGCAGGTGTTCCTCGGTCAGGGAGTTGTGCATGTCCCAGCCGCCCATGGCGATGACGAAGATCTGGCGTCGCTGCTGCAGCGCTTTGCGCGCACCGATCATGCGGGCGACCATTTTCGCCTGATTGCCGATGTCGGTGTTGGGGAAGACGGAGGTCAGGGCGGGCTGTGCCGCGAGGGCGGTTTCCACCAGTGCTGCATTGCTGAGGGCGCGAGTGGTGATTGAGGACAGGCCGTCCTGCAAGACGTTGGGGCCGGCCATCGTGAACAGCTGCTTGAAGGCGGCGCCGCCAGCGGCTGATCCGTAGAGCGAGTTCACGTCCCGCACGCGGGCGACACCGCCGGAGGAGACCTGATACTGGATCGTCTGGTTGCCTGCCAGGATCTGCGTGGTGCCGGCGATCGACATGGTGATCGAGAGCTGGCTGGACGGGTTGAAGGCGTTGGCGGTCATGTCGCCGAGGCGGCCGAGCCAGCCGCTTTCCGATACGCGATCTGCGAGACCCGACTCCCAGATGGTGTACTGGTCGGAGTGCGAGAAGAGCTGGCGCGGCGCACGTTTGGAACCAGCTTTCCACTGATCGCGGGTCATCGGCTCGGCGAGCGTGCCGACATTGGCCACCACGGCGCAGCGGCCTTGCTCGAACAGCGTGCGCAGGCCGGGCAGGGATGGCGAGAGGCCAAGCTCGGGGCCCGAGAAGCCGGTGGGCGAGATCGGCAGGATGTTCGCGGACGGAATGGCCAGTGTGGGGCGTGCAGCCTGATAACTGGAATATGCGCCGCCCGAACGCGGGATGACCGTGTTGGACTGGTCGTTGCCGCCGATCAGCGTGATGCAGACAAGCGCCTTGTAGTCGTCGGCGGTCTGTGCGGCAGCGGCGCCTGTGGCGACGGTGGGCGTCAGCATCGGCACGCCGACGGCGGTTGCGAGGCCGAGCGTCTTCAGGGCCTGGCGGCGTGTGGCGCTGCCGTGGGCGCGATCGTTGGAGTCGAAATCGGAAGGTGAGGACATGGGGTTGGCCTCGTTATTTCTGAACGACAAAGTCGGGGGAGATCATGCAGAGCGCCACTGCGGTCTGCACGCGTCGCAACGGAGCATCGCTTGCGCTTACCGGTATTGCCTCGATAGCCGTCTTGATGATGGTGCGCGTGATAGACGAGAGCTGCGCGCCCATCAGCACGAGATTGAGGTGGTCGAGCAGGGCGTCGGGATTGCTGGCCAGCGGCAGCTCGTTTGAGTAATTCGGCTGAACAGGCAGGATGTCCGGGTGACGCTCGCTGACGTCGAAACCCTTCGCGGCGAGCTGGCCGATGAAGTTGGCGTAGGCTGTGCTCGAACTCTCGTGCTGGATCTGGAATTCGGGTGCGACGAGGCTGGCGGTGCGGATGCTGCCTGGCGGGGAATAGTCCGGACGGAAATAGTTGAACACGGATGGCGGCCTTAGCGTCGGCTGGCCCATCGCATTCATCGGGTCGTTATAGCCATAGAGCACCAGGCGGCCCTGCGAGTTGGTCGCGTTGAAAGCGCGGAGCCAGGCCGAGAAACGCAGGATCGGTTCGCGTAGCTTGCCCCAGGTCGGCTCCTGCGTCTTGGCGGCGTCGCGCGCTTCGGGATCGAGGAGAACGGCCTTGAGGATCGCGCGCATATCGCCGCGTACGCCCGCGCCGTTGTTGGTGAAGGCTGCGGAGACGCGGCTGACATAGGCGCGGCTGGGGTTGGACGTGACAAGCCGCTTGATCAGCTGTTCGCCGAAGAAGGGCGCGGTGTTCGGATGGTTGAAGAGTGTATCGAGCGCGATGCGCAGGCTGTCGGGGCCGGACGTGTTGGGCGGGATGACCACGCCGCCGACGATCCGCTTCTCGCTCATCGACGTGTGTTCGGCGTAGTGGACCATGGGCTTCTCGAAGTCGTAGCCACCCCACCAGTTGGCGTTCCAGCTCAGGCCGGTGAACACGCGCGACATGCCGACGACTTCGGCCTGGCCATAGGTCGGGATCGGCTGGCCTGCGCTGTCGAGGCGGCGCGAGCCATCGGCGTTGAGTTCCCACAAGCCGATGGTGAACAGCTGCATGATCTCGCGCGCGAAGTTCTGATCCGGAATGCGGCCGGTGGTCGGGTCTTCCTTCTCATTGCCCAGATGCGACAGGAAGAAGCCCATGGAGGGCGAACGCGCGACGGCTTCGATCAGCGTGCGGAAATTGCCGAAGGCGTTGTCCGACAGCATGTCGAGATAGGCGGCTATGGGCTCGGCGTAGAAGCCAAGGTCGCCATTGGCGCCGGATACGACGAAAATCTCGTAGAGCGCGAGCGTGGTGCGCTGGCGGAGTTGATCCTGTCCACGCACGGCCTGCGTCCAGAAGCTTTCGATCGTGCCCCACAGCATCTCGTAGTCACGGCGTGGGAACGAGATGTGGGTTGCGGCGCGCGGGGTCCGGAACTGCGCGTCGAGCCATGCGCCATAGCCTGCGTTTGCGACCTTCTGCACCTCGGGCATGGTCGCGCCGAAGCTCGCCTGCACCAGAAAACGGGACGCATCCTGCACCGACACCGGGCCGGTCGGGGTGGGCGGTGACGCCGGCGAGGGTGGTGAAGGCGGTGAAGGCGGCACTGCAGGCGGCGATGATGTTGGCGTTGTGTCGGTCGATGCTGCTGGCGTTGCAGTAGCGATCTGATTTTCACCTTCACGCGTTCCGCCGCCGCCGCAAGCCTGTGTAGCCAAAGCGGCGAGTAGCGGCGTCAAAGCTCGCAAATCCAAGCGTCGCGTGATGCCTGCTGTGGATGATGACGCTTCGCCTACAGAGAGATTTTCGACTGAAGGATGTGCAGCATCCTTCAGCGCGAGAGCGTCATCGTCCTTGTCAGAGATCATGCCGAGGGCCGGGCTCCGGTTTGCGTTCATCTCGAACGCTCACGCCCCCTCAGGCACGCTTTCTCTTAGCACCCGCTCCGCAGATGGGTAGAGCGAAAAGCAAACTGGCGAATTAAAAAATGGAATATCCGCCATCGATGACGAAGCTGTCGCCTGAGTGATAGCTTGAGCAATCGGATGTCAGATAGACAGCGATGCCGCCGAAGTCCTTCGGCTCACCCCAGCGACGCATCGGTACGCGCGGAATGACTTTCTCGGCGAAGGCTGTGCTGTCCTGTGCGCCTTGAGTCATGTCCGTTGCGATCCAGCCCGGCAGGATCGAGTTAGCGCGGATGCCATAGCGCGCATGTTCGACGGCGATGGATTTGATCATGGAGACAACCGCGCCCTTGGTTGCGGCGTAGGCCTCGTTGCGGGCGGCGCCTTCGATGGCTGCGAGTGAGGCAAGGCCGACAAGCGAGCCGCCGGGATCGCCTGCCTGAGCGCGCTCGATCATGTGCTTGGCGGCTTCGCGGAGGGTGAAGAAGACGCCGTCAAGGTTAACGGAGAGCACGCGGCGGTAGGTGTCGGTCGGGAATTCGGCGAAGGACTTCGCGCCGCCGCCGATGCCGGCATTGGCAAAAACGCTGTCGATGCGGCCGAAATGGCTGACCACGTCGGCCATGGCGGCGGCGACCTGTGTCTCGTCGGCGACGTTGACGGTCCAGGCCTTGGCGCCGCTGCCCAGTTTCGCGACGGCGTCGTGGTTGTTCTTTTCGTTGGAGCCCCAGATGGCGACGGCTGCGCCGGCTTCGTAGAGTGCCTCGGCGAAGCCGAACCCGATGCCGCGATTGCCGCCCGTGATCAGCGCGACTTTTCCTTCGAGGTTGAACGGGGCGTAGGCCATGGGCGTCTCCTTTTATCTATCAGTGGTTGGACCGTTCTGGCGGGGCTGCGTCAAGGCACGGCTGGTTGATATGCGGGCGGGACTTGAAGGAATCCTCCGGTGCGGTGAAGTGGGCGGAATGTGGGGGCGCTATATGCGGATAGTAGCAATTCTTGTGGCGGGGCTAAGCCTGCTGGCGGCGCCTGCAGTGGCGCAGGTCGGCAGTGGCGTGCAGGGGCGGATGACGCTGCAGCCGGAGCGGTTGCCCGGCATGTGCCTGACGCTATCGGACGCCGGGTCGGTGAGCATGCCGTGCGATGGCACGGAGCGGCAGTTCTTCGTGACGCCGGGCCTTGAGCCGGGGCCGATCCGGAATGGCGGCAAATGTCTCGCCCCGCGTGGGACTGGATATTACCCGCAGCTGTTTGCCGAAACCTGCGATGGCTCGCCTGCGCAGAGCTGGACGATGAATGCCGAGGGAGAACTGCGCAGCGCCGCGGGGCGGTGCATTTCGCTTATGGGGCAGGTGAGCGCTTCGGGGACGATGATCTTTGGCGGGGAGTGTCCGCGCGAGGGGCAGGCGCATCAGTGGAAGGTCCGTTATGTGGACTTCACCAATGTGGTCGAGGCGTCGCTGGAATCGAAGGCGCGGCCGGGCATGTGCATTGGGCATGATACGGGCGTGGGGCTTTATCCCTGTACCGACAATTACGGGCAGGTGATCAGTCTGGATGCAAAGGCCATTGGCCAGATGCGGCTGAAGAGCAGCTGTTTCTCCGGCGGGTACGCCTTCGGGGCTCTGCGGCTTGGCGACTGTCGGGATGAGCCGGGGCAGAAGTGGTTCGTCATGGAGACGGGGCAGGTCGTGAATGCCGGGGTGCAGTGCATCGAACTGGTGAACGAGAACGGGCGCGACGTTCTGCGGACGAATGCGTGCAAGCTGATCCCGGAGCAGCAATGGGTGCTGCGGATGCCGAAGAAGCCTTAGTTAGGGCGCAGGGTTATGGCAGGCTGCTTTCGTATGCGGAGCGGCTTTATGCGTGTTGGCTTGATTGCAGGACTGGTTGGGGTGGCGCTGGCGGGTGCGCCGGCGCTGGCGCAGCTGGCCAAGGGCGGGCCGGTGATGAATGCGGACCAGCTCAAGAAGTCGCTGTTCGGGATCGAGATGACCGGGTTCTCGCCGAGCTTTGGCTTCTCATGGCGCGAATGCATCGAGCCGGGCGGGGATACGCTTTATGAGACGCCCGATGGACTTCAGCATGGGCGGCTGACGATCTCGCCGAAGGGAGAGGCGTGTTTTGCCTATGAGGACGATGGGTATAAAACGCCTGCCTGCTATCAGACCCGGAAGACCGACAAGGGTTTCCGGTTCGATGGAGAGTTCGACAGCGTGTTTGTCACGACCAAGGTTGTGACCGGCATACGAAGCTGCAAGAAGCAGGATCTGGTCGGTTAGGAGTTCCGCATGGCTGACGATCTGGGCACGCGCACATCCGAGTTCATCGCCCGGCTGACCGAGGCGCTGGGGCCGAAGGGCGTATCTACCGATCCGGTGGAGATCGATCCGCATATCTCCGACTGGCGCGGGCGCTGGAAGGGATCGACGCCTGTGCTGGTGAAGCCGGCGACGACTGAGGAAGTCTCGAAAGCGATGACCTTGTGCGCCGAGTATGGCTTTGCGGTGAACCCGCAGGGTGGGAACTCGGGCATGGTCAATGGATCGGTGCCGCAGGGCGAAGTGCTGATCTCGTTGAAGCGCATGAACAAGGTGCGTGAGGTCGATACGCTGAATGATGCGATGACGCTGGAGGCTGGCGTGATCCTGACGAAGGCTCAGGAGATTGCCGACGAGAATGGCCGGCTGTTCCCGCTGTCGCTGGGCGCGCAGGGCGTGGCGATGATTGGCGGACTTATCTCGACAAATGCGGGCGGCGTGGGCGTGCTGCGCTATGGGATGATGCGCGATCTGGTGCTGGGCATTGAAGCGGTGATGCCGGATGGGCGGATCTGGAATGGCCTGCGCGGCTTGCGGAAGGACAATACGGGGTACGACCTCAAGCATCTGTTTATCGGTGCTGAGGGTACGCTGGGCATTGTGACTGCGGCGACGCTGAAATTGTTCCCGAAGCCTGCGGTGAAAGAGACGGCGTGGGCCGTGGTGGAGTCACCGGCGAAGGCGGTGGAGCTGTTGCAGATTGCCAAGGCTGCGACGGGTGGAGCGGTGACGGGGTTCGAGATCATTCCGAAGCTGGGGCTTGAGCTGGTGCTGAAGCACATCCCGGATACGCGCGATCCCTTGCCGACGGTGATGCCGTGGCGGGTGCTGATCGAATTGTCGCTGCCGCGCGAAGAGGGCGCGCGGGACATGATGGAAACGCTGCTGGGGGACGCCATCGAGAAGGGCGTCGCGGCGGATGCGGTGATCTGCGAGAACGAAAGCCAGAAGGCGATGGTCTGGAAGATCCGCGAGAACATCGCGGTGGCCGAGCGCGCGCACGGCAAGGCGCTGAAACATGATGTGTCGGTGCCGGTGTCGCGCGTGGCGGAGTTCATGGATCGTGGCGCGGCGCTGGCGCAATCGACTGCGCCGGGCGTGGACATCATTGCGTTCGGGCATGTGGGCGATGGCAACATCCATTTCAATGTGACGCCGCCTGCCGGCGTGGATCAGGATGCGTTCGTCTCGAAAGAGGGGCTGAAGGTTTCCGAGGCGATCCACGATCTGATCGCGAGCCTGAACGGTTCGATCTCGGCCGAGCATGGGATCGGGCGGCTCAAGCGCGATGAGCTGGCCTGGCGGAAATCTCCGATCGAGATGGAGATGATGCGCGCGGTGAAGAAAGCGCTGGACCCGGATGGAAGGATGAATCCGGGGCGGGTGCTCTAGGTCTTACGCCGCCAGCGTGGTGATGATCGGGCCGTTCTTCGTCGCCACCATTGTGTGTTCGTACTGGACGGTGGGGCTCTTGCGTTTGTCGGCGTAGAGGGTCCAGCCGTCGCTGCTGTCGATGGCCCATTCGGCGCCCATCGAGAGGAAGGGCTCCAGCGTGAAGACGAGGCCTTCGTTTATACGGCGGCGTTCGGAGAGATCTTTCCAGGTGGGGATTGTGCCCGGTTCTTCGTGGAGTGCGCCGCCGACGCCGTGGCTGGCGAGGTTGCGGATCAGCGAATAGCCCCGGCTGCGGGCGAAGGCGTCGATGGCGATGCCGGGGGCATTGAGTGCGCCGCCGACTTTCACTTCGTGGATGCCGGTCCACAGCGCCCGCTTGCCATCCTGGCAAAGTTTTTCGAGGCGGCGGTCTCTCCCCTGAAGAACAAAGCTTGCGCCGGTGTCGGCGAAGTAGCCGTTCTTTTCAGCCGACACATCGATGTTGATGAGGTGGCCGACTTTCAGGACGGTCTTGTTCGGGATGCCGTGGGCGATCGCGGGGAAGACGCTGATGCAGGTGGCGCCGGGGAAGTTGTAGGTGACTTTGGGGGCGGACTTTGCGCCTTCGAGTTCCATCATCGCGGCGCCGATGGCGTCGAGTTCCGCCGTGGTCATGCCGGGTTCGGCGGCGTTGCGCATGGCGTCGAGCGTGCGGGCGACGATGCTGCCGATGTGCTTGAGGCCGTCGAGCTGGCCCTCTTTATCGATGGTCATTCTGTCAGGTCGTCTTTGTTGCGGCCGGTTCGGCGGCGGGAGCAGGGGCCGCTTTCTGGCCTTTGGGAGCTCCGAGATTGTAATAGGCAGTCGCCGGATCAACAGGCGGGGCGACGGGCGAGGCAATCGCCGTGTTAAGGACCGGCGCGGGTTGATCCGCCGGGGGGAAGGCTGCGGGCTTCATGATGTTGGCGCCGTTGCTGGCGCGGTCGACCGTGCGCTCGGAGAGGCCGAGTTCGGCTGCCGTGAAGGCAACGAGGCCGCCGGACTTGCAGAGCATTTGCACGATGTTCTGCCGGGTTTGCATTTCCAGCATGCGCATGAGGACTTCGACTGTGGCCGGGTTGGCCTTCTCGAGCATGTCGACCAGATCGTCGAGGTGCTCGTTGTCGTAGGCCATCGGGCCGTTGGCCAGATCCTTGTTGATCGGCTTGGTGGCCGGTTCGTAGGAGAACATGGCCTCGTAGATCTTGATGCCCATGGGCATGCCGACCGGGCGGGCCGGGTCGGCCGGGTCCTCGATGTCCTGGAGCTGGCGCAGGACTTTTTCCTCGATCTCGCGCTGCTTGGCGAAGACGTCCTGGTCTTCGTGTTCGCCGATGGCGTTGTCGAACAGGTTTTCGATGCGGGCGCCGAGGGTGGTTCCGAAGGACTGCATCTGGCTGGGCATTTCGATGCGGTCGATGTCGATCTGGAAGGAGACCTTGGCCTTGATGATGAGTTGGCGCTTGTCCGAGGTGCGCGTGATGAAGGGGCGGGGGGCGCAGGTCTGGACGCGCAGGGTGATCTCGCCGTTGCGGCGGTTCACCAGGCTCTTCTCATAAAAATTGCCGCCTGCGTCTGTCGTCATGATGGTGATGTCGGGGGCGTGGCGATCGCGGAGAACCTTGATCGAGGGGTCCCACAGCGTGGTCGGCTGGCGGAGGGCGCCGTAGAAATTGCCGCCCTTGGTGGTGATGAACGTGGCGTGCGAGCCGGCATCATAGGTGCGGGCGGCCCGGTAGATCAGGAAGGCGAGAAGCAATCCGACAAGGACTGCGCCGATCACCGCAACAATCTCAAGCATTGGAAAGATCCCGCCTTACACCACCACCCCTGGAGCTGTGGACACTAGCCGCGAGGACAGGGAGCTACAATTCCAAAACTCCGCTCTTTCAGGGCCATTCGGGTCGAATTCTAGCGAAAGCAGAGTGACTTCTGAGATTTGCCCGCGGGGCGACTGCTTTTTCTCTGTCACATTGGTGCGGATACTGGCGCGGATACCGGCGAACGGCGCCGCAGATGCGGGCGCGACCCCGCAGGTGAGTGCGGGGCGTGGCGGCTGCCAGGAAAGCCGATTGGGCGGCAGGGTCATGAGCTGTCGGGGGAGGCGCGGTCGCCGACGGTAGAGAAGAGGGGCCCGGCCGTTTCGGTGACAAGGCTCAGAGCACGGCGGAGGGAGGGGATGTCACACGCCTCCTGCGCGAGTTGGGATTTGAAGGCTGGGACACCCTGACGGCGGATCTGATGAGCGAGCCGGCGGATGCAGCGCATCGGGTCCGCCACGGCGCGGAGCAGGGCCTCGATGCGGATCGCGAGCGGGCGCGCGGCGATGCGATCATCGTCATGGCGGCGGCGGTATGAGACCCGACCCCAGCTGTGGACAAGTTCGTGAGCCTCCGCGTCTGACGTGGAGGGCGCCGCAACGCTCGCGCGGGTACTGAAGGGCGCGGACCAGGTCGCGGGATCGCTGGTGATCTGCTTCGGTTGTGGGGGCGTGGCGCCGGGCGCGTTGGCGGCGGCGCGTGGTGTGGGCGCGGAGAGAGTCGCGGCGAGGGCGTGGGCTTCGATGAGGAAGAGGCGGCGAACGATCAGCTCGAGTGGGCGGACCCAGCCGAGCAGCTCGCGCTGCTGACTGCGCATAATGCTCTTGAGGGCGCCGAAGGCCGCGGGCGACCAGAAGCGCGCGATGATCCACGCCAGCGTGTCGCGTGCCTTGATGAGCACGCTGAAGGCGTCGGGCCAGGTGAGGCCGGCGGGCTCAGGCGGATCATCGGCCAGACGCGGGTCGGTCTGGCGGAACGCGTCCGGGGGCATGGGGCGGTCGTACATGTTCATGCGGGGAGTATGCGCCCGACCCGAGGGGGTGGGGATGAATGGAACCGCAGTTGCACGGGAACATGCGGTGGCTGCTGGGGATTGTGGTCGTGGGTGCGCACGCGATTCAGCGGAATCCGTTGGAACCTTCCTCCCCCGAACGGGGGAGAGGCGCATTCACGGCGACCCTTCGGGCCTGCTCAGGATGAGGGCTTCGAGCCGTAGGGTGCATCTTGATGCACCATGGTGCGTCGGGCGCCGGCCGGTGCATTTACGCTTCGCTTCAATGCACCCTACGAGGCGCTAGCCCTTTGAAATCAGGCCTTATCGCTATGGGTGCTTTGCTTATGCACAAGCGGAGCTGGGCTCGACGCGGGTGCGGGGTGGGCCGAAACGCTGGCCCTGAAAGAGTTCGTGCCCACCCGGAGACCGGATGGGCACGAGGAATACTACTCTAGTCTCTGGGAATTGGGCGGCCTCTCGAAAGAGGCTCTAGCCAAGGACTGGCTGCCCAATGCGAAGAGCTAAGATACTACTTCTTCTTCTTAGCAGCTTTAACCGGCTTTTTGGCAGCGGCTTTAGCAGGCTTCTTCGCAGCTTTTTTGGCAGTGGCCATTTGAAGTCTCCTTGAGTGGTCCCTCAGATGGACGCCCGCTAGCGGGCTCGCATCCAATTAAGTTGAGCAGTCGTCCGATCGAACTCCGACTCAACGAATCTGTCATAACCCATTTTCGCGAACGTGTGCAGCACCTCTTCGCAAGCGATCGTTGATTGCTTCTCCGAGTCCGGTGTTCGGAATGGGCGCCACGGCGATCGATGGATGACTCTCATCGAGCGTTCGCAGCATCGCGAAGAGGTTCGTCGCGGCCTCCGCGAGGTCGCCTCGAATCGAAAGATTGAGGTCGGGTGAAACGCCGCTCGGAGGCGCCCCGAAGGCGAGGAAGGCCTCTCCATTTTCGACGCTCGTGGCGCCGAGTCTGAGACGCGCGCGAGGGGCGTAATGGCGCCTCAACATGCCGGGTGAGACGATGCCCTTCGCGGCGTCCGGAGACCCCAGCGGGCCTGTGAGCAACTCGATGTCGGAGCGCGCGAGAGAGCCCGCGCGGAGCATCACGGCGCCGTCTTCGCCGGGCGCGATGATGGTCGATTCAAGACCCGCAGAGCACGGCCCTCCATCGATGATGAGGTCGATACGCGAGCCCAATCCGGCGACCACATGAGCGGCTGTCGTGGGGCTCAACTGCTCCGACAGATTGGCCGAGGGAGCAGCAAGAGGTCGCCCCACACGCGAAATAATTTCAAGAGTTGCAATATGTTGAGGCTGACGCACGGCGATCGAGGGGAGCCCCGCGGTCGCGAGCTCATGCACGGGGCATGTGCTCTTGCGCGGGAGCACGAGGGTGAGTGGTCCGGGCCAGAAGCGGGCGGCGAGGGCGCGCGCGAGGGGACTGAACTCGGCGAGTGACTCCGCCATCGCGAGGTCGGCGACGTGGCAGATGAGGGGGTTGAAGGAGGGGCGACCCTTGGCTGTGTAGATCGCGGCGACGGCGGCGCCATTCGTGGCGTCGGCGGCGAGTCCGTAGACGGTCTCGGTGGGCACCGCGACGAGTCCTCCGGCGGACAAAATGCGCGCCGCTTCGGCGAGCGATGCGGGGTCTTGTCCGAGGCAACGCGCGGGCTCGCGAGAGTCGTTTTGTGAATCAGAGTTCATCGAATTTGGAGTCCGTTGGAGACCACGTTGCGGCGCCAGCGAAGGCGCCGAGAGAGGCGCGCGAGGCGCCCGATGAGGGGCGCGATGCGTGACTCGATGGCGTGCATTTCGACTTCGCGCTGTGACATCACGAACACACTTTTTGTACCTCGCGAGAGGTCCGATGAGCACTTCGAGAGTCGAAATTCGACTCTCGAAGAGGTTCGCGAGGTGGAATCGCGCGTGGTGATTCCGAGTCGTGTGGTGTCTCGAGATGAGACTCGCGTGGTGACTCGTGGCGGTAAGCACGCCCTCGTGGTTCGACGGACGCGCATCTTCGATGCGCTGCTCACCATGAGGGCTGAACTACGAGACGAGCTGTAGCCCTCATCCTGAGCGGGCCCGCAGCGCGGGCCGCCCGTCGAAGGACGAGGGCGTACGTGCTCATGCAGGCTCACTGGCGGGTCGCGACGAGGTCGATGATGACCTTCACATCGTCGGCGACCCATTCGGCATCGCCTTTCTCTTCGGTGTAAGTGCCCTTACCGACGCCGAGGGCCATGCGTTTGAGCGTGGTCTCGGCGTGAGCGGTGGCGGTTGCGCCGTCGAGCGTGAGGGTGAAGGGGAGGCGCACGGGGTTCTTCGCGCCCTTCAGCGTGAGGACTCCGGTTGCTTCATATTGAGTATCGCTATCTTTGAAGACGCCGCCGGTGACTTCGAAGACGGCCTCCGGGAATTTGGCGACGTCGAACCAGTCTCCCTGCGTGACGTTCTCGTCGTAGTAGGGCTCGCCGGTGCTCACCGAGGCCAGCGGAATGGCGACGCGGATATAGCCGTCGACAGGCGTGTCCTTGCTGGCGGGCGCATCGGTGTCGAGCTGGATCTGCGCTTTCCAGCCGGAGAACGCGCCTTCGAAGGGGCGGCCCATGTAGGCGGCGCTGAACTTCAGCGTGCTCTTCTCATAATCCACGACCCAGGCAGGCGCGTTGGATTTCGGCGCGGTGGTTTCTTCCGTCGCGGCGACGGTGTCGTGTGTGTGGGCGGGCGGGGCGGAGAGCGAGAGGCTGGCGATAATCGCGAAGACAGCGGCTGCGCCGCCGAAGGCGAGGATGCCGCCGCGTCCCTTGTCGATCGGGCCGGCTGTGCGGCCGAAGAGGCCGGGGGCCATGCGCGCGAGCAGGCCGTCCTTGTCCACGAACTGGTGCTTGAGCGCGCCGGCGACGTGGAGGACGAGGAGGCCGATGATCACCCAGGTGAGGCGCGCGTGGAGCATGTGCATCGTCTCGGCGACGCCTTCGCGCGCTTCGGCGGGGAGGCCGGCAATGCCGGGGACGTACATCTCGACCGTGCCGAAGAAGCGGGTTTCGTGCTGGGCGATCTCCGCCGAGGCCATGATCCAGCCGGTGAGCGGCATGGCGATCATCAGTGCATAGAGGAAGATGTGGACTGATGAGGCGAGCAAGGCCTGCAATTTCGGCATGGCGGGCTCGGGCGGCGGCGGGTTCATCAGGCGCCAGACGATGCGCGCGATGGTGAGCAGCAGGATGGTGATGCCGATCGACTTGTGGATCTGGATGATCGCTGTCTTCGGGCTGCCGGGGCCGCCGGCCATGTCTTCCATGATCCAGCCGACCGCGATCATGCCGATTATGAGAAGTGCGATGGACCAGTGCAGCGCGATGGCGACAGCGGTGTAGCGCTGTTGACGCTCCGGTGCGGGGGAATGAGAGACGGATTCAGTGATGTCGGTCATGCGGAGATCCTTGCGTTGGCCGACTTGTACACAGGCTGCGGCGATCCATGAAGGCCAGCTAGTGTCGCGTGAACTCGGCTTCAATGATGATTTCGACGGTGTCGCCCACGAAGTCGGCGTAACGCGTGAGGCCGAACGCGCTTCGGTTGAGCGTGCCGCGGGCGGAGAAGCCTACGGCCGGGCGGCCGGCATAGAGGGCTGCTGAGGCCATTGCGCCATTATAAGTGACGTCGAGGGTGACGGGCCGGGTGACCCCGGCGAGGGTAAGGTCACCCGTGACCTTGCCGGTGGAAGGGCTGGTCGTCTCGATCGCGGTGGAGGTGAAGATGATCTGGGGGAAATCCGCGCCCTTCATCATGTCCTGACCGATGCGCTTGTCCCAACCCGGATCGGCGGCGTTGTCGGTGCGGACGCTGAGCGGGTTGATGATGGCTTTGACGTGGGAGGCGGCCGGGGCCTTCGGGTCGAAGTCGAGGGTGGCGTCGAAGTCGGCGAAGCGCGCGGTGTAATAAGAGAGGCCGAGATGCTTCACACGGAAAGTAAGCGAGCCGTGGGGCTTTTCGAGCTGGTAGGCGCCGGCGGGGAGGGATTGCAACGTTTTTGGGGCCTGCGATGCGGTGAGCGCGCAGGCAGACAGGATGAGACAGATAATAGAGAGAGCAACGGCACGCATGGAGAGGCTCCTTGTGCACGGGTCTCTGCTTGTACGCCTGTTATGGGAAGTTGGGAGGGGGGTGCAGACTAGCGGGCAGGGGTGGCGCTGATTTCCTTCAGGCCAGTGTCGCATTTCTGAACGAATGCGCGATCTTCCGCGAGGTAGCGCTCTGACGGCGTGACGGCGACGGCCGGGCCGTCCTCTTCCAGCAGCGAGTTGGCGATGAGAATGCGACGGCCTTCGAGGCCGCGCAGGCGCTGGATCGCCACGAGCTGTTCGTGGGTGACGCCTACATCGCGGGGCAGGCCAAAGCCGCCCGACAGGGCGACGGGATAGAGATCCTCCATCTGCTGCATGAATTCCCGCTGCACGCCGATACGCAGGAAGGCGCGCGAATAGGCTGTAACGCGGGTTTCGGGCAGGTGGTTTGCGATCTCGCCATTGAGGGCGGCAGCTCATGTGTCGCGCGGCCAGGCGCGGCCGAAGATCGGCGCGCCCAGTTCATTCAGCTTGCGAATACGCTCGTTGTCGCCATCGATCACGGCGGTCTGGAGCGTGTCGAGATAGCCGGTGACGCAGGGGTGGAGCATCTTCAGCTCTGTCGCGAGGCCGAGATCGTTGCTGAGTTCGGCGCGGATGGCGCCTTCGAGCACTTTCACCTTTTCATCCCAGCTCATCGCTTCGACGGTCTGCTGTGCGCCCAGCGCGAGGAGGACGCCGACGACGACCACGCCGATCTCGGCCACCCACTTGCCCCAGTTGAGCGCTGACCTCGGCGCGAGGGGCGCGGGCTGGTCGGGATTTGCGGGCGGGGTTGTGGATGGAGCGGGCGCGCTTCCGGCCTGTGGCTCGTTCATCTTGCTGTCCCCCGCGTGCGAGCGAGGAGCGTAGCATCGGGGTGAGTGGGCTCCAACGTCTGTGAGCGGCATGAGAAAGGCGGGCGTCGAAAGGCGCCCGCCTTCTGGTGTTGTGCCGTATATAGAGTGTCGACTTACTTCTGGACGAGTTCCGAGTTGATGTTGATCTTGATCTCGTCGCCGATCGGGCCGCCGGCGGGCATGCCGAAGTCGGTGCGCTTGAACGAGCCGGTGAGCTGGAAGCCGACCTTGTGCTTGTTGGAGCGCGGGTCGTTGCGGTTGCCCACATAGGTGATGTTGAGGCTGACCGGCTTGGTCACGCCGAGGAAGGTGAGGTTGCCCGTGACCTTGCCCGATTTGTCGCCGGTCTTGGTGACGGCGGTGGACGTGAAGGTGATGTTGGGGAATTTGCCGCTGTTGAGGAAGCGTTCGCCGGTTGCGACTTCGGCGTTGAAGTCGGTCGTGTTGCCGGCCGGACGGGTGCGGGCGAAGTCGGTCTCGATCGATTTCGGATCGATCGTGGCGGTGACTTTCGATTTGGTGACGTCAGCGGGGTCGAAGGTCAGCTGGATGTCGAAGCTGGTGAAGCGGGCCGAGTACCAGGACAGGCCGTTGTGGAGGCCCTGCCATTCGATCGAGGTGTGGGTCTTGTCGGCGACATAGGCGCCGGCGGGGGCTGCGACTGCCGGAGCAGGCGTGCCCTGAGCAAATGCATTAGGAGCAAGAGCCGGGGCGGCGAGCAGGGCGGCGGTTGTGATTGCGGTAAGTAGGCGGCGCATCGGGGAGACTCCGGTGGTTGCGGTTGGTCGTGTTCATTATCGTGTTCATGGACTGGAGCGACGGTCTTGTCGCCGCAATGTGGCTGAAGCGTGGGTTGTGGCTGGCTGATCGTCCAGTCACCGCGTGCAGAATAAGCATGTGCCGGGCGGGGCTTTGACGCGAATTTGATCTTATTGGCAGCTGGGCGCCCTGTGCATCTGGAACTGGCGCCTGCGCGGAGCTAGTCCTGACGGCGCGCGACACCCAGGGGCATTCCGGGAGTCGCCCGGAGGGACGGACATGCGTGCAGTGATGGTTGCCGGTGCGCTGGCTATGGCGGCGTGCGGGGCCGATGGGGTGTTGAATGGCGTGGCGCATGCGCAGCAGCCGACACAGTCTGGCCCGGATGGCGCGGAATATTGCGTCTACATGAAGCTGACCGACACATCGGATTATGTCGTCGTGGCCGAGGGGCTGCTGGCGGGCCTCGATCAGGACAAGGCGCAAGCCGCGGTGAAGGCTGCGGGCGATGCGTGCATCAAAGAGTATGGCATGAGCCAGAACGAAGCGGCGAGCGCATCGGATGTGGGCATCTTTGGCTCGGCCGCGGACTACCTGATCGAAGGGCTGGCGGATGAGGGCGTTTCGGACGACGTGATCGACGGGCTCTATGCCGTGATCGATGAGATGTCGGACGAGGATATCGACATGATCTTCGATGGTAGCTGGCGTGACGATGCGGCGATGAAGGCGCGGTTGCGGGCCGCCGTGGTCGCCAAGGGCATTCCGGATGAAGACCGGCTGGTGCAGGACGCCAGCCTGCTGATCGAGGTTTCGGCGTTGGCCTCGGATGCGGCCATGAACTATCTCATGGCGGACATGGACGAGGTTGAGGCGGAAGAGTCATGAAGTTCGCAGCAGTTCTCTCTTTCGCTCTTGTTGTGGCCGCCTCTGGCGGGGCGCAGGCCCAGTCAGTGACCGAGCCGCAGAAGCGGGAGATGAACTGTGTCTATGATGCGCTGGTCCAGTTGCGGCAGACGCCGCTGGTGGCGCAGTCCTATCTCAATGTGACGACGGCGGATGGATTGCGCGGGCGGGCGGATGCGGCGCTTGAGAGCGCGGCGAGCGAATGCGCCAGCGATCACGAGTGGGACGACACGGTGCGCAGCCTGGCTGTCGCGATCGGGACGATGGGGGCGACGGCGGATTTTCTTGGCGTTGAGCTGAAGGCTGCGGGTGTTGCGGACGATACGGTGGCGAAGATTGCCGGGCTGAAGTCGGGGCTTTCGAAGCGCGACAACGAGTTGCTGCTCGATGGCGGGTGGAGCGATGACCGCGCTTTCATGGCGCGGATGAAGACCAAGCTGAAAGGCATTGGTCTGCCGGACGATGCGGACGTGACGCAGAAGGCGGTGAAGATCCTTGAGGCAACTGTGATCGGCGCGGATTTCAGGGCGTCGTTTGTCGAGGCGCAGTTCGGTTAGAGCGAGCGGCGATTGCGGGAGCTGTGAGCACGCCCTCGTCCTTCGAGACGATCGCATCGAGAAAGTTTCTGCACCGATATGCCGTACCTGCGATCCCTCAGGGTGAGGGCTATCAGGGCGCGGCGCTGGAGTAGCCCTCATCCTGAGGGGTCGCGAAGCGATCGTCTCGAAGGATGGAAGGGCGTGCTTTCCGGCGGTGGCCTACGGACACGCGTGCTGGAAGGGATTGTACTGGACGAAGAGCCAGTCTTCGAGGCGGCTGACTTTAGTTTGGTCATCAATGTAGGCTTTGGGCCAGGCAATGGCGCGGTAGGCGGCCCAGGGAATCCAGTTTGGCGCGCCGTCGAGCCGTTGCGTGGCGGTGTTGATCTTGAGGTCGCCCGGAATGGTGCAGGTGGAGTGCTTCCACCGCGTTTCGGTGGTGAAGCTCCAGGCGGCGCAGCCGAAGACGACCATGGCGGCCGTCAGGTAGAGGCCGATCGCCATTCCGATGATATTGCGCATGCCTGATCCCCCAATCTGCAGGCGGAGGTTAGCCGGGTTCGGGCGCATTCCAATAGACACAGTATAAAGAGCAGGGCCCACCTTGCGGGCGCGTGCGGTTTCGGGTGGGTATGCGGCATCCAAGTCGGGGCGACGGAGATTGCATATGAAACGGGTGGTGGCGGGTCTGGCGGCGGGAGCTGTCTGGCTGGTGGCGGCAATGCCGGCTTTGGCGCAGCAACCGCCGGAGAAATCGGTCGATGGCCTGACGGATGAGCAAACCGACGAGTTGTACTGCGTGTACGACACGCTCAGCTTTTTCGGCGACAGCGCTGCGATGACGACAGCGTACATGGGCGGAGATCCGGATTCAGCAGACTATGCGGATGAAGTGCTGGCGTCGCTGGATGAGGCGACCGGGGATTGCAGCGAAGGGTATGAGTGGGAGCAGTCGCGCGAGGACACCGCATCGATGATCGGCCTCTATGGCGTGATGGGCGACGAGATCGAGACGCGCCTTGCAGCGGCCGGGCTGACCGAAGCGAACATCGCGACCGTTTATGATGTGATCGATGCGATGTCGGACGATGACATCGGCGCATTCCTCGACGGCGTGACCGCTGCGAAGGATGCGGGCGTGATGCAGCGGCTGAAAGCCGGCCTTGAGGCGAAAGGCATCAAGGGCGATGGCGTGATGCACGACGCTTTCTATCTGGCCGAGGCGTATGTCGTCGTGTCGGTGCTGACGCGCGAATGGCTGACCACGATGCCGAAGAGCTGAGGGGGCGGCGCATCTTGTGCGCCCTACCTGCTGAAAGCCCGAATTGTGGGTGTTTGCCGTTCCTGGCTTTCGGGGACTAATATGATCCCCAGACGACAGGCAGGAACACGCCATGGATGGCTTTGAAGGCAAGACCGAGAAGGCGCGGTATGATTATCCGTTTGCCGAGCCGCCGGCTGTCGGCGCGACGCTGGAGGTCGCGCCGGGCGTGCGCTGGGTGCGGATGCCGCTGCCGTTCTCGCTGAAGTGGATCAATCTCTGGCTGATCGAGGATGGCGATGGGTGGACCGTGGTGGACACGGGCATTCCCAACTCCGAGACCAAGAGCCATTGGCGGACGATCTTCGAGAACGAGCTGGGCGGCAGGCCGATCAAGCGGGTGATCGTCACGCACATGCATCCCGATCATATCGGGCTTGCGGGATGGATGACGCGCAAGTGGCAGTGCGAGCTGTGGATCACGCGGCTGGAATATATCCAGTGCCGGATGCTGGTGGCGGATACCGGGCGGGAAGCTCCGCAGGCCGGGATCGATTTCTTCCGCGCGGCCGGCTGGGCGCAGGAAGATCTAGACAGATATGTGGAACGTTTCGGCGGGTTCGGGAAAGCGGTGTCGCAATTGCCCGACAGCTTCCGCCGGCTGAGCGATGGGCAGGAGATTTTGATCGGTGACCGGACGTGGCGGATTGTCACGGGATGCGGACATTCGCCGGACCATGCCTGCCTGTGGCAGCCGGACCTGAACGTCTTCATCTCGGGCGACCAGATCCTGCCGCGCATCTCGTCCAACGTCAGCGTGTTTCCGACGGAACCCGAGGCGAACCCGTTGCAGGACTGGCTGGATAGCTGCGCCAAGCTGAAGGGCATTGTCCCGGCAGATGTCCTGACGCTGCCCTCACACAACGAGCCTTTCCGGGGCGCCCACAAGCGGCTGGATGCGCTGATCGAGGGGCATGAAAAGGGGATGACGCGGCTGCTGACCCGGCTTGAGGAACCCAAACGGGCGCTGGATCTGTTCCCGGCGCTGTTCTTCCGGCCGATCGACAAGGACAGTCTGGGCATGGCTACGGGCGAGACAATCGCCCATCTGAATTGCCTGAAAGCCCGTGGATTAGTCACGTCCGTACTGAATGACGGGACAAGGCTCTACAGGCGAGCGTCTTGACGGGAACCCTAGACCCATAACGTATAACCCCGGGCCCGACGCGGGCAGACGGTATGCCGATTTCTATGCCCCCTCGGGGGCGCGCCAAGGGCTAGTAAATGAGTGATACGCCGACACAGCAACCTGTGAACGAGCCGCCGGTGGTCGAAGAGACCAAGCCGCAGAAGGGTGGACTCAAGAGCAAGTTGTTCCACGAGTTCCGCGAGACGGCGATGACGATCGCCATCTTTGTGCCGTTCTGGCTCGTCTTCTCGACTTTCGTGTACGAGCTGCGCTCGATCCCGTCGGAGTCGATGGTGCCGGCGCTGCAGGTGGGCGATCGCGTGGCGGTGGCGAAGTTTGCGTATGGCTATAACCGCAACTCGATTCCGTTCGGCATCGGCACGCTGTTCATCGGCGACAACAAGGACAATCCGAACGAGAGCGTGTTCGCCTCGACGCCGAAGCGCGGTGATGTGATTGTGTTCCAGCATCCGCATTCGGATCGCGTGATGATCAAGCGCCTGATCGGCCTGCCGGGCGACCGGGTGGAAGTGAAGGGCGGCAAGCTGTTCCTCAACGGCTCGGAAGTGCCGCGCGAGAAGGTGCGGACGACGAGCTATGTGCCGGACGACTCGAACCGTCTGATGACGGCGACGGAGTATCGCCAGACGATTCCGACGGGCGAGGGCGACCACACCAAGAGCTTCCTGATCCACGAGTTCTCGGACAATGGCGATCTTGATGAGACGCCCGTGTTCACCGTGCCTGCCGGTCATGTGTTCATGATGGGCGACAACCGCGACAACTCGGAAGACAGCCGCGCGCCGTCTGGTCACCGTTCGATGGCGGCGGCGTTCCCGCAAGCATGGCCGTATCGATCGACCAGCCTGCCGACCGATACGCGCGACGATGCGATCGGCTTCGTGCCGTTCGACTATCTGATCGGTCGCGCGGAGACGGTGCTGTTCACGCTGCACGGTTGCAAGCAGGCGCCGGGTGCTGAGTGCCCCGAGGGCCGGCTCTGGAAGGGGCTGTAGGCTCTATCCAGACAATCTGACCTCTGGTCGGGCTGGCGATCCGCGATGGCGTGATCGCCAGCACTTCATTTCGGCGCATGGATGTGATTCCCGCGGTCGAGACCCGGATAGCTGATCGGGTGCGTGGCATGGCCGGGCCGTGGGAAAGACCCGGCGCTTCTGACCAGTTCGGGCGCGTTGGCGGCTACGGTCCAGGCGATAGCCAACTGATTTCCCGATGAATTGCTGTGAGTTAGCAGCTGGACGCCAGAACCGGGTTTGGTTTTCCGGCGCGATGCTCTAATCAGCGGGCGGGGAGCTTCCGGTGACGGGGGCGCAGTTGGCTCATGGCCGCCGAGGAATATGGACGTTGCCGTCACAAACGAGTCTCGCGCGATGAAGGCGGCGCGCCCCGGACGCATCATTATTGTGCGTCACGGTCGACCTGTCGTGATTCCGAAGGAAGGCCCGCCGATGGGCTGGAAGGATTATCGCGACTGGTGGGCGCAGTACGAACTGAGCTCGCTGAAAGACGGACAGACCTGCCCTGAGGCGCTGCTCAGGGAAGTGAGCGACGACGCGATCGTTCTATCCAGCGCGCGGCCACGGGCGATCCAGACGGCAGGCCATCTCGGTCGCGGTCGTGCGGTGAGGCACGACGCCATGTTCAACGAAGCGCCGTTGCCGGCGCCACGGTTGGGCGGGTTCCCGATGCGGCCGAAGAACTGGAACAAGATTGCGCGCCTCCTCTGGATGCTCGGCCATAGCGGCGGCGAGGAACATGTGCGCGATGCGAAGCGTCGGGCGGCGCGGGCGTCCGAAGTGCTGATCGACGCGGCGGGCGAGGGGCGCGATGTCGTGCTCGCCGCGCATGGATGGTTCAACCGCATGCTGCGGCCGGAACTCAGAAAGCGCGGCTGGGCCAACGTCCACGACGGCGGCGACAAGTACTGGTCGTATCGGATTTACGAGAAGAAGTGAGCGCCCTCCGGCGCGCTTGCCTACCCGCTCGATGCGCCTATGGTGGCGCACCTTTTCGGAGACACGGATGCCAGAGCCAAAGGCCAGCGCCGACATTGCGTCGATGAGTTTCGAGGACGCCCTGCGCGAGCTCGAGCAGATCGTGCACAAGCTCGAAGCGGGCGATGTGCCATTAGAGGACTCGATCCGCATCTATGAGCGCGGCGCGGCGCTGAAGGCGCATTGCGAAACGAAGCTGAAAGAGGCCGAGCTGAAGGTCGAGAAGATCGTGCTTGGACCGGATGGTCCCAAAGGCGTCGAGCGGGCTGATGACCTATAATATCGATCCGAACTACGAGCAGCGTCTGAACGAAGTCGCGGACCGGATCACGGTGGCGCTGGATCAGCTGATCCCGCCGGCATCGGGGCCCGAGGCGCAGCTGATGCGCGCGATGCGCCATGGCGCGCTGAGCAAGGGCAAGCGCCTGCGCCCGTTCATCACCATCGAAGTCGGCCGCATGTTCGGCGCGCAGGAGAAGGCGCTGCTGCGCGGCGCGGCGGCTGTCGAATGCATGCACGCGTATTCGCTGATCCACGACGATCTGCCGTGCATGGACGACGATGATTATCGCCGCGGCCAGCCGACGGTGCACAAGGCGTTCGATGAGGCGACGGCCGTTCTGGCGGGCGACGCGCTGCAGGCGCTGGCCTTCGAGATCATGGTGTCGCCGGAAACGCATCGGGATGCCTCGATGCGGTGCAAGCTGGTCGAGAAGCTGGCGCTGGCTTCGGGCGCGCGTGGCATGGTCGGCGGGCAGATGATCGACATGTTCCCGGTTTCGGGGGCAGGCGAGGAGCCGTTGCAGGTTCTGACCCGGATGCAGCGGTTGAAGACGGGCGCTCTGATTACCCTGGCGGGCGAAGTTGGCGCGCTTCTGGGCGGCGCCCTGGAGACGGAGCGCCACGCTATCGCAGGGTATACGAACGATCTGGGGCTCGCCTTCCAGATCGTGGACGACCTGCTGGATGTCGAGGGAGACCCTGAAATCCTTGGTAAAGCTACGGCTAAGGATGAAGTTCTCGGGAAAATGAACTTCGTTTCTCTTCTGGGGGTAGAGGGCGCCCAGGATCGGGTGCGTTATCTCGCCGCACAGGCGAAACAGCATCTCGCGTCCTTTGGGTCTCGTGCCTCAAGTCTGTTACATACGGTCGACTTTGTGCTCAATCGTCGCCACTAATAGACCCCGATTGGGGATGAGACACACATCATGACCGCAAAGACGCCGATGCTGGATGAAATCTCGATTCCGGCCGACCTGAAGGGTCGCTCGAAAACGGATCTCAAACAGATCGCGGACGAACTGCGCGCCGAGACGATCAACGCCGTGTCGACGACGGGCGGCCACCTTGGCTCGGCGCTTGGCGTGGTTGAACTGACCGTGGCGATGCATGCGGTGTTCGATACGCCCAAGGACAAGATCGTCTGGGACGTCGGGCATCAGGCCTATCCGCACAAGATCCTCACCGGCCGTCGCGACCGTATCCGTACGCTGCGTCAGGGCGGCGGTCTTTCCGGTTTTACCAAGCGCGAAGAGAGCGTGTACGATCCGTTCGGCGCGGCGCACGCGGGCACGTCGGTTTCGGCGGCGAGCGGCTTTGCCGTGTCGCGCGATCTGCAGGGCGAGAAGAACCGCGTGATCGCGGTGGTGGGCGACGGCGCGATGAGCGCCGGCATGATCTACGAAGCGCTGAACAATGTCGGCGGCATGCATACGCGCATGATCGTCATCCTCAACGACAACGACATGTCGATCGCGCCGCCGGTTGGCGCGATGAGCCATTATCTGTCGCGCACGGTTTCCTCGAAGGGCTATCGCAAGGTGCGCAACCTGGCGAAGCGCCTGGTGCGCAAGATCGGCCTCGAAGGCTGGACGAAGCGGGCCGAGCATTCAGTGCGCGCCTTCACCATGGGCGGCGATCTGTTCGACGCGCTGGGCTGCTATTATGTCGGTCCGATCGATGGGCATGACATCTCGGCGCTGATCGACGTGCTCGAGAATGCGCGCGACATGGATAATGGTCCGGTGCTGGTTCACGTCGTGACGCAGAAGGGCAAGGGCTATGGCCCGGCCGAGAGCGCGGCGGACAAGTATCACGGCGTTTCCAAGTTCAACGTGGTGACGGGCGAGCAGGCCAAGCCGAAGGCGGGCCCGCCATCCTATACGAAAGTGTTCTCGCAGGAGCTGGTCCGCATCGCGGACAAGGATGACAAGGTCGTGGCGATCACGGCGGCGATGCCTTCGGGCACGGGCCTTGATGCGTTCGCGACGAAGTATCCCAACCGCTGCTTCGATGTCGGCATTGCCGAGCAGCACGCGGTGACGTTCGCGGCCGGCATGGCGGCGGATGGCATGCGCCCGTTCGCGGCGATCTATTCGACCTTCCTGCAGCGCGGCTATGACAGCGTCGTCCACGATGTGGCGATTCAGAAACTGCCGGTGCGTTTCGCGATGGACCGCGCGGGTCTGGTCGGCGCCGATGGCGCAACGCACGCGGGCACGTTCGATATCGGCTTCCTCGGCGCTCTGCCGGGCTTCGTGCTGATGGCGGCGGCTGACGAGACAGAGCTGCAGCGCATGGTGGCGACGGCGCATGTGATCGATGATCGCCCGTCGGCGTTCCGCTATCCGCGCGGCGAAGGCGTTGGCCTGCCGCTGCTGGCTGATCCGCAACCGCTGGAGATCGGCAAGGGCCGGATCGTGAAGCAGGGCGCGACTGTCGCCATTCTCTCCTACGGCACGCGCCTGGCGGAATGCCTGCTCGCTGCCGACATGCTGGAGAAGCAGGGCCTTTCGACCACGGTGGCGGATGCTCGCTTTGCCAAGCCGCTGGATGAAGCGCTGATTGCTGATCTCGCCAAGAACCACGAAGTGCTGATCACGATCGAGGAAGGCGCTGTTGGCGGCTTTGGTTCGTTCGTGCTGCATTCGTTGGCCGGGCGTGGGCTGCTCGATGCTGGCCTGCGTATCCGCGCGCTGACCTTGCCGGATATCTTCCAGGATCACGACACGCCTGAGAAAATGTACGAGCAGGCAGGGCTGGATGCACGCTCGATCGCGGCAAGCGCCATCAAGGCGCTGGGCCGTGGCGATGAGCGTGCGCTGAAGCTGATCGCGGGCTGATCATCGTAGGGTGCATCTTGATGCACCTTGCCGATGTCTGGCGTTGGCGGTGCATTTACGCTTCGCTTCAATGCACCCTACGCGGGCGGCGCCTGTTTCAGGCGCTTCACCAATTCCTGCCGCACCTTCCATGGCTTGAAGCTGGCGTGCAGGCGCGAGAGCCAGTGGGCGTTTACGGCGAGGTAGGGTTGGCCCAGCTCGCGCGAAGTGGGGAGGATCTTGCGGCCGAGAATGTCGGCGGCGTGCTCGATTTCCTGCGGCGAGGCGAAGTAGAGCTCCCGGCCGCGGTGTTCGATGATCCAGATGGGATAGCCCTTGCCGTGGACAGGCTTGGGCATGGGCGGGTCGAAGACCGTGGCCTTGTAGTACGGGCCGTCCACGCCCCTGTGCGCCCATGGGGTGATGGGAGTCGGGACCGGCGCGGGGCGATACTCGATGCGAATCTGCATGAGGGTGCTGGATCACAACACCGGGGCTGTCCGTCAAGGCTGTGAGATCAGGCCCCGTTGGCTAGGCGACCGGCAGGAGGCTGCGCGCACAATCGATAACGGTATCCTCCGCCGGGCGCGTCTTGAGGCCGATCAGGCGGCGCGCTTTTTCCGACGAGAAGCGGTGACTGCGGCGGAGCAGGGGCTTCAGCGTGTTGAGCGCCGGGTTGAAGTTCGCGCCGAGCTTCACGACGAAATCGGGCAGCTCTTTCGTCGACACCTTGTCGCCTTGCGCGCCGAGCTTCGCCTTCAGCACGGCGGCGATATCCTTCATCCACATGAAGTCTCCGCTGACGATCAGGCGCTGGCCTGCCGCGCCGGGGGCGGTCATCGCGTCGACATGGGCGACGGCGAGGTCGCGGACATCGATGATGTTGAGGCCGACATTGGGAATGCGGGGCAGGCGGCCGTCGAAGATGCGCTGGATGAACTGCACCGAGCCGAGCCCTTCCTGGCTCAGAACCGGCCCGAACACGCCGCTGGGCAGGATGGTGGTGAACTCGGTCGAGCCGCCTTCGGCGCGCATGAACTCCCACGCGGCTTTTTCAGCCAGCGTCTTGGAGCGGCGGTAGGGGTCTTGCTTGCTCGGATCGCTCCACGTTTCTTCGTCGGTGACGGTGTTGACGCCCATTGTCACGGGCGTGGCGGCGCCACAGGACGAGGTCAGGACGATGCGTTTTGTGCCTGCTTTCACGGCGGCGCGCAGGACGCGCAGAGTGCCTTCACGTGCGGGTTTGACGAGAGCGTCGGGATCTTTCTCGCTGCCTTGGCCGAGCGGTGAGGCGACGTGCAGGACGTAGGCGCAGCCGGCGACTGCTGCATCCCAGCCTTCATCTGCGCTTAGGTCAGCGGCGGCGAAGGAGAGGCGGTCGCCGGGATCGACTTGCGTGCCCACGGCTGCGCGGACTGCGCCTTCCCTGGCGAGACTGCGCACGGTGGTGTGCACATTGTAGCCGCGCTTCAGAAGCTCGACGATGACCCAGCCGCCGACATAGCCCGTTCCGCCGGTTACCAGCACTGTATCGGCCATTGGGCGTACTCCTTGCGCAGTAAGTCTACAATCGTATACATAATCGAGCGGAATAAGTCTACAAGTGTATATTTATGGATATGTCCCATGCCCACTAAACAGCCGGTCCGGAGGCGGAATGCCGCCGCAACGCGCGAGGCCATCCTGAAGTCGGCGCGGAAGGCGTTTGCGAAATCCGGCTATGACGGGGCGGGGGTGCGCGAAATCGCGGAGGCTGCGGGCGTCACGGCGATGCTGGTGAACCGCTATTTCGGCTCGAAGGAGCAGCTCTTTGCGGAAGTCGTGGCGGACACGATGTCGGGCAAGACAGTGATTACCGACGCGTTGGGCGAGAACGCGAATCTGGCTGAGTATCTGGTCGATGGCATGCTGGCGACGACGCGGCCGGGCGAGACGCCGCTGGACGGGACGCTGATGATGATCCGATCATCTTCGAGTCAGCGCGCGGCGGAGATCGGCAAGCGCCAGATCGAGAAGCAGCATCATCGCCGTGTGACGGCGGCTTTGAAAGGCGATCATGCTGAGGAGCGTGCGGCGCTTGTTCTCGCACTGATTGCGGGGGTTCAGTTCATGCGACAGATGATGAAGCTGTCGTCGCTGGCAGGTGCGGATACAGCCACGCTGCGGAAGCTGCTGACGCCGGTGATGCAGCAACTGATCGAGCCGAAGCCGGGCAAGCGCTAGGCTATCCTGAGGCTGGATCGCATGGGTGTTGTCGGTCCGGTCATCTCGGGGTCTTGCAGCAGCACGTGCGTGGGAACTTCCCGGTTCCCTGAACCGGGTTCGTGCGGTGCAGCGTTCGGCGGGCCATACGGAGGAGAATAGGGGGCGGCCGCAAACAGGGGTTGTGGACGCTGCCTCGAAACGGTCCATATGTCGGATCAAGTCGTTTCATTCACGGGCCGTTCAGGTGGCTACGCCCAACCTGCGGCCCAAGTCGAGGGAAAGACCATGCAGACATCGCTTAAAGCCATCCTGGCCGCGTGCGCATCGACCCTGTTCATCGCTGCCTGCTCGTCGACGCCGACTGAGACGGCAGAGAACAAGACGCCTGATCCGCGACAGGGGGCGGAGGTCAAGAATGTCTGCTTCACCTCGCAGATCCGCGACTGGCGGGAGAATGATCGGCGTTCCGTGATCGTGAGCGTCGGCAACAAGAAGGAATACAAGCTCGACCTGATCGGCGGTTGCCAGCCGGGCGATGCTTTCACATCGATTGGATTGATCTCGCGCTTCGGCGGCGGTTCGTGCCTGACGTCAGGCGATCAGCTGGTCACCGATACGCGCTATGCCAACGATCTCTGCCAGATCCAGCGGATCTATGAGTGGAACAAGGATGCCAAGGCGCCGGAAACGGCGTCTGCAAGCTGATCGTCACTAACTCTCCTCCGACGTGACGAAAGGAGGCCCGGGAAGCTTGCGCTTTCCGGGCCTTTTTCGGACCGGACGGGCTGCACCTCCGTCCAGCCCTCCGAACCGCGATCAGGTTGGACCCGATGATCGCGGTTCGATGACCGATGCGGTTACGACCAGTAACGCGGGGCTTTATAGTAGTCGTACACCTGGTCGCGCAGGCCCTGGCCGTCATTGCGCGTGAGTTCGTCAATGCCGTCGGCCGGTGCAGCTTGCAGCTGCTCCTTGGTGACGTTCACGACATAGCCATCCTTGCCTTTCTCGTAGTCCAGCGTGGACCACGGCAGGGGATGGAATTTCTCGTTTATGCCGAGGAAGCCGCCGAAGCCGACGACTGCGAACATGATGTTGTTGGTTGTCTTGTCGAGCACAACGTCTTCGACTTTGCCGATTTTATCGCCGGCATTGTTGTACACGCTCGTGCCGATAACTTTGGATGCGCGAATGGCGCTGGTGTGTCCGGTAGCGGTGGTCATGGGGGCTCCTATTGCTTGAAAGCCCCTGTCCAACGCGGGAACCTGCGCCGGGTTTCACGCATGCATCATGTGTTTGGAAACATTTGACTGCACGAACGTTTCAACACACGGATGACGTGGATGAAGACGCAGGATTATCGGCATTTCCCCAAAGCTGTCTGGGGCTTCGTGCGCGCGGAGTTTGTGCTCGTTGCGTCGCTCGCCGTGATCGCTGCGGCTGTCCTGTTCTTCATCGGGATCGCTGACGAAATGAGTGAGGGGGAAGCGCACGGTTTCGATATGGCCGTGTTGCAGATGCTGCATTCCGACGCGGCCAATCCGTCCGATCCGATCGGCCCCAAATGGCTGGATCACGCAGCGGCCGATCTGACGGCGATTGGAAGTGTGTCGGTGCTGGCGGTGTTGGCCTTGCTGGTGGGGTCGTTCCTCGTCCTGCAGCACAAGCGGCTGGAAGCGGCGATCATTGCAGTCGCGTTTGGCGGCGGGCTGACGATCAGCCAGTTGTTGAAGGAGTTCTTCAATCGCGAGCGGCCACCGGAAATCTATCGTGCCTCCGAGATACTCAATGCCAGCTTTCCGAGTGGACATGCGCTCCTGTCGACGGTGGTGTTCCTGACGCTGGGGGCGATGCTGGTGCAGGCTGCGAAGGGGCAGGGGCTGCGGATCTTCGTGATGTCGGCTGCGATCGCGCTGGCCGTGTTGGTTGGCGTGACGCGCATCTATCTCGGCGTGCACTGGACGACGGATGTGCTGGCCGGGTGGGCGGCTGGTGCGGCGTGGGCCACGGCTTGCTGGCTGGCGGGACGCTGGCTGAAACAGCGGGGCGTCGCGCGGCAGACTGTGCCGGATAAGGGCGCCGGGGCCGTCTCTTAACCATCGTGCCGGAATGGCGCGTCGCTTGCAGCCGCCACCTCGCATGCAGAATTCAGCCATTAACCTCGTCTCGACCCAGCCTGACGCTGTGCAGGATGTGGACGTTTGCGTCTGCACCTTCCGCCGTCCGCAGGTTGCGGACCTTCTGGCGTCGCTGGCCGGGCTCCAGACGCCGGGCTGGCGGATGCGCGTCATCGTGGCCGACAATGATGATACGCCCTCGGGCCGGGAAACCGTCGAGAAGGCCTTTGCCGCCCATGGCCTCGATGGCCGCTATATCCACGCGCCTGCGCGGAACATTTCCGTCGCGCGCAACGCCTGTCTGAACGCCGCCACGGCGCCCTGGCTGGCCTTCATCGATGATGACGAGACTGCCCGGCCGGACTGGCTGGCGGAACTGATCGCGCGCCGCGACGAAACTGGCGCTGGCGTCGTATTTGGCCGGGTTGAGGCGGTTTACGCCGAGAACGCACCCGCCTGGATGCCTGCGGCAGACCTTCATTCAACGCCGCCGCCTATCCGCAATGGCGAGATTGTGGGCGGTTACACCTGCAACGTCCTCATTCGCCGCGCGGACGTGGGCGCTCTGCGCTTCGATCCCGCCTTCGGCCGTTCAGGCGGAGAAGACACGACTTTCTTTGCTCACCTTCAGCGCTGCGGCGTGCCGATGGCATTTGCCGAACATGCCGTTGTGGACGAACCCGTGCCGGAATCCCGCTCCAGCCTGAACTGGCTGAAAACACGGGCGTTCCGGGCAGGGCAGACCTGGGGGCTGCTCGAGCTGCGCAATGGTAAATCGAAAGCTACTTTGACCGTGATGTCGATGGTTAAGGTGGCTATCTGCCTCGGCATGGCGGGTTTCAGCTTCTGGTCCCAGGCCGGATGGCGCAGGGCAATTGTCCGCTCGCGCCTGCATGCTGGCGTGATGGCTGCCGCGACCGGCAAGGCGCCGTTGGAGCTTTACGGGGCCTGAAGCCCCTTCCGCCATACGAGATGGCACGAGGCCTGCGTACACCAGATACGGGAATGGCAGCACGTACACGGCGAGTGCCGGGTCTGTTGCTAGTCCAGAGATTAAGCTTCGCATCTGGAAGTGGTTAGCCATGGCCTATTCACCATCCTTCGACTCGATCGTGGTGCGCCGCGTATCCGCGCAACAGGCTCCGCTTGCGAAGGCGCCGAGCGAGCAGTCGCATCAGGCGGTCGCTGCGGATAATGTCGGCTGGGCGGCGATGCTGGTGACGGGCGTCATCGCGATCGGCGTGCTGGTTCACTTCACGCTGCAGCAGGCCAACACCCAGTTGTTGCAACAGGCAGACAACGCCAGTATCGCGCAGACGATGGCGCAGGATGTGTCGCAATCGCAATCACCCGAATATGCCGAAACGCTGGCCGAGCTGGCCATGCAGCTGCCGACCCCGGATGAGGGCTCGGCCTACGCTGCCGCCACACGCGCAACCGAGCTTGATGCGTCGCGCGCTCGTGCCTGGGCGCAGCTTGCCTATCTCGAGACCCGCCGCGCCTCTGGTAATGTGAATGAAGCGTCTCTTAACGCGCTGGATCGCTCGATGAACGCGTGCCCGCTGTGCTCGCAGGAGCTGGTCGCCTGGCGCTTTAACTTTGTGTTGACCAACTGGCACGCGATACCCGATCCGCTGCGCCGCCGCGCATTCGAGCAGGCCGACATTCTGCGGTGGGCCGGCCAGAACGCGGAATTTCTTGGGAAAATGCGCGTGAAGGCCCGCGAAAACGGCATTCCGTTCGACGCCTATCGCGTCGCCGTCAAGACGCCCGCGCGCACCTGGGACATTGATCCGTCGGTTCTCGCCAAGGCGGAGCAGACGGCCGAGCCGAGCTGAATTCCCGGCAGATATCTTGCTCTGATACGATGATGGACACGACAATCACCCTCGACGCCCAGCGCACGAAGCCCCAGTCGGTTAACGCACCTGCGGTCGTGGGCGCGGATGTGCTTGTCGTCATCCCGGTGCTTAACGAAGCAAGCCATATCGAGGCCTGCATCCGTTCGCTGATGACGGGCGACATCCGTTTGCGCGACGCCCGTTTCGTTGTCACCGATGGCGGCAGCAGGGATGCGACACGCGAGATCGTGGAGAGCCTGCGCGGCGAGTTTCCCAATCTCGGGCTTCTGGCCAATCCGAAGAAGCTGCAATCCGCCGCCGTCAACATCGCCGCGCGCGAAGCGGGGGATGGGCAACGCATTCTCGTTCGTTGCGACGCGCATGCGATCTATCCGGCCAACTATGTGATGATGGTCGCTGACTCGCTGGGCCAGCGTGGCATCGCTTCGGTCGTCGTGCCGATGGATGCCGTGGGCAAGAGCTGCTTTCAAAAAGCCAACGCCTGGATCGTTGACACACCGCTGGGATCGGGCGGATCGGCCCATCGCGGCGGACGCAAATCGATGTTCGTCGACCATGGCCATCATGCCGGGTTCGATCTGAAGACGTTCCTGCAGGTCGGCGGGTATGACGAGACGTTCTCGCACAACGAAGACGCCGAGTTCGACACGCGCCTGCGCAAGGCAGGCGGCCAGATCTATCTCGATGCCGATATCCGCCTGGTCTATCTGCCGCGCGCGACGGTCCCCTCGCTGGCGCGTCAGTATTTCAACTACGGCAAGGGCCGGGCTCGTACGCTGATGAAGCATGGCGAGCATCCGAAACTGCGCCAGCTCATTCCGCCCGCGACGCTGGTTGCCTGCCTGACCGGTTTTGCGCTTGCGCCGTTCAATCCGCTCGCGCTCATCATTCCCGGCGGCTATCTGGCGGCGCTAGCGCTGGCTTCGATCGCCGTTGCGGTGAAGCACAAATCGCTGTGCGGTCTGATGGCGGGGCTTGCTTCAGCCACCATGCACATGTCGTGGTCAGCTGGCTTCTTCCGCCAGATGCTCAAAGGCCAGAAGCTCTAGCCAGGGCCTTCTAGAACACGCTCTTGCGTTCCTGAACCTTCATCGCCGCGCGATTGTACATCATCTCGACGAGCTGATCGGTGGATTTGCCGGCCATGTCGATGCGCGTGGCGAGATTGTTCTCCTTGAGAATCTTCCTGATGTCGCCAGCCTTCATCGAGCTGAATACGGACAGGAATTTCGCCTTCGATCCAGTCGCGAGTGCAAACGGGTTGGCGATCTCGGCCTTGGCGTCGTCGTCGAATACGACCTCGCCGCCAAGCGCCTTCACCAATCGTTCGGCCAGCTTCGGATTGGACCGCACTTCATCGCGCAGTTCGTCGAAGAACCGATCGAGATACTCGACCGGCGTCAGTGCCTTACCTTCGCCCATGTCACACCCGTGCGTTGAGTCATGAAGTCGGTGAAGCGCTCCGCCAGGCGGCGTACATCACCTGTCACGCCGGCATACTTGCCGCGGAACGTATCGTAGCTATCGGGAGCTGCTCGCTCCATCGCGTTGAGGACGTGGACGGATTCCGGGATGGTCGGCCCGAACCAGCGGTCCTTGAGATAGATTTCCCGGAGGTCTGACGCGACAGAGCGCGCATACTTCGTGTCGCGGAAGCGCGTGATCACGACGAAATTCCGCTTGGCGAGATCCGGCGCGATGAACTTGCCGACCCAGTCGGAGAACTGCTTCGTTCCCCAGGTCGAAACCGAGTCCGCGATGGTGGGCGTCACGAAGACGTCGGCCAGCGAAAGGCCGGCGCGCGCGAGCGGGGAGAGGTGAGGCGGGCAATCGAGCAGGATGACGTCGTAAAGCGATTGCAGCGGCTCGAAGGCTTCGCGGAAGAACTTGCCGAGGGACTCCGAAAGCGTCGTGGGCGTGCCAGAGCGCGAATACCATTCTTCTTCGAGATTGAGCTCAAGAAGGCGGAGTTGCGGGTGTGCGGGAAGGCTGGAAATCCAGCCCTCGCGCGCGTCCTGTTCCTCTGCGCGGCGCAGTTCCTCGAGCGTCACGGCGTTGGGCATGATGAAGGGCGCAGCGGATGGCGGCTTACCCGCCATGAAGTGGGTCAACACATGATGCACGCCCTTGCCTTGATCGGAAGCGGCCTGCACGCCTTGTTCGGTCAGCAGCATCTGGCTGGAGTTTGCTTGCGGGTCGAGATCGATGACCAGCACGTTCATGCCGTAGTAGTGGGCAAGGCCGTCCGCCAACATCACGGTGGTCGTCGATTTGCCGACGCCGCCTTTGAGGTTTGCGATGGCCGCTGTCAGTGCCGGCATCAGGGGCCCTTACTCTACTGCTTCGCTGCGCGGGGTTCTATCCGCCTTCCCGTGGCAACGCCACATGCAGCGCCGAGAAGTAAGGCGTATAGCCAAACAGCACTCGGTAGGTCGAGTGAGGAATCGGTAAAACCGTGGAGAAGCAGCAGGACGGTTGCCGCAACGGCCAGGCGCAGGAAGGTGCGTGGCGCGCGGCGCGCCTTCAGCGCAGTAAAAATGCGGAAATGCATCGCGCCGAGAACAAGCAGAAGCAGGCTCGACCCGATAATGCCGGTCTCCACAAGCCAGGTAACAGGCGCATTGCGTGCTTCGCCAGCCACCAGCATTGCCTTGGCGTTGAACAGCGTCATCGCCTTCGCACCCTCGGCTTCGATCGAGCCGAGGCCGTGGCCGAAGGCAGGGCTGTTCAGCCATGCGGACAAGTAAGCGCCAAGGCGTTGTGCGGTGGGCAGCGCATCGGTCGCACCCAGGGTTTGCCCGGTCTCGCCATTGAACCAGGCCAGGCTTGCAGCCCAGCCAATCAACCCGAGTACAATCAGCGGAGTCGTCATCGCGGCAAGGCGCATCGGCAGGCCACGGTACTCGCGCGTCGAAATGGTCAGCGTGTCCCACCACATCAGCAGGAGCAGGACAGCCAATGTGAGGATGAAGCCGCTAAGCGAGCCGGTGAGGGTGAGGCATGTGAGCGAAATGCCAAACAGCAGGATGCCCGATAGTCCCCGGCTCAACAGCCTGTCGATCATGGTGTGGCGTGCAAGAGCTTCCGCATCCATCTGCTTCACAACATGGAGGATTTTGCTCAAGCCGATGACGGCGAACAGGCCGAACAGGATGCTCGCATTGGCTGGTGTTTCGAAGGCGTCCATGATGAAGCGCTGCCCGGACGGGACGCGAGCGGCGTTCAGTGCGAACATCAGGAAGCAATAAGCGATTGCGGCCCAGATCAGCACCGCCCACATAACGTCCAGAACCTGACGTTGCCGCGCAGCGATGTAGCCGATCATCCACAGCGCGCCTGCGGCGAACACCACAGCCAGCGGCGCCGCTGCTCGATGGGCGGGGCCTGCAATGCCAGAGAATGCATAGATGGCGAGGATGACGGCGACGGCAATCATGCCCGAGGTGACGTAGCGCGGTCCCGCCGCGATGAGCGAGGCCCCGGCGATAGCCGTGAACAGGGCGGCAAGCGAAAACACAGCGATGGGCTGGACGCCGCCATAGGCGATGTGGGCGAGCGTGAGCACGCCAATCGCTGCAAACGGCGGAATGATATCCCGCAGCCGCGTGCTTGGTTCGACCGATCGCGAGGAGCTCGAGCGGCCCCAACCCGAGGTGGCTTGTGCGGGTATTCTGATCATGAGTCCGCCCTGAAACATATCCTGGCGTTTTCAACGCAAGGATTGGTCCAAGCAGCGGACGCCATACATGCCAGCGCGCGAATTTATTCGGCCGCTTTTCGCATCTCACGTGTGCCGGAACGACCCAGCCCTGCACCGACATTTGTGTCCGCGATGCCCAGCGCATCGGCGATCAGGACGGCGAGTTCACCGCGCGGGGCGATGAAGGTCTCTTCCGGCAAGGCAAGCAACCGATCGCGTTTGTCCGCAATACGCTGGCGGTCGGCCATCAGTGAGCGGACGAGTTCGGGCAGGGTTTGCGAGAGATCTTCAGGCGCGTCGAAGCCCACGCCGCGCGCATTGATCCATTTGGCCGTCTGCGTGCCCGCAGGCGCGATTGACGGCACGCCGTAATAGCCGCCCTCGTAGATCCGGTTGGGCAGCAGCCAGACGGAATTGTAGCCGGCCTCCATGAAATCCCCGGCCCAGACGAGGTCCAGACCGCCATAGATGCGTGCGAGGTCTTCGGGCGAGCGATAGCGGCCGTGGAAGGTCACGTTGGGCAGGCCGGCGATCCGCTCGTTGAAGTCAGGCATTTCCACGGGCGAGGCGACGCCGTGCATCACGACCTGCAGGCTAGGGCCGATTTCCTTCGCCAGATCGATCAGCAGACCAAGGCTGCGCGAACACCGAAGGCCGCCAACCCAGCCAAGCCGAAGCGGCTGGTCAGCTGAGGGAAGGGCGCCGCCCGGGGCGGAGCGCGCGCCATAGTCGGCGCCCGCCGCCAGACGGTTCTCGATCAGGAAGGGCCGATACTGACCACGGTGGCGCAGGCTGAAATAGTTGTCGAGGAAGCCGGGCGAGGAAACGACCAGCCGCCGGGTGCGCTTGAGCAGCGCTCCCTCGATGCGACGAAGAACCAGTCCGATCAGGTCTTTCCTGGTCAACAATCTATGAACGTCGAGCGCCTCATAGATGACCGGCGTCTTCAGCTTCGTGTAGCGCTTGGCCAGGAAGGCAGTCGCCAGCATGTCGAGATTGCGGGCGTAGATGATGTCTGCGCTGGCCAGGATATCACGCTGTGCAGCAGCTCGTTTTGCTCCCGCAAAGATCGATTGGATACGCTGGCGATAGGCCCCGTCGAATGTCTTGCCGAGATCGACATTCTCCCAGTCGACCTTCACATCGTCGCGGCGACGCATCGTAAAGCCGACGACATCCAGCCCGTCATCGCGAAAGCCCTGTACGCGCCGGCGAATAGCGGCGTCGGCGGCGTCGTGACCGAAAAATGCAATGCGCGTCATGCGCGAATTCCGTGCAAGCGGCGGGCCTTCAGACCTGCAACTGCATTAACTATGCACGCCCAGGTTGATACCGCTTTATGCCTGCAACGCTGGCCCAAAATAAGCAGTGCACCTCCTGACACTGACGTCAGGCGGTCCGCAATCTTGGGTGCCGGAGCATCTTGGCACACTCGGTTGGAGAAAATTGGCGGATATGGCTCGCCTGTTGCGTAACGATTTGATGCTAACCAAGACAAGTGCGGGGGCATTGAAGGAGTTTGGTTTGAGTAATCCGCACCAGCGGATCGTCGCAGTAGCGACAGGGATTGCCCAGGCGGTCGGCGATTGGCTGGCGGCATTGGGCAGCCGTATCGCGCGCGTGTTCAGCCGCAAGGAAAACGAAGCGGTAACCAAACAAGTCATTATCCCAGGCCCACCTGCGCTCGTTCCGCCGGGCCGCCGCGTCTATGCGGTCGGCGATGTTCACGGTCGTGCAGACCTGCTCGCGCGATTGCTCGACAGCATCAATGAAGACACAGCAGCCGGCGGTTTTGACGGCAAGCCTGTGCTTATCTTCCTGGGCGACTACATCGACCGTGGTTTCCAGTCGAAAGACGTCATCGACATCCTGTTGAGCGAAAAAATGTCTTCCTTCGAGACATATTTCCTGAAGGGTAACCATGAGGCTGCGATGCTGCAGTTTCTGCATGACCCGACGATAGGTCCGCGTTGGGCCGAGTTCGGTGGCGTGGAAACGCTGGTATCCTATGGCATCCGTCCGCCGCGAATGCGTACGTCTACGGACGAATGGGCGCTGGCGTCGCAACAGCTTAACGACACGTTGCCGCCTGATCATCTGAGCTTCCTCAACAATCTGGATATCAGCGTGCGTGTCGGCGATTACGTGTTCGTCCATGCGGGGGTTCGTCCCGGCGTGCCGCTGGATCAGCAGACCGAGCAGGACATGCTCTGGATACGCGACGACTTCCTCAACGATGTTCGTCAACTGGGCGCGGTCATCGTTCACGGTCACACGCCGGCGAGCAAACCTCACAAGGATTCGCGGCGCGTCGGCATCGATACGGGCGCCTACCTCAGCGGCAAGCTTACCGCGGCCCGATTTGAGCATGACGCCGTCGAGTTCATTTCGACCGGACCGCGTATCGATGCGGTTACGGCGGGCAAGGGTTCCGCAGGAGAAACAAGATGAATCCGCTCAAGAAGATGGTTCAGGCGATTGTCGGCCTCGGCGCTCTCGCGCTCGCGGCCTGCGCCACCAGCGCTCCGGCACAAGGCAATCCGCAGGATGTTGCGACAGCCGGAACCGGAACAAGCATTGCGGGCTACAAGCTCGGCGCAGGCGATGAGATCAAGGTTACCGTATTCGGCGAGCCGGATCTGTCGGGTCCGTTCGTCGTTGACGGGCAGGGCGCGATCTCCATGTCGCTCATCGGCCAGGTCGAGGTCGCCAATCTCACGATCAACGAAGCAAGCCGCTTCCTCGAAACGAAGTACAAGGACGGCTGGCTGAAAGACCCGAAGGTTACGACCGAGCTGGTCAAGGGTCGTCCGTACTACATCCTCGGAGAAGTTAACCGTCCGGGTGAATTCCCTTACGTATCGGGCCTCACCGTGATGAACGCGATCGCCAGCGCCGGTGATTTCACTTACCGCGCCGATCGCGTCCGCATTCTTATCAAAAGCGCCGACAATCCTAACGAGCGTGAAGTTGAACTGACGCCGACGACGACCGTGCGCCCTGGCGACACGATCCGCATTCGCGAACGTTTCTTCTAAAACGCAGACGTGGGGCCACCGCCCCGGAATATGACTCGCGACCGGTCATCTATCGCCGGTCTCAGTTACCAGAAATTTCGCATGTCGCGGTATGACACAGCTCAACGTTCAACCGCGAGACGAAAACACAAGTCTTTACCGGCCTCGATTTTGCTACTCGCGACTAATTCTACAGCTCCGAAAGGTTTTCCAATGAAGTTCGGCTTCAAACATCTAATGCTGACGACCGCGCTCGTTGGCGTCGTCGCGCCTGTTGCTTCCGCACAGGACAATCCGTTCCTCCGTGGCCGCCACACGCCGGTCGCAGAACGCGCTCAACCGGAGTTCAACCCGGAGCCGATCCGCACCGGCTCGTTCGTGGTTGATTCAAACGTTCTGCTTGGTGCTGAACTCAACAGCAACGTCTTCGCTCAGCCGAGCGGCGAAGTTGAAGACACGATCATCCGCATCCGTCCGGAAGTCATCGCCCGCTCGAACTGGGCTGTTCACAGCCTGACCCTCGGCGCCCGCGTCGACCACCGCGAGTACACCGGCGAAGGCAGCGAAACCTCGACCGATTACGACCTGTTCGCCAACGGTCGTCTCGATGTCACCCGCAATTTCTCGTTCTCCGCCAACGCCTCGGGCGGCCAATTCACGGAAGCCCGCTACGAGCCGGGCAGCCAGAACGCGCCGGAACCCGCGAAGAACAAGTATGTCGCGGCTGACGTCGCCGCCGGTTACCGCACGGACCGCCTGCTCGTGCAGGGCACGCTGGGCACCCGCAAGAACGACTTCCAGAGCTTCTACCCGCAGCGCGACATGACCGAGACCTACGCGAACATTCGCGGCTCGTACGCGATCTCGCCGGACGTTGCTCTGTTCGCAGAAGTGCGTGAAACCGACTTCGACTACGACAGCAACATCAACAGCCGCGACGGCAGCCAGACGGCATTCCGCGCGGGTGTGAACTTCGAACTGACGGCCCCGTTCCGCGGCGAAATCGCTGTGGGCCAGGTCACCGACAAGCGCGACGCCGCCGGCGTGAAGGACATCGAAGCCCTGAACCTCGACGCGACGCTCCTCTGGTTCCCGACTCAGCTGACCACGGTTACGTTCCGCGGCTTCTCGGGCATCACCGACCCGGGCATTCTGGAAGCCTTCTCGGCCGACACGCAACGCTACTCGGTGCGCGCCGATCACGAGCTGCTCCGCAACGTCCTGATCTTCGGTCAGGTCGGCATGACCAACTACGACTTCAACGCCGCTCCGGGCTACCCGCTGTTCAACCGCAAGGACGAACTGCTCGAAGCCAGCGTCGGCGCTGTCTACAAGCTCAACAAGCAAATGCACCTCGAGGGCGGCTACACGCTGAACTCGCGTGATGGCTCGGGCATCGGCGCGACCGATGTTGACCAGAGCGTCCTCAGCATCGGCCTGCGCTTCTTCCCGTAACACTGACGAGACCGCCGCGTAGATTATCCAACTGGAGTAAGACCGTTGAACAAGGTCTCACCTATCGACATTACTTCGGGTTATCCGCGCGGCGTGTCGCCTGTGCCGGCGGCGGCGCCTATCGAGTCGCAGAACGTGATCAGCCTGCAAAGGCTGATACGGGCGGTTCGTCGCCGCTTCAGCCTCATGGCCGCCGTCTTCGTCCTCGTCTTTGCGGCAGTGGCGATCCACTCGGCGCAACTGACACCGGCCTACACGGCTACTTCGCGTGTTATCGCCAACACGCGCAGCTCGAACGTGGTCGATATCGGCGCCGTTCTGTCGGGCATCCCGCAGAACGCCGCCGTGCTCGACACGGAAGCTGAAGTTCTGCAAAGCCGCTCGCTGATCGAGAAGCTGGTGAATCGCCTCGATCTCACGAAAAGCCCCGAATTCAATCCTGCGCTTGAGCAGCCCGGCGAGTGGAAGCAGCGCTTCAACGCCATCGGTTCGTTCTTCCGTGGCCTGGTGCCGTTCGGCGCCGAAGCTCCCAAGCCGCCGGCTCCGCTGCCGGGTACGCCCGAAGCCAAGTACGCCGAGCGTCTTGTGCTCGATAGGGTGATCGACAATGTGCGCTCGCACATCAAGGTCGCTCGCCTCGGCACGACCTACATCATCGAAGTGAGCGCCACGAGCCGCGACCCGAAAATGTCGGCGTCCATCGCGAACACGCTGTCGGAAGTCTATCTCGACAACCAGCTCGACACGAAATTCCAGGCGACCAAGCGCGCCCAGGAATGGCTGAACGAGCGCCTCGGCACGCTGCGCGAAGATCTGCGCACGGCTGAAGGCAAGGTCGAAGCTCACCGCGCTGCAACCGGCCTGCTCCGCACGGGCGACGTGACCCTCACCGAGCAGACGATCCGCGACATCAACTCCGAACTCACGGTTGCGCAGTCCGACTACGCAACGAAGAGCGCACGTCTCCGCAACCTCAACGAGCAGATGCGCGCCAACCGCGGCATCGACAATATCGCTGAAGCGCAGACCTCCACCGCCATCAACGCCCTGCGCGCCGCCCAGGCAGCCCTCTCGGCCCGCAAGGCGGATGTCGTTCGCCGTTACGACACGCGTCACCCCGAATACCAGAAGGTGATGGCGGAAGAGGCGGACAACACCCGTCAGATCAATGCCGAACTTCAGCGCATCGCATCCTCGCTCGAACAGGAAGTCCTGATCTCCCGCGAGCGCGTCAACAGCCTGCAGTCCAGCATGGGCCGCGCGAAGGGCGAGCTTGCCTCGAACAACCGCGCTGGTGTCGAGCAATCGGCCCTGGAGCGCGATGCTCAGGCGACCCGCACGCTCTATGACGAGTTCAACAACCGCTTCAAGCAGACGGGCGAACTCGAAGGCATCACTGAAGCCGACGCCGTGATCGACAGCTATGCGCCGGTCCCGAGCGCGCCGAGCTTCCCGAACACGCCGCTCAACCTGGCGCTGGGCTTCATGCTCGGTCTCGCCATCGCTGGTCTCGTTGGCTTCGTCATGGAGCTCCTCGACAACTACGTGTCGAGCGCCGAGGAAGTCGAACAGGTCGCTGGCGTGCCGTTCATCGGCCAGATCCCGCTGCTGCCGACGGCTGGCAATTTCACCAAGGGCTCGATGAAGCCGGGCGATTACCTGATCGACAAGCCGCACTCCGGCTTTGCCGAAGCCTTCCGCCACCTGCGCGCGTCGATCATGTTCGCTGACCTCGACAAGGCCGCCAAGACCGTGGCCGTCGTCTCCTCGCTCCCGAGCGAAGGCAAGACGAGCATGACCTACTGCCTAGGCCGTATGGCCGCCATGTCGGGCAACAAGACGATCGTCATCGACGGCGACATTCGTATGCGTCAGCTGACCCAGATCTCTGGTGTGAAAGCTGAAGCCGGCCTGCTCGAGTATCTCTTCGGCGAAGCCCGCCTCGCGGACGCCGTGAAGATCGACGAGCAGACGGGCCTGCACATCCTGCCGCTCACCGACCGCAAGCATACGCCGCGTGACGTGTTCGGAAGCCGCGCCTTCGACGCTCTGCTCAACATGCTGCAGCAGAACTACGACCTGATCATCATCGACACGGGCCCGATCCTGCTGATGGCGGAAACGCGCGTCGTCACCTCGAAAGTTGACCAGGTCGTCGTCGCCACCCGCTGGCGGAAAACCAACCGCGGTACGCTGCGCGAAACGATGAAGATCCTGCGCGACTTCCACGCCAACGTGACCGGCGTCGTGCTCACCTTCGTCGATCTGCGCAAGCGCGCTCACCACGCCTACACGAGCGCGAACTACAAAGCGTACGCGAAGTACTATCACGACCAGTGAGACAAGAGTGCCGGGGGGCATGGGGCGCTCTGCACCGAAAGGTGCGGGGCGCTCTTCGTTTCAGCCGAGCTGTTTCAGCGCCTGATCAAGGTCGGCGATCAGATCTGCCGGGTCCTCGAGTCCCACCGACAGCCGGATCAGTGGCCCGCCATAGGCTGGCTTGGTCACCGTCCGCTTGAGCTGCGGATCGCAATGAATGGCAAGGCTCTCGAAGCCGCCATACGAGAAGCCGAGACCAAACAGATCCAGCGCATCAAGGAAGGCATGCACCTGCTTCGTCGCTGACGGCTTCAGCACAATGCCGAACAGGCCGGAGGACCCCGTGAAATCCCGCTTCCATAGAGCATGCCCCGGATCAGTTTCGAGGGCAGGGTGGATAACGCGCTGCACGGCCGGATGCGTCGCCAGCCAGCGAGCAACTTCCAGAGCCGACGCCTGATGCCGCTCCATCCGCATGGCAAGTGACCGCGCTCCGCGCAACACGGCGTAAGCGTCATCTGCGCCCACATTCAGGCCGAGGTCCGCAATCGCCTCGTTGATCCGCGCAATCATCTGCTCGCTGTTCGCGAAGATGGACCCGTTCAACGCATCGGCGCCGCCGCTGACATACTTGGTGTTGGCCTGCACCGAGATGTCGAAGCCAAGATCGAGCGGGCGATAGAAAACGCCGCCGCTCCACGTATTGTCCATCACCGTTACGACATTATGCGCCTTGGCCGCCACCGCGATCGCCGGTGCATCCGCGATCTCGAATGTCATCGAGCCGGGGCTTTCCATGAAGATCATCTTGGTCGTCGGCCGGATCAGCTTCGCGATGTCGCCGCCGATTGTCGGATCAAAATACTCTGTCTCACAGCCCCACCGGCTCATGGTGCGATCGCACCAGCGCCGCGTCGGACCATAGACGTTGTCGCCGACCAGCACGTGCGCGCCGGCTTCGGCGAAGGCGATGAACGGAACAGTGCAGGCGAGAAGTCCCGACGGCACGAGCGCGCAATGCTTCGCGTCCTCGATCTCAAGCAACGCCTGTTTCAGCGCCTCGTGCGTTGCCGTGCCGTGGCGCCCATAGGTCCAGCCGCCCGGCTCGAACAGCTTTGATGCGCTTTCAACGATCACGGTCGATGCGCGCTGCACCACCGGGTTGACGCCGCCGAGCGTCAGCTTGCGATCGCGCGCAGCATGAGAGAGGCGCGTGCCGAGCGCTTGTTTGCCCTTGCCCGGTCCGTTGTCGGCGCCAGAGCTCATTGCATCAACCTGCGTCGACCGGCGTGTTGCTCGCCGGCAGGCCCCACTCGCTCCACGAGCCGTCGTAAACGGCCGCATCGTCATTCCCAACGATCGATTGCGCGAGCGCGAGGATCGCGGCGGTCACGCCCGAGCCGCACGTATTGATGATCGGCTTGCCGAGGTCGACGCCCGCATTCGCGAATATGGCTTTCAGCTCGGCATCCGGCTTCATTTTTCCATCCGCGCCGATCAGCTGGGTATAGTGAAGGCTGATGGAGCCCGGGATGTGTCCGCGGCGCAGGCCCGGACGCGGCTCTTCCACTTCGCCCTTGAAGCGCGGAAGGGCGCGGGCATCGACCACTTGCGCGGTGTTGGCCGAGATGTTGGTTTTCATCTGCTCGATGTCGCGCACGAGGTCGCGGCGCGGACGCACCGTGAAGTGGCGGTCAGCCAGGAAGTGCGGCGGCAGGTCTTCAACTGCGCCACCTGCTGCTCGCCAGGCGTCAAACCCGCCATCCAGCACAGCCACATCGGCATGCCCCATCGTGCGGAACATCCACCAGACACGCGCCGAACCGACGAAGCCGTTCTGATCGTAGCAGATGACCCGGTGGCCATCGCCCAGACCCAGCTTGCGAACGCGCGAGGAGAACTTCTCCGGCGAGGGCATCATGTGGGGCAGGGGGCTGTCGCTGTCGGCGACATCGTCGATGTCAAAGAAACGGGCGCCCGGAATGTGGTGCGCGCCATAAGCCTCGCGGCCGGTCTTGGGCGAACCCGGCATGAAATAGGTGCAGTCCAGCACGCGCACATCCGGCGCTGTCAGGTGGGATTTCAGCCATTCGGCGGAAACGATCGGTCTGTCCGGTGTGAAATGGGCGACCATCGTAGCGCCGGCTCCGTTGACTGAGAAACTGAACGATTGGCTCACCTAGCCAGACCCGTTGGGCCGGGCAAGGTGAAGGTACGGATAGTTTCGCTAGCCGTCCCGCTTTTGACCACGGCTTGTTACCCGACGTCAGTGTCCAGGTCCGCCATTCGTCCCGAAACATGGTTAGCATAGCGCATTGCTGCAGCGCAGCATTTTAACCCATGTTTGTCCCGAAACGCGACACGATCGCGGGAGAAATCCCAATAACTGTAAGTTGTGTTCGCGCCTCGCGTCCGGGGTGAACGCCGTTGTTTGCCTAATAAATTCAGAGTTCTGTCTCTTAACAGCTCGTTAACTCCCGGTTTTCGGGAGCAACAGCAGTGACATTCGCCTGACAGGGGCGGTGGCGTCCGGCTCGGACGCTGCAGCGCGACAAAACTCGTCGTTCGGAGGGGACGATTGGTGTTCGGACGCGGGCCGGGAAACTGGTCCGGGGATTGCGTGTAGCGACTTGTGTTGCCGGTCTAGGGTGTAGCGTTATGAAAAACGGTAGTGGCGTTGAAGCCAACCGACTGGAAGCGTGGGCTGGGGCCCAGACTTCCCGTACTTTCTCGAAAGTTCACACGAGCGTTCTGAAGCGCGCCATGGACCTGGCGATGGCTCTGAGCGTCCTCATCTTCCTGTCGCCGGTCTTCCTGCTGGTTTACGTGTTGATCCGCACGCTTGATCCGGGTCCGGCTCTGTTCAGCCATCTGCGCGTTGGTCGCGATGGCCGCATGTTTACCGTCTACAAATTCCGCACGATGCGCCTCGATGCGCAGGAACGCCTCGAAGAGCTGCTGGCCAAAGATCCGGAAGCTGCTGCCGAATGGGCCCAGTTCCAGAAGCTCCGGAAGGACCCGCGCGTCACGGCTATCGGCCGTTTCCTGCGTAAATCCAGCCTCGACGAGCTGCCCCAGCTCCTCAACATCATTCGCGGCGAGATGTCGGTCATCGGTCCGCGCCCTGTCACGTCGGGCGAAATCCACCGCTATGGCCCCAGCTACCCGTTCTATACCGCTGTGCGTCCGGGCGTTCTCGGCCTCTGGCAAGTCAAAGGCCGCAACAAGCTGACCTATCCGCAACGCGTTGCCTACGACGTTCAATACGTGAAGACTTGGTCGATCTGGCAAGACCTCAAGATCTTGTTCATGGCTGTACCGGTTGTTCTGTTTGGTCTTGGCGCTTACTAGCGCGACAGGCGAGTATTCTCGCAAATACTAGCTATAATTACCCAATTGCTGCGGGCCCGGGAACAGTTCCGGGCCCGTTGCGTTTGCATTTCCACAGTAAGTCGATGCATTGGGAAAATGCGTATTCAGCACCAATGCTGCTGCTCTGATTGAAGGATTGTTAAGCAGCCCCGCGAATACTGGGGGCGTAGATTTGTAGGTCATCAATGAGCCACGCATCAGCATTACCGCCCGGAGGTTCTTTGGGCTCGACGCTAAGAGGCTGGAAAGCTCCCGCAAATCGCAGCAGCGAGACGGATGATCCGCGTCAGCACTCGCACATCTCGCTGGATGCAGACGCATCCGATCCGTTTGCCGACGAGACCAAATGGCCCCTGTGGGCCGTGGCGCTCTTCGTGATCGCGTTCTGCGGCGCGTTCTGGACAGGCGCTGCTTACTTGGTCACGCAACTGCTGGGGTAACGCAGCTGCTGGGCTAACCCTCAGCCTTCATACCAATCAGGAACCGGCAGCCCTTTTTCCTTGAGGAAGGCGCCGTTGTAGAGCTTCGACAGGTAGCGGGTGCCATAGTCGCAAAGCACCGTAACCACGGTCGAGCCCTTGCCGAGCTTCTTTGCCAGCTCCATCGCGCCGACAATGTTCACGCCCGACGATCCGCCCAGGCACATGCCTTCGTCCTTGGTCAGGTCGAACAGCACGCGCAGCGCAGCCGCGTCGTCGATCCGCCAGGCGTCATCAACCTCGATACCTTCCAGGTTGGCGGTAATCCGCGACTGGCCAATGCCTTCGGTCACTGACGTGCCCTCGGACTTCAGCTCGCCCGTCTTGTAATACGAGAACAGCGAAGCCCCGCCCGGATCAGCCAGACCGATCTGGATCTTCTTGTTTCGCTCCTTGAGCGCCAGCGACACGCCGCCCAGCGTTCCGCCCGATCCGACCGAGCAGATGAACCCGTCCACCTTGCCGCCGGTCTGTTCCCAGATCTCGGGTCCGGTCGTCTCATAGTGAGCGTTGCGGTTGGCGGTATTGTCGAACTGGTTCGCCAGATCGCGCCCTTCGGTTCCGTCTTGGCCATTTCTTCGGCCAGACGCTGCGAATACTTCACGTAGTGGTTGGGGTTGGCGTAGGGGACAGCATCCACCTCCACCAGCTTTGCGCCCAGCGAACGCACCGCGTCCTTCTTCTCCTGGCTCTGTGTGCGCGGCATCACGATGACCGTGCGATAGCCCAGCGCATTGCCGACCACCGCCAGGCCAATGCCCGTATTGCCCGCCGTTCCCTCGACGATAACGCCGCCGGGCTGCAGCCGGCCTGATTTCTCCGCATCGCGGATCATGCCCAGCGCCGCGCGGTCCTTCACGGACTGGCCGGGGTTCAGGAACTCCGCTTTCCCGTAGATATTCGCGCCCGTGAGTTCGGAGGCTTTCCGCAGCTTGATCAGCGGCGTGCGCCCGATCGCTTCAACGACGTTGCCATAAATCCGCATGAAAACCCCTCGGCGCAGCCGTCCCGTCCCGGGTGAGTTGCGCTCTATGACCTAGGGAGATTGTGGCGTCCGATCAACCTGTTGCCCGCCGGATGCGAAATGACCCGCAGGGATGCGGCCTGCGTACCCCACGGCAACCGGCGAAGTCATTGGCTCAGGCCCGGGAGCCTCATCTACGACGAGGCCAGCTTCAACCCGACAATCCCGGCCAGGATCAGCAGAACCGAGCCGATCCGCATCGCCGTCGCCGCCTCGCCAAGAACGACGATGCCCACCACGAACGCACCCGCCGCGCCAATGCCGGTCCAAACTGCATAAGCGGTCCCTAGCGGAAGCTCTTTCATCGCCAGCGACAGCAACCAGAAGCTGATGCCCATCGTCACAATCGTGGCGACTGACTCAACAGGCTTCGTGAAGCCCTCCGACACTTTCATGAAATAAGCCCAGACGACTTCCAGCAGTCCGGCGATACCAAGGAATACCCAGGCCATGATGGCCCTCCATCAAAGGTCGGGCCGTCCCGAATGCTAGACCCGTAAGGGGGAGGTCGTCCTCGCTGGAGAGGATTTGGGACAGCCGCTTCGAAAGGTCAACTTGTGTGATATCCGCGCTCCGGAAATCAGCCTCCAAGCAAGCCTCTCTTCCGGCTTGGGTATCAGGAAAGCTCAGTTGGCATTATTTTTCGTTGAAACAGTGTCTCTGGATTCGCCGAAGCGTGGATTGTACTTTTTTGCCTCTTCGATAGCTACAACTGGGATCGTTACAGTCTGTCGATGCTTGTGGCCGAACCCGTCTTCGATCTCGACTCGAACCTGAGTGTGTCCGTTCTGCTCGACAGGACGGCACGCTCCCCATGCTTCGGCATCTTCGAAGTAGGCAATGCCGTTCGTTTGGTCGCCTATCCTTAGATAGGTGTTCGCTGAGTCACCTGACGTTACGCTTCGCTGATTCAAAAAAGGGAAGAACTTTATATCGTCTTCCCCGATGCTGACGTGAAAATCGCTGAGGGCCGTGGTTTGAAAAGTAATGCGGTGTGGCCGGAATATTTGAGATCGCCAGATTTTGGTGAAGCGCGGTACAGCCCAACGATAACTCAGCATGATATTGCCGATGGACGTAGGAGCCCACCCAGCGTTTGCGATGTGCAGATAAAGCGAAATACAGGTTCGATGGGTTAGGTACCCATTCGATTCTCTGCCGGTCGGCGTTATGGTGCAAAGTGTCGGGCCTGGGGTCACCCGGATTATAAGCTTAGGTTTCCGCCTAAGCGCGGATATGATTCCGCTGAACCACGCAAAGGCCACTGATATGACAAACAAGCCTAGGCTTAGAACGCCTTGATTGTTGTTTAGCCAATTCGTCCAACGGTCATAAGTAAGGGCCTCAAGAATTCCCCCGGCCATTTCCATTCAACGCGGCCTGATTTCTTTCTGAATTGGACGAGTTAGCTCTCTGTATGAAAGCTGCTATGGCTTTCCGCAATGGCTGAGTGGTCCGACCGGGCAATATCGCTGGGGCTGAGGCGTTTCGGGGAAACCGGAGCGATCCTCGAAGTCTTTTCGCGCGAGCAGGGCCGTAGGCGAGGCATGGTCTATGGCGGCGCCAGCCGCACGAAGCGCGCGCCCATGCAGCCCGGAAACACTCTGCTGGTCACCTGGAAAGCCCGCGTCGATGACAGCCTCGGCGCCTTCACCGCCGAAACCGACACCGAACGCGCCGCTATCCACCTCGCAGACGCCGAAGCGCTCGCCGGCCTGCAAGCCCTCGCGGAACTCCTCGCCGCAGCGCTGCCGGAAGGCGAAGCCAAGCCAGCGCTTTATGACGCCGCCGAAACAGTGCTCGACATGCTCGGCAATGAAGATGTCTGGCCCGCGCTGTTCATCCGCTGGGAGATCGGCCTGCTCACCATGATGGGCTACGGCCTAGATCTCTCTCACTGCGCCATCTCCGGCAGCAATGACGGTCTGACCCATGTGAGCCCTAGTTCCGGCCGCGCCGTGCGTGGCTCCGAAGCCGGCGAATATCTCCACCGCCTGCTTCCGCTCCCGCAATTCCTCATCGACTCCACCGCGCCCGTGACGCCTGTGGATATCCGCAACGGTTTCCGCCTCACGGGACACTTTCTCGCAGAAAGATTGTTCGCCGATCTCAACAAGGCTGTGCCAGAAGCGCGCCTTCTCATGATTGACCGCCTGGAGCGGGCAGGGCGACTCTCCCCGGCCTGATTCCAGGCAGACTGATTCGACTTCACTAGGACTAGAGCAATGGCCAAGACGACCATCGATCCGCCAGACAATGGCGGCGAGATCATCGAAGAGCAGATGGGCGAGGCGCTGTCGCGCCGCTATCTCGCCTATGCCCTCTCGACCATCACCGCCCGCGCCCTGCCGGACGTGCGCGACGGCCTGAAGCCCGTCCACCGCCGCGTGCTCTACGCCATGGCGCAGCTCGGGCTGAACCCGAATGGCGGCCACCGCAAGTCCGCCACCGTGGTCGGTGAAGTCATCGGTAAGTACCACCCGCACGGCGACCAATCGATCTACGACGCCATGGTCCGCCTCGCGCAGGACTTCGCCACCCGCACGCCGCTGGTCGATGGCCAGGGCAACTTCGGCAACATTGATGGCGATGCGCCCGCCGCCTTCCGCTACACCGAAGCCAAGCTCACGCCCGCAGCCATGCTGCTGCTCGAAGGCCTCGACGACGACGCCGTCGACTTCCGCGACACGTACGACGAGCGCAACAAGGAACCCGTCGTCCTCGCCGCCGGCTTCCCGAACCTGCTCGTCAACGGCTCCTCCGGCATCGCCGTCGGCATGGCGACCTCGATCCCGCCGCACAACCCGGCCGAATGCATCGACGCCGCCGTCTATCTGCTCGACCATCCCAAAGCGACCGTCGACGACCTCATGAAGATCGTCACCGGCCCAGACTTCCCCACCGGCGGCGTTGTCGTTGAATCGAAAGAAGGCCTGCGCGAAGTCTACGCCACCGGCCGAGGCGGCGTCCGCGTCCGCGCCAAGTGGCACAAGGAAGACCTCGGCCGCGGCATGTGGCGCGTCATCGTCACCGAGATCCCGTATCAGGTCCAGAAATCCAAGCTGATGGAGCGCCTGGCCGAACTGATCGAGACCAAGAAAGCTCCGCTGCTCGAAGACGCGATGGATGAATCCACCGAAGACGTCCGCGTCGTCCTCACGCCGAAGTCGCGCACCGTCGACGCCGAAGTCTTCATGGCCAGCCTCTTCCGCCAGTGCGAACTCGAAACGCGCTTCCCGGTCAACATGAACGTGCTCGACCACGGCGTGCCCAAGGTCATGGGCCTGCGCGAGATGCTGAACTGCTACCTCGATCACCGCCGCGAAGTGATCGTACGCCGCAACAAGCACCGCCTCGGCAAGATCGAACACCGTCTCGAAGTGTTGGACGGCCTGCTCAAGGCCTACCTCAACATCGATGAGGTCATCAGGATCATCCGCTACGAGGACGATCCCAAAGCCGTCATGATGAAGCGCTTCCGCCTGAGCGAGATTCAGGTCGAAGCCATCCTCAACATGCGCCTGCGTGCATTGCGCAAGCTCGAAGAGATCGAGATCAAGCGCGAGCACGAGCAACTGTCGGAAGAGAAAGCCAACATCGAAAAGCTGCTCGCCTCGACCGATCGCCAGTGGACCGAGGTCAAGCGCCAGCTCAAGGCCGCCCGCGAAGTCTTCGACCCATCGAAGAAACTCGGCAAGCGCCGCTCCGCCTTCGACGTCGCAAAAGAGATCGACACCGAAGCCGCTCTCGAAGCGCTCATCGTCAAGGAGCCGGTCACGGTCGTCCTGTCCGAGAAAGGCTGGATTCGCGCCCTCAAGGGCCACAACCAGAAACTCGATGATCTGAAGTTCAAGGAAGGCGACGAACTCGCCCTCACGCTCGAATGCCAGACCACGGACAAGGTGATCCTCATGGCCTCCGGCGGTCGCGCCTTCACGCTCGGCGCAGACAAGCTGCCCGGCGGTCGTGGCCATGGCGAACCCATCCGCCTGCAACTCGAAGTGCCCGAGTCCGAAAACATCGTCGCGATGTTTGTCCCGCAGGATAAAACTCGCCGCATCCTCGCCTCGAGCAAGGGCTATGGCTTCATCGTGCTGGACAGCGAACTCATTTCCTCGACCCGCAAGGGCAAGATCGTTCTGAACGTCGGCCCGAAAGAGTCGCTGGCGGTTTGCCTCAAGGTTGCAGGCGATCTCACCGCCTCCATCGGCAAGAACCGCAAGCTCCTCATCTTCAAGACTGAGGAGCTGCCGGAAATGGCGCGCGGCAAGGGCGTGAAAATCCAGTCCTTCGGCGATGGCGGTCTCATCGACATGACCACCTTCAACCGCGCCGACGGCCTCACCTGGACCGACACCGCCGGCCGCCAGCAATCCGCCGACGACTGGAAAACCTGGATCGGCAAACGCGCCCAGTCGGGAAGACTGCCGCCGCGTGGCTTCAACAAGAACGGCAAGTTCACCGGTTAGGGCGGCGGTTACGTCCTCGTCCTTCGAGATGGCGCTACGCGCCTCCTCAGGATGAGGACTACTCTGCGATCAGTGGTTCAGCCCTCATCCTGAGGAGCGCCCAGAGGGCGCGTCTCGAAGGACGAGGGCGTGCTCACACGCTCACAACCCCAACCGCATAAACACCCGCGTCCCCACATCGAGGAACTTCGCCTGTTCCCCCTCGATCGCGCTCATCCAGCGCAGGTAATCTCCCCGCGCCACGTCCACGAACCCGAGCTTCCGGTAAAACGGCGCGTTCCATTTTGGCTCGCGGAACGTCGACAGATAAACCGCCTTCGCCCCTTTTGCCCGCGCCCCGCTCACGAATTTCCGAACCAGCGTCGCCCCGATCCCGCGTTGCCCAAACGCCGGATCGACATCCAGCTCGTGCAGATACGCATCATCGAAATGCATCTCGCCAAACACGAAGCCCGCAATCCGCCCCTCGACCTCCGCCACAAACGAAAGCCCCTGCTGAATCGAAGTCTCATGCTCGCCCAGCGACGCCACCGCCATCGCATCAATGTCGATCAGGCTAGACCCGCGAAACAGCTCAGCCGCAGATCGTTCAATTTCCTGCAGCCGGAAAATATCGGCCAGATGCGTCGGCCTGATATCAGCGCTCAAGCCATCGACCCTTGCAGCGCCGTGAAGAAGCGGATCGCCAGCGGCCCATCGCGCAACGCAGTTGCTGAATCCACCAGATGCACCATGCGATAGCGCGCCACGCGGAACTCCAGATCCTCATCCGCCAGCTTGCGCAGCGTCGCCGCCATCGCGCGGTTCATTGCGTAGGTCGGGGGCCGCTCGCCCTCTGTCTCCGGGTAGACATAGTCGGAGTTCACAGCGAGGCTCCAGGCCCGCCCCGAAATCTCGGCGGCAGCGGTGAGATATTCCTTCACCAGTCCGCTCAGGTCGGCCCGCGCGTCCAGCATCGCCGCCAGCGCTTCCGCCTCCATCGCCGCCACCGTCATGCCCTGGCCATAAGTCGGGTTCACGCTGCTCAGCGTATCGCCGAACGGCAGCACGTTGTCCGGCCACTTCGTCGCTTCCCAGATCTTGCGCCGCGTTGCGTTCGGCTTGCGGAACGTCTTCACCTCGCTCAGTAGCTCTGCATCCTTGATCCGGTCATACACAGTCAGATCCGGCAGCTTCATCGCGTGCTGGCGCAATGCCTCCACATCGCGCGGCGGAACGTCCGTCCCGCGTGTGCCCAACGAGATGATCCACTCATCGTTCTCGATCGGCAGGATGAAACCAAACGCCTTGCCCGGAGGGGCAGGCAGGAAGAAATGCCCCGTTGCCTCGCCGCGATATTTCTCCGGCTTGCGGAAACGCGCCGTTGTGTAGGCGACGTTGATCTTCACATTCTCCGTCTCGAACGCGGCATGCCCGTCCTCGACCAGCTTTGCCATCATCGGCCCGTTGATGCCCGACGAGTCGGCAACCAGATCAGCCGACAGCTTCGTTCCGTCCGACAGCTCAACGCCCGTGCAGACGCCGCCCTCGACCATCAGGCGCGCCACGTCCGTCTCATGCCGGATGCTCACGCCGGGCAGGGCGGCCACGCGCTTGCGCAACACCGCCTCATAAGCTGGACGCGACAGGCTCGTGACAGAAAAGCCCGCGTCGCATTCGTCCATGTATCCGCCGAAGTCGAACACTTTCACGTCGCGTCCCACGCGCATGTCCATCGCGCCGGCGTCGTAGAAATCCCTGGTGATCCCCGGCAGCAGCTTTTCCAGCGCCAGCTCGCCCGCCTTCAGCAGTTGGTGCAGGTGCGCGCCTTGCCCTGCGCCCATCCGCAACTCCGCGCCTTCGGGCAGCGTATCGCGGTCCAGCACCAGAACCTCGTCGAACCTGCCCGCCAGAGCCGCCACCGCTGACAGGCCGCCTATGCCCGCGCCCACGACAATCGCAGTCTTCCCAAGTGCAGGCTTGCCCGGTTTCGCCGTCATGCAGATCCCCTTCCGCACGGGTCCGTGCGCGTCTGTTTCGGTAGATCAGTTTCGCTAACCAAAACCTAGCCAAGCGCGCTCCGGCGTCCACCCCGCCCAAACCTCTGGATTCGCGGCCATCTTCCTGTAGTTTACCGTCAGCCGGTGAATCGGCGGGACGGACTATTGGAGGGGCGAACCGTGGATATGATGCCGATCTATATCGTGCTGGGCGTCATTGCGCTCGTCGTGATCATTATCATCGCGATCTACAACGGCCTCGTCGCCAAGCGGCAGACCGTCAACGAAGCCTTCTCCGGCATCGACGTGCAGCTCAAGCTCCGCCGCGAACTCGTTCCGAACCTGGTCGAGACCGTGAAGGGCTACGCCGCCCACGAGAAGTCGACGCTCGACGCCGTCATCGCCGCCCGCAACGCTGCCGCCAGCGCCCAGGGCCCGGCCCAGATGGGCGCAGCCGAAGGCATGCTGTCGTCCTCGCTCGGCAAGCTCTTCGCGCTGGCCGAAAACTATCCGGACCTGAAAGCCTCCGCGAACTTCCTCAACCTGCAGACCGAGCTTTCCTCGATCGAGGACAAGGTCGCTGCCGCCCGCCGCTTCTACAACTCGTCGGTCAACGAGTATAACACCGCCATCCAGCAATTCCCCGCCTCGATCATTGCCGGCTCCACCGGCTTCACCGCACGCGAGATGTTCGATGTCGGCGAAGCCGAACGCGCCCAGATCAACATCGCCCCGACGGTGAAGTTCTAGGATGGCAGTCATCGTCAGGCTCTTCCGGCCCGGCGATGAAGCTGCATTCCGAGACATCAACCTCGAGTGGATTGAACGCCTGTTCGTCGCCGAACAGAAAGACCGTGACGTCCTCAACAATCCAGCGAAATACATCCTCGATCCCGGCGGCGCGATCCTGCTGGCGGTCGAAGATGAAACACCGCTCGGCGTCATCGCCCTGATGGTGATGGGGCACGGCTCCGTCGAACTCGCCAAGATGGGCGTCAGCCCGCACGCACAGGGCAAGGGCGCAGGCCGTATGCTCGTCGCCGCCGCGATCGAACAGGCCCGCGCCATGGGCATGCACCGCGTCTACATCGAAACCAATTCCCAGCTCGGCCCCGCGCTGAAACTCTACAGTGACGCAGGCTTCCAGCCGCTACGCGAAACGATCCCGTCGCCCTACGCACGGGCCGACGTGCAGCTCGAGCTTCTCCTGGACTAGAGCCAATCTCACGCGCCGTAGGGTGCATTGAAAATGCACCGTGTGTAATCGGCAAATTTTGGAGAGCGGCCCGGCGCACGACGGCCAATGGCCCAATGCACCCTACACTTCGTCGTCCCGCAGAGGCCGCCAGGCCTCGCCGTCGAACACTTCCAGCGGCTGGAAGTTCGCCTTGTAGCCCATCTTGTCCGAGCCGCGCACCCAATAGCCAAGGTACACGTAGGGCAGCTCCAGCTCCGCCGCGAGCCGGATATGATCCAGCACCATGAACGAGCCCACGCTCCGCTCCGACAGCTCCGGCCGGAAGAACGAATAGACCATCGACAAGCCATCGCGCAGCACGTCGGTCAGCGCCGCCGCCTGCAGCGCGCCATCATCTTCCTGGCCCGGCTCAAGCTTGTTGCGATACTCGAACACCACGGTCCGCACGGGGCTCGCGTCCACCATCCCGGCATAGTCGCGGATTTCCATCTCGGTCATGCCGCCACCCGGGTGGCGCTCGCCCAGATACTTCTTCAGCAGCCTGAACTGCTCGCGCGTCGCCCGCGCATTGGTCGGCTCCCGCTCCAGCATCGCGTTCTTGGCCAGCACGCGCTTCCAGCGCTTGCTCATGGTGAACGCCGCCACGTCGATCCGCACAGAGCGGCACGCGCCACACGCCTTGCACGCCGGCCGGTAGGCGATCGTCTGCGAGCGCCGGAAGCCGGAACGCGTCAGGCTGTCGTTGAGATTGACCGCGCCGTCCACCGCCAGATTGGCGAACACCTTCCGCTCCATCTTGCCCGGCAGGTACGGGCAAGGTTGCGGAGACGTCAGATAGAACTTCATCTTCCGGACGAAGTCCGGCGGGATGATTTCCTTGGTGTCGGCCTCTTTCATGTCGATTCGACTGTAACCGGCCCATGGGCATGTGCGCCATAGGGAAAACGCCGTAACGCCCGCGCCGCCTTCGGCGCCGTCTTTTCAGGCCCGCTAAAGCCTACTGCAGCTCGTAATCCGACGGCATGACCGGCTTGGCAGGCATCAAAGTTATGCTGATGCGGCGGTTTGCCGGCAGGTCCGGGTCGTCGGGATACAGCGGCTCGCGGTCGCCCTTGCCCGAAACCTGGAAGATCCGGTCTGAGTCGATACCCGACTTGTCGAGGATGCGGCGCGCCGCATTGGCCCGGTCAGCCGAAAGTTCCCAGTTGGAATAGCCAGCCTTTGGCGGCGCCGCCGAGTCCGTATGGCCGGCGATGGTGATCTGGTTCGGCAGCTGCTCGATCACCTTGGCGACCGTGCTGAGCAGGTGCTGCGTTCGGGGCAGGGGCTCGGCCGACGAGCCCGAGAACATCGCCCGGCCTTCCTGATCGACCAGCTGGATGTTCAGCCCGTCCTCATTCGTGTCGATGATGATGTTCTTCGACAGCTCGGCATAGTCCGGCAGGTCCTGCAGCGCCTGGCGCAGAGAGGCCTCGGCGCTGGCAAACGTCGCCGCATTGCGCTTGGCCTGCGCTTCCAGCAGCGCGTCCTTGCTCGGCACGCCGCCCTGCGCTTCGCTGTTGATCGAGGTGCCTGATTTCGTCCGCTGGTTCTCCGCGGTCGAAAGTTCCTCGTCGATCTGCCGGTTGGAACCTGAAGCCCGCGCCCCATCGTCCTGGAACGCCGTGCCGCCCAAAAGACCGTCAGACCCCTGTGTCGAGCGCGAAACCGAAGCGGGCGCGAAATAGTCGGCGATACCGCGCTTCTGTTCGGGGGAGGTCGTATTGATCAGCCACATCAGAAGGAAGAAGGCCATCATCGCAGTCACGAAGTCGGCATAGGCCACTTTCCAGGCGCCGCCATGGTGGCCGCCGCCTATGACCTTTTTCACCTTCTTGATGACGACTGGCTGATTGCCACTCATTTCAATTGTATCCCGGCCGTTAACTCGGGCTTATACAAGACGTTGAGTTAAGGTCGCGTGCATGAGCCAGCCTGATACCCCCCCAGATACCGCGCAAGATTTGCCGGGCGATTTCGACCCGAAAGCCTATCGCAGCGCGCTGGGCGGCTTCGGCACGGGCGTCGCCCTGGTCGCCGCGCGCGACGCCGAAGGCCGCGCCCACGGCATGATCATCAATTCGCTGACGTCGGTCTCGCTCCACCCGCCCATCATGCTCTGGTGTCTCGCCAACACCAGCAACGCCTTTCAGGTCTTCACCCGGTGCGAGGCTTTCTCCCTGAACATCCTCCGCTCGGATGACCACGACGTCGCCCAGCGCTTCTCCCGCCGCGGCGACCGCATCATCCCGGCCGAGCAGGTCTGCACCATGGACACCGGCGCCCCCGTCCTCACCGAAGCCCTCGCCAGCCTCGACTGCCGCATGCGCCTCCGCCAGCCCATGGGCGACCACGAAGTCATCTATGGCGACGTGGTCAGCTACCGCGCCCAACACGGCACTGATGCATTGGGCTTCTTCCGCGGCCGCTTCGTAAGGCTAACCAGCGACTCCCCGGACGAGCCATAAACGCCACCCACCACCGCCCCGTAGGGTGCATCTTCAGATGCACCACGCCACACACGCCGCCCACTCCACCGTCATTCCCGCGAAAGCGGGAACCCAGGGGCCCCACCCACAAACGCCAGTTCCTTGTCCCGCTGTGTGCCCCCTGGCTCCCGACTTACGTCGGGAGGAGCGGTGATAGGCTGAGGTGTAGGATGGACGTGGTGCAAAACTGTAGGACGGAGAAATTCCATCTCGTGTGCATTCAACGCCCTACACACCCAAAGTGTAGGACGGAGCCTCCCAGAATCTACGGCGCCCAAAACCGGGTTATGATGCCCCCGCACCTGACAAACGGGAGGTCTTGGAACGCGTCCGAGCTCAAGATGTCAGGTCAGTTGGCCGGCGTGGCTGCGGTGTGTTGGAGACTTGGGTGACCAAGCCCTCCTTCAAGGAAGTCGTGGAACCTGCGAGTGGGCGTATTCGACCCCTTGCGGCGACCCGGCGAAACGAACTGCGCAGCATTGCCTCCGAAGTGAAATCGGAGGGTCCGGAACCTGACGGACAGGTTCCGACACGCTGAACCGGTCACTGGCAATGGAGCTAAGGCCCCTGGGGTTCATCCCCTTGGTGTGTCGCAAGCAACTCCAATCGCCATCACCGGGAAGAACGGCCAATGCAGGGGCGCGTGATGATCACGCGCAACCGCTGATCTTCGGATCAGCACTGGCACGACCCACGGCGCTGTCATCGCGCGCCCCAACTCCCTGTTCGGGAGGGACGACACCACGCATCCCGGACAGCGAAAGCTGGTCCCAACGACCAATCGCGCCACGACGGGACGTAGGGTGCATCTTGATGCACCGCGACGGAGGGGAATTGCCTCCACCGCGTGAAACGCGGGGGAGGTGGATCGCCGCTACTTCGCGGCGAGACGGAGGGGGCGGCGCAACGCGCGCGACCGCCCACCGTGACAATCCCCGCCACCCCCACTATCTCTGCGGCCAACAAAGGACGCGACACCCATGGCCACATGCGCATTTCTCGGACTCGGCGTCATGGGCGGCCCCATGGCGCGTCACCTCTCGCAAAAGAGCCACGACGTCACCGTCTGGAACCGCTCGCCGGAGAAAGCCGCCGCATGGGCAGAGAAGGGCGGCAAGGGCGCAACGGCCACGTCGCCTGAGCAAGCAACAGCCAGCGCTGACTTCATCCTGATGTGCCTCGGCGACGACCCGGACGTCGAGGCCGTGTTCGATCGCATAGAGCCGACACTCAAAGCCGGCCAGATCATCATCGACCACACCACCGGCTCAGCCGGCCTCGCCCGCCGCCTCGAAACGCGCGCGAAAGCCAAAGGCGCGGGCTATCTCGACGCCCCCGTCTCCGGCGGACAGGCAGGCGCGGAGAACGGCCAGCTCACCGTCATGGTCGGCGGCTCCCCCGAGACATTCGCAAAAGCCGAGCCCGTCATGCGCGCCTTCTCGAAACAGATCACGCTTATTGGCGACAGCGGCGCAGGCCAGCTCGCCAAGTCGGTCAACCAGATCTGCATCGCAGGCGTGGTGCAGGGCGTCGCCGAAGGTCTGCACTTCGCCCGCGCCAACGGTCTCGACGAAGCGAAGGTCATCGAAGCCATCTCCGCAGGCGCCGCCCAAAGCTGGCAGATGCAGAACCGCTGGAAGACCATGGTCGACGGCAAGTTCGACTTCGGCTTCGCGGTCGACTGGATGCGCAAGGATCTCCGCATCGCGCTCGACGCCGCCCGCACCTCCGGCGCTTCCACCCCGCTCACCGCGCTCATCGACCAGTTCTACGCCGACATCCAGGCCGACGGTCACGGCCGCTGGGACACCTCCAGCCTCATCTCGCGCCTCAACAGGAAGTGACAGTGAAAGTCTTCCTGCATCAATTCGAGCACGAGCTGGAGGAGAAGTTCGTCACCGCCGGAGGCCCCGGCGGGCAGAACGTCAACAAGGTCGCTTCCGCCGTCCAGATCCGCTGGAACGTCAAGAAAAGCCACGCCTTCGACGACGAACAGAAATGGATGATCCGTCGCGCGCTTGCCAACCGGATCAATGACGAGGGCGAACTCGTCCTCTTCATCCAGACCCACCGTTCGCAAGTCCGCAACCGGGAGGAAGCGCGCGAACGCCTGGTCGAGCTGATCGAGAAATCGCTCGTGAAGCAGAAGAAGCGCGTCGCTACCAAGCCGAGCAAGGCGCAGAAACAACGCCGCCTCGAAGGCAAGGCAATCCGTTCCAAAGTGAAAGCCAATCGCGGCCGCATCAGCGACGACTGATCCGGCGACGATTCTTTGCACCCTCAAGGGGATACCCTGAGCGACCCCGCCGATTGCCCTGATACACAACCATAGGTTGTTGATACCGGGAGGGGTTGGGGTGGCGGATATTCCGAAGACGAGAACCTGTGTCTCAAACGAAGAGGCCGAACGCCTCCGCAATTTCGTCAGGCAAGCCGAGCTCATGAACGGCCGCATCGCCGGCGCACGCATCGCCCGCCCAGAAGACGCCGAAGCGCTCGCCGGCCTGCTCGCCCACGAAACCATCGGCCCACGCATCTACACCATGCCCAACCCGATCAACGCTGCAACGATGCAGCCCTTCATCACCGATCACCTGATGCAACGCGCCCGAGGCGACGGCGTCCTGTTCGTCTCGTTCAACGGGCAGGGCGAATGCACCGCCTATTTCGATGTCGAACTCTGGCCGCAATGGTCCATCGCCAAGTTCGGCGGCGCTGTAAAAGCCGAACGCCAGGGCAGAGGCTTCGGCGGTTTGTGCGGTCTCGCAGCCGTCGAATGGTGCTTCGACCAGCTCGGCGTCGCCCGCATCTGTGAAACCACCGCCCGCGACAACGACCGCTCCATTCGCCTGCTGTCCCGCCTCGGCTTCGTCCAGCACGGCGAAGTCACATCGGTAAAGCCCGACGGCACAACCCGACCATCGCTCTACTGGGAACTCGAGCGCGACGCATGGGACGCCCACAAATCCCTGCGCAGAACCGGCTAGCGGCATGGCTAACGCGACCCGACAAATTCCCCCGCGCCCGTTGCCGTGAATCTTAAACCGTAAGCGGCACGTTGTTTACGGGGATAAGGATCGGGGCGTCATGTCAGCTATATCAACCCAGCCGCAAGGCTTGGCTCCCAAACCTGTGACCAAAGCCAAGGCCGGCGCATCCGGCCAGGCCAAGGACAAGAAGGCAAAACCCAAGCGCTCGATTGGCGCTGAGGTCCGCCGTGACATCCTGATTTTCACAGGCTTCATCGCTGCTGGCTTCATCCTGTCGGTAAACCTCGACGTCGTCGGCTTGCTCTACACGCTTGGCGCTCAGCACATCGACATGCAGCTCTCCAAGCTGTTCGGCACGATCATATTCGCCTGCGTTGGCCTCACGCTCTACGTCATCACCCGCTACGGCGAACACATCCGCGAACTCCGCACCCGCCTGCAGACGGAAGAACGCGCCCGCCGCGTCGCCATGCACGATCCACTCACCGGCCTGCCGAACCGCCGCCACCTCAAGGGCGTCCTCAACTGGCTGCTCAGCAACAACGACAACGCCCGCAAACTCGGCGTCGTCGTGCTTGATGTCGACCGCTTCCGCGCGTTCAATGATGCCAATGGCCGTGTCATGGGCGACGAAGTCCTGATGACCATCGGCAAGGTGCTCAATATGCGCGCCGGTGTTTCGGGCTTCGTCGCGCGGCTTGAGATGGACGAGTTCGTCATTCTCCTCCCGGATCATGGCGAGGACGAGCTGATGGATTGGCTCTCCGCCACGCTCACCGCCATCGAAGCGCCGATGACCATCGGCAAGACCAGCGTCACGGTCAGCGCCACCGCAGGCGCGGCCATCGGCCTTGCAGATGGCCGTGACGCCGAAACGCTGCTCCACCGCGCCAGCCTCGCCCTGCGCCGTGCAAAGGACACCAGCCGCGGCTGGTTCGCCTTCTTCAAGACCGGCATGGACGAACTCGTCCGCCAGCGCGCCCTGTTCGAGAACGACCTGTGGAATGCCGTCCGCAATGACGAGATCGCGCCTTACTATCAGCCGCTCGTCTCCCTATCTGATGGCAAGCCCTACGGTTACGAGGTGCTGGCCCGCTGGAATCACGCCACCCGTGGCCCCATCCCGCCGGATCAGTTCATCCCGGCAGCTGAAGCCAGCGGCGCGATCGCGGAGTTGACCTTCAATCTTCTTCGCAGGGCCTGCCGCGAGGCGGTGAATGCGGAAGGCGCGCCGCGGCTCTCGCTGAATCTATCGCCGGTTCACCTGAGCGATGAAGGTCTCGCGACCAAACTCCTCAAGGTTCTTGAGGAAGCCGGGTTCGAGCCTTCGCGCCTTGAAGTCGAACTTACCGAAGCGGCCCTGATCACGGATCTGGACGCAGCCCGCGACATCCTCCACGCACTGCGCGAGCGCGGAGTCACCATTGCACTCGACAATTTCGGCAAGGGCCACGCCAGCCTGCTGCAGCTCCGCCAGTTACCGTTCGACAAGCTGAAGATCGACCGCTCCTTCGTCCGCCGCATGGTCAACGATGCGGAGTCAGCGACACTGGTGCGCACGATTATCGCCATGGCCAAGAGCCTCGGCCTCACCGTCGTCGCTGAAGGCGTCGAAACGGCCGAACAGGGCAAGGCGCTGATGAGCATGGGCTGCGATATGGGGCAGGGCTACCTTTACGGTCGCGCCTCGCAGGCGATCATCGTCCGCCCCGGCGAACCGCGCACACGCCGCGTGGCCGTTTTGAAATCCGCCGACGACATCGTCCTGATCGACTAGGCAGTTCGCTGGTTGCGCGTACGCACGCTGTCAGCTCATCCACAGCGGTATGGCCGGGCCGCAGACGAACGCTGCCGCCATCGACGAGCCGCTACACGGCAGCATCACATCCGCAGGCCGATTTCCCGCAGGCGGATTTCCAGGAAGTCCTGCGACTTCAGCGGTTCGGGATACTTGTTCGGTAGCTCCGGCGTGATGCACGAGGCCAGCGTCTTGATCTCGTAGTCCGGATTGAAGTGCAGGAAGAAGGGTGTCGAATAGCGTGGAAAACGCGAACGCTCCGGCTTCGGGTTCACGACCCGATGGGTCGTTGACGGCAGCACATGATTGGTCAGGCGCTGCAGCATATCACCGACGTTCACGACAAGAGATCCCGCCGGCGGGTTCACGGCCAGCCACGAACCATTGCGGTGAAGCACTTCCAGCCCGCCTTCCTCGGCGCCGAGAAGCAGGGTGATGACGTTGATATCCTCATGCGCGCCCGCCCGAACCGAACCCTCTGGAGGCGGCTCGGTCTGCGGCGGATAATGCAGCAGGCGCAGGATCGAGTTTCCGTCCTGTACCGCGTCGTCGAAGAAGCGCGGATCAAGCTTCAGGTGCATCGCGATGGCCGACAGGATGTCTAGACCGAAATCATCCAGCGCCTTGTACATGGCGTTGGTGGAGTCCTTCCAACCTGGAACTTCGGATACGTACAGGTTCTCGCCCATGACGTCGGCATACTTGTGGCCAGCCGGAAGCTCGCGTGCGACGTGCCAGAACTCCTTCTGGTCCTTCGCCTTGGCGCCTTTGGCGACTTCGGTGGCGAACGGCGTATAGGCGCGCTGTCCGCCGCCGCCCGGGATGAAGTAGCCACGCTTGGTTTCATCGGGCAGGGCGAAGAACTGCTTGCCGGCATTCACGCCGCGATCGATCACGCTCTGGTCAATCGGGTGGTCAGTGATGACGGCAAAGCCGGTATCGCGGAAACTGGCGCCGAGCTTCTCGGCGAACGCCTTGGGATCGCGCTTCCACAACGTATAGGAAATCGGCTCGAACAAGCTGGTCGTGGTGGTCATCCTGACCTCGTCGGATACTGTGCTACACCCCTAGTATATAGCGCAGGGAACGGAAGCCCATGACCGCAGCCCTACATATAAGTGGAAAGGCCGTGGGGTCGGCGGACGGACGGAAACCTGCACGGACGACAGTAAAACGGGCCGTTTGCGGCGGTTTGACCCGCATCAAGGCCGGCGCCTGATGGCAAAGCACTATGTGCTGCGCATGCGGCGCGAACTGTCGGAACCGATAGAAGTCCCCGTCTGGCCCGCTGACGTGACTTTCCAGACCTTGGGGGCCAAGCCCGACAAGAAGCACGCCAAGGCAGCCCATTCCGTTCTGGAATCCGGCTTCTGGGAGGGCGGCGGCGGCGCGCCCATCTTCCCACGCTGGTGGAAAGCCTTGCGGAAGGATTCAGAATTTGACCCCGCGCTGGTGTTCCTGGCTTTCGAGGGCAATGAAGTCATCGGCATGGCGCAATGCTGGACCAGCGCCTTTGTAAAGGACCTCGCAATCCATCCCCGCGCCCGCAAACGCGGCATCGGCCGCGCACTGATGCTGACGGCGTTCGATGCATTTGCAAAACGCGGCGCCGCTTACGTCGATCTGAAAGTGCGTGAAGAAAACGAAACTGCGCAGCGGCTCTATACATCGCTCCGTATGCGGATCGTCTCGCGCGACGCCGAGTAGAGTCGTCAACGCGCGTTTATCTTCGTGTGTTTTCGATTCAGACTGATGAATCAAAGTATACTCAAATAATTCGTCCGAATACTGTCGAAAATTTCCAGTATTAACTACGCCGCAAGTCTTCTCCGCTTGAATGGTCCTCAAGCCGCAGATGCGGCGGTGGGTTGGAAGTGAGCCGAGGTCCGAAGAGGCCGACGCAAGTTTCCTTAGGTTCAAAGGGACTGCCAGAATGGCATACGCAGATATTCGGATCGAAGCGCCCGAAGCGTTTCTCACGAAGACAGCTTCGGCCGACGAACTCTATCGTATCGGTCTGATCTACTCGGAAGGTCTCGACGTCGCCGTCGACCTCGTGCAGGCGCACAAATGGTTCAACCTCGCGGCAACGCGCGGTCACCGCGATGCGAAACTCTGCCGCCAGGAAATGGCCGAGATGATGTCGCAACCGGAAGTGCTCAAGGCGCAGCGCGCTGCCCGTGAGTGGATGAAGAAAGCCAACTAGGCTTTTCTTTACTCGCGCCGATCACTTCAGTTCGGCGCCGGCGAACACGATCGTCCTTTCCACCAGGACGTCCGTCGAGTTGACGAGTTCGC
>ERZ795059.131-NODE-131-length-110665-cov-13.928542_pt1 | contig 110665 bp, 86 predicted proteins | sample MGYA00375143_ERZ795059 | MGnify/ENA primary metagenome ERZ795059 (study PRJEB30188, sample SAMN05720168) | activated sludge metagenome | isolation source: Anaerobic digester | place: USA | collected 2015-01-07 ... | reverse complement strand
TTTCGCCAACACAAATCCGGGCAACCTCAAGCAGGTGAAGTATAGTTGAGCTGGCAGGTTGCGTGCTGGCCGAGTTTAAGCTGACAACCAAATCCAGCGCTTTCCTAATTTTTTTCAGCTCATCCTTTCCACAGCTACCCCGTAAAACCCGGAGTAAGTCCCTGTACTTATCTGCTATGGCATTGGTTTTCAACTTGTAAGATGTTTAATTAGCATGTGTTCATACCCCGTAAATATATAAATTTGCAAATACTTAATTTTCGTATATTCAACCTGAGGTGTTTTACAGCGCTAGCCTAACTTTCCCTGTTCATAATTTTAATTTCTCAAGTATATTTGAAAAATAATTAGCGTTAACGTCATAAGCTTAAAGACAAACCAATGACAGCAGAAGAAAAAGATAGGGTGCAACAGCGCATCATGTTTTTGCGTGATGAGCTTAACCGCCACAACTACCTCTACTACGTGAAAACTGCTCCGGAAATCAGCGATTTTGACTTTGATATGATGTTAAACGAGCTGGTGGAGCTCGAAAAGCAGTATCCCGAGTTTGATGATGTCAATTCGCCCTCGCGTAGGGTGGGAAGCGATTCGAGTGCTGAGTTTAAGCAGGTACAACATCGCTATCCCATGCTGTCGTTGGCAAATACCTATTCTGAAGGCGAGTTGCGCGATTTTGACAACCGGGTGCGTAATGCCCTTTCGGAACCCCCAACCTACGTTTGCGAGCTAAAATTTGATGGCGTGGCAATAGGCCTTACCTACCTCGATGGCAGGCTGGTGCAGGCTGTTACCCGCGGCGATGGTTCTGCAGGTGATGATGTTACTGCCAACGCTCGCACCATTAGAACCATACCCTTGAAACTTCATGGTTCGGATTACCCGAGGGAGTTTGAAATTAGGGGTGAGATCATTATGCCGCGAGCTATTTTTGATGAGCTTAACCGTGAGCGGGAGGATGAGGGAGAGCAGCCATTTGCCAATCCCCGGAATGCTGCTGCAGGCACCCTAAAGCTTCTCAACCCTTCAGCTGTTGCCAAGCGCAGGCTCGACAGTTTTTTTTACTATATGCTTGGGGAAGAGTTGCCTTTTGATAACCATTACCAGAACTTGATGGCTGCAAAGGAGTGGGGGTTTAAAATTTCCGAGCATATACAGCTTTGTTCGAATCTGGAGTGTGTATTCGATTTCATAAAGTATTGGGATTTGGCGCGTAAGCAGCTGCCCTTTGATACCGATGGGGTGGTGGTAAAGGTTAACAGCTACCGCCATCAGGCTATACTTGGAATGACTGCCAAAACCCCACGCTGGGCCATTGCCTACAAGTACAAACCCGAGCAGGTTTCAACCGTTCTGCTTTCTGTTGATTTTCAGGTTGGCCGCACAGGTGCCATTACTCCAGTGGCCAACCTTAAACCTGTTAAGCTGGCCGGCACTGTTGTTAAGCGTGCTTCGCTTCACAATGCCGATCAGGTAGCCCTGTTGGATGTTCGCATCGGCGATTGGGTTTATGTTGAGAAGGGCGGTGAAATTATCCCCAAGATTGTTGGAGTTGACCTGTCAAAACGTAGCCCTTTAGCCAAAATACTCGAATTTCCTACCCATTGCCCCGAATGCGGTTCTAAGCTGGTAAAAATAGAGGATGAAGCAAGACACTTTTGCCCCAACCAGTTTGCCTGTCCACCACAAATTAAGGGCAGAATAGAGCATTTTATAAGCCGTAAGGCTATGAATATTGATGGACTAGGGGAGGAGACCGTTGCTTTGCTTTACGACAATGGTCTGGTAAAAGATGCTGCTGACCTGTACTTTCTCAAAAAGGATCAACTTTTATTGCTTGACCGTTTTGCCCATAAATCTGCTGAAAATGCCATTAGAAGTATCGAAAAATCTAAAAACGTACCCTTTTATAGGGTTGTTTACGCCATTGGAATTCGATACGTAGGTGAAGCTACAGCACGAAGCTTGGCACAACATTTCGGAAGCATGGAGGCTATTGCCAAGGCTACCTACAACGAACTTGTTGAGGTTGAGGATATTGGAGACAGAATTGCCAAAAGCATCATTGAATTTTTTTCAAACCCTGCTAACAGGCAACTTGTCGAGAAGCTAAAAATGGCGGGATTAAAACTTCAAGTAGAGCAGAACGAAAACCTCCAGCTTTCGGATGCGCTTAAGGGAATGTCGGTAGTCATTTCCGGAACATTTTCAAAAGTTTCGCGCGACGAGTTAAAAGAACTTATCCGCCAGCACGGCGGGAAAAATGTAAGCAGCGTTTCGGCTTCCACCTCCCTTTTAATTGCAGGCAATAATATTGGACCTTCTAAACTTGAAAAGGCAACAAAGCTGGGAGTTAAAATAGTTGGCGAGGATGAGTTTTTTAAGCTTATTGGTCAAGAGTAGCGCATTCTACCTTTGGGGGGAGGCAACAACCTGGCTGCACTAAACTATTTTGGGATTGGAAGCTTCAGGGTTGTCAATTTTCAAGCGGTTGCCCTCCGACTTTGTAAAGCTTTGTTAAATTTGATTATCAACCCATTTTTTTGTAAAATTGCCTTTTAGATTATCCTTCTAAATTTGCCGAGTTTTAGAATTAAGTAGCGGGTTAATAGCACTTTTATTATTATTGATAAGCTAGAATGCGAAGGTATGTTTGACGATTATAAGTACAAAAAAGCTCTGAACGAGATTAATAGGCAAGCTCAAGGGTTTAAGAGGCAGAGAATGGTGCATAACCTCACTACTGCCCGTAAGATTTTGATAGTATTTACCCTCAACAGTCAGGAAGTTCTTGACAGCGTGTTAAACCTGGTTAAATATTTTGAAAGTTTAAACATAACTGTCCACGCTTTAGGCTACTACCCCCAAAAGGAGGTGCCACAAGTTTTCACCATGCACCCAGGGATAACCATATTTAGTAAGGCCGAAACCAACTGGTATGGAAAACCCTTATCCTCCGATGTTGAAGCCTTCATTAACAAGGAGTATGATATTCTTATTGATGTAGATTTTGATGAGGTTGTTCCAGTACGATGGATTTCGACATTTTCTAAAGCGAAATTCAAGCTGGGCTCTCAAAACTACCTCAACAACCCGTTTGATTTGATTTTAACGGTTGACAAGCTTAAGGGATTGCCATACCTCTGTGAGCAGGTAAAACAGGTTCTCTTTAAGCTCAACAACCGTTTTGCCGATGAACCCCATCAGGCTTAAAACTAGCTTATCCGACTATTATGCAAAACGATAGATTTAAGGGATTAGGGGTTGCCATGGTAACCCCTTTCAGCAGCAGCAAAGCTATTGACTACTCCGCTACCGATAGGTTGCTGGAGTATTTGGTTGACGGGGGAGTTGACTACCTGGTTGTGATGGGGACAACCGGTGAAGCCTCGACCCTGACAGACGATGAAAAGCACGAGTTAATTGCGCATGTAGTTGAAAAAAATAACGGCAGGTTACCCATTGTTTTAGGTGTTGGCGGTAACTGCACCTCGAGCGTGATTAGCTCCATAAAACACTTCAACCTAAAGGGTGTTGATGCCATTCTTTCGGTTACGCCCTACTACAACAAGCCAACCCAGAAGGGGTTGGAAATGCACTTCAGAGCTGTGGCTGAAAGCTCTCCATTACCCCTGATTCTCTACAATGTTCCGGGTAGAACGGGAGTTAATATGAGTGCCCAAACCACGCTAACCCTGGCCAACGAGGTCCCAAATATTATCGGTATAAAAGAAGCTTCAGGAAACCTCAACCAAATGGCGTACATCCTGAGGGATAGACCCGATAATTTTTTGGTAATTTCCGGCGACGATGGCTTGGCATTATCACAAATGGCCATGGGTGCTGATGGTATTATTTCGGTTGTGGGCAATGCCGTGCCGGGACGTTTTGCCGAAATGGTTCATTTTGCTCAAAAAGGCAAGTTTGCTGAGGCTGCCGTCATTCACCTGAAGCTGGTGGAGCTGATTGACGCTCTTTTCGTTGAGGGAAATCCCGGAGGGGTTAAAGCAGCATTGTCAATACTTGGCATTATCGACAACAACCTTCGGTTACCCCTTGTTCCGGTTGGCGAAGCCACACTTCAGAAACTTAACATGTTGCTGAAAAGCCTTTAACAGCCGAGCTAATGTTTTTATAGCTACAAGACCGCACCCGCTAACTTCTTGTTGGTGTCCATTAACTTCTATTTTACTACGGAGTTTATAGTTCGGCAACACAACCAACTTATTATTTTGAATTTGCTGATAGGCTGCCGGTTCACACATCAAGTTTTACGCTATAATTTTATATTGTGGTTATATATCGTTTAAAGGTTTACTAATTTTGAGTCAACAAAATTATTGCCTTATGAATAAAATAAAACCTATTATGCCAGTGATGCTGATGATTGTGCTTGTAGCTGCCTCATCATGCACATCTAATCAGAAAAAAATGGAAAAACAAATGGCCGACTTTATTGCAAAAGTTGAGTCGAAGGTAATTCCCTTATCCAAAGAAGCTGCTATAGCTTCGTGGGATGCCTCCATATCGGGTAAGGATGAAGATTACCAGCGATCGGAGAAAGCCCAGGTTGAGCTGGTTAAAATTTTTGCAGACACCTCGCTTTTTGCAGAACTTAAGAGTATTAAAGAATCCGGATTGGTAAAGGATTCGGTGCTTTCTCGTCAAATGGACATTCTTTACCTGGCCTTTCTTCGTAATCAGGTTGACCCGACCCTACTCGAGAAAGAAATTGCCATGGAGGCCAACCTTGAGAAGAAGTACTCCAACTTTAGGGCTAAAATTGGCAGCAAGCAGCTAACCGATAACGAAATAGAAGACATACTTGCCACTTCGACCCAAAGCAGCGAGGTGGAGAGTGCCTGGAAGGCGCACAAAAAAATTGGCCCCGAGGTTGCCCCCGATATCATTGAGCTGGTTAAGGTACGCAACCAGATTGCCCAAAAATTGGGCTATGCCAACTACCACACCATGAACATGGTTCTCTCTGAACAAGATCCCGACGAAGTGTTGGCACTTTTTGATGAGCTCGACAGCTTAACCTCTGGGTCGTTTTCCGAGCTTAAACTCGAAATTGACTCCTACTTGTCTAAACGCTTTGGAGTTTCCCCCGACAAGTTGATGCCCTGGCATTACCAAAATAGGTACTTTCAGGAAGCTCCCAAAATTTACAATGTTAATCTCGACCAATTTTACAGCGACAAGGATGTGGTTGCACTTACAGCCAAATTCTACAACGGAATTGGCCTTAACATTGACGACATAATAGCTCGTTCCGATCTCTACGAGAAACCCGGGAAAAATCAACATGCCTATTGCACGGATATTGACCGTTCGGGCGATGTTAGGGTGCTTTGCAACGTGAAGCCAACCTATGGTTGGATGAATACCCTTTTGCATGAGAATGGCCATGCCGTTTACTCCAAGTATAACGATCCCGCAAAACCTTACTTCCTAAGAGATGCCGCTCATAGCTTTACAACCGAGGCAATTGCCGAAATGATGGGACGTCTGGCAAGCAACCCCCAGTGGATGCTCGATATGGGAATTATCACCCCTGAACAAAAAGAACAAATTGCTTCCGAATGCCTAAAATCCCTTAGGCTTGAGCAGCTCGTGTTTAGCCGCTGGGCTCAGGTGATGTACCGTTTCGAAAAGGAGATGTACGCCAATCCCGATCAGGATTTGAATTCCCTTTGGTGGAGCATGGTTGAAAAGTACCAGCTGTTGAAAAAACCTGAAGGACGTAACGAACCCGATTGGGCTTCAAAAATTCATGTTGCCCTCTACCCATGCTACTATCATAATTACTTGATGGGAGAAATGCTTGCCTCACAGCTTAATGCCTACATAGCTGCCAACGTGCTAAAGATTAGTGATTTTAATGCGGCTAGTTTTGTGGGACACCCCGAAGTGGGTGCATACCTCAAGGAAAAGGTTTTTGTGCCAGGATGCCTGTATCCCTGGAACGAAATGATTGAGAAGGCCACTGGCGAAAAGCTAACGGCAAAGTACTATGCCCTCCAGTTTGTGAAGTAAGCAGATTAGGAGCATATCCTTTTAAAAGACTACCTCTGCCTCCGGGCAGCGAGTAGCCTTTTTTTTGGTTAGTTTGTGGAAACTATTTTTTCTTCCTTTTATCAACAGCCCTGAATAGCAAATCCGACGATTGAATAAGCTTATTTTTCAGGTTATCGGGTACATTAGGGTGCTGGTTTAGCCAGCTGCTTACAATTTCAGCAGCTTGGTTGCTGTTTTTACCCCATAGAATGGCATCAAGCCAAGTTTTGGGGAAGAAGATATCTCCTGTTTGCTGAATCTCGGGAAGTAAATCCAATGAAGCCCTTAGGTATTGGCTGGCAAAACTATCCCTTAAGGGATGGTTAAAGTAGTGAAGGGCTTCAGCCACCCAGGGTTCAGGTCGTCGGTTTTCAGGAATCAGCAAGCTATGGAAAAAGTCGTCGCGTAAGGCGTCATCGGGACTTAGGGCGCGTCGAACAAATCGGAATTTTGCAAGCAAGTCGGGGTTGGCTATTCTTTTTTCCTGTAGATCCAGAATACTGTCGGCATTATGCACATTTCTAACAGCTAGCTCGTAGGCTAGAAAGGTTAAATCGGTCTCCGTGAAGGTTAAACCTGGTAAAGATTTATTACCGCTCCATATTCCATACAGCTCTTCAGCGGCATTGCTGGACACAGCTATCCTGGCGTATGTCTTGAAAATTGACTTTCGCTCATCAGCTGGGATTGAACTGTTTAGTAACAACTTGGAGAATTGAATTTCAACCTGTTGCGATAAATTTTCCCTGGCGCTATCCGCCAGAAAAGTCCACCAGTAGGTTTCAATACTGGCAAGGATGTAGCTGCGCACTTGAGGTTCGTTTTCCCTTGCAAGTGAGGCAAGTAGCATGTTGAAGTAGGTATTTCCATCAAGTTTGCCGTTTAAAAATAGCTCGTTAGCCGATATCAAGGATGCTGAACGGGTAACCGGATCAGCTATTCGAAAAGAACTATCACACAGTAGTTTAAGCGACTGCGAATCGGGGACAAACATCCCGTAACCAAGCCCATCAGCATTTGGAACAATCACTCTTTCTAGTTCACAGCTACTTGCAAATAGTGTAGCAACTTCAGGTTGAATATGCTGAATGGGTTTAGCCTCGTTTACATTGCTACCGCATAAAACCTCCACGCTGTAAACCATTGGAAGCTGTACGCCGATTTTTTTTACTACGTACATGCTATCGTTTAGCGTTGCTTTAAGGGTTGGCATACCAACACTTTCAATCCAAGCCTTACTCCATACACTTAAATTTAGTGAGGTTAACGGGTCAAGAATGTCTATCAGCTCATCCCAGCTGGCGTTTCCCATGCTATAGGTATTCAGATACTTTCTTAATCCCTCCTGAAAAGCACTAACACCCATAGCCATTTCAAGCTGCATAAGGGCAATGGGAGCTTTATGGTAAATGATATCGCCATAAAGCGAGCCGGCGTTAAGCAGGTTGTCAAGTTCCTGCCGTATAGGGTTAGCTCCAGCCGTTCTGTCAACTGAATAAGCACGTGGGTAGTGAGATAGCAGAAAGCTAAGCTGGTGGTTGAACTCGGGAAACTGGGGATTGACAATTTTATCGGCCATCAAGCCTGCGAATACCTCCTTTAGCCAAACATCATTGAACCATCGCATGGTAACCAGGTCCCCGAACCACTGGTGTGAGACCTCATGGGCAATAAGGTTTGCGCGATTAAGCAGCTTGTTTTCTGACGGATCGCCTTCGAGCAAGATGCTTGATTCCCGGTAGTAGATTGCTCCAGGATGCTCCATTCCATTATACTGAAAATCGGGAATAAGCACGATGTCCAGCTTGCTGAATGGATATAGAATGGCCGTATAGTTTTCCATCCAGCCCAGCGATTGGGTGTGCAACTCGTAAATGGCTTCAATATTACGATTTACCTTGGCAGAATCGTTGTCGCGATAGTAAATGGCCATCTCGCCATATCTGGTTGGTTGCGAAGCTACTTTAAACTTACCACAGGCAAAAGCAAACAGGTAGGTGCTTACTGGCTTGGTTTTTTCAAAAACATAAACGGTTGATGTATCCGACTCAATAATTTTGCCTAATGGGGCGTTTGCCACTGCAACCCATTCCTTAGGAATTTCAAGAGTTAGGTTGAAAGCTGCCTTCAGGTCGGGCTGGTCAAAGCATGGGAAAACAGTTGATGCCCTGTCGGGAACCAGAAGCGTGTAAAGGTAGTCGGCTTTCCGATTGAGCGATGGGGAACACGATACAAAATCTATATTTACTTTATTTTGCCCGGTTAACAGGTATTTGGATGGAATATTGATGTGGCCGTTTTTAACCCTTATGCTCAATAGCCGGTTGTTTACGGTAATTGATTGCAGGTTGGTGGCTTCGGTCATGAAATCAATAACCAAATCTTTCCGGTTGATAAGTTCAAAGTTAAGCTCGGCTCGGCCCGGAACAGGTGAACTTAACCGGTTGGGTATCGAAAAATATAACCGGTATTCCAAATTTTTTATGTTTGCACTGCGAGAGTCGGCAAGTGATTTCGAAACCCCGGGCGTTAGTTGGGTAACACAGCTCGATAAAATCAAAATACCTACTAATGGGGTTAATAAGTTCCTATAAAAATTCATCAATTTTAAAGAATGGTGGTTAAACATCTAGTAAGGGAAAAACCGTTAATGCTATATAAAAACTTTATTGTGAAGCATTTTATTACTTGCTGCTTGCATTTAATTAGAGCTAAAACCTTATTATTGGTTTAAACTAATGGTGTTACAAATTTACGAATGCCGATAAATGCTGGAGTGGAAAATAAGTTGTGAATATTTTATTAAATTTAAGCGGACTATTCACGGCTTGGCTAACACAATATTCACTTGTTTATGAGAGATGATTTTAATGAAGATCTTTTAAACCTGCCATTCAACATACATCGCACATCGGTTGCCATAAGAGGCGAGATTACCCGAAGGCTATCGGAAGCTTTTGGTGATGACTTTACCGTTGATTACTGGTACATTCTTACCCTTTTGTTTTCAAGAGAACCACTCAGCCAGGCTCATTTGGCCCAAATATCAGGAAGGGATAAGGGTTCACTTTCACGAACCTTGGCATGTATGGAACGTCTCGATTTGGTTGTTCGCCTTCCCAACCCTGAAAATATCCGATCGGAGCTGGTTAGCTCTACGAAAGCAGCCTCGAATTTTAAGCCTAAAGCCGAGAGCATTATTTTGGATGTTCTTTCTGAGGCTCTTAGCTCCCTGAGGCCTATTGAGGTGATAGAGCTCAACCGGATGTTGGCGGCAATAAATGAAAAAATTCAGCCATAGAAGTTAAGCGGTAAACATTTGCTTTAATCCTCGATTGGTGTTCTATCTCCAAGAATACTAATGATTTCATCGTGATTAATCACCTCCTGTTTTAGAAGAATGGAGGCCATTTTATCCAGAAGATGCTTTTTTTCTTTTAGTAACATTTTTGCCTCGTGGTAACAGGTATTAATTATTTCATTAACCTCCTCGTCTATTAGTTTCTCCACATATTCTGACCGTCTTTCAATACCGGAAGGCTGTCCCAGAAAGCCGGGGTTCGACTTGTTTACCAGCGAAATGTTTGGCAGCTTACTGCTCATTCCGTAAACAATAATCATGCTTCGGGCGAGTTGTGATGCTCGTTCCAGATCGTTTGAAGCCCCTGTTGATACCTCTCCAAATATTACCTCTTCGGCGGCACGTCCACCCAGTAGTCCTTTGATTTTGCCCAACAGTTCGGATTTCGACATCAGGTATCTATCCTCCAGGGGCATCTGCAGGGTATATCCCAGCGCGCCTATTCCCCGGGGTACAATAGACACCTTTTGAACCTCCTCCGCACCAGGGGTAAAATACCCTACAACTGCATGACCGCTTTCGTGGAAGGCTACAATCTGCCTTTCCTTTTCGTTAATGAGCTTATTTTTCTTTTCTAAGCCAGCAACAACCCGCTCTATTGCCGCCTCAAAATCACTCATGGTTACTTCATCTCTATTGTTCCTTACCGCAAGAATGGCTGCTTCATTACATACGTTGGCAATCTCTGCACCTGCAAATCCGGGTGTTTGAGCAGCAAGCCTCGATAAATCAACTTTTGAGCTGAGTTTAAGGTTCCTGGAATGAACCTTAAAAATGGCTTCCCTACCTTTCATGTCGGGTTTATCAACTAAAACCTGCCGGTCAAATCTTCCTGGTCTTAGCAGGGCAGGATCCAAAACATCCGGCCGGTTGGTTGCTGCAATAATTATAACTCCTGATGTGGCATCAAAACCGTCCATTTCAACCAGTAGCTGGTTGAGGGTGTTTTCCCGTTCATCGTATCCCCCGCTATACGCAGCATTTTGAGCCCTGCTTTTACCTATAGCGTCAATTTCATCAATGAATATTATACAAGGAGCATGAACTTTTGCCTGGTTGAACAAATCGCGGACTCTGGCGGCGCCAACTCCAACAAACATTTCAACAAAGTCCGAACCACTTAAGCTAAAAAAGGGCACATCGGCTTCGCCAGCTACGGCTTTAGCCAGGAGAGTTTTACCGGTCCCTGGAGGACCAACAAGCAACACCCCTTTAGGCAACTTCCCTCCTAACCTGGTGAATTTTTCGGGGTACTTCAGAAAGTCAACCAGCTCTCTAACCTCATCAACTGCCTCATCAACCCCCGCTACATCCTTGAATGTTATAGGATTTTTTGGCTTTTCGGCATGTATTTGCGCTTTATTCTTACCAATTTCAAGCATTGGATTTTTCGATCCCATCTTTTTGAAAAAGAACCCCCATAGGGCCATAAAAATAAGCAGCGGTAGAAGCCAGTTCAGAAAAAAGTTTCTTAAAACGTTATTCTCTACATGCCCTTTAAAGCTAACATTTGTTCCGGTGAGAATGCTTATAAGGTATTCTTCATTCATGTTGGGTATCCTATTCACCACAAATTGCCTTTTTACTTGCTGCTCAATACTGGGAATGCGAAGCCTCCATGGTGCAGTAGGCGCCTGAGTTATTGATTTTTGACCTGTTTCCTCACCGCTTTTGAGCTGACCAATTATCTTATCCTCAAAAAAAACAATTCGCTCAACTTTGCCTGCATTGACAGAATCGATAAATTCACTATAAGTGAATTCTCTTGGCCCTTGGGTATCAGGAAATACTAGCAGCTGTAAAGCTATTACAAAAGCTAAAATGCTTAGCCAGTATACCCACGAATATTTTTCACGTTTTGTCATGTTGAGTTTTTTTTTTTTCGCAATATCCAAAACTGAACCAATTACTAATCATGACAATTTTTCAGCATAGGAAAAAGCTGTAGGTTTAATTTTGACATCTATTACAGCGTTACAGGAATTTCTGTACTCCATTTTGTCATGCTTTTGTTTGGGGATGAAGATTTCAATTGCCTCAGAGATTCTTAGAAATACTATAACCCCTATGATTGGGAAAAAGTAAACCTCAACCCGAGTTTTCTTTGGGCATTATTATATGTATATAGTATAGTGCTCGCTCGAAGAGTTAAATGACGTGTAAAACCCATTTGCCAACCCAATCAAGGGATGAACAAAAAACATCATCCTTTTACTTTTTTGCCTCAACCTGTTGTATAGTCCACAGGAGCGCATCTTCGAGCATTTCTGCTGGTGGATTGGCTATGTACCCGTTGTCGTAAAGTGCTTTGGTCATGGAGCGCGAGCTTTCAATATCCTTTTTGGCAATTCTGTAGGCTTCCTCCCAGCTAACCTGCCTTCGGGCAACGCCTTCCTTTACGGCTTGAACGGCAACATCGGCAGCTTCAACAGGGAAAACATCAGCTTCATCCATTGTTGGAACAATATTTTCCGGGGAAATACCCCTTTTTTCAGCGAAGCCAGCTAATGAGTGAGCTGCGGCAATAGCCATACTATCAGTAATTTTTGATGCGCGGGCAATCAATGCCCCTTTCAAAATTCCAGGAAAACCAATCGAATTGTTCACCTGGTTCGGGAAGTCCCCGCGTCCGGTAGCCACAATGTAAGCGCCTGCTTCTTTGGCAGCATAGGGGTAAATTTCCGGAACGGGATTGGCGCAAGCAAAAACAACCGATTTGGGTGCCATTAGCTTAACCCATTCCTGCTTTATGGTGTCGGGACCTGGAGTAGAAACCGAAATAAGCACGTCGGCATTTCGCATAGCTTCTTCCATGGTGTTGATGCATTGTGGGTTTGTTTGTTCACAGAGTTCCCATTTACGGTAGAACCTGTGATCAGCCTTTATATCCTCCCTATTTTTATGCAAGCCGCCGTGTGAGTCAAAAATAACCATGTTGTGCGGATCACCGCCATCGGCAATAATCAAACGGGCAATGGTGGTGTTGGCTGCTCCGGCACCGAAAAGCACCATTTTGGCATTACTCATTTTTTTGTTGGCAAGCTTTAGGGCATTAAGTAATCCTGCTAGCGTAACACATGCTGTTCCTTGTGCATCATCGTGCCAAACCGGAATGATGCACTCTTCACGAAGCACGTCGAGAACTCTGTAGCAGTTTGGCTGAGATATGTCCTCAAGGTTAACTGCCCCAAAGCTATGCTGGCACATTTTAACAAAATCAATAATCTTCTCGGGATCATTTTTCCCATCTTTACCCTTGCTGTCGATGCAAAGTGCAACAGCATCAACTCCTCCAAGATACTTCATCAAAAATGCCTTTCCCTCCATAACCCCCAGACCACCCGGAGGCGTGCAATCGCCATCGCCTAGCACACGGGTAGAATCGCTAACAACAGCAACCAGATTGCCCCTGTTGGTAAGCTCAAAAGAGGTATCATTGTTGTCGCGAATGGTGGTGGAAACTTTCGATACTCCGGGGGTGTACCACACATTAAACCAGTTAAACCCGGGAACAGGAGCTTTTGGTACTGTTTGTACTTTGCCACCGTAGAACTTGTGGGCTTTTTCGCTCAAATATTTTAAGAACAGCGTATTACCCTTAGCTTTTTGCTCATCCGTCCAGCTGTTTGGGAACATTTCACTAAGGTTCTCTAGTTTTATGTTTACTTTAGCCATAACCAGTTAAATTTTAATGATTTGTATGCATTGCCCTTTTATAAAATACCCTTACCAAGTTACGCAAACATTTTGTGATAGCTATTCGGAAATGCTGAAAAATTTTATCGTAAACGTTTGTAATGTATATAAAAGGTTAGATTTGTTAGTAAAATTGTTGCAGTTTTCCTATAAATTGGCTAGGTTTGATTCGATAATTTTTTTACTTGAATTTAACTTCTTGCATGCAGGTTAAGGTAATTTTTGATAGGAGTTGTAATCCTAAAAATGAGGAAAGATGAGTATTCTCGTAGGTAAAAATTCCAGGGTGCTGGTTCAGGGCTTCACCGGTAGCGAGGGCACCTTTCACGCCACCCAGATGATTGAGTATGGTACTAATGTGGTGGGAGGGGTTACACCAGGGAAAGGAGGACAAAAACATCTGGACAGGCCGGTATTTAACACTGTTGACGATGGAGTAAAGACAACCGGAGCAGACGTTTCAATAATTTTTGTACCTCCTGCTTTTGCGGCCGATAGCATTATTGAAGCAGCGGCAGCTGGTATCAAACTTGTTGTATGTATTAGCGAGGGTATTCCGGTTGCCGATATGGTGAGGGTAAAGTACTTTCTTGAAGATTTTCCTGTCACACGGCTAATTGGTCCTAATTGCCCGGGAATTATTACTCCCGAGGAGGCAAAGGTTGGAATTATGCCGGGCTTTATTCATAAAAAAGGCCATATCGGTGTAGTATCCCGTTCGGGCACCCTAACCTACGAGGCTGTTGACCAGCTTACCAAGCTGGGATTGGGGCAAAGTACAGGAATTGGTATTGGCGGTGATCCCATAATCGGCACTACAACCCTGGATGCAATTAAGCTATTCATGAACGACCCTGACACTCATGGCATAGTGATGATCGGCGAAATTGGAGGAAGCATGGAAACCGAGGCGGCACAATGGGTAAAAATTCATGGAACTAAGCCTGTGGTTGGCTTTATTGCGGGGCAAACTGCGCCAAAAGGAAGGAAAATGGGGCATGCCGGTGCAATTATTGGTGGAACTGCCGATACTGCCGAAGCTAAAATGAATACTATGCGTGAATGCGGCATTCATGTTGTGGAATCGCCTGCCAACATTGGCCGGGCAATGAAGGATGCACTTAAATAGTGGGGTGGTAGCCTATGAACGCTGGCTGCTAATGTTGGCAGCTTGCCACATCACCTCTATGGGATGAAGTGCATAACGACCTGTTCCAGCATAAATTTGCTGCCTGCAGCTAGTCCCGGGTGCTACTATTACATCGGTTTCTGAAGACTTACGAATTTCCGGGAAGAGTACGAGTTCGCCTATCTTCATTGAAAGTTCGTAGTGCTCCTTTTCAAATCCAAAGGAACCAGCCATTCCGCAGCAACCGCTTGGTATTTCGCTTACTTCATACCCTTCAGGGAATGATAGCATGGCTTTTGTTGCCTGGGTGGAAGCAACCGCTTTTTGCTGGCAATGGCCATGAAGTTTAATTCTCAAATTTCCCTGCTTAAAGTGCTCTTTAGCTATCTTCCCTTTGCTCGCCTCTCGCATAAAGAATTCCTCGAATAGCAGGGAATTCATGGCCAGCTCCTTCGAAGCCTTTGTATTACGGTCGTCGGCCAAGTCGGGGTACTCATCCCTGAAGCTAAGTATGGCTGAAGGCTCAATGCCTACCAGCGGTGTGTCTTCACCTATTATTCCCTTAAGCTTATCAATATTATTGTTGGCTATGCGCTTGGCTGTTCTGATAAGGCCTTTTGAAATGTAAGTTCTGCCACTCTCAAGTATATCGGGAATACGTACTTCGTAGCCAAGATAGTTTAACAGCTCAGCTGCTTTTACTCCAATATGCGACTCGTTGAAGTTTGTAAACTCATCGGGCAACAGGTAAACTATACCGTTAGGGTATTTATTTGAGTTCTTCTGTTTTGCCTGCCATCTGCGCAGAGTTATACTACTTAGTTTAGGCAGTGCTCTGCTTTGAGCAAAACCTAACATGTTCTTGATAGCGAATGAGGTTACCTTGCTGGATAACAATAGATTGGTAAATTTGGGAAAAATTGCCCCCAAACGATAAATTTGGGTGATATAGGCAACCATTTTGTTTCGGAACGGAATGCCATGAATGTCGTACCAGTGCTGAAGGAATTCAGCTTTAAGCTTTGTCATGTCAACACTTGAAGGGCATTCGCTTTTACAACCCTTGCACATCAGGCAGAGGTCTAAAACTTCGTACAGCTCCTTGTGATCAAAAGGATTGTCTTTAGGGCTGTTGGTTAAGTACTCTCTAAGCAGGTTTGCTCTTGCCCTGGTGGTGTTTGCCTCATTTAATGTAGCCATGTAGCTGGGGCACATGGTTCCACCCATGCGGTGTGTTTTACGGCAATCACCGGACCCGTTACATTTTTCAATGGCACGAATAATACCTTGGGTACCGCTAAAATCAAAAATTGTGGCAATTTCCCGAGTTGGTATTCCCGGTTGATACCGCAGGCTGGTATTCATGGGTGGAGTGTTAACAATCTTGCCCTGGTTGAAAATGTTGTTAGGGTCAAAAGTTTTCTTCACCTGGAGCATCATCTGGTAAACCTCGTTTCCATACATAAACGGGATAAACTCCCCTCTAAGTCGTCCATCGCCATGCTCTCCGCTCAACGATCCCCTGTACTTTTTAACCAGGGAAGCAACTTCTAGCCCAACCTTACGGAAAAGTTCGACATCGTTTGGATCTTTGAGGTTGAGAACAGGCCGGAGGTGGAGCTCGCCCGTGCCAATATGGGCATGGTAAACGCAATCGAGATTGTACTTGCCCATTATACCTGCAAATTCCTCCATGTAGTCAGGTAGCTTTTCAACCGCAACGGCTGTATCCTCTACAAGTGATACTGGCTTTGCATCACCTATAACATTCGAAAGAACACCTAATCCGGCTTTTCGGAGAGCCCAAACTTTTGTTGTTTCGTTCCCCCAAATTATGGGAAAGTAGTATCCATATCCGTTGAGGCGCATCTCATTTTCCATTTCATTTGCAACTTCCTCAATCTCTTGTTGGTTACTACCATAAAACTCAACCATCAGTATTGCACCAGGCTCACCCTGAACGAAAAATCTATTCTTTTGCTGCTCAATATTTCCCTTTGTGCAGTTCAAAATCACGTTGTCCATTAGCTCAACAGCAGCCGGGTAATACTTCAATGCAATGAGATTAGCCCTAAAGGCTTGCTCCCTTTTCTCAAGGTGAACTGCCACAACTGCTTTTTCCTTGGGCGGTAGCGGAACAAGGTTCAGCTTTATTTCGGTTACTATGCCTAGTGTTCCCTCGCTACCGGCTACAAGTTTAGCCAGATTGAAGGGGTTGGTGCTCCCATTAAAAAAGGTATTGGTTGCCAGGTGATCAAGTGCATACCCTGAATTCCTTCGGCGAAGTGAAGGATCAGGAGAATTTTCAGCTATAAGCTTTCTGTTTCCTTCTTTTCCAAGCAGCTGCTCAAAAAACCGGTAAATTTCGCCCTCCCGATTGCTCAGCTTGCATTTAGCTTCAAACTCGATATACGTTAGGTTGCTAAACTCATGAACTTCTCCGTCGTCGAGCATTATCCTAACAGAAAGCAGGTGGTCGCGCGTACTCCCATATATCAATGAATGAGAACCACAGCTGTTGTTCCCAACCATTCCACCAATCATACAACGGTTAGAAGTAGAGGTTTCGGGAGCAAAAAACAAACCGTAGGGTTTTAAGTATAGATTTAGCTCATCAAGAATTACTCCTGGTTCAACCCAAACGTAGTGTTCTTGCTGATTTACTTCGATAATCTTTCCCCAGTACTTCGACAGATCAACAATTACACCATTGCTCACAACTTGTCCGGCTAGCGAAGTGCCAGCAGTTCGGGGTGTTAGCGTTAGGTTTTGCTGTTGGGCAAAAGAAACAAGCTCCTGCAAATCGCTTTTGCCTTTAGGCCACACCACCGCTTTTGGAATCTCCCTGTAAGCTGAGGCATCTGTTGCATACTGAAGCAGGGTAGGGGTATCCCATCGTATTTCACCTTTAAGCCGGGTAGCCAGCTTTTCAAAATCTTCAATCATATGTATGCCCATCTACATTCTTTTAAGGCATTGCAAACCTAGCTGAAAAATTTTTGCCTATACGATTTTTATTCAACATATTTTATTGGTCATTTTAGCATGTTGTAGAACATTTTACTGTTCTTGTGTCGCAAATAGCCATGTTACAGCATTTTTTAAACAGTAGCTCAGCTATTTGTAGGTCGTAAGGTTTCTTAAATTACTTAAAACACGTTGAAATCCATAAGTTTTATTTCTAATTTTGCATAGTTTTATTACAAATTTCAACTAACTGATTACCAAATAATAACAAAAATGATTATTTTAGTTTTGAACTGCGGAAGTTCGTCAATCAAGTACCAGCTGATTAACATGGCTAACGAAAGCCAGCTGTTAGCTAAGGGTATTGTAGAACGTGTTGGTTTTAAGGATGCCATTCTTACCCACAAACCAGTTGGAAAGGATAAGTATGAAATGGTGGCTTCCATTCCGGATCATACAACCGGCATTAATCTCATTTTAGAGGCACTTGTTGACAAAAATCATGGAGTGGTAGAAAGCTTAAGTCAGATAAAAGCGGTTGGCCACAGGGTGGCTCATGGTGGTGAGTTTTTTACCAAGAGCTGCCTGATAGATAGTAACACGAAAAGGGAGATAGAGAAGTGTATTGAGTTGGCTCCCCTGCACAACCCTGCAAACTTAAAGGGTATTCTTTCAATGGAGAAGCTTTTGCCAAATGTGCCTCAGGTTGCTGTGTTTGATACATCCTTTCACCAAACCATGCCCAAGGAAGCCTACCTTTACGCTCTTCCCTACGAGTACTATGAAAACTATAAAATTCGCAGGTATGGATTTCATGGCACCAGCCACATGTTTGTTGCAAAAAAAGCTTGTAAAATTTTAGGAGCCGACTTTGACCAGCTACGAATTATTACATGCCATTTGGGGAATGGTGCTTCAATTGCAGCCATCAAGAATGGCAAATCTATTGATACCTCAATGGGATTTACTCCTGTGGAAGGCTTAATAATGGGGACACGAAGCGGCGATATTGATCCGGGCATCTTGCTGTTTATTGCCGAAAAGGAAAATCTTTCCATTCAGCAGGTTAATGATGTAATCAATAAAAAGAGCGGCGTTTTTGGAATTTCCGGAATATCCTCCGACATGCGCGACCTTGAGGATGCGGCTGCAAGCGGAAACGAACGTGCACGCCTGGCGCTGGATATGTACTACTACAGGGTAAAAAAATACATAGGCTCGTATGCAGCAGCAATGGATGGTGTTGATTTAATCATCTTTACGGGAGGAATTGGTGAAAATGACAGCACTCTTCGCGAAAAGGTATGCGGTGCCCTTGATTTTATGGGGGTTGAATTTGATGTAGAGGCAAATAGGGGCGTTCGTGGACAGGATAAGCTACTTACAAAACCTAACTCCCTTGTAAAGGTTATGGCTATTACAACCAACGAAGAGCTTGTGATTGCAACTGATACTGCAAATATTATCAATAACTTGAAAAACTAGAACAATTAATTTTAACTATAGAGGAGATTAGGAATATGAGAGTAGATAAGCTTGACCAACTTTTCGATTTGGTAAAATCAAAGCCCCGAAGAAGACTTGTTGCTGCATTTGCCAACGATGCCCACACTATTGAGGCAGTTAGCCTGGCTGTTGATAGGGGTATTGTTGATGCCACTCTTGTTTGCGATGAGCCTGTTATGAAAAAGGTGTGCGCTGAGCACAACATAGATCCGGGCAAGTTCCGTATTGTTCAGGAAGCCGACGAAATGAAGGCTGCGCGTAGGGCAGTAGAACTTATAAACAGGGGGGAAGGCGATGTGCTGATGAAAGGACTGGTTAGCACCGATAAGTATATGCGCGCTATACTCGACAAGGAAAATGGATTGCTCCCACCCAAGGCTGTATTAAGCCATGTTACCGTTGTGGAGGTTCCTACTTATCCCAAGCTGCTCATTGTTGGCGATGTTGCCATTATTCCAGCTCCCGACCTGAACCAGAAAATAGCCATAGTAAACTACCTTATTCAAACTGCCCATTCCCTTGGAATTGAAAAACCCAAGGTAGCTTTAAATGCTGCTACCGAGCAAATGCTTGCCGGTATGCCGGCATGCGTTGATGCTGCCATTATCTCCAAAATGGCCGATAGGGGACAAATTAAGGGTGCTATTGTGGATGGCCCATTGGCGCTTGATGTTGCCATTGATATGGAGTCGGCTCAAATAAAAAAACTGGGTGGCGGAGTTGCAGGTGATGCCGATTGTATTCTTTTCCCCAACATTGAGGCAGGCAATGTTTTCTTCAAATCGTGCACAAAACTTGCTAATGGTGAGCTTGGAGCTATGGTTATGGGGGCAAAAGTTCCATGCGTCCTTACTTCACGTGGCGATAGCATTAAGTCGAAAATGTACTCGATTGCCCTTGCTGCTAATGCAGTTAAGTAGTTCCCCACTACCAAATTAACTTGTGCAATGGATGAATTTAAGATTTTAGCCATTAACCCCGGCTCAACCTCAACAAAAATTGCTGTTTACAACAACAACAAGAGCATCTTTCTCAAGAGCATCAAGCACTCGGTAGAGGATTTGGCTCAATTCAAAACTATTACAGACCAGTTTGACTACCGAAAGAAAATTATACTCGAAGAATTAGGCCAAACTGGAATTGACGTTAATAAGATATCCGCAGTAGTAGGCCGCGGTGGACTGCTTAAACCAATAGAATCAGGGGTTTATGAAGTAAACGAGCAGATGAAATCCGATTTGCGCAGCTGTATCATGGGTGAGCATGCAAGCAACTTAGGCGCACTAATCGCCGATGATATAGCCCAATCGCTTCCAAATGCTAAAGCATTTATTGCCGACCCTGTTGTTGTTGATGAGCTTAACGATGTGGCTCGTATTTCGGGGCACCCCCTCTTTAAAAGGGTATCCATTTTTCACGCCCTAAACCAGAAGGCAATAGCACGCCTTCATGCCAAATCACTTAACAAGCCCTATGAGGAGCTGAACTTGATTGTTGCTCACCTGGGAGGCGGTATCTCTGTAGGTGCCCATCATAACGGAAGGGTTGTTGATGTGAATAACGCACTGGACGGCGACGGGCCTTTCTCGCCCGAGCGCGCAGGAACACTTCCTGCTGGCCAGCTGGCAAAACTATGCTATAGCGGCCAATACTCCTACGACGAAGTTAAAAAAATGATCACCGGAAAAGGTGGACTAGTCGCTCACACGGGTACTAATAATGCCTATGAAATTGAGGTTAAAGCTCGAGGTGGCGATGCTATGGCTAAGTTGCTACAGGATGCCATGGCATATAATGTTGGTAAGGCTATTGGCGAAATGGCTACCGTGTTGAAAGGGAAAGTTGACTCCATTGTTCTGACCGGTGGCATAGCGCATAACCCTGACTTGGTTGAATACATAAAGGAAATGGTTGGTTTTATTGCACCTATTGCCGTTTACCCGGGAGAGGATGAAATGCAAGCCCTTGCCATGAATGCCCTAATGGTGCTAAAAGGGGAGGTAATTCCCAAAATTTACAGGTAGGTAACAGCAGAATCTACTACTATTCGCTTAAAGTTAAGGGAGACTTGTGATGGTCTCTCTTTTTTTATCGTTGTACTTTGCACCATACACGTAGTTGACTTGCGAATAATTGAATGTATTGTTTTACCTGTATTATTCGTAAGCTATATCGGCATTGGAAGTAAATGTAGTAAGTTGATTATTAATATGCAGTGAAAATAATGTAATGACTATGGGGTTGAAGTCGAGACTGGAATAATTTTCCCGTTAAAGTACTGGTTACCTTTAATTGCAAATTCGGCAATAAATTTGGCCATTTCATTCGGCTTAATAGGAGCATTATAGCCAGGAAATGCAGCGCGCATCATTTCTGTGTCGGTTGCTCCTAGCGCCAAGCAATTAAACGAAATACCTTTATTTATATACTCCTCCGCCAGGCATTCCGATAGCGACGCCAGCGCAGCTTTAGAAGCGGAGTATATGGAAAGACCTTTAAACTTCTGGCTTCCCTGAAAACCTCCCATACTGCTAATGTTCACTACATGTCCGCCTTTTGTCATTAATGGAATAATCAATTTTGTCAAGTAGGCTGGCGCTATAAAGTTTACGGTCAGCATTTGCACCATTTCCAAAAGAGTAAGCTGCTCAAATGTCCTGTTTACAAGCAACCCAGCATTGTTTATTAGAATATCGGCAGAAGTAAAATGTCCTTTGATTTGAGGAATCAATGCGTCATCGTAACTGCTAGTCTGCTGTAAATCAAAGACTAAGGGTATTACCTCCGATTCAGGCTGCACCTTTCTGCTCTCTAGCTGCAGCCTTGTTAGCTGTTCATGGTCCCTGGCTAGAGCTATGATTCTGTTTCCTGCCGATTTCGCAAGCTGCAGTACTGTTTGGTATCCAATACCTCTGGAGGCTCCGGTTACAATAATATTCATAATTTTTTGTTTACTAACCTTTTTTCTTTCATTTTGTTTTGATAAAATTGCACGAGCAGGCAGATTTCCGTTCCGTATATACGGCATTACCTTGACCCTATCCTGGGTGGCTAATTAAAAAAGGGAAGGTAATACTTTATTTCATAAACCTGATTAGTGTTGTCCGTATGAGAAAAATAATTGCCAACTTAACCAAACATTCAATTAAAATTCTTTCCTATCTCCTCGTGGCCACAGGAGTTATGTTGATAGGTTCAGCAAGAGCGCAGGACCAGGAACAGGGTAGAAATTTTGACCGATTTTCCGATAGGCTATTTTTTGGGGGAAGTTTTGGATTGGCTGTTGGTAGCAGGGTTACGCAGGTTGATGTTGCCCCCATGATGGGTATATGGATTTTCCCGGAGTGGTCTTTAGGGTTAGGCGGGCGCTACAGCTACCGTCGTGAACGCTTTAGCATTAATGGGTTCACCACCGAACCTATTGAGACCCACGTCTGGGGAGTGTCGGGATTTACCCAGGTTATTCCTATTACCGATTTCCATAGGACTTTTGGCATTGATCTGCATGGGGGAATTATTTTGCATGGTGAATTTGAAAGTCTTTACCTCGACCGAAACTTTTTTGACCAGAGTAGCAGCTATGGGAAAGGCTGGGTGAATATGTACCTGGTTGGAGGAGGTTGGCACCAACCCATTGGCGATAGGGCTGCCATTAACTTTTTAGTGCTGTGGGATTTGACCGACAACCGGTATTCACCCTACAACAGCAATCCCATTTTGCGATTTACCATTACCTTCTAATAAAAAAAGGCCTCCATTGGAGGCCTTACTGGCTAGTATGTTAGGAATAAACTTATTCTAACACTACCACATTGGTAGCCTGTGGGCCACGTTTTCCTTCGGTAATTTCAAAACTTACCTCCTGACCTTCGTCAAGACGCTTGAAACCATCCTTAGCAATTCCTGTGTAGTGAACAAATACATCACTACCTTCCTCGGTTTGAATGAAGCCAAAGCCTTTTGCTGCATCAAACCATTTTACTTTACCTTTCATGTTAAAATTGATATAAATGATGAATTAAATTAATTAATAGCGTTGCAAATATGGCATATAAAATTGAATATTCAACATTATTCTAAAAAAAAAATTATTTATTGTTAAAATCTTTGCCTCAAGGGATATACATGCTTTTAAGTAAGGTCGCTTTTTCATTCGAACATTTGGGGATTTCTATTGTTTTTTACCGAAATTAGATATTCCTTTGGCAATTATTAATTAAATCAAATCAATTTACATGAACATTTCTAATGACAAAGTTGTATCCATTAGCTATGAGTTAAAAGTCAATGGCGATTTAGTTGATTCGGCGGTTGCTGACAACCCGTTAGTTTTCCTTTACGGCCATGGCCAGCTGCTGCCTCTCTTCGAGACCAACATTCACAACCTGAAAACAGGTGATTCATTCGAATTTTCGATTCCCTATGCTGATGGTTATGGAGAAGTTGACGAGGAGGCAATCATTGATCTTCCTAAGGATATATTCGTTATTGATGGAGTGCTCCAGGAAGACATGTTGGTAGTTGGAAACACATTGCCGTTGAGAGATTCCGAGGGTAACGAGCTAAATGGCACAATTCTGGAGGTGGGCGATACCCATGTTAGAATGGATTTCAACCACCCCTTGGCTGGAGAAGACCTTTACTTTACCGGAAAAATTATTGATGTCAGGGAAGCCACTTCGGAGGAGCTCAGCCATGGCCATGTTCACGCTCATGGGCACCATTAAACTATTCAATTCGTAAACACTGACGGGAAATTTTTAATTTCCCGTTTTTTATTTACCTTTTTTGTAATAATTTTTTTTTATTTTAGCAGGGTTAATTACAACCACATACCTACTCGTATGCATAGAAACCGGTTAGTAAAACTTCTTATCGGAATAGTTCTTGTTGCTTTCACTTCATGCGGAGGTAGCGACGATGATGAGTCCGATAATTTCATCCGATTTGGAAACGAAAAGTTTCGTGTTTACTTAGGATACCAGTACAAGTATTCCGAAACCTTGCAGGAAACCGGAAGCACCCCTTTCGTAGTATCTCTCCTTGGTGAGGGCGTAAAATACAGCACTGATAACGCCGCTTTCACCGGAACAGGATCCCTAATTAGGCTATATATGTACTCCGAGAGCAATGTTGAGGTCAAAAATGGAGACTACACCATTGATATTTTTTCTACCAAACAGGTTTATTCAGCCGACTCGTGCAGTGTCTATTTCAACTACAACTTCGATGTTGACACCGGTAAGGTTTATCCTGTAAAAGCAGGGGTTTTTAAAGTTGAGAACCTTGGACGGCTTATGAGCTACAAGCTTAACATGGTAAATGCGGATTCCCTTCATTTTGTCGGCGAGTATAAAGGTGTGTTCAATACTCTTTAGCGTTAACCTATACTCAACTTGTGCTATAGACCGGTTTGTCCGGTCTTTTTAATATATGTTTAACAAAACAGTAGCCTTTATTAGGGCAAGTCAATGATTTTAAAGTAGAAATTTTCAACATTCATATTTATGAGAGGAGCCCGACGATTACCACTATATGCCAAAATCCTGATAGGTATGTTATTTGGCCTTATACTGGGCATTATTGCAATTCCCCTTGGCGCTAACCAGCTGGTTTCCGACTACATTAAGCCCTTTGGTACCATTTTCCTTAATCTTCTGAAGCTAGTCGCCATGCCGTTAATTTTTGCTTCGCTAGTTACAGGAATTGCCGGGATGACTGATGTAGGCAAACTCTCCAGAATAGGGATTAAAACCATTGCAATGTACTTAATCACTACCTTGCTGGCGGTTACCATTGGCCTAAGCTTGGTTAGCCTGATAAAACCCGGTAGCTACTTCAGCGATGACCGCAGGCAGGAGTTTGTATCTAAGTATTCCCTTGACATTAGCTCTCGGCAACAAGCTGCCGAGAGCATCTCTCAGGATTCTCCACTACAGTTTCTGGTTGATATTGTTCCTGAGAATATTGTTCAGGCTGCATCGAGCAATACGGCCATGCTTCAGGTTATTTTTTTTGCCCTGCTTTTCGGTATAGCCTTAGTGCTGGTTAGAAACCCGAAGGTTGAAGTTGTTAACAATTTTATCCAGGGGCTTAACGAGGTTATCCTGAAGATTGTAGAAATCATCATGTTTTTTGCTCCTTTTGGCGTTTTTGCTCTTATGGCTTCCCTTATTGTTGACTTTGCTGGGGATAGCCTCTCTTCCTCCCTTCAGCTTTTTGCCTCGCTGGGAATGTATGCCCTCACTATTATTATTGGCCTCATATTCATTATTGCTATAGTTTACCCATTATTTTTAAAAATCATTTCCGGTACGGGTTTTGGAAAATTCTACAAATCAATGTTTCCTGCTCAGCTGGTGGCTTTCTCAACCAGTTCGAGCGCGGCAACCCTTCCGGTTACCATGAAGCAGGTTGAGAGCGAGCTGGGTGTTCACGAGGATATCTCTGGCTTTGTGCTTCCACTGGGCGTTACCATCAACATGGATGGAACAAGCTTGTACCAAGCTGTAGCAACAGTTTTTATTGCCCAGGTATTTGGTATAGATTTAACATTTTCGCAGCTGCTAACCATTTTGCTAACTGCAACCCTTGCTTCAATTGGTTCAGCCGGAGTCCCAGGTGCAGGGGTTGTAATGCTCATTATCGTGCTCAATTCTGTTGGCCTCCCTGTTGAAGGGCTAGCACTAATCCTCGCCATTGACCGCCCCCTGGATATGCTGCGCACTGTTGTTAACGTTACCGGAGACGCCACGATTGCCGTTTGCATTGCTAAAAGTGAAGGTAAGCTGGAGGCTTGAGAATATCACCCTAGTGCTTATACATTCACTTCAACACCCAATGCTAAATTTTGTACATTTGCGGCTGCAAAAAAGTAAGGTATGAACTTTGAGGAAGAGGTTAAGCGCCGTAGGACATTTGCCATTATTAGCCATCCAGATGCCGGAAAAACTACACTAACAGAAAAGCTTCTCCTATTTGGAGGAGCCATTCATACTGCTGGCGCTGTAAAAAGCAACAAGATTAAGAAAACTGCCACTTCCGATTTCATGGAGATTGAAAGACAACGAGGAATATCCGTGTCAACCTCGGTAATGGAGTTCGAGTACCAGGGGTATAAAATTAACATCCTTGATACTCCCGGCCACCAGGATTTTGCCGAGGATACCTATCGCACTCTTACTGCTGTTGACAGCGTTATCATTGTGATAGATCACGCCAAAGGAGTTGAAACCCAAACCCGTAAGCTGATGGAGGTTTGCCGTATGCGAAAAACCCCCGTCATCGTTTTTATTAATAAACTCGATCGGCCGGGAAACGATCCTTTCGATTTACTTGATGAGGTGGAAAAAGAGCTAGGTATTGGAGTTAGGCCCCTTAGTTGGCCCATTGGACAGGGCCCAACTTTTAAGGGTGTTTATAACCTTTTTGAGCAGAAACTTTTCCTGTTTTCACCCGACTTCAAACAAAAGGTAGCTGACGAGGTGGTTGAAATTACTGATATCAATTCTCCCGAGCTGGATAAATATATTAAGCCATATACAGCAAAGCTCAGGGAGGAACTCGAAATTATTAACGAAGTTTATCCTCCGTTAGATATCAATACCTACCTTTCGGGCAGGGTTGCTCCGGTTTTTTTCGGAAGCGCCCTCAATAACTTTGGCGTTAAAGAACTTCTCGATTGTTTTTTGCAGCTGGCACCCTATCCTAGACCTGCCGAGGCCGACATCCGAACAATTTCACCCTTTGAGCAAAAATTCAGCGGCTTCGTTTTTAAAATTTTTGCCAACATGGATCCCAACCACCGCAATAGGATTGCCTTTCTAAAAGTATGCTCGGGTAAATTTGAACGTAATGTTCCGTACTACCATGTTCGCATGGCGAAAACATTCCGGTTTTCTAGCCCCAACGCTTTTTTGGCTGATAAAAAATCAATAGTTGATGTGGCTTACCCCGGTGATATTGTAGGCTTGCCCGATTCAGGAAATTTCAAGATCGGCGATACGCTTACTGAGGGTGAAATTATTAATTTCAAAGGTATCCCCAGCTTCTCTCCCGAGCTTTTCAGGTATATTGAGAATGCTGAGCCATTGAAGTATAAGCAGCTGGCTAAGGGTATCGACCAGCTTACTGACGAAGGGGTGGCCCAGCTGTTTACCCAAAATTCTAATGGTCGTAAAATTATAGGTACAGTTGGAGCCCTCCAGTTTGACGTTATCCAGTACCGCCTGGAGCATGAGTACGGCGCAAAGTGCAAGTATGAACCGCTCAATATTTTCAAAGCATGCTGGATTGTCAGTAGCAATAAAGCTCAACTTGATGATTTTCGTATTCGTAAGTATAGTAATCTTGCCACCGATAAGCAGGGTAGGGAAGTTTACCTTGCCGAATCTCCCTACGCCCTGCAAATGGCTCAGGATAAGTTCACCGATATCAAATTCTACTTCACTTCTGAATTTTAGAACTGCCCTTTAACTCCAAATGCCCCATATAAAGGGTGTGATTTTGTGTTGTTTTGCTACTGAAATTATGATCCTACCTATTTTCAGTAGAAAACAGTAAAATTTACTAGTGCAAACAGCCCAAAATGCAGGAATAACCACCCAAGCAATTCACAATACTGGTTTGGCACTATCTATTTGCCTGAATATCTGATAGGTAGCTATGATTTTTCTTTTACCTAATGATGCTACTTTTTTAGATGAACTTTAGCTTTATTTTCAGCATGGAAAGCTATTCGAAGAAAAATTGAAAATTTTTAAAAAAAAATTATTCCACCGTAAACGATTGAAATGCTGTTTGCGTGTTCTGAATCCCTTTGCCTATAAAGGTTTTAAGTTTTCATTAAGGTTTAGTTAACCTTTTTTAAATTACTTTTGGTGATTATGAAAAAATTTAGTTTGATATGGCAAAAAAACCTAAACTCCGTTTTTGGCAAATTTGGAATCTAAGCTTTGGATTTCTTGGAGTTCAAGCTGGATTTGCTCTTCAAAACGCCAATGTATCGCGCATTCTTTCAAACTATGGCGCTGATCTGCATCATCTTTCGTTCTTCTGGCTTTTAGCTCCTATAATGGGGTTGATAATTCAACCTTGGGTTGGGGCAGCTAGCGATAAAACATGGAATCGAATGGGGCGTCGTAAACCATTTATCTTTGGAGGTGCGATTGTTGCCACTCTAGCCATGTTATTCATGCCCAACTCCCAATGGGCAGTTCTCATTATTCCTCCGGTAGCCTTTGGAGCTATCATGCTTGCCCTAATGGATGCCTCGTTCAATGTTACCTTTCAGCCTTTCCGGTCGCTGGTAGCCGATATGACGCCGGCTGAGCAAACCAACCTTGGATACTCCGTGCAAACCCTGCTTATCAATTTAGGAGCTGTTATCGGTTCGTTTTTGCCCTATTTCCTTACTGAGGTTTTGGGAATTGGCAACACAGCCCCCGAAGGGCATGTTCCTCCTTCAGTAATATGGTCGTTCTATATTGGCGGTGCGCTCCTGCTCGTTTCGGTGTTGTGGACAGTATTCACAACCAAAGAGTATCCTCCTAAAGAATTTGCCGAGTATAGCGGTCAAACCCTCGAGGAAACTCCTACAAAAAAGGGAAAATCAAACTTTTTCAAAACCTTGCTCTCCATGCCAAACATCATGCACAGGTTAGCAGTGGTGCAGTTCTTTTCGTGGTTTGCCCTTTTCACCATGTGGGTTTATACAACTCCAGCCATCGCCCAGCATATCTGGGGCACTGAAATAGGCGATTCCACTTCCTTTGCCTACAACGAAGCAGCCAACTGGGTTGGGGTTCTTTTTGGACTGTACAGCGTATTTGCCGCTCTATTTGCCATTTTTCTTAATAAGATTGCCGACAAGCTTGGAAGAATTAAAACTTATTCTATTTCTCTGCTGCTTGGCGGCTTGGGTTTTCTTTCCATCTACCTTTTCAATAATCAGTATGCTCTTATTATTTCCATGTTGGGAATAGGTATTGCATGGGCAGCAATTCTTGCAATGCCCTATGCAATTCTGGCCAACTCTCTGCCCGCTGAAAGGATGGGCGTTTACATGGGAATTTTCAACATTACTGTTGTTGTACCGCAAATTGTTAGTGGTATCGTGCTGGGAACTATGTTGAAGAGTTTTTTCAACGATGAAGCCATCTACATGATTCTACTTGCCGGATTTTCCATGATACTCGCTTCTGCTTCAGCAATGCTCTTTGTTAAGGATAATAGTAAAGTTTTACCAAATGAGTAGCATTAAGGGATGCATCTTTGATTTGGATGGCGTTGTGGTTGACACAGCTAAGTACCATTACCAGGCATGGAAGAGGTTGGCCAATGAGCTAGGGTTTGAATTTGATGAAAGCCACAACGAAAGGTTAAAGGGGGTCAGCAGGATGCGATCACTCGAAATCCTTCTTGAGGTTGGCGGCCTTTCCTTTCCCCAGGAAAAGATGGAACAACTTGCCGCCAGAAAGAATGAGTGGTATGTGGAGTACATTAGTCGGATGACCCCGAATGAAATTCTTCCCGGTTCCAAAGAACTTCTGGAAGAACTTAGAGCTAAGGGAATTAAGCTGGCGCTTGGGTCTGCCAGCAAAAATACACCCCTAATCATGGACCGAATTGGACTAAAAGATCACTTTGATGCTATTATAGACGGCAATATCATTTCGATTGCTAAACCTGCTCCTGATATTTTTTTGGCAGCGTCAAAAGCAATTGGTGTAGAGCCTCCATGTTGTATTGTATTTGAAGATGCCGAAGCCGGAGTTGAAGCAGCAATAAATGCAGGCATGCGCGTGGTGGGTATCGGAAACCCTCAGGTACTAAAAAGGGCAAATTTGGTTGTACCCAACCTGAAAAATTTTACATTTCAATATTTAGTCAATTCATTATCAGAAAAATAGTAACATACATACTCTTATGAATACATACCTTAAACATGATGAATGGCGCATCATCGAGGATAATTTTATTCCTGAAAATACCCGTGCTTCAGAAAGTATTTTTAGCATAGGGAATGGTGCAATGGGCCAAAGGGCTAACTTCGAGGAAAAGTACAGCGGAAACTCCCTTCAGGGAAGCTATATTGGAGGAGTTTACTACCCCGACAAAACCCGAGTGGGCTGGTGGAAAAATGGCTACCCTGAATACTTTGCCAAGGTAATCAACTCCACTAATTGGATTGGCATTTCGGTAAAGGTAAATGGTGAGGAGCTGGATTTGGCTACTGCTAAAGTGCTTAATTTTTGCAGGATTCTTAACATGAAGGAAGGCTACCTCGAACGCTCATTCACTTGTGAGCTACCCAACGGCATCAAGCTGGAGGTGAAGTCAACCCGTTTTTTGAGCATGGTCGATACCGAAATAGGTGCTATTCGTTACAGCATTAAACCCGTCAACTCCAATGCTTCCATTCAAATTAGCTCCTACCTCGATGCAGATGTGCATAACGAAGACTCAAACTACGGCGAGAAATTCTGGGATGTTATTGATGTAAGGGGCGGTGAAATATTTAGCTACATAATCAGCCAAACTAAAAAACTCGATTTTCAGGTAGGACATGCCATGCGAAACTTGCTTTTTATTAATGGGCAACTTCAAAACCTAAAACCACAGGTCAACTCCGGGCAGATGTATGTTGACAACAGGTTTACGGTTAATGCTAGCTCCGGCGATGAGGTGATACTCTACAAGTATGCGGCTGTTATTTCCAACCTGAACCATGAAAAGGGAAAGTTTACCAAAGTTCTGGAAACACTTATTGAGGGGGCAAGCGAAAAGGGTTTCGACAAGCTGTTCGATGAGCACCGAAAAGCTTGGGCGGATATTTGGAACCATAGTGATATCACCATTGAAGGTGATGTGGCCGCCCAACAGGGTATTCGCTTCAATATTTTTCAGCTAAGTCAGACCTACACTGGTAGGGACGAACGTCTGAATATTGGCCCTAAAGGTTTCACCGGCGAAAAGTATGGTGGCTCTACATATTGGGATACAGAGGCATACTGCCTGCCATTTTACATGGTTACCCACGGACAGAAGGTTGCCCGTCAGCTTCTTCTTTACCGCTACAAACAGCTGGGAAAGGCTATTGAGAATGCCCATAAGCTGGGATACACCGACGGAGCTGCTCTTTACCCAATGGTAACCATGAACGGCGAGGAGTGCCACAACGAGTGGGAAATTACCTTTGAGGAAATTCACAGAAATGGTGCAATAGCATTTGCGATATACAACTACGTTCGCTACACTGGCGATAAGGATTACCTGGTTGATTTTGGTCTGGAGGTGCTCATTGCAATTGCCCGTTTTTGGTCGCAAAGAGTCAACTTTTCTACAGAAAAGGGGAAATACGTGATGCTGGGTGTTACCGGACCAAACGAGTACGAAAATAACGTTAACAATAACTGGTACACCTCTACAATTGCCTGCTGGTGTATGGAGTACGCTGAAGAAGTATCAAGTTATGTAAAGTCAACCAACAATGCCAAGTACCAAGAGCTTTGCAGCAGGATTGGTTTTGATGAGGTGAATGAGATTGCCCGCTGGAAGGAAATTCGCTCTAACATCTTCCTTCCTGAAGATAAAAAATTGGGAATCTTTCTCCAGCAGGAAGGTTACCTGGATAAGGAGCAGATACTGGTTAAGAATTTAGATCCCAAGGAACGGCCAATAAACCAGAAATGGAGCTGGGACCGTATTTTACGTTCCTGCTTTATTAAGCAGGCCGACGTTCTGCAAGGCCTATATTTTCTTGAGGATAGATTTGACACCGAAACCATAAAGCGAAACTACGAATTTTACGAAAATAGAACAGTTCACGAATCTTCCCTTTCACCCTGCGTCCATAGTGTGCTGGCTTCCAGAATTGGTAACGTTGAAAAAGCCTATGAGCTCTACCTGCGAACAGCCCGCCTCGATTTGGATGATTACAACAACGAGGTAAAGGAAGGCCTGCATATTACCAGTATGGCCGGTACGTGGATTTCAATTGTGGAAGGATTTGGTGGCATGCGGGTTCGCAGTAATATGCTCACTTTTAATCCTTTAATTCCACAAAACTGGAAGTCATTCAGCTTTAAAGTTTGGTTTCGTGGTAACGTCCTCAAAATAAGGGTTACAAACTCGGAGTTAAGCCTCTTCAACGAAGTGGGTAGCAACATCACTGTTAAAATTTATGGGAAGGACCAGCTAATTCCTGAAGGGGGCGCTATTACCATTGCCGTTCAAAAACAAGTTTACTAAAACATCTAATAAAGCTAAATAATGGGGAATATGCATTTTAAACCGGGTATTATAACCGGAAACGAGTTGAATAAACTATTCGAATACGCCAAGCAGGAAGGGTTTGCTCTGCCGGCTGTTAATGTTACCGGCACAAACACTATGAATGCTGTAATGGAAGCAGCTCATGAAGTTGGATCACCTGTAATCATTCAGTTTTCAAACAGCGGTGCATCGTTCATCTCAGGAAAATCAATTTCCAACGATGGACAACGCGCCAGCATACTTGGCGCTGTTAGCGGCGCAAAGCATGTACACTTGCTTGCAGAAGCCTACGGGGTACCAGTAGTTTTACACACCGATCATGCAGCTAAAAAGTTACTGCTCTGGATTGATGGACTTCTTGATATGGGCGAAAAGTACTATAAGGAAACTGGTGCTCCCCTATTTAGCTCCCACATGCTCGACCTATCCGAAGAACCCCTTCATGAAAATATAGAGATTTGTAAGCGCTATCTCGAACGAATGAGTAGAATGGGGATGACCCTTGAATTAGAGCTGGGAGTAACTGGCGGCGAGGAGGATGGTGTTGACAATACCGGGGTGGACAACTCACGGCTCTACACCCAACCTGATGATGTTGCCTACGCCTACGAAGAGTTGATGAAAGTAAGTCCCAACTTTACTATTGCTGCTTCGTTTGGCAACGTACATGGCGTTTATAAACCCGGAAACGTAGTGCTAAATCCTATAATACTAAAGAATTCTCAGGAGCTAATCAGCAGGAAATTTGGTAAGGGTAGCAAACCGGTAAATTTTGTATTCCACGGTGGAAGCGGTTCCGAAAAGGAAAAAATTGCTGAAGCCATTAGCTACGGTGTGGTAAAAATGAATATCGATACCGATCTTCAATGGGCTTTCTGGGATGGTATTAAAAATTACTACCAGTCTAAAAAGGAGTACCTCCAGGGGCAAATTGGAAATCCCGAAGGGGAGGATTCGCCTAACAAAAAGTACTACGACCCACGTGTATGGCTCCGAAAAGGGGAGGAGTCGGTGATTAATCGCCTAAAGGAGGCTTTTGCCGATTTGAATGCGCTTAATCGTGCTTAACCATGAACGGATGCTTCACAGGATACCAGTATTCATTCTGTAACTTGAGAGTCAACTTTTTAACTTGATAAGTAATTTATTGGGGTTAATCCTCTGGGGTTAACCCTTTTTGTTTAACATTAAAAGCATTATTACTATGAAGAAACCATTAATTTTGATGTTGATGCTAATTGCAGCATGTTCAATGAATGTCAACTCGCAGAATATCAAAAGGGTTGAACCTCCATGCTGGTGGGTGGGAATGAAGAACCCCAGGCTCCAGCTGATGATTTATGGTAGTAACATCAACCAAGCCCAGGTAGGAATCTCGGACAGCCGGGTTACACTCGAAAGCGTTGACAAGACTGAAAACCCCAACTACCTGTTTCTCAATCTTGCTATTAATGAGAATGCCGAACCTGGGGCTTTCAATATTACCTTTAAATTTCCAAAGGGAAAACCAAGGGTGGTTGCCTACGAGTTGAAAGAACGTAAGCAGGGTTCGTCGGAGAGGATAGGCTTTAACAATTCCGATGTAATCTACCTCGTTTTTCCTGACCGCTTTTCAAACGGCAATCCCGCTAACGACTCAATTAAGGGTTTCTCCGATAAGTACAACCGGAACGATCCTTATGGCAGGCATGGTGGAGACATACAGGGAATTATTAACCACTTAGACTATTTTAATCAGCTAGGCGTTACTGCCCTTTGGCTAAATCCGATCTTGGAGAATAACCAGCCTTCAACTTCCTACCATGGATATGCCATTACCGACTTCTACAAGGTGGATCCCCGCTTGGGCGATAACGAGCTTTATCGTAAATTCTCCCAAATGGCTCACGAAAGAGGATTAAAGGTGGTGAAGGATATGGTTTTTAACCATTGTGGAAGTTCTCATTGGTGGATGAATGACCTGCCCATGCACGATTGGATAAACCAGTTTCCTCAGTTTACGCGGACAAATTACCGTATCCCCACAACATTTGACCCTCATGCTTCAACTGTTGATAGTAGCCTTATGGCCGATGGCTGGTTTGATCTTACCATGCCCGACTTAAACCAGCGCAATCCCTATATGGCTACCTACCTTATCCAGAATAGCATATGGTGGATTGAGTATGCCGATCTCAACGGTATTCGGATGGATACCCACCCATACTGCGACAAGCATTTCATGTCGCGTTGGTGTGCTGCTGTTATGTCTGAATACCCAAATTTCAGTATTGTTGGCGAAACATGGGTAAACTACCCCGATTGGGTTGCCTACTGGCAAAAGGATGCCCATAATCAGGATGGTTACAACTCGAACCTTAAAGTGGCTATGGACTTCCCGCTTATGTTTGCCATGCACAAGGCTTTTGACGAGAAGGATGGTTGGGATACCGGACTTGCCCGCCTATATGAAATTTTAGCTCATGATTTTGTGTACCCAAGCCCTAACAACCTTCTCATCTTTGCTGATAATCATGACATTGGTCGTTTTCATCGGGACTCATCCCTAGCTCTTGGCCGGCTAAAATTGGCAATGGCATTTCTACTTACTACCCGTGGAATACCTGAGATTTACTATGGCACCGAAATAATCCTGCCTGGCGATGATGCCAAGGGACATGGCGATATTCGCCGCGATTTTCCGGGCGGTTGGGAGGGTGATTTAAAGTCAGCATTTACAACCGATGGCAGGACAAACCGTCAAAATGAAATTTTTAACTATATTTCTACTATACTTAACTGGCGCAAAACGGCTTCTGCTGTTCATTCCGGAAAGTTAACCCATTTTATACCCGAAAATGAAGTGTACGTTTACTTCCGGTTTGACGATAAGCAAACTGTAATGGTAATTCTCAATAACGGCTACCAACCTAAAATGCTTGAAACTGCCCGCTTCAGCGAAATGATGAAGGGAAAGAATTCAGCGGTTGATATTATTTCCGGTAAGGTATTCGACAATCTTGAGAAAATTCAGCTCTCGCCACGCTCCGCTTTGATCCTGGAGCTTCGTTGATTATACTAAAGTTATCATTTCATAAATGTCAGTTTATGAAGAAGTTATTATTTATTATTTCAATCGCAACCCTAGCAGCTTGTCAACCGTCGCCAAATCTTGATGGTGTTGCGGAAAAACCGGCTGTTGCGGATTTGCTTTCAGCCATTCAGCTGAAGGGCGATAGTACTAAAGTTGTTCTTACCGATTACTTCCCTGATAATAAAGTTGTTGACTCTATAACTATTCCCGATTTCTTTCGGTATAGCTACTCACCTGATAGCGCTTCCATCACTCTGGTAGCAAACAACCTAAATCTGCCTCCATTAAGCATTATACAGGTGTGGGTTAAGGGGAATGAACGCTACGATTTACTTGTCCGCAAGAGCAAAAAACTTCCTGTTGCCTTTACCTTTGACCCGGAAGGTAAAAAGGTAAAATCCGTTCAACTTGCCGGTCAAATAAACGATTGGAACCCTAATGCAACCAGCTTAACATTTGATGGTAAGGTTTTTAGAACAACCCTGCTGCTTAACCCTGGGAAATATCACTACCAAGTTGTTGTTAATGGAAAGTGGATGCTCGATCCCGCCAACCCGCTTAAGGAGGATAACGGGATGGGTGGGCAGAACTCGGTTGTTGAAGTTGGCAACTTAAAGCCTAACATGCTACCCAAACTTGTCGCATTAACAGCGCACAAGAACATCCTTAACATTAAAGCAACCGGAACGGTTGATTCTATTATAGTGCTGTGGCAGAATTATTTATTGACCGGTAACTTTATTAAAAGGGACGGCGATGTGTTTCATGTTACCTTACCCCGAAATGCCGAGGAGTATAGCCGTTCCTACATCCGTGTATGGGCTTATAACGAGTTTGGCGAATCCAACGACCTGCTTATCCCGCTGGAGGGTTGTAGAGTTGTTGAAGACCCTGGGAAGCTAACCCGTAGCGATAAGCATACTCAGGTTATGTACTTTCTTATGGTTGACCGCTTCAACAACGGCACCACGGCTAACGACAGGAAGGTTGATGATCCGGAAATTCTTCCCAAGGCAAACTACTTTGGGGGAGACTTGGTAGGAGTTACACAGAAGATTAAAGATGGATATTTTACTTCTTTGGGAATCAATACAATATGGCTATCTCCTATAACCCAAAATCCTCTTGGAGCATGGGGTTTGTACCCGAATCCACGAACAAAATTCTCCGGTTATCATGGATACTGGCCGGTTTCGCTTACAAAAATTGACTTTCGCTATGGAACAGACGGCGACTTGCGCGAGTTGATTGATGAGGCGCATAGCCGAAACATGAATGTGATTCTCGACTACGTTGCCAACCATATTCATGTAGAGCACCCCCTTTATAAGCAGCATCCTGATTGGACAACATCTCTCTACCTTCCAGATGGTTCGCTAAACACCGAACGATGGGACGAATACCGCCTAACTACATGGTTTGATGTATTTCTACCAACTCTCGACCTACAGCGTCCCGAAGTTTACGAGCCAATGACGGATACTGCTCTATACTGGCTTACAAATTTTCAACTTGATGGTTTCCGCCACGACGCTACCAAGCACATCCATGAGAATTTCTGGCGTAGGCTTACCCAAAAGATTAAGCTCAAGGTTACCGATAGAAGCATCTATCAAATTGGTGAAACCTATGGTAGCAGGGAGCTGGTTGCAAGCTATATAGGTTCCGGAATGCTTGATTCGCAGTTCGATTTTAACATTTACGATGCCTCGGTTGCCGCGTTTGCTCGAAGCAACTACCCATTTTCATCACTAAACAGCTCTTTGCTAGAGTCCTTTAGCTATTTTGGCTGGAACAACCTAATGGGGTACATTTCGGGTAACCAGGATAGGGGGCGCTTTATCTCCTATGCAGGGGGTGCTTTACGTTTCGACGAGGATGCTAAAAAGGCCGGATGGACACGAGATATTGGCGTTGGCGACACATCAGCATATAGCAAACTATGCATGCTAAACGCATTTAACCTTACCATTCCGGGGGTTCCTACTATATACTACGGTGATGAATTTGGCATGCCTGGTGGAAACGACCCCGATAATCGCAGGATGATGAAATTTGATAACCTTTCACCAATAGAGAACAGGACACTTGATGTTGTAAAAAAACTGGTGAACCTTAGAAGAAACACCATGGCCCTTAACTATGGTAACTTTGAAACCCTTTTAGCCGACTCAACCCAGTATGCTTATGCCAGAACATACCTGCAAAGTTCTGCAATAGTTGTCTTTAATAAGAGTGATGAGGATAAATCTATAATTTTTAAATTGCCTGATTATATGGTGGGTAGAAACTTTACCTCAAAGTTTGGCTCAAATTCTTCCATTCAAAACCAAATTGTTAAAGTAGATTTAAAGCCAAACTCATTTGAGATACTCATTTCCAAGTAGATACGTTTTTTATTACTCCTAATAAGAGCCCTACATCGTAGGGCTTTTTTGTTGAGCATTAGCTTATTAAGGCAATGGAAACAGGAATCCGGCTGTAGGAAGTAAAAATTTGAAATCTACGCTCTATTTAATTTGCAGGCTGTGAATTTTGGAATCTGTACATAAAAAAACCATCCACTATGATTATGGATGGTAATGTTGAATAGCCTATAACTTGTGATCCAGCTGGGATTCGAACCCAGGACCCCATCCTTAAAAGGGATGTGCTCTACCAGCTGAGCTACTGAATCCTTCTATCAAATCTTATTATAACTTATGTTACATAAGTTTGCCTAAAGGCCTGCAAATTTAATTAATTTTTTACCTAAACATCCAATTTCTTACGTTGAATTATTTACAAACCAAATAAAAAATTTATACAACATTGAAAATGAGCACATCGCATTATAATCTTGTGCAAGATATCTTTAAAAGTTTCGCAACACTTTCTAATTCTCCATGTTTTACTTATTTTTAGTGCGGAGAATATTTTTTTAAACTTTAGTATATTATAGCTAATTTTTATGTCAACTCAAACTAGCATGAAAGGGAAGATTGCCATTATAACAGGCGCTTCTTCAGGTATTGGAAAGGCTTGCGCATACGAATTTGCATCAAGAGGTGCAAAGCTGGTTTTAGCTGCCCGAAATCTTGATGTGCTGAATAGCATTGTTCAGGATTTGTTGCTTAACGGGCATGAAGCCATTGCAGTTAGAACCGACGTAACAGTCGAGGATGATTGTAAGAATTTAGTAGATGAGGCTCTGAAACGATACGGAAAAATCGATTACCTGCTTTGCAATGCCGGCATTTCGATGCGTGCACTTTTCAAGGATGTTGATTTAAAGGTAATTAGACAGCTAATGGAGGTTAACTTTTTTGGCGCTGTTTACTGCACCAAGTATGCCTTACCCCACCTTCTGGCAAGTCGCGGCTCTGTTATTGGAGTTAGCTCAATTGCTGGTTTTCATGGGCTGCCGGGTCGCTCAGGATATTCAGCTTCTAAATTTGCCCTTCAGGGTTTTCTGGAAACACTCCGTATCGAGAATCTTAAAAATGGCCTCCATGTGATGGTAGCAGCCCCAGGATTTACTGCAACCAACGTCAGAGTTTCCGCTCTCACGGCAGATGGAAGCCCGCAGGGCGTGTCTCCCCGCGACGAAAAGCACATGATGACTCCCCAGAAGGTGGCCAGAACAATTGCTCATGGGATACTGAGGAAAAGGCGAAATATTATCATGACAACCGAAGGTAAGCTATCTGTGCTGGCGCAACGGGTCTTCCCTAAGATTATTGACCGAATACTATACATGTTCATGGCCCGAGAACCAAATTCTCCGTTTAAATAGCCGTTTTACCTGCAGCTATTTATTAAGCTGTCAAATTCCTATTTTTTTTATACATTGGTTGGCTAAATCATAGGCAATGATTTTGCTTAACTTTTTCATGAATGTCGCTATGGCCAACCTTAACCGGATTATTCTGATTATTTATTTTATTACCGTTCTTTTCACCATCATAATGGTTATTCATGAAAAGCGCGACCCTTCTAAGACTTCTACATGGGTTCTTCTGATCATCTCCCTTCCTGTTCTAGGACTTATTCTCTACGTAATTTTCGGGCAAAATCGCCGAAAGGAAAAAATATTTAACCGAAAGGAAATTCAGGATATACAACAAATTGACTACCTGAGCCGACAGCAGGTTACCAATTTCAGCAAAAAAGGCCAGCTAAATAGCAAAATCTCAAATCATATAAGCATTATAACGCTACTTTTGAATAATAGTAAAGCCTTGCTTACTGATTTCAACAGCGTTTCCATATTCTTCAAAGGAAAGCCAGCTTTTGATTCCATTATTGATGAGCTTAACAACGCAACTAGTAGCATTCACCTGGAATTCTACATTATTAACGATGATAAAATTGGTAACCGGATTAAGGAGGTTTTGATAGCCAAGGCCAGGCTGGGCGTTAAGGTAAGGGTTATTTTTGACGATGTGGGCAGCTGGAGCCTACCAAAAAAGTATATCAGGGAGCTAAAACAGGCAGGTGTAGAGGTTTTCCCTTTTATGAAGGTAAGATTTCCGCTACTCACCAGTAAGGCAAACTACCGTAATCACCGTAAAATAGTGCTTATTGATGGTCGTGTGGCTTTTCTGGGGGGCATGAACATTGCCGACCGCTACATTGAGGGTAGCAAAATAGGGATGTGGTTTGACACCATGCTTCGAATTGAGGGTGAAGCGGTGCATTCCCTCCAGGTGATTTTTCTTATTGATTGGTATTTTGTTTCTGGCGATTTGGTTGCCGATCGTCCACTTTACTTCCCTGAGGTATCGGTTAGCACGTACCACCCTATACAGGTAGCAACTAGCGGTCCCGATTCTGACTGGGCAAGCATCATGCAAGCGTTTTTCCTTGGTATAACAAAAGCGTCTCACCATGTATATATTGCCACTCCATATTTTATTCCCAATGAAAGTATTCTTACAGCCCTTAAAACGGCTGCATTGAGCGGTATTGATGTTCAAATTATGCTTCCTGGTATTTCCGACTCTACTATTGTTTACTGGAGTTCCCTTTCCTATGTTTCTGAACTCCTTGAGGCAGGAATTAAGGTTTATCTTTACCGGCATGGCTTTAACCATTCAAAGTTAATGATGATTGATGGCTCGTTGGCTTTTACCGGTTCAGCAAATATGGATATTCGAAGCTTCGAGGATAACTTTGAAGTTGCTGCAATTATGTATGACGATCAAATTACCCGCTTGCTGGAAAGTTCATTCATTCAGTTCAGAAATAGCAGCCAGGAGATCACCCTTGAAGAATGGAACAGGAGATCGGCTGGTAACAGCTTTAAGGAGGCTTTCGCCCGTTTAATCAGCCCCCTTTTTTAATGTTTAGCATGATATTTGTATGAGTGGTTATCTTAATAATAAGCAACTTTAAAGTCTAACCTTAAATTTTATCCTATGAGAAAGCTATTTATTTTAGTCCTAGCCCTTTTTTCATTCACAATTGCAAATGCTCAGTTTCTGAGATTTGGTGTGAAAGGAGGCGTAAGTTCTACCAATGTAAAAATTGACGAAACCAGCCTACAGGGGCTCACTACGACTGATGGGCTTAAACAATTTGCTGTTGAACAGGGCAACTCTAAGCTAGGTCTTCATTTTGGCGTTTTTGGAAGAATACAACTTGCCGGACTTTTTATCCAACCCGAAATTCTATTTACCCAGTCAAAAGGGGAGGTTGTGCTGTCATACATAAATAGTGCCGACGAAGCTATTCAAACCGTAGAAGATCAAAAGTTTAACAAGATTGATATCCCTGTTATGGTAGGTTGGAAGTTTGGCCCAGCACGAATCGGACTAGGACCTGTTGCATCCATTATGCTTAGCGAAAACGACGGCCTCAAAAAGGAACTTGCCTCGCTAACCAGCCAGTCAGCCGAAAGTAATTTTAAAAATGCCGTGTTTGGATACCAGCTGGTAGCCGGCATTGATATTCTTAAGAAGATAACCTTTGACTTTAAATACGAAGGAAACCTGAGCAAGCTGGGCGAGGGTATTACCCTGGGAGGTAGTGATTTTAAATTCGACCAACGGAACCCCCAGTTTATTTTTAGCCTGGGAATATTCTTTTAAGACTTCTAAAAGGGAACGTTTAAACCTCCATTTTCCGATGGAGGTTTTTTTATCAACTCTTAGGATACGTTAATAAACAATATCCCCATGTTAAAGTAAAAATGGGTATTTTTAAAGGTGAACATTTTTATTTACCCTAAATTTGTGCTGCTAGGTTTTGATTACTGGCTGGTTACTTACAACAGATTGTATTTTAGATTATTAAATAACATGACTATACTGAACGTGATATTAGGAATTACCTGCATACTACTAGTAGGATATGTAGTTTTAATTCACCGTAGAATTCACCCCAGGAACATAACAGGTAGTTCAGACCAGCTAAAGGATATTGAAGCATTAAAAATAGAAAATGCCGAGTTGAAAATTAGATGCAGAGAGCTTCAGGTAGATAACGATGAGCTAAACAGCCTTCTTTCTACACAAGCCTTAGAACAATCCAGGTTAAGAGAGGCACTTGAAAGAACCAAGCGCAAGGCTGAGGAGTCCGATATACTTAAATCTAACTTCTTAGCCAACATGAGCCACGAAATCCGAACACCCATGAATGGGATTCTGGGGTTTGCCCAGCTGTTGAAGAATGAGGAATCGGCCGAGAAACGTGATCGCTATATTGACATCATCTACCACAACGGGTTGATGCTGGTAAACCTGATTGATGACATTATTGACATTTCAAAGATTGATGCGGGCCAGCTGGCCATCACCAAGGCGGAATGCGATTTGGATAACCTCCTGTTTGAGGTGTACACATTCTTTAACGAGGTAAAGTTTAAGCAGGAAAAGGAGCACATCAACATCCGGCTGCTGAACCTGAATGATGGTGAGGCCAACATTCTTTACACCGATGGGCTCCGGCTCCGACAGGTGCTGGTCAACCTCATCAGCAACGCCCTCAAGTTCACGGAGAAGGGTTTTGTGGAGTTTGGCTTCGTGAACCGTCCCGAGGAGCGGCAAATAGAGTTTTTTGTTCGGGATACGGGTATTGGCATCCCTACCGACAAGCAGGATATAATCTTCGAGCGCTTCCGGCAAATTCAGGAGGGATCGACCCGCAAGTATGGGGGAACCGGCATTGGGCTATACATCAGCAAAAGCGTGGTGAACCTGCTCGGTGGGGATATCTGGTTTGAGTCAACCTGCGGGGTGGGGACTACCTTCTACTTCACCATCCCCTACGAGGACGTAAATGTAGCCCATTCGGGGGCCAAGTTCTACAGGACGAGCTCGCCGGAGTACAGCTGGGAGGGTAGGAATATCCTTGTGGCCGAGGATACGGAGTCCAACTACCTGTACATATCAACCATACTTGCCAAAACAAAGGCAAACGTTATTTGGGCCAGGAATGGCGAGGAGGCTGTTAATGCCGCTTTGAGGGGAGCAGTTCCGGTTGACCTCATCCTGATGGATATCCAGATGCCGGTTATGGACGGCTATGAGGCGGTTACCGCCATCAGAAGGCAGAATGCCGAAGTCCCCATAATCGCCCAAACTGCCTATGCCTTACCCCACGATAACATCCGCTGCTTTGAGGTTGGATGTAACGACTACATTTCAAAGCCTATTAATGCCTTGCTTCTCAAGCAAAAGATTAATGAGCTACTAAACGCTTACATTAAAAATTCCTGATTACCTGCCTGATTTGAACCAAATGGTTCATTAATTCTTCCATATATTTTAAATCCAACATGTTAGCACCATCTGAAAGTGCAACAGCAGGATTTGGATGGGTCTCCATAAAAATACCATCGGCACCGGTAGCTACTGCTGCCCGTGCAATAGTCTCTATCAGGTCGGGTCTTCCCCCTGTAACTCCACTTGTTTGGTTAGGCTGCTGTAGCGAATGGGTTACATCCACAACAACAGGAAATCCAAAGGCTCTCATTTGGGGTATCCCCCTAAAGTCAACTATCAAATCCTGGTAGCCAAATTGTGTGCCCCGGTCAGTAAGGATTACCTTACTATTTCCGGAATCCACAACTTTTTGCGCTGCATACTTCATGGATTCAGGTGAAACGAATTGCCCTTTTTTGATATTTACCACCCTACCTGTTTTCGCCGCGGCTATTAGCAGGTCGGTTTGGCGGCAGAGGAAAGCCGGTATCTGCAAAACATCCACATACTCGGCAGCGATGCCAGCTTCTTCGGCGCTGTGGATATCGGTAACTACGGGTAGCTGTAGCTGAGTTCTAATCTTTTGAAGTATCTTCAGTGCTTTCAAGTCGCCAATACCCGAAAATGAATCAATTCTAGAGCGGTTGGCTTTTCGATAGGAGGCTTTAAAGATGTAGGGTATCTTAAATTTCTCCGCTATGGCGCTTACTTTTTCTGCAACCGTTATTGCCAGCTCCTCGCTTTCTACAACACATGGTCCGGCCATTAGAAAAAAATTCCCCGAATCAAGATGCTTGATTGAGGTGATTGAGTTTAAAACATTCATATACAGGTGTTTTACAAATCAATAATTATACTTATCTTTCCAGAGGTTCCTCAACCTCATGGCAATTTCCCTTTCCTTTGGGTTGTCCTGTGGCTCATATAATGTTGTCCCCGATATGCCTGAGGGCAAAAACTCCTGATCAACAAAATTTCCTTTAAAACTGTGGGCGTACTTGTAGTCGGCGCCATAGCCTATTTCCTTCATTAGCTTTGTTGGGGCATTCCGAATGTGCAGGGGAACGGGTAGGTTGCCGGAAGTTCTAACTAGCGCCTGAGCCTTGTCAATTGCTTCATAAGCAGAATTACTCTTTGCAGAGGTAGCAAGATATATCGAGGCTTCTGATAGGATAATTCTAGACTCTGGCATACCAATAAGATGTACTGCCTGAAAGCAGCTGGTTGCCAGCAGAAGTGCATTTGGGTTGGCGATTCCGATATCCTCTGATGCCAGTATAACAAGTCTGCGGGCAATAAACTTTGGATCCTCACCTCCCTCAAGCATACGAGCTAGCCAGTAAACAGCTGCGTTGGGATCGCTACCCCTAACAGATTTTATAAACGCAGATATGATATCGTAATGCTGCTCGCCATTCTTATCGTAGAGCGCAATATTTTCCTGTAGAACTTTGGTTACCTTCTCATTGGATATCTCCACTTCACCTTTACCACCAGCAACACTGGCTAGTAGTTCAATAATGTTGTAAAGTTTTCGAGCATCTCCTCCAGCAAAATGGTATAACGCCTCGGTTTCAGCAATTTTAAATTTGATTTTTTTTAACTCAACATCCGTGCTGATGGCCCTGTTGAGTAAAAGGGATAGCTCTTCGTTGCTGAGTGGTTTAAGTATGTAAACATGGCAGCGTGAAAGTAGTGGTGAAATTACCTCGAAGGACGGGTTTTCGGTTGTGGCCCCAATTAGGGTGATTACACCCTGCTCAACAGCGCCTAAAAGTGAATCCTGCTGAGATTTGCTAAATCGGTGAATTTCATCTATGAACAGAATTGGTGAGGGTGAATTAAAGAATTTTTGAGACTTGGCCTTTTCAATTACCTCCCTAACCTCCTTAACCCCTGAGTTTATTGCACTAAGAATATGGAAGGGCCTTTTTAGCTCGTTGGCAACAATTTTTGCCAGGGTTGTTTTTCCCACCCCCGGAGGGCCCCAAAGAATAAAGGAGTTCAGGTTACCCGATTTTACCATATCCCTTAGCACGCTACCTTCCCCAACCAGATGTGATTGACCAACATAGTCGTCTAACGTGTGAGGGCGCATTCGTTCGGCTAGCGGGATACTGCTCATGCTACCTTATCTTTTCTACAAAAATAGCAACTAATAGCTTACCAACGATATTTTTTAAGTTAATGATGCTTACTTTACGAAACATTCGTACTTTTGCTTATGATTTAGGAAAATAATCTAACTTAATTTTGAAAACTGATTTGATTAGAGCTTTGCTGTAAAATATGCCTCCCATTAACCTTTTAAATAAATGTGAAAAGATGAAAAGCCATAGAAGAATTTCGATGATTATATTCCTGAGCACAATTGTTGCCACATTCACTGTTAATGCTCAGGAAAATGTAGTTGAGGTTTTAAGCGGAAACCTTAACGATGCTGAAAAACTCGCAGCAGCCTACCTCGAGCCTTTTGGTAAGAGTCTGGGCTCAAGCCTGAACAACGGGTGGTTTAATTCTGCCAAGCCTCATGGACTTTTTGGTTTCGATATCACCTTTACCGGGGCAGTAACATTTCCGCCATCATCCGCTAAAAATTTTGATGTGGCAAAGCTTAACCTTGAATACTGGGAGTTGAAGAATCCATCCCAGAATACTTCACCTACTGTTTCCGGTGAAAAGGTAAGCGGCCCTATACTTACCGATAAGGCCACAGGACTATCTGAGCTCACCCTGCCAAAGGGTTCAAACATGCAATTTCTTCCTGCCCCGGTAATTCAGGTTGGGCTGGGTTTGCCATTTCACACCGAGGTGGTTGGGCGCTTTTTCCCCAAGGTCGATTTTCCTGAGGTAGGTAACTTTAGCTCCTGGGGAATTGGTGTAAAAAATGAATTTAAGGAATTTATTCCGGGATTTAAGCTGATACCTATAGATGTTTCGGTTTTTTTCGGCTACACCGAGTTTACCTCGACTTTTGATATTGATAAAAGCAAAGATCAAACCCTTAACTTTAACGCTTCGGGGTTTACCGGCAAGCTGCTGGTTTCAAAGTCAATTCCTGTTCTTACCGTTTATGCTGGCGTCGGATACGTAAAGTCAACTACAGATGTCAAGTTGAAGGGATACTATGATATTCCCAATGTTGGATTAAACATGAAAGATCCACTTGCGTTAGACTTCTCTAATAATGGATTTAACGCCAATATTGGTATAAAGATAAAACTTGCGTTGATTACGTTTCACTGCGATTACTCCTTTGGCGATTATTCTGTTCTTAACACCGGCATAGGAATTAGCTTCAGATAACTTGCTAATGGATAGTACTAAAAAAGAGAGTCGCTGATAAGCGACTCTCTTTTTTTTATTTCGTTTTTCGACCTTTAACTTTCTCGTCCTCTATAAAGTCGGTTATGTTGTGTGCAATCTTCAGGATTTTAACAACCTGCCGGTTTTGGTTGAAGATTGGCGAGTAGGTTTCAATAAAGGTAAGCGTTTTCTTTCCAAGCTTAATACGGCTGGTTTCCTTTTTAACCATCCCGTTACGCAAATCGTTCCAGAACTTCTGATAGTTTTTCTTTTGCTCATCAGTCATTTCCAGATTATCAGAATGGTGGGTGCCAATAACTTCATTCTCTGACTGTCCAGTTAGTGTAAGGTAAGCCTGGTTTACAGAAGTAATATTGCCGTTCAAATCATACTCAATTACAAAGCTTGAGGCATGTAATGCTCCGATGAGGCTTTCCATTTCGGCTGTTTTTCTAGCTGCTTCCTCCTGGGTGGCTTGAAGTTCCTCCATGTTTTGCCTCATTTCCTCCTCCTGAGAAGCCAGCTCTTCTGATTTAACCCGGGACTCATCCAGCAACTTTCCTGTACGGATGTTGATTTTTACATTTGATATTGTTGCAGCCAAGCTTTCTCCAATCTTCTCTATAAACCTGATTTTATAATCCTCTATAGGCTCAAATGAAGCCATTTCAATAACCCCATGGACATTTTCATTTAGCTTTATTGGCACTAGAAGGAGACATGTAGGGGATTCCTCCCCAAGTCCGGAGGAAATTTTTATGTAATCTTTTGGCAGGTCGGTCATGTAAATGGTTTCGGCTTCCTTAGCGCATCTTCCAACTAACCCTTCACCGAAATCTATTCTTTTTTCCTCGTACTTCCTACGCTCGTATGCATAGGTAGCCATTAGCTCGAAGTAAACCTCATTAGGGTTGTCATTATTTACCAGGTATATTGCACCTATGTTAGCATCAACATACTTAACAAGGTTGTAGATAAACGAGTAGCAAAATTCGTTCAGATCATCGCTATTTTGACGAAGTATCTCGGCAAATTTAGCCACGCCTTCATTTGCCCATCTGTTCTTATCTTCACCTAGCTTACGCTCAACTTCCTGTAGTCTGGCATGCTCCAGACTTTTCCTCATATCTAGTAGGGCTTCACCAAGCTTATCGTTTTCGCTTAACTTGCTGTAGTCAACATTAAAATTGCCTTTCCCTATTTCCCTTGCAAAGTTGGTTGTTTTATATAGGCTATCAATTAGAATATTAATTGAGCTTCCTATATCCTCAACCTCATCTCCAGAGTTGATAGCTAGCTTTTTACTCGTGTCTATTTCACCTCCAGCAAGTTCTCTGAGGGTTCTGGTGGCTTTTACCAATGGGTGGGTAATGCTGTAGGAAATAATCCATACAACCAGTGCAAGAATCAGCAACCCGGCTAATATGACTATTCTGGAGCGTGTTGCTACATCCTTCGACTCTTCAACAATAATGGATAGAGGTGAAAGTGAGGCGAAGGTCCACCGGTTTGTTGTTCCACTAATTGCAAATGATTGAAAAGATGCATAGTATTCACTCCCATTCATGTTAACGTTAAAGGAGAAATCAGATTCCTTTTTAAGCTTATCTATGATGTTAAAGCCAATTTTTTGTTGGTTAAAAATGCTATCTACACGAATCCCGGTCAGACTTGAATCGCTATGCGCAACTATCAAACCATCCTGGGAAATCAACATCGAATTGCTACCAGGGAATATTTCAACGCTGTCAATAAATTCATGGTAACGTTCAAGCTCAATATCAAATCCAAATAGAGCAACGAACCGGTCATTGTCAACCAGCGGTACACAAATGCTGGTTTCGAGCACTTTCATATTAGTCCCAGTATAGGTAAACCAGTACGGTTCAATTATAAATTCTCTTTTGGTTGACTTAATGTGGTAGTATGAGCTGTTAGGATCGTCCCCTGTCAAATTTACCCTATCTTCTACATACTTAAGCGCCCCATTTTCCCAGAAATAGGTGTATCGTACTCTTCCGTATGGCTTATCCCATGTCCTATCTATAGAGTTTAACTCCCAGCTGGCCCAAACCGATAAAAATTGGGGATTATTAACTGCTATCCCCTGTAGTACTCTTAGCGAATTTTTATTTATCTCCTCATAGTTTAAATCCTTGTAATTCTGAAACCCTTGAGCCATTGCTCTTGCCATGCCCATCTCCTCATCAAAGTTCGCCTTAACGGCATTGGAGTGCTCTCTTGTTGTTGCATCCACATAGCGGAAAGCACTACGAAGGGTGATGTCTTCAAGTTTATTAGTCAGGTATCCAAATGAAACTAGAAATACCACTATGGCAGTCGATAACACTGAAAGAAGCAGTTTGCTCCTTAGCTTCAACCTAACTTTCATTTTTTATACTCTTTATGCATTACTACTTGTTCGTATCAAAATACCGCTACAGATCCATTGAAGGATTACCTTAAAAATGGCAGGTATGTATGCCATTATCAATAGTCTATAACCAATGTTTTTCAAAACGTTTAAAGCGTGAATATAGGATATTTACATTTCAAAAAAAAATATTGAACTCGCAAGCTGGGTAAAATAAGCTTATTTGCTATGTGCTTATTTTTCGAACCTATCCATATGCAGTTTCCCATTCATCTCATGTGGTAAAATAATTATAACTCAATAGTTGAAGCCTGAAACTAAAGCACATACTCATAAATATTGTAAATTCCGTCATTGCTGTAACAAAATTTTCAAATACTGTTATGGCATGTTGCTTGCTACAGCTCTTCCATAATAGGGGATTTTTTTAACTTTGTCGGGACAACAAAAATTCATTTAACCATGAAATTACTTGAAGGAAAAACCAGCCTAATTACAGGTGCTGCCAGGGGAATTGGCAGGGCAATTGCACTTGCTTATGCACGTGAGGGGTCAAATGTAGCCTTTACCGATATGGTGGAAGATGACAACATGAAGAGCCTTGAACGCGAACTAAATGCTCTTGGTGTTAGGGCTAAGGGTTACGTTTCAGATGCAAGTAACCATGAAAATTCCCAAATGGTTGTTGATCAGATTGCAACCGAGTTTGGCAGAATTGACATTCTGGTTAACAATGCTGGTATTACCCGTGATACCCTACTTATGAGAATGTCTGAAGAACAGTGGGATTTAGTGATTAGGGTCAACCTGAAGTCAGTATTTAACCTGACCAAGGCTGTTCAGAAGTACATGATTAAGCAAAAAAGCGGTTCAATTATTAATATGAGCTCGGTAGTGGGCGTTTCGGGTAACGCGGGTCAGGCAAACTATGCCGCTTCAAAAGCTGGTATAATCGGATTTACCAAGTCGGTTGCAAAGGAGCTTGGCTCAAGAAATATCCGCTCAAATGCCGTTGCTCCCGGGTTCATCATCACCGATATGACCCACCAGCTTTCCGAGGAGGTTCGTCAGGATTGGATCAAGAAAATTCCACTTCAGCGGGGTGGAACTCCTGAGGATGTGGCCAATGTTTGCATTTTCCTTGGTTCAGATCTTTCGTCCTATGTTAGCGGACAGGTTATTCATGTCTGTGGTGGAATGAATACATAGTACCACTTGTTAATATCGAATTCTGCTTGAATTGATGCTGTTTATTTTTTGTTTGGAAGTCACATCTCCGCTAAATAGCATCAATTCAGCTATTTTTAGTAATATTCTTACCAATGGGAAGAATTAGGTTTTGCGGACTTTTTCTACTACTTTTCGTTTCGGCATGTATTTCCTACAGGCAGATTGATATCGAGTACTACGACTCGTCTACCAAAATATCGATACCAACCGGTAATGGCAAAGTCCTTATCCTTACAAACTATCAAGGTAAAAGCCATAGTAGTGGGGGAGAAACACTTGCATGGGCATTAGATAGTGTAGCCGCTACTGAGGCAACCTTATCGCTGGTTAAGGTATTGAACTCTTCGCCAGCATTCAGCCAGACAAGCTTCAGCCACTATGCGGTTTACCGTAAGGATACTTCCAATATGATTTTACCCCTGCCTTGGACACAGCTGAAAAACTTATCTGAAATAAACGATTCAGCAGGGCTTATCCTTTCACTTGATTACATGAATGTTAAGCCTACAGCAGGCAGCTATACGTTATGGCAGGGTAGCGTGAATGCCTATCATGGTTATATCTATGTTCCCGTTTACTGCTACTGGAGGGTTTACGATATTACAAACCAAAAAATTACTAATTCCTTCCTGCATCGGGACACGCTGGTATGGGAAGCTGACGATTGGCGTGAGGTTAAACCCGGAGATCAGCTGCCGGGATACTTTGCCGCCGTGGCCTATAGTGGCGCTGATGCTGCAGAAAAGTTTGCTGCCCAAATCGCCCCTTTCTGGGAAAATAGTACCCGAATCCTTTACAACAGCGGTTCAAAGCAAATGGTGGAGGCAGAAAAACTTGCCCTTAAGGGTGATTGGCGTGGAGCAGCTGAAATATGGCAGCAAGTAATTAAAAATGGGGGCAAAGCACTTCCATCCAGGGCTGCATTCAACATGGCTCTTGCAAATGAAATGCTCGGAAATTTTAACGTTTCCTTAGAATGGCTGATGCAGGCTAAGCGTCTAAATCCCAATCTCGAAGGCTTAAATGATTACATGGAAATAATTAACTATAGAATTAAAGCCAATTCGACAAAACCTTGATTTTAGCTTTGGTAAGCTACCACAGGTTCTGCACTTCCCATTAAATTTTTTAACTATTAGTTTGTATAAATCGGTATATTCAGTTGATAGTAAGTGTTATATGATTAATAGTGTTTTCGAAATGGAAAAACTAACCCCTACTTCTTTCTCCATTTTAGCTGTTTTGGCAGGGTTTCATTTTTAAAAGATGGAAGGTCGCTTCAAGTTGGAAGTCTCTAAAAAAGCTGTATTTTTGCAGCAAATGCCTCTTTAGCTCAGCTGGTAGAGCAGCGGTTTCGTAAACCGCAGGTCGCGGGTTCAAGTCCCGTGAGAGGCTCCAGTCGGACAGCAAACCGTTGTCCGGTTTTTATTTCTACCTGAATAAATTTCATTGGCCTTATGAATGCCGGGATAATTACCATAGGCGACGAGCTACTAATAGGGCAGGTTGTTGATACAAACTCTGCGTGGATTGCCACAAGGCTCAATAGCCTGGGATTTGCTGTTGAAAGGATACTATCCGTGTCGGACACCGAGCAGGCTATATGCGAATCGGTAAATGAAGCTATTGACCGGTACGATTTAACCATAGTTACCGGAGGACTAGGGCCAACCAGCGATGATGTAACCAAGGAAAGTTTGAGAAGAATATTTGGTGGCGAGATGATAACCGACGCCCAATCGTTAGAACTTATTGAAATTTTCTGCTCTAAACGTGGTATAGCGGTAACCGAAACAAACCGTAAGCAGGCGGATGTTCCATCTTCCTGCACTGTACTACCTAACTATTTTGGAACAGCTCCTGGCATGTTGTTTAAAAAGGGAATCCATATGCTGGTTTCCCTTCCAGGTGTACCCTTCGAAATGAAGGCACTTTTTGAAAATGAGGTTACTCCCTTGCTAAAGCAACTCCCAGTTGAAGGTGTTATTATTCATAAGGTTATACATACCTTTGGCATTGCCGAGTCAAACCTTTCGGATGTGCTTAATGAGTTCGAAAAGAGCATTTCACCTTCCATTAAGCTTGCCTATCTGCCTGACCCTTCGGGCATTCGACTTCGCCTTTCGGCTTATGGAAACGATAGGAAGCTCTTATCACAACAGGTTGATGAAGCTATAGAAAAACTCCGGGCAACAATTCCTCAGTATATCTTTGGGTATGGTGAAACTTCACTTCCTGAAGTGGTTGGGAAAATGCTATTAAGCTGCAATGCAACGGTTTCTGTAGCGGAGAGCTGCACAGGAGGAAAAATTTCACACCTTATCGTAGAAATTCCGGGTGCTTCTAGCTATTTTAATGGCGGTGTTGTCGCCTACTCCAACCAGGTAAAGGAAAATCTCCTTGGAGTGAAACATCAAACACTAATTAAGTATGGTGCTGTTAGTCGTGAGGCAGTAGAAGAAATGGCGGTTGGCTCTTTAAATCTACTTTCCACAGATTACTCCATAGCCGTTTCGGGAATAGCAGGTCCTGATGGAGGAACACCGGATAAACCAGCTGGGCTTGTATGGATTGCAGCTGCCTCGGTAAACTCCCTGGAAGTTGAAAAATATATTTTCAGCAACGACCGATCCATAAATATCCAAAGGGCATCATACTCAGCGCTGAACATGCTTCGAAAGTTACTGCTAAAAGAACACCCGGAGTTGAAAAATATTTTTGAAAAAGTTTGATAAATTCATAATTTTGCCGAAATTTGCGACCTGTTTAGAAAACTTACTTAGAACAATATTACGATGTCGAGAGTTTGTCAAATAACCGGAAAGAAGAAAATGGTGGGAAACAATGTATCCCATTCTAAAAGGAGGACTAAGCGCAGATTTTACCCTAATCTCAAGAAAAAAAGGTTTTTCCTTGAGGAGGAAAATCGTTGGGTTACCCTCAAGGTTTCTGCTGCTGCAATACGAACAATCAATAAGAATGGACTGAAAGCTACGCTTAATAAAGCTGTAGAAAAAGGAATTCTTAAAACCTACTAAATCTGTTAACAAATGGCTAAGAAGGGTAACAGGGTTCAGGTCATACTTGAATGTACTGAGCACAAGGAAAGCGGAATGCCGGGAACTTCCAGGTATATAACTACAAAGAATAAGAAAAACACCCCTGATAGGCTTGAACGTCGCAAGTACAATCCTATTCTTAAGAGGGTAACTGTTCATCGTGAAATAAAATAGTAGAGCCATGGCAAAAAAAGTAGTTGCTTCTACGCAGCAAAAGGGTGCTAAAAATTTTACCCGTTGCATTAAAATGGTAAAATCACCCAAAACAGGTGCTTACACCTTTAAGGAAGAAATGGTTGCCAATACCGAAATCGATGCATATTTGAAGAAATAAGCCTGTGTGCTTCTCCAAATGTATCACCGTATTTAGGCTTTTCTTGCAAAAGGAAAGCTTTTTTTATCTTTTATAACCAATACCATATTCATAGCACTTAACAAGGTTTGAAATGGGAATACCAAATATTTTTTCAACGGGTAAGGGCAACAGCCGGGAAAATCTCGATAAGGGGCTGGAAAAAACCCGAGAAAGCTTGTTGAAGAAAGTTTCAAGGGCTGTTGTTGGAAAATCTAGAATTGACGACGAAGTGCTCGATAAGCTGGAGGAAGCTCTAATATCCTCGGATGTTGGAGTTGAGACCACCTTGAAAATTATTCAGCAGATCCAGCAACGAGCGGCTAAGGAAAAATACCTGAATGCCAATGAGCTAAATACAATACTTAAAACCGAAATTATTTCTTTGCTAGCTGATACTCCGGTGAATTCAGGTGCAATTACGGAGCTGCCTTCAAAACCATTTGTCATTATGGTGGTTGGTGTCAATGGAGTGGGTAAAACTACCACCATAGGCAAGCTGGCGTATCTTTACAAATTAGCTGGCAAAAAGGTGTTACTGGGTGCAGCAGATACGTTTAGGGCTGCAGCCGTTGACCAGCTTACAGTATGGTCGGAGAGGGTAGATGTTCCCATTGTGAGGCAACAAATGGGCGCCGATCCATCGGCGGTAGCCTATGACACGTTGAATTCTGCAAAGGCAAATGATTCTGACGTAGTTATTATTGACACAGCAGGTAGGTTGCACAACAAGGTTAACCTGATGAATGAGCTCACTAAAATCAGGCGAGTTATGCAGAAGGTTATTCCCGATGCACCACACGAAGTGCTGTTAATTCTTGATGGCTCTACCGGACAAAACGCATTCGCTCAAGCCAGGGAATTTATTGCTGCTACTGAAGTTACCGGTATCGTCCTAACCAAGCTCGATGGAACAGCCAAGGGAGGTGTTGTGCTGGGCATTTCCGACCAGTTTAAAATACCAGTTAAGTACATTGGCGTTGGAGAAAAGCTGGCTGACCTGCAGGTTTTTGACAAGAACGCATTTGTTTCATCCCTTTTCAGCTAGAAAAATTAGCAGTATGCAACAACCGGGAAAGGGAAAAATTAATGTTGTTACCCTAGGATGCTCTAAAAATTTGGTTGATTCCGAAGTACTCATGAATCAGCTTAAAATGGGGGGATGGGAGGTCGTTCACGATTCGAACGATACCGAGGCTAAGGTGGTGATAATAAATACTTGCGGGTTTATTGCCGATGCCAAGGAAGAGTCCGTTGATACCATCATGGGCTTTGTAGATGCGAAAAATAAGGGCATCATTGACAAGGTTTTCGTTATGGGTTGTCTTGCTCAAAGATACAGAAATGAGCTGCAGGATGAAGTTCCGGAGGTGGATGGATTTTTTGGAGTTTCCGAGCTCCCCGCCGTTCTCCATGCTCTCAACACCCCCGTTTTTAGCGGGTGTCTTACCACCAGGTTACTCACAACACCCGGCCATTATGCTTACCTGAAAATTTCCGAGGGATGTAGCTGGGGCTGCTCATACTGTGCCATTCCGTTAATTAGAGGTAAGCATATTTCAAGAACCGTCGAATCCCTTGTTGAAGAAGTTACCATCCTATCAGAAAAAGGGGTGAAAGAACTCATACTTATCGCCCAGGATTCAACTTACTATGGTATGGACATCTATGGGGAACGGAGAATTGCTCAGCTAATCGATCGGTTGAGCCAAATCAAAGGAATTGAGTGGATTAGGCTTCACTATGCCTATCCCGCTCATTTTCCAGACGATCTTATAGCCACTATTGCAAACAACCCAAAGGTTTGCAAATATGTTGATTTACCCCTACAACATATTAGTGACAGGGTGCTGAAAGCCATGCACCGGGGAATCTCCCGATCGGAAACCATTGCACTTGTCGAAAAGTTGCGACAAAATATTCCAGGTGTGGCAATTAGAACAACGTTTCTTGTTGGCCACCCAGGTGAGGACCAAGAGGATTTTGACGAGTTGATGAGCTTTGTGGATGAGTTTAGGCTAGAGAGGGTAGGGGTATTCACCTACTCAGAGGAGGAGGGGACCTATGCGCAGCAGTATTTAGCCGATACCATACCCCCGGACGAAAAGGAACGGCGTGCCTCCGAGCTTATGGAGCTTCAACGCAACATTTCGTTTATGATCAATCATAGTAGAGTTGGAAGCATTATACGTGTTATAGTTGATTCGGTAGAAGATGAAATGATTATTTGCCGATCGGAGTTTGACTCTCCTGAAGTTGACCAAAATGTAAATATCCATCTTCATGGCTATTCACAAAATCTCAAACCAGGCGACTTTGTGAATGTTAAAATTGTTGATGCAGACGATTATGACTTGATAGGGGAGTTGTGCTGAGCTCTTGTGAGGTTGGTGTGGATAAAAAATAAGCCTTAGAATGATTACCTTTCTAAGGCTTTTCTTTTACTTGTGGAAATTTCCTTTTATTGGAAATGCACCTCCAAGTCGAGCTTTTTTTAAACTAGCTGCTTTAGGCGAGCTATTGCTTCAGTATAGTTGGGCTCGGAGGCTATTTCGGGGACTATCTCCACATATTGAACTTTGTTATCCTTGTCCAGAATAATCACCCCTCTAGTCAGCAAGCGTAGCTCCTTTATCAAAAAACCAAATTTCTTACCAAAATCAACATCCTTGTGATCGGATAGGGTGGTAAGGTTGGTAATTTTTTCGGCTCCGCAGAATCGCTTCAAGGCAAAGGGTAAGTCATTCGAAATGGCAATAAAAGCAACCTTATCGCCAAATGAAGATGCTTCGTTATTGAAGCGATGATTTTGAATTGAGCAAATCTCCGTATCTATAGAAGGGAACACGGAAATTAGCTTAACTTTTTTGCCAAAATCAGAGAGCTTGACAGGTTTAAGGTCGGTGCCGAGTGCTGTAAAATCAGGAGCAGTAGAGCCCACTTTAACTTGTTCACCTTCAAGGGTAACTGTTTTTCCTCCAAAAGTAACGTTCATGGTTTTTATGGTGTTTAGTGATGTAATTTTGGTAGTAACACAGCCGAAACTTTTTTGTTCATTAGCCTTCAGGTTCTACTCCTCTTCACTAGCGCTGGTTACCTCCTCTTCCCCCTTAAGAACTTTGATGGAAATCTCATCCTTCTTTTTGTTATATCCAACGGAGATTGTGCATCCGGGCTTGGTATCACTTTTAATGAGCACTTCGGCCAGGGCATCCTCAAGGTATTTTTGGATGGCTCGTTTAAGAGGGCGAGCACCATACTGAACATCATATCCCTTCTCAGCAATAAAATCCTTGGCTGCCGGAGAAATTCTAATTGTGAATCCCAGGTTACGAATCCGTTCATAAAGGCCGCTAAGCTCAATATCAATAATTTTATGAATATCAGCACGACTTAGCGAGTTGAACATTACAATATCATCAATTCTATTCAGAAACTCCGGTGCAAAGGCCTTTTTAAGCGCTTTTTCAATTATACTTCTTGAATAATCGCTGCTGCTGCTTTGTTCTTTGGCTTTGGTGGTAAAACCCACGCCTTGACCAAAATCCTTAAGCTCCCGGGAGCCAATGTTAGAAGTCATGATGATGATGGTATTCTTAAAATCAACCCGTCTGCCCAGGCTATCTGTAAGCTGGCCTTCATCCAGAACCTGGAGCAGGATATGAAAAACGTCGGGATGAGCTTTTTCAACCTCATCTAGCAGCACAACCGAGTAGGGCTTTCTTCTAACCTTTTCGGTCAGCTGCCCACCCTCCTCATATCCTATGTAACCTGGAGGTGCGCCAACCAAACGTGACACGGAAAATTTTTCCATGTACTCGCTCATGTCAATCCTAATAAGGTTATCGGTAGTATCAAAAAGATACTTGGCGAGCACTTTAGCTAGCTGGGTTTTGCCAACGCCTGTTGGCCCCAAAAAGATAAATGTCCCGATGGGTTTGTTGGGATCTTTAAGTCCAGCACGGTTTCGTTGGATAGCCTTAACTACCTTCTGAATGGCTTCATCCTGCCCAATTACCGAATTCCTTAGCTCATCTGCCATTTTGAGCAGTCTGGCACCCTCAGCTTGTGCTATTCGTTGAACAGGTACTCCTGTCATCATGGCAACCACTTCGGCTACCTTTTCCTCGTCAACAATTTCACGATGCTTAGCCAGCTCCTTTTCCCATCTCGACTGCTCCTCCTCAAGCTGCTCAATCAGCTTTTTCTCCTTATCCCTAAGATTAGCAGCCAACTCAAATTGTTGATTCTTAACGGCTTTTATTTTCTCCTTTTTGGTTTCCTCAATCAGCTTCTCTAGGTTAACAATAGTATCGGGTACACGAATATTCGAGATATGAACCCGTGAGCCAGCTTCGTCCATGGCATCTATAGCCTTATCCGGTAGATTCCTGTCGGAAATGTAGCGCATGGTAAGCTTTACACAAGCCTCAATTGCCTGAGGTGTGTAGGTAACATTATGGTGCTCCTCGTACCGATCTTTGATGTTGTTAAGAATTTCGATTGTTTCCTCAGGAGAGGTAGGTTCAATCATTACTTTCTGGAACCGACGCTCTAAAGCCCCGTCTTTTTCAATATGCTCCCTATACTCGTCAAGTGTAGTTGCACCTATGCACTGAAGCTCACCCCTTGCAAGTGCCGGTTTAAGCATATTGGCAGCATCGAGAGAGCCCGTAGCTCCACCTGCACCAACAATGGTATGAATTTCATCAATAAACAGGATGATATTGGGAGTCCTCGATAGCTCGTTGAGTATCGCCTTCATCCGTTCTTCGAACTGGCCACGGTACTTGGTCCCGGCAACAATAGAAGCCAGATCAAGTGTGATTACCCGTTTGTTGAAAAGAACCCTGGATACTTTTTTCTTTACAATTCGAAGAGCCAGCCCTTCGGCTATGGCTGATTTGCCAACTCCGGGCTCTCCAATAAGAATTGGGTTATTCTTTTTTCGACGGCTTAGGATTTGGGCAATTCTTTCAATTTCCCTTTCACGGCCAACTATAGGATCAAGACGTCCATCCTCGGCAGCTTTAGTTAAGTCAATTCCAAAATTGTCAAGAACGGGGGTGTCGGAGGCTGATTTTCCTGTTGAGGGCTGGTTGGATTTGCCCATGTTACCGAAAAAACCACTATCCCCCTCATCTTCATCTCCAGAACCAAAATCACCTTTATCGTCCGAGTTCAATATTGTCAGATTTTTCCTAACCCTTTCGTAATCAATATCCTTTTCCTTTAAAAGCTGGGTTACATAGTTGGTATCATCCTTAAGTATGGCAAGCAGGAGATGGGCTGTATTGATTGACTCACTTTTTAATGCCCTGGCCTCAAGAATAACTATTTTCAACGCCCTTTCGGCCGACTTATAAATTGCAATTTCCGATGAGTCGTTTATTTCCTCTGCCTTACTTGGGATTTGCAGCAAATGGACATCCAGTTCCTTTTTCAGCTCGCTTAAATTAACACCTTCGGCCAGCAAAATATTTATTGCTTCGCCTTCTCCATCGCGCAGAATACCCAAGAAAAGGTGATCTGAGCTAATTGCGGAACTGCCAAGTCGTATAGCCTCTTCTCGGCTATATGAAAGTACATCTCTGATTTTTTGTGAAAACTTTTGGTTCATAAAAACTTGCTTAAGTTAAATTTGGTACTAAAATAATAGTGATAAACGGAAAAGCAAGCGATTTGTTGATAAAAATTATTAAATTATCGTGAGTTTTCTCAAAAACGAAAAAGGGTTTCAGGGCTATACAATGGATTAAATTACTACCTTAGCACTTTCAAATTTTTTTGGTTCGATATTCAGAATTTACTTTTTATAAAAAGTATATATGTCAGAAACAGAGAGGATTATTAGAATTAACATTGAGGAGGAGATGAAGTCATCGTACATTGACTACTCAATGTCGGTGATCGTATCAAGAGCACTGCCCGACGTACGGGATGGACTTAAGCCGGTTCATCGAAGGGTATTGTTCGGAATGTCCGATTTAGGTTTGAATGCAGGAAATCCCTACAAGAAATCAGCACGTATAGTAGGGGAGGTTTTAGGAAAGTATCATCCCCATGGCGATTCTTCGGTTTACGATGCTATGGTGAGGATGGCCCAGGATTGGTCCATGCGGTACCCGCTAGTTGATGGGCAGGGTAATTTCGGGTCTATTGACGGGGATAGCCCAGCGGCAATGCGCTACACTGAAGCCCGCCTGGCTAAAATTGCAGAGGATGTTCTAGCTGACCTGGACAAACAAACTGTAGATTTCAACCTTAACTTTGACGATACCCTTGAGGAGCCATCTGTTTTACCAACTAAAATTCCCTTGTTGCTGGTTAACGGCACATCGGGTATTGCCGTTGGAATGGCTACTAACATGCCTCCTCATAACCTGGGCGAAGTTGTTGACGCTATTTGTGCTACAATAGATAGTCCTGATATAACTACTGATGAGCTGTTAAAGTATGTTAAAGGTCCTGATTTCCCAACCGGAGGGGTTATTTATGGCACGCAGGGCGTTAAGGAAGCCTACCGGACCGGCAAGGGTAAAATTGTGGTTCGTTCAAAAATAGAAATTGAGCAAACCGAGTCGGGAAGGTCCAAAATAATTGTAACCGAAATACCCTACATGGTAAATAAGGCCGAGATGATCCGTCGGATTGCCGACCTTATAAACGAGAAAAAAATTGATGGTATTAGCTACATCAACGATGAGTCGGATAGGGATGGGATGAGGGTTGTAATAATTCTTAAAAAGGAAGCGGTTGCTAATGTCGTAGTAAACAACCTTTTTAAGCATTCACAGCTGCAGTCATCATTTGCCATCAACAACATTGCCCTGGTTGATGGAAGGCCGAAGCTGTTGAACCTTAAGGACCTAATTGTTCACTTTATCAAGCACCGACATGACGTAATTATTCGCAGGTCAAGGTTCGAACTGGAGGAGGCCGAAAAAAGAGCCCACATACTTGAAGGCCTGCTTATAGCCATTGATCATATTGACGAGGTTATTAACCTTATCCGTTCAGCCCAATCACCGGCCGAAGCGAAGGAAAAACTAGTTGAACGATTTGGCCTTTCAGATATTCAGTCCCAGGCTATTATTGATATGCGGCTCCGCAGCCTTACAGGACTTGAACGTGAGAAAGTAAAGGAGGAGTACAATGAGCTCCAAAAGCTGATAGCCTATCTTAAACAGGTGCTTGAGGATAAAGCCCTGCAAATGAAGATTATTAAGGATGAGCTGGTTGAGGTAAAGCAAAAGTATGGAGATGCCCGAAAAACAGAGATAATTCCAGACGCCGAGGAGTTTAACCCTGAAGATTTTTATGCCGATGAGGAAGTTGTCATAACCATCTCGCACATGGGCTACATTAAACGAACCCCGCTTTATGAGTATAAGCTCCAATCGAGGGGTGGTGTAGGGGCTAAGGGTAGCGATACACGTGATGAGGATTTTATTGAGCACCTGTATGTTGCTACTATGCACAATACCATGCTGTTTTTTACCGAAAACGGCAAATGTTTCTGGCTAAAAGTTTATGAAATTCCTGAGGGTACTAAATCATCAAAAGGAAGAGCTATTCAGAATCTCATAAACATTGAAAATGACGATGTAGTTAGAGCCTACATCAATGTCAAAGGGCTTGATGACACAGATTATCTCAAGAACAACTACATCGTGCTGTGTACCAAAAGAGGCATTATTAAAAAAACGCCTCTTGAGGCTTACAGCCGGCCACGTCAAAACGGTGTTATTGCGGTAACCGTTAAGGAGGGCGACCAGCTTATTGAGGCTTGCCTCACAGATGGCAAAAGCCACATACTGATTGCTGCAAGAAATGGAAAGGCCATACGATTCCCCGAACATCTTGTCCGCCCGATAGGTAGAACTGGTAGTGGGGTTAGGGCAATTTCTATTTCCCCTGACGACGAAGTGGTTGGCATGGTTTGTGTTGAGGAAAATGCATCAAAAGATATCCTTGTTGTTTCTGAAAATGGTTACGGCAAGCGATCCAGGTTGGAGGACTATAGAATAACCAACAGGGGTGGGAAAGGGGTGAAAACCATTAACATCACCCCTAAAACAGGGAAGCTTATTAGCATTAAAGCGGTTGATGAAAATAACGACTTAATGATTATTAATCGCAGCGGGCTTACCATAAGGCTTAAAATCAGCGAGCTTAGGGTTATGGGTCGAAATGCCCAGGGAGTTAGGCTGATAAACCTAAAAAAGAATGATAGTATCGCTGCAATAGCCAATGTTGAATCATCTGAAAATGAACCAGATGAGCAAAATTTAGTTCAAGAAGGAGAAAGCGAACAATGAAAAACCCAAACACATAATTTATTTTTGAATTTAATTTTTAACTTTAACTAATTTACATGAAATGAAACGATTAACAACTGTACTACTATTTTCTGTGCTGGGTATGGGAATGCTCAACGCACAAACTGGCGTACAAATTAACTTTGATCAGTTTGGAAAAAAAATTGAGAAAAGTAACGCCACCATTCAGGATCCCAAAAAAAATGCGAAACCCGATGCTTGGATTGCTAGGGCAGAGTTGTTTATGGATGTATTTGATGCTCAGATTTACCGGGCATACCCTGGAATGGACATGAAAACATTTTCATTACTAATTGGTAAACCAACTGAGCAAACTCAGGAAGTTGTTGAAGGCATTACCGTGGATAAGTTCGTGATGGATAGAGCTGAATTTTACTTTGCTAACGGCTCATTAGATCACTGGCAGGTAACTAAACCTGTTGTTGAGAATCCTTTGGAGGTAGCATACGAAAGCTTGATCAAAGCCATTGAGCTTGATGCAAGCAAGAAAAAGGCCAAGCCAATAATGGAAGACTTGCTAAAATTGAAGAACTACTTAATCAACGAAGGGTCAAGCTGCTACAGCAAAAAAGATTATGGCTGCTCATATAAATGCTTTAGTAAGGTTGTTGAAATTGGCAAAAACCCCTTAGTTAATCAGAAAGACACCGCAATATACTACTATGCTGGGTTATCTGCACAGCTCGATGGGAAATTTGAAGAATGCATTCCCTACTATGAAGAGTCTATTAAGCTGGGTTTCACCTCGGAGGGTAGCGTTTACTTCAACATTTTTGACGCATACAAATCACTAGGTAAGGCTGACGAAGGCGCTAAATACCTGGAAGATGGATTTATTAAATATCCTAAAAACACCAATGTTCTTTTTTCACTTATTAGCTACTACATTGATAAGGGGGAAGACCCTTCGAAAATTTTGGTTTACATAGACCAAGCTATTGCAAACGAACCTAATAACCCTTCACTTTTCTTTGCCAAAGGGACACTGCATGATAGGCTTGGCGATACTGACGAAGCCTTAACTTCATACCAAAAGGCAATAGAAATTGACCCCAACTACTTTGATGCCTACTACAACATTGGAGCGCTTTTCTTCAATGTAGGTGTAAAGTATGTAGAAGAAGCCAATAAGATTCCAGCTAAGGAGATTGAAAAGTATGATGAACTTATGTCAAAGGCTAATGTTGAATTCAAGAAATCTCTTCCTTATATGGAAAACGCTCTGAAAATCAACCCCGCCAGCAAGGAGGTTATGGATGCACTAAAGAACATTTACTTCCGCTTTAGAAATGAAAGTCCGGAAATGAGTGCAAAGTATAAGGAGATTATCGACAAGCTAAACAATATGTAGTATAAAAGACCCCGATAAAGTCGGGGTCTTTTTTAAATACCTATATTTAACATAATATTAATTATAGGACTAATTTGCCGGTTTTCCGATGGCCGCTTTTGTCCAGTTTTTAAGAAAGCTTACTATCTTTTTTGTATCGTAACCATCTCCGGATTCCAGCAATCCGGAATCTTGAGTGTGAATTCTCTTGCCATGATCGTCAAGTATTACCAGCACGGGAAATCCAAAACGCTGAGGAAATTCCAGCTTTTCAAGAACCGCTTCGTTCTTATTTTCCTTGCTGTAGTTAACCTTAACCAGCACGTAATTTGCGTTCAACACCTTCATAATGGTTGAATCTGTCGTGAAAATCTTATTCAGCTTCACACACCAAGGGCACCAATTTCCACCTACCTGCACCAGAACATGCTTACCCTGAACGCCAGCCCTTTCAATAGCCTGATTTAAATCCTTGATGGCATCAGCATTGGGATTGTAAATTTGAACCTGAGCCATAGCGTTGTACCCAAACAGTATAGGAACAACGCAAGTCACAACTAGCAATAATTTGTTTATCATCACGATATGTTAAATAGTTAATGTTGAGAAAAAATGCATTAAAGCATTGCTATAAAATTCTACCCAAAGGTAGTAATCGTTTACTGATTGTGCTTCTATTAAAAAATGAAATTATTTTTACAGGGCTCGTTTGCATTATTTAATTTTGGTGTATAATTGCAAAAATTTTTTTCAGGGTATGACTAAGAAAAGAGTTGTTATCAAATTTGGTGATCTTTCACCGGAGCTATTGGAACTTTTTAAGCAAAAATATCCACATGGATATCAGAATCATGTAATTAAGGTGGAAAAGCCGGGAGGTGATTATTTTTTTGCTGTTACCCTCGATTCCGATGATGCTAGCTACCTGGTAAAAGTAAATGTTAAAATCGACTCTAAAATAAAGGATGAGGAAGACGAAAAGGAATTTTTTGGAGGCTTAAGCGATGACATTGGTAGCGAAAACGATGCCTTTCCGGACGATATGAATGAAGAGGATGAGCCATCCGAGGAAATGAGCGATGATTTATAGGTTGACTTAACTGGTATATGCTCTCATTTTTGGACGATCATAAGCATGGGTCGTCCTTTTTTGTACCCTACAACTTTACATAGTATGACTTGATCGGGTTGCACCTTACTGCCTGCAGGAACAACAAAACCACACTTCATCCCATATATATCGAAAACTGTTGCATAGCTAGCTGTTTCACCATCAGCGTTGCTTTCTGTACCTACACTGCTAACCGTAAAGTTATAGGTATCACCTACCCTGTAGAAAGGGTTTGGAGGCTCAACTCTTAAGGTTCCGTCTGGTTTTATCCCAATATACTGGCAGCTAACTTGCTTTCCAACTTCAAAATTGTAATGAAGGTAGTACTTTACTTTTAATAAAGCAAAACACCCGCTGCTATGGCTTAGAAAAAAGAATTTTTCTCCATTAATTTCAACAACCGTCTCAATAGTAAGGTCAATGATTTCGTTTTCCTCAAATTCCTTGCAGCTACCTGTTGCTCCTGCAAGCTGCAGCTGTAACCTCCCCTTCCTTATGTTGAGTACCCTAAGAGGAACCATGTTTGATATTTTTGAGCAGACCTCAGCAGGAAGGAATAACGTGTAGGTCTCGTTAAAAATGTCCCTTACAACCAGCTCGGCAACACCCTTAACAAAAGAATTATTCATGGCTACAAAATCGAAGTTGTAAACCATGTTAACTTCATAGTAAGGATGTTTTGGTTCAAGGAATACTTTCCCCATGCAGTTAATCTTATCAACCCGGCAGCTGACTGTGCTTCCAACTACAAGGTTATAATGAGTGTAGTACTGGGCAGGCAGAAGAAATTTTTGTCCCGATTCATGAAGCAAACGGTAGTAATATCCTGCCTGAGGAATTTCAACGAGTCGTTCGATTGTAAACGTAATCCAGGAATCCTTTGTAAGCTTCATAAAATTTGATTTAGTAAACGACCTAATGACCTCTTATTCCAGCATTATTGCATGACAACATTGCACTGTAAATTCAAATTTTACTACCTGCTGCTACAATATCCATTTCTACTTCGAAAAAAATTCATATTATATTGATATTCAAATATTTATTATAAAATGTATGTTTGTTATGATTACCAATAACCATCAAGAAACGAAAATTTTACCATTCCCCTCTCCCACCTCGCCAATAATTCTGGAGTAGCAAAGTCCAGCATCAGTCAGCTCCTGAAGGGTTTGATTGGCAAATTCGTCCTGAACTCCCATCAGCAGGCCTCCTGATGTTTGAGCATCAACCATTATCATTTTTAAGTCGTAGTCAACGCGGGTGAAGGTTACATCGTTTTCTACATACTCCAGGTTGCGGAAGGCTGCACCGGGAATGCAGCCATCGTTCACCAGGCTGGTAACTCCGGGCAGAACCGGAAGCGTGCCGGCTTGGATTGAAATGTTTACTCTGCTGGACCTGGCCATTCGAAGCAAATGACCTAAAAGCCCAAAGCCGGTAATATCGGTTGCCCCGGTAACATGATATTTTTTCATAACGCTGCAGGCTCTGTCGTTTAATGTTTTCATCCATTGAATGGCAATTCGGTACGATTCGTCTGTAACCATTTTAAGCCGTTTTGCCGCTACGGTAATGCCGGTTCCCAGGGGCTTGGTGAGAATCAGCTTATCACCAGGGCGAAGCCCGGAGTTGGTAACCAACCGCTTAGGATCAACACGGCCAACAACAGCCAAGCCAAATTTTGGGGGGAAATCATCAATGGTATGACCTCCGATGATTGCAACATTTGCCTCCAGCGCTTTTGAAGCGGCCCCTTCAAGTATAGACTTGTAAACATCAATGGGTATCCTGGAAGAGGGGAACATAGAAATGTTAAGGGCGAGGAATGGCTCTCCCCCCATCGCGTATACATCGCTAATAGAATTTGCTGCGGATATTTGGCCAAACTCAAAAGGATCGGAACAAACCGGAGGGAAAAAATCGGTAGTTAGAATCAGCGCAAAATCGTCTGAAATCCGGTAAACCCCGGCATCATCATGGGAGCTAAAATCAACCAGAATGTTTTCATCAACAAGCTTTGGCAATGCGGGAAGAAGGGATTCGAGCAATGCAGCAGGAATCTTGGAGGAACATCCCCCCTGCTCCACGGTTGATAGTAAGTCAAATTCTTCCATCATCTTGTAATTTATATTCTTTTTAAAGGTGGTTAAGGTTCATTATTTAGGGTATGAATCTCGACCTTAATATTCTGTAAATCTGATAGAATGCTATCCAAATATGAACTTTCAATTCTTATACATAAACCACATTCCGAGCTGAGGTTTGATGGAACGGGGACTATTCTGTACGGATAACCCTTGTCAGCAATAATCTTTTCGGCATGCATTACCTGGTGGATGTTGCTGAATATGAGAATTGTAAATCCTGTGTTAGCTTCTTCCCTCATCAATTTTTTTTAAGCAGCTATGCAAGTAGTCGAGGTCGTTATCAGTATGAAACTTTGACAGGGAAAACCGTACGGCTCCGGTAGGAAAAGTTCCCAACGTGCGATGGGCAAGAGGTGCACAGTGTAGCCCACTTCGGGTTTCAACCGAGAATTTTTCAAAGAGAATGCGAGCAAGTTCTGACACCTCCATTCCAAGGGGTTTAATGGAGAAGACGTCCGATTGGAAGTCCGTGTCGTCAGCCGCCAAAAGTTTAAAGGAAGAAAATGTAGAAATTTCGTGCAGGAGCTCTACGAAGTGCTCGCGTTTAAAAGAGTAGCCCCTACCCGATGATAAAGCTCCCCATAAACCGTAGATTCCGACGATATTAGGTGTTCCGGCTTCAAACCTATCGGGTAGGTCGATGGGTTGCAGGTAGCTCTCGGAATTTGATCCTGTTCCACCGAAAATTAAAGGATCGGCCATGTCGGGATTGCGGATGAATAGGGCACCGGTTCCAGTTGGCCCCATGATACCCTTATGGCCGGTAAGAGCTAAAGCATCTAGCTTCCATTCGTCAGCTCTTATCTCGACCCTCCCGGCCGACTGGCTGGCGTCAACCAGGAGTGGGGTGTTACCCATTAACCTTTTTATCTCCTTTATGGGCTGAATTACCCCATTCACGTTGCTTACATGGTTGATAATTCCCAAATCGTAGCTTGCAAAGTTAACCTTAGCGGCTTTTTGAATATCAATTCTCCCATCGGGATGATGAGGGAAAGTATCAACTCCGACCCCTGCAGTCTGGAATAAGTATTGTAGAGGCCTGCAAACGGCGTTATGCTCAAGTGGAGAAATAATTACCCTCCTCTTGGGGTATCGCATTCCTCTGATAAACAAGTTAATAGCATGAGTGGCATTTGAAGTAAAAACCACATTGGGGGCAAGGCTGGTTCCAATAAGGTTGGCCAATAGGCTACGGGTAGATTCAACCTTACGGGAAACCTCGATAACACGATTGTAGGCTGCTCTTCCATAGGTACCACCATGGCTAAAGTATTCGTTGATGGATTGGCTAACCCCTTCGGGTTTAGGGAAGCTTGTTGATGAGTTATCGAAGTACAGGTTCATTTTATTACTTAATCTACCTAATTAACTACTTTCAGTTTAATAAGGTAATCAACTAGAAATAAAAATGATATGAATAATATTAGGGTTGAATTATCCTCACACCCGATGACAGCCTTTGGGCAATATAGAGCATATTGGAAATTTGGCCCACGGCCAAATCGTCCCTTAAGTTGTAGAAGTCAACGCAGGTTCCACAAAGAGTAATTTTTATACCTCTTTCAGAAATTTGTTGAAGAGTTGCAGCAGTGTCGGAACTTTTAAGGGCAAGGGTTACCGCACTATTATAACAGATTATTTCGGTTGGTGTAGCTTTAAGCTCCAGAAGAGTGCTGAGAAACCCTTTCATAAGAATTTTACCCAACTCGTCGTTTCCCTTACCCATTGTGGCGCTATTCAGCAGTACGATAAAACCGGAATTGACATCAGGTTTGGGAGAAACATCGCAGTATTCCTCTGCTCTCTTATCCGGTTGAGTCATTTGTAGAGGAACATTAAAGGTAATTGAGCTGCTTTCTGCTTCTTGCTTCACAACGCATTCAACCCCATTGTCCTCTAAAAAACGGAGGATATTTTTAAGTGAAGTGCTATTATCCACCACCACCGTTATGGCCTCACCAGGATTAGATTTCTTGATTTCCCGCCTGGTTTCAACCAGGGGTTGGGGGCAGACCATTCCCCTGCAATCAACAAGTTTAGCCATTTCTATTTATATATATGTGTTAAACATTTTATTTATCAATAGCTTATTTATTCTCTTAACAATAAATGGACCCTCATATATGAAACCTGTGTATACTTGAACCAGCGATGCTCCAGCTTCAAGTTTTTCCAACGCATCCATTGGGGTGAAAATACCCCCAACGCCAATTATCGGCTTTTTCCCGTCAAGTTTTTGGTTTATGAAGCGGATAACCTCAGTTGAAACATCGCGGAGCGGCTTGCCGCTAAGTCCTCCTCTCCCAATCTTCTCGAGTTCGCTTTTTTTAGTTTTAAGGTTGTTACGTCCAGTAGTGGTATTGGTGGCGATATAGCCATCCACACCAGCCTCTTCAGCTGCATCAATTGTTTGGTTAAGCTGTTCAGGGCTCAAGTCGGGCGAGACCTTGAGGAGAATAGGCTTTTTCGAAGGAAATTTTGCCCTTTCATTAACCAGCGATTCAATAATTAGCTTCACGCTATCGGGATTTTGTAGGTCGCTGAGGTTATGAACATTCGGGCAGCTAAGGTTAACGGCAACATAGTCAACAAATGAGTAAAGCTCATTAAAGCATGCAATGTAGTCGGAAACGGCATTACTATTAGGCGTAGATGAGTTCTTTCCAATATTTCCACCAATAATTAAACCTTGGTTTTCCTTGTGCTGCAATCTCGACTTAACATAGTTAACTCCCTTATTGTTTAGCCCCATTCGGTTAACCAACGCATTATCGGGTAAAAGTCTAAAAAGGCGAGGTCTGCTGTTCCCGGGTTGGGGTTCTGGCGTAACCGTGCCGATTTCGATAAACGAAAATCCAAATGAAGAAAATTCGTTAAAAAATTCGGCATTTTTATCGAATCCAGCAGCAAGTCCTACCGGGTTAGAAAATTTTAAGCCTATTACTTCTCTTTCTAAACATGCCTCATTTCTATTGGAAAAAATTCTCCTAAAAGCATTTCTTGCTCCAGGAATTTTGAAAAAAAATTTTATGAGGGAAACAACCAGCTTGTGAACGGTTTCGGGTGGAAAAATAAATAGCAACTTCCTAAAAATGGATTTGTACATGACCAAATTTTCTACAAAAGTAAGAAAATTGAAAGAGAAAATTCAGGATATTGATGGCCTATACTCCACAAACGTGCGGTCAGAATAAAATATAACAATTTTTTGCACCGTAAGTTCTTTTGAGGTATCCTCCGAATCGGCACCTTCATATCGACCGGATAAAATTTTTCCACCCTCACCCCTGTTGTTTACATTTGTAATCGTTCGACTTTCTGTCAAATTTGCCGTAGGGGCTGTTTTACCTGGTTGATTAATTGAATCGTCCGTATCAAAAATTGATCGTTGAACGGGGATTTTGTACATGCTTCCCTTTCCGGTAATCAACCACTCAAGATTAATTTTGGGGAACTTTTGGGCGATTCGCTGGATAATATCAAAGCTGGGGTTGTTTCTGCCTGCTAGTATGTGTGAAACAGCGCTTCTTTGCACTTCTATTGCTTCGGCAAATTTAGCCGAGTTAATTTTTTCTGCATCCAGCAATAACCGTATTCTATCCTTCATCTCCATTTAGCGATCTGATTTTAACGTTGAGCATACAAATGTAAATTTTATAACCGGCAAATCAAAATTTTAAAACAATTACATATGTAACCAATAAAAATTTAGGGCTGAAGTTTTTAAAAATAGTTAGTTCCCATAGTAGCGGGGTAAACTCTATTCTTTATGCCTAAAAATGAAGCTACGCTTATTTTAGCCACGCTTAACCTGCTTGAATCGGGATATTTTATAGCACTTTAGGCTACCTACTCCTACAGTTCTATTTAAACATTATTTAAATAGAACAATATATCTGGATAGTAGGTATTTATAATGTTATTTTAACTATTTTACTGTTCAAAATACAGCCACAATTTATTTCTTTATAAAATATTAGATTAACATATATTAATAAACAAAAGATTATCAGTTTATTATAAAACCAAATAAAATAGCGTTGATATATCAACTTGTATGTCCTGTAAAATGAGCTTTCTGAAGTTGTTGTAAATGTAGGATGTTACCATATATAACCTAATCAGCGTATAAACAAAATCAAAACAAAAATATAAAGTTTATACGTGTAATCACTTTAATTTTAAGTATTATCTAAATTGTTGTTTATTAGAATATTATTTAATATTAGGTTATGCTTAAAGATCAAAAATAACTGTCCTATTTAAAAAGTTTTAATTATATTAAAGTTACATCTGTAACCTTATAAATTTATATAACACCATACAGGCCAATATCAGGTTAACATAATTAAAACTGTTGGGGAGTAAAAAAATAGCAAGTTATCCTGTAAGCCGGGTTCTGTACGATGTTAATCGCCTCTACCATTCATCTGTGACTGTAGTTGCCTACAGCCTAAAGCGACCTACCCCTTCCGATACCACCTATGAGTGGAGCAAGGCGGGTAACCCTGTCTCTTACGAGATCGGAATATACATGGTCTTGCAGCCCATGAGGTGTACGGCATTCCGTATTGCTACGAAACCCGGTGGGCTCTTACCCCACCTTTTCACCCTTACCCTGCCAGCGGCAGAGCGGTTATTTTCTGTTACACTACTATGCCCTCACGAGCATCTTCCTGTTAGGAAGCATGGCACCCTTTGCTGCCCGGACTTTCCTCTCCTGTATTTCAAGAAGCGATAGAGCGGATAACTTGCTATAGAAGATTATACTACTTTAGGTAAACCAAGGTTGCACCAAATCCATACTCTTTAAATGAGGCATCCTGATATTTTAAACCAGCAAACCTGGTGTCAAGTAGCTTGTGAATTTCGTACTTCAGCTTGCCGTTACCAACGCCGTGAATGAACACCATTCTTTTGGTGTTGGACTTAATGCCTCCCTGAAGCGCTGTTTCAAAGCGGGCAAGCTGAATATTAAGAATTTCTCCTGGAGAAAGGTTACTCCAGCTATCAACTAGCTCTTCAATATGCAAATCAACCTCTTCAATTTCATTGACCGGAAGTGATTTTTTAGGCTTATTCTTAACGTGCTGGTTTTCCTTCTCTTGTATGATTCCCTGTATAGATTCCCTATCCATTCTTTCCAACAGCACCTCTTTTTGGGTATCTGCAATAGTAACAAGACAGGCTTTTTCATCGAAATAATCATTTTCCACGTAGCTGGCTGCAAGTTGAAGCTTGAGCGAGGCTATCTCAACATCGTAGAATTCTGGCTGATAGGCTTTAAATGGCATTCCTTTGTGGTAAATAGCCTGCAAGTTCAACGTTTTCGCGCTTCTAGCCTCATCGTTTACAAGGTATGCAACCTGTTCTTTAGTATCGGCTTCAAGCAATCCCGAAATAATTGGATTTAGCTTTCCTTCATTCCATGATGATAAGGTGTAAAAAATCTTATAGCTGCTGTCGTTAATTAGAAACAACTTTAAGCCACTGCTTGCAAGCGTGTATAGGCTATCAGGAACAAACCCAAGTAAAAGCATTATATCATCACCCTGTCTCTCCGTTGCTCCTTGCATGCTTATGCCTGCTGCACTACCTGCCTTTTGATTGCTTTCTTTAGGATGCTTATCTGTTTGTTTGGGAAGAGTGGGCATTGGTAATGAATCATCACCAATAATCTGACTGTCGGCATTCCGGTTAATAACAACAACTTCTGCTGCCAGAACCGGTATTTCAAACCCGTCATCAGTTTCAACCAAAACCATTCGCTTATCAAGAATCCTTAGAACCTTACCCCCGCCAACCTCATTCAGAAAACGCACCCTATCTCCAACCTCAACTTTCATACTCTATTTATTTTTAAACTCATGATTTAACCCAATCCATTAAAGTTAAAAGAACTGCAAAATTAGCTAATTTTGCCATTTCAAGGGAATAGGGATACAACAGCGTGAGTTTGAATTCTAATGTGATGTTTACTCCAGGCAATATTAGCATTTCCGATTTTGAGTATAGCTTACCAACCGACCGAATAGCCAGCCACCCATTAAGTAAAAGGGATGAGTCGAAGTTGTTGATATACAGGGATGGGGAAATTGGAAGCGATGTTTTCAAAAATATAGGCAACTACCTTCCTGAAGGGAGTCGTTTAGTTTTAAATAACACCAAGGTAGTTAGTGCCCGGATAATCTTCCTGAAAGAAACCGGGGCTACAATTGAGGTTTTCTTACTAGAACCTGTATTCCCGGCAGATTATTCGGTTTCCTTTTCAAGCCACGAACCAGTAGTATGGAAATGCATGGTTGGAAATCAAAAGCGATGGAAAACAGATACGCTAGAGCGAACAGTACCTCAAACTGACACTAAATTAAAGGTGAGAAAATCGAAAAAGGTGTCCGATGGATTTGAGGTTGAGTTCAGCTGGACCAACACCGACCTATGCTTTGCACAAGTTGTAGAGCTTTGTGGTGAAGTGCCCATACCCCCCTACCTGAATAGGCAATCGGAAGAAGTTGACAAGTACCGGTATCAAACCATATATGCCCAACCCGAAGGGTCAGTGGCAGCACCAACAGCAGGGTTGCACTTCACTCCCGAGGTATTTAGCAATTTAAAAAAGTTAGGAATTACTCCTGATTACATAACGCTTCACGTTGGTGCAGGGACATTTAAGCCAGTTAAGGCCGATGTAATAATCAACCACGAAATGCACACCGAGCATTTCCTTGCCGATATTGACCTCATAAAGGGTATGTCCGAATGCGACAATTTTAGAGTGGTGGTGGGAACAACAACCCTTAGAACACTTGAAAGTCTTTATTGGCTTGGCGTAAAGGCCTCCCAAAACCAGCTATGCCCTCCATACTTCATTTCGCAATGGGAACCCTATAAAACTGAACCTATTCCCTTCAAAGCAGCTTTTTATGAACTTTGGCGCCACATGGAGGCTAATGGCCTAGAGACCCTGATGGCCTCGACACAAATAATTATAGCACCAGGATATAACGTTCAAACGGCAGACGCGCTTGTTACCAACTTTCACCAGCCCCGTTCGACTCTTCTACTGCTGGTATCGGCATTTATTGGTGAGCAATGGCGTGATGTTTATGCCTATGCGCTCAGGAATGATTTTCGTTTTCTTAGCTATGGAGACTCCAGCTTACTTTTCAGGTCATAAAATATGATGAACAGCGTATTTCTACCTACAAGCCTAAAGGAGATAAATGCTCTGGGTTGGGAGAGCGCTGATATAATTTTATTTACAGGAGATGCCTACGTTGACCATCCTGCTTTTGGGGCAGCGGTTATTGGGCGGGTGCTGGAGAACGAGGGATACAAGGTGGCCATTGTGCCACAGCCAAACTGGAGAGACGATTTAAGGGATTTCCGCAAGCTTGGCAGGCCAAAACTTTTTTTTGCCGTTACCTCGGGCAATATGGATTCGATGGTTAACCACTATACGGCCAACCTGAGGCTTAGGAGCACAGATGCATACTCAGCAGGAGGGAAAGCAGGGTTTCGCCCCGACTACGCCATAACAACCTACTGCAACATACTTAAGAAACTCTACCCTGAAGTGCCTATCGTGATTGGGGGAATTGAAGCATCTTTAAGGCGACTGACTCACTACGATTACTGGTCGGACACGCTGAAACCCAGCATTTTGATTGATAGTCATGCCGATATACTAGTGTACGGAATGGGTGAGCAGCCAATTGTGGAAATAGCCCGACGGATAGCTAATGGTAAAGCACCATCCGAACTAAAGAATATACCCCAAACCGCTTTTTTCGTCGCTAATATTCCAGAAGTTGCTGCAGATAGTAGCCTCATCGAACTACATTCCTATGAAGATTGCATAAAGAGTAAAAAATATTTTGCCGAAAATTTTAAACTTTTTGAAAGGGAATCCAACAAGCTTGTTCAGAAAACGATAGTAGAGCCTGTTGGTGATGGTTTTGTTGTGGTAAACCCACCCTATCCACCGCCTGCTGTAGGTGAAATAGACAAGTGGTATGCATTACCCTACACCCGATTACCACATCCCAGGTATAAGGGAAAAGATATTCCGGCATGGGAAATGATAAAATTTTCGGTCAACATTCATCGCGGGTGCTTTGGGGGTTGCAGCTTTTGCACCATATCAGCTCATCAAGGTAAATTCATTGCTTCAAGGTCGGAAAAATCTGTACTACGAGAGGTAGAGCAGGTAATTGAAATGCCTGGCTTTAAGGGATTCCTTAGCGATATTGGAGGGCCTTCGGCAAATATGTACATGATGGGTGGAATAAAGCGAGAAAAATGCAGGGAGTGCACTCGTTACTCCTGCATCTATCCTTCCATTTGCTTAAACCTAAATGCCAGCCATAGCGCAGCAAACAACCTGTACATTAAAATTCGCAGCATGCATGGGGTTAAGAAGGCGTTTGTTAGCAGCGGGGTAAGGTATGATTTGTTTACAGGCAGAAACACCCAGGCCGAAAAGGATTATTTCGAAAACCTTTGTCGTTTTCACATCTCGGGTAGGTTAAAGGTAGCCCCGGAGCACACGTCCGAAAAAGTTCTTAAACTGATGAGAAAACCCAGCTTCAGGAAGTTTCGGCAATTTAAGACCGAATTTGACCTTATAAATAAAAAATATGCTTTAAATCAACAGCTTATACCCTACTTTATTTCGAGCCATCCGGGAAGTACCGAAGCAGACATGCAGGAGTTAGCCAGGGAGATTAAGGAGCTAAATATAAGACCCGAGCAAGTGCAAGATTTCACTCCAACGCCAATGACCCTAGCTTCGGCAATGTACTACACAGGAATAAATCCCTATACTGGTGAAAAAATTTATGTGGCCCGAAGCCGAAAGGAAAAGCTCAAGCAGAATAGCTACTTCTTCTGGTATAAAGCCCAAAACACAAAAGGAAGCTAATACACAAACAGGGTGGTCAGTCTTAAAAAATTATCCTGACAAAGATTGATGTAACCTCACCAAAAGGTTGGTCATTAGCCCATACCAGGGGAATCAACTTCCAACTGCATCGAGCCCTTGCGAAATCACCCGGGTGATTTCTTGACCGTTTTCAATGCCCAACGATAACCTAATCATACCGGGGAATGGGTATTTATCGCCCCAAACAGGCTCAACAGGCATGAGGATAGTATCAGCATCCCCCAAGGTGGGGATTAGGGGTATGCTATCCGAAACGGCATTAATAAACTCATTGCATTTTTTCTGCTTATCTTCAAACGAAGCGCCCTTAAGATCGAAGGTAACTATACCACCAAATCCCCTACCCTCAAAAAGTTTGGAGGCAACCTCGTGCGAAGGGTGATAATCCATTCCTGGGAATATAACCTTCTCAACCTTGCTGCTTGCAGAAAGAAACTTGGCAACGGTAGCCGCATTCTCAAAATGGCGATTAATCCGAAGGTTGAAGGTTTTCAGCATATCATGAAGGCGGTAGGCATCATCTGGAGAAAGCATGTGGCCAACCAGCTTACGATATTCAATCGCTGACCTGGCTAGCTCCGGGCTATTTCCGGAAACTACGCCTGCAGAAAGGTTACCATGACCAGAAAGGTATTTTGTAGCGCTATGAATTACCAGATCGGCACCAAAGTCGAGTGGTTTGAAGAGGTATGGGGTTGCAAAAGTATTATCAACAACAACTGCAGCTCCATATTTCTTTGCTATGCGAATAATCTCAACCGCATCGGCAACGATAAGCATAGGGTTGGAAATGACCTCAAAAAATACCACATCAGGTTTATGAGTGGTCATGAACGAATCGAATTCTACATTTGAATACGCTTCGCCACTAGGACTAAAACGTACTGCGTCAACACCCCTTCTGGAAACCAGGATGCTATCAATATATGAATTTGTACCACCATAAATTTCGGTGAAAAATGCCCATTTGCATTTATGATTTGCCCTTTGGAAAACCGATAGGGCAATATCGATTGCAGCCATTCCCGACTGGCATAAAAGTGACCACTGGGAGCCTTCGATAGAAGCCAAATACTCCTCGGCAGCAACAACAGTAGGATTCCTATAGCGGGAGTAAATGTACAGTTCGGGGGTAATTGGGAGGGATTGTTCATCAGAAAAGGCTTTTTGAGCTGTTGGAATATCCTTCAAAAGAAAGCCGGCATCTCTATAAAGAGGTGTACGGTAAGATTTTACATTGTATGTTTTCATTGCAGGAATAATTTATTTATGCTGCAAGGTAAAAAATTGGTGGGTAATTTGCGCTGGATGAAAAGTAATAACTTATTTTGCCCAAAAATCAAGGTTATGATCAATGGCATAGACTGGGCGATTGGGTTAGGTTGTGCAATAACTGTAAGCGCAGCCGATGGAACCATTCTCTACATGAATGAGAAATCGCAAAAAGTTTTTGAAAAGTGGGGTGGAAAGGAACTTATTGGGCAACGCCTTTGGGGGTGTCATAGCGAAAAGTCGGTGGAAACCATTAAACGTTTAATAGAAAACAAGGAAAGTAATTGCTATACTATTGAGAAAAACGGAGTAAAAAAACTAATCTACCAGACGCCTTGGTTTGATGGAGAGGAACTTGGAGGATTAGTGGAAATTTCCATTGAGCTGCCCGCCAGCATTCCACATCACGTCCGTTAATAAGTATACAATCAGCAGGAATGGGGGAATCCTTTTGCTCTAGAAACTACTTCCCTCTTCTCCAGCGGGAAAATAAAGGAATTTTGGATGAAAAAGACTCGGGAAATATTCCGGCATTTGCCTTACGGACATCTTCTATTGTATAGAAAAGCTTGGGATCGAAGTCCAGAAGGATTTTCTGAATTTCATCGAGCCGCTTCCTGTTGATAACCGAGTAAACCATATTCACCCCTCCCCTGCCACCTTCTGCCTTTACTGTAGTAGCTCCAAAGCCATTTGAATTCAGAAGCTTAACCAGGGTTGTTCCATCAGCAGAAGTAATGATTCTAATGAAAAGCTTTCCAACGGCAATTCTTTCCTCAACCAGCATCCCAATGTAGTTGCCTGTAGCGAATCCTGCCGCATATCCAAAGTAGCAGGCAAAGTTGTTAAGGTTACTCATTATCTGGCTTATGGCAATCACCCATATAAATACCTCAAAAAAGCCAAGAATGGGAGCGACTTTTTTATGTCCCTTGGAGACAAATATAATTCTAAGTGTGCCAATAGTAACGTCGCAAATTCTTGCACAGAAAATCAGAAATGGGAGTACCAGGTATGAATACAGGTTTGAGTCGAGAAAATCTGTCATATTGATAGAATGTTTTAGTACAAAAGTAGCTGTTAAAACCAACAGTTTTTATATGCACGTGTATTATACTCCTATTTTTATATCTACCTTTGAAAATGCGGTTTAGGTACTTAAAATGAAGATATTTTGAAAAGGAAATCAAGATTTTAAGGAGTTATTCGATGAATGCAGGATTTAAAATAGCGATTTGCATGGTTGTTTTGCTACAACCTGGCGAAACAGCCTTTTCGCAAAATTTGGAGAATTTTGGAGCTGGCATTATAAAACAGGAAGAGCTGATTCAAACGGTTGGCTTCCTTTCCTCATCGCGGTTCCATGGCAGGTTACCCGGGAGCATGGAGTACGAGCAGGCTGCGAGATATGTTGCAACCCGGTTTAAAAATGCAGGAATCAAACCGGTTGGACAGCCAAGCATGCTGCAGTACTTTAATGATGAGGTAAACCTCATACATGACGCTAGCTGCTTTATCCTAAATAGTAATGGACGCCCCATTATCCCGCTTACTCTTGGTGAAGACTTTGTGTGCCGGGGTTTTACAGGATCGGGTCATGTGAAGGGCGAAGCTGTTTTTGCCGGATTTGGCATGAAGCAACCCAACTACGATGATTACCGCAACATAAACGTCAAAGGCAAGATAGTGGTAGCATTCAAATCGGCTCCTCCTTGGACGTCAGAAACGGGCAGCTGGGGCGACACCTCCCCGAGAGCAAAAGCGAGAACTGCTAAAGAACAAGGAGCAGCGGGAATCATTTTTATAGCCGATCCAAAGGTCTTTCCGCCTACCATGATATATGGAAGCATAGCATGTGGCGATGGCCCCCACCTGTTTGATTTTCCAATGATTCAACTTAGCGATAGAGCAACGGACAGCTTGTTTGCCGAGCTGCCAGTAAAAGCCCCTAACTTGTATGAGCAAATTTGTCAAGATAAAGCTCCGCACTCAATTGAGCTGGGTAGAAGCGTTTTAGTAAATGTTAAAGCTGAATACTTTGCTGAAAAACCCACTGCCAATGTAGTTGGAATTGTTGAGGGAAGCGATTCGCTGCTTAAAAACGAGTACGTTGTGCTGGGAGCACATCTCGATCATGTGGGGTACCAAGGTGAAAAGCTCTACTTTCCGGGTGCAAATGATAACGCTTCAGGAGTAGCAGCCATAATTGCAATTGCCGAGGCTTTAAAAAAATCGAAGGTGGAAATTAAACGCTCCATAATATTTATTGCCTTTTCATCTGAAGAATCAGGGTTGCGCGGTTCTAAATATTTTGTTGACCATTCCCCAGTTGACCTTTCAGAGGTGGTTGCCATGCTTAACTTCGACTGTGTTGGACAGGGCGATAGCATTGCCATTGGAGGAAGGTTGAGTTTTCCTAAACTGTGGAAAAAAGTTAAAAAGATAGACAAGCACACAACAAAACTACTTTCAACCAGAACGTTTGGAGGGGGTGGAGCCGATGCAGAGGCATTTTACAGGGCGGGCATCTCTACGCTGTACTTCAACACTACTAATGGGTACAAGCATCTCCATTCTCCAAGCGACAGGGCTGAAACAATAAATCCTGAACTGATAGAAAAAGTAGCAAAACTAGGATATTTAGTTACAGTTGATTTGGCAAATGGTAGGTATAAAGGTGAAAGAGACAGGCAACGAAAGAAGTAAATCCCTATTTATGAATCTGTAAAAAATTCATCATCCTTCTGTGTAAATCAACTGGCAGACCTTCCTGTTATAATTATTTTCCTTCAATCCATTTGATTACCCTTTCAGAATTGGGTTTTTCTCCAGGATCTATAACCATTACCAATATGCCCCTCTCGTCAATAAGGTATTTCTGAAAATTCCACTTCACCTCGCTATCCATCACTCCATTCAAGCTTTTACTTGTAAGCCAGCCATATAAGGGATGCATATCCTTCCCCTTAACAGATATTTTGCCCATCATCGGAAAGGAAACTTTGTAGGTTGAGGTGCAAAACTCCTTTATCTCCTTATTTGAACCAGGCTCCTGCTTCATAAAATTATTCGCTGGAAAACCAATCACTACGAAGTTTTGATCCTGATACTTTTCGTATAACGCTTGCAGATCGGCATACTGTGGGGTATAGCCACACTTAGAAGCAGTATTGACTACCATGATTTTTTTGCCCTTTAGGCTTGACATGGGAAAATCGTTACCATCAATATCCTTTACGGTAAAATCGTAAAATGATCCTGTTTGTCCAGCTGCAGTGCCAACAACAGTCATGAGCACGCAAAAAACTAATATTCTCATCGGATTGGAAGTTTTAGTACTATCTGCATACTAAAACAGCTGCGTGCAGAAAATGTTCGAATAAGCTATATCCTTTCAAAGGTTGAGCTAAGCACCCAACCCTTGCTTCCATCGGCAATTTTGATTTCGCTCCATTCGCCAAGCGAACGGGTAACCATTACCTTTGTTCCTGCATGAAGGATAAAAATATCACTACCGGTTGAGGCTGGAGAACTTTTAACTGAAACAACAGGGGCAAATAGAATAGCATGATTTCTTTGAATGGACTGATTACGAAGGCTAATACTGCAGGTAATGGAAATAACAAAAACAATAGTAAGCAGTATAGATCCGGCAAAAGTTAAGCGTTTGATGGTGTACCTGTTGGTAAATATATAAAACGCAACCGCGACCATCACTAAAAGGAATGCAAAAAAAGCAATATAAGCCCATGTATTAGAGGAAAACCAACTTCTGAAATTTTTAGCGGCTGTCACCAGCATAAACTCAGGCAGGGGTTCAATCTTGTCAACTACATAAGTACGGGCTAAATCAAGGTTGAACTGTATATCCTCGTCTTTAGGACTTAAAAGGTTAGCCCGTTCATAGTTAAGAATGGCAGCAGGAATGTCCTTCATTTTGAAGTAAGCGTTGCCAAGGTTGTAGTAAACTTCAGCACTGGTGTAACCCTGTCCAATGATAGCTTCGTAGCGTTGAGCAGCTTCTTTAAATTTCCCAGAGGTGTAAAGCTCGTTTGCCTGCTTCATAAGCTGGCTGGGATTTTGCGCAAGCAAACTCCATAATGGAGCACAAACCAGCAGCACTATATTAAGTAATCGCTTCATACGTTATTAAGATTTTACCAAAGTCGGGACTTAACTTTTCCGAGATTTTCCTCCAGCTGCAAAATAAGCGAGTAGGTATCTTTATAAATGGTTTCCAATTGAAGGTGCTCGGATGATGGAGCAAAGCGAGCATACTCACAAGCTTCAATAATCCTAATAAACTCATCAATTGCAGATTCACTCACACCTTTACCGGAAAGTGCTTCCCTAACGCTTTCGGTAGTAAGCGAGGCGACGGGTAAATTAAGCTTATCGGATGCATAACCCCATAAGGCCTTGTGAATTTCCTCGTAAAATTTTTCTCCTTCATCCAACCTGAGCATTTCTTGAGCTACCTGCAACCTTTTCTGAGCAATTTTCTGAGCATGCTTGTTTCTAACAAAACCAGTATCCTGTATTTGCTTGCGGTATTTTCTGAATACAAACAGAAAAACAGCAAAGAGGATTACAACCAAAATATAGGAGAACAGGTACATTAGAGAACCTACAACGAAGGAGTTAATAGGCTTTAATCTTACAGGGTTTGTCTTAATAAACCTAATATCCTTGCCTATAAACTTCACATCTTCCTTGCTTAAACCACTTGTAAGCACCACTGCCCCTGTTGCCGAGGAATCGGGAATAACTTCAAGATTTACAGTTTTTGACTGTACTGATACATATTTTTCGGCCGAAGGATCAAAATAGGTAAAATCAACTGGCCCTATCTCATAGCTACCCGAGGCTCTAGGGATGGCAACATATTCAAAAGTTTTACTGCCTGAAGCGTTTTGCTGGGATGGATTGATGTTGTCTGAAACCTTGGGTTCAAAAACTTCAAAGGTAGAAGGAAACTCAACCTTAGGTGTTCCCATTAGCTTGAGGTTACCGGTGCCAGTTACAACCAGCTTTAGGGTAACAGCCTCGTTGGTTTTAAGTTTATTTTTATCAACACCCACATTAATCTTGAAATTGCCCACACCCCCATAAAACGAGGAGGGTGCACCTTGAGGTAAGCTCTTTACTACAACCGATACAGGTTTGCTAACCAGCCGTTTGCGGTAATTCTCAAAGCCGCCACCAAAAAACTCGTCAAAAATTGACCGGGGTCTTGCTGCGTTTCCCTGATAAACTACAACCAGCTCAAAGGGATCGATTTTTAACTTCTCATTTTTCTGGGGGAAAAGCAGGTATCGTCGTATAATGCCAACGTTATAAATCTTCCCGTTTACATTGGCTCGCTCAAATTGCACGTTGGAGGAAGATTCCAACTCCTGACTCCAGAACCCATCGAAAGTGGGAAATTTAGCATCCTCAAAACCCAAAATGTTGACGCGGGTATATATTTTGATAGCCGCTTCAACTGGCTCGCCCATGTAGGCAGTCTTTCGATTCAGCTCAATAGTAACAAACAGGTCATCATCGGGCAAATTCTCCTCACCAGCGGCAATTTGTTGGGGTTGAGTAGGTTGTGGTTGATTGGCTTGTCGCGCACTGCCGGATGATGCTTTAATTACCTCTATGCTTACAGGGTTAGATTGGTAGGTAACCTTTCCAACCATTGCCTCAGCGGGTGGTATGTTGTACTTTCCCACAGCGGTGGCTTCCAGAATATAGGTGTAAGAAACGCTTTGCTGCTGGGTAACCTTTCCGTTTATTATTTCAATACTTGTGCTGCTAGAGGTGCTTGGCCCAGCAATAACTTCAAAGCCAGCAATAGTAGGAGGATTAAAATTCGAAGGTTTTGAATTTAAAGAGTATGTCAAGCGGAATTGCTCACCAACTTCAACCATATTGGGAGCAGAAGCCTCAAACTGGACATTCTGGGCTTGGATGATGCTTGATACAAAAATAAATGCAACTAGTAGAAATCTTTTGCTCATATTCAACTTCGGTTAGCCTACCAATTTTTTCCAACTCGAACCTTTGCTTGTTTTGCTTTTTCTTCCTTCAAGCGATCCTGTATTTGCATTTCGTGGTTTTGAATGGCCTCCAAAATGCGTTCGGCATCCTCTTTTGAAAGTTTGGGCTGCTGCTGGTTATTCCCCTGAGAATCCCTGTTATCGGGGTTGTTATTCTGTTCATCCTTCGGGTTATCTGGCTGATTCTGGTTTTGATTTTGTTTATCCTTATCCTTATCCTTATCCTTGTTGTTATTATCCTGCTGGTTCTGCTGTTGCTGCTGGAACAACCTTATTGCCTCCGAAAGGTTATACTTGGTTTCCTTGTCGTTGGGGTTAAATTTCAGGGCACTTTTATAGGCCTCAATGCTCTCCTTTAGCTTATTCTGTTTGAAAAGTGCGTTTCCCTTATTATGAAGTACCGATGCTTTCTGGTCGTTTGATAAGCCGGTTAAATTCAAATTATTGAGGGTCTCAAGCGATTCGTTAAACTTGTTCTGCTTATAGAGCGCATCAGCCAGGTTAAACTGGCCCTTAAAGGAATGAGAGTTTTGTTCCAGCGCGTTGCGGTACTGAATTTCGGATTCCACGAAATCATTTTTTTTATAATCGTGGTTACCCTTGCGTATGAACTTGCGCTCTGACTGGGCAGTAGAAATTACAGCTGTTAGCATTAATGTGGACATCAAGAATACTTTCATTGCCTGCCTCCATTTTTGGTGTCAACTAGCTTAAAACGGGATAGCTTTGGATTTTTCCTTTCGAGAATCAAGGAATCAATAAGCAGCAGTGCCAAGGCGAATGCTAAGAAATATTGGAATTGCTCGCTGTACTCCGAGTATATTTTTTCTTTAATTTCGGTCTTGCTCATCTTGCTTAGGTTTTCAAATAGAGGCAGCAGCCCAAATTGTGAGTTCGATGCTCTAATGTACTTACCATTTCCCTCGATGGCAATTTTGGAAAGGGTTTCCTCATCGAGTCTTGAGACTACGATGTTTCCATTTTCGTCCTTAAGGTAGTTCTGATTTGCGCCAATAGGGATAGGCGCTCCCGAAGGCGAGCCTATGCCAATAGTATATATAACAATACCTTTCTCTGCAGCGAGCTTGGCAGACTCAACAGGGTCATCCTCATGATTTTCGCCATCCGAAATAATTATGAGCGCCTTACTGGTGTTACCCTGAGGGGTGAACGAGTTGGAGGCAAGATCAATTGCCCGCCCAATGGCGGTGCCTTGTTTTGATACCATCTCGGGACTTATAGAGGAAAGAAACATCTTAGCTGAGGCGAAATCGCTGGTTACGGGGAGTTGAACATAGGCATCGCCTGAGAAAACTATCAACCCTATACGATCGTTAGTCAGCTTGTCAACAAGTTGGGCAATTGACTGCTTTGCTCTTTCCAGCCTGTTAGGTTGAATATCCTCCGCCAGCATGCTGTTTGAAACATCGAGGGCGATAATAATTTCGATGCCCTTACGCTTTACCTCAGTCAGCTTTGATCCTACTTGCGGGCGTGCTAACGATAGAACAACGAACACGCAAGCAACCAGCAAAATGATAAATTTTACCCATGCCCTAGTAAAGGAAAGGTTGGGAAGTAAACCCATCACTGTGTCTGTCCTACCAAAAATTGCAATTTGTTTTTTTTGACGGTGTATGGAGTAGAGGTATATACCCACCATCAAAGGTATCACTAGAAGCAAGTAAAAGTATTTTGGTTCTGCAAACCTGAACATAGCTCAACAATCAATTTGTTGTTAACAAAAGGGGCAAAGGCACATTTTTGCAATGTAACAGTTTACCTATGTGTTTGTAACTACTTCTCATGAATGGCTCAATTAGCATTTACTGAATTCCTTGCAGTAAAGTTCTGCGTAATGTAAACTCAACAACTAGTATGGCAAAAGCAGCCAATAAAAATCCACGAAATTTTTCCTCCCTGCTTCTATACTCAGCCACCTCAATTTTAGATTTTTCGAGCTTATCAATTTTACCATACACCTCCTCAAGGGTTGTGTTGTTAGTGGCACGGAAATATTCACCTCCCGTTAGCTTTGAGATGCTGGTTAACAGATCCTCATCTATTTCAACCTTCATGTTCTGGTACTGTGTACCAAAAGGGGTTTGCACCGGGTATGGTGCAGTTCCCATGGTGCCTACTCCAACCGTGTAAACCCTAATACCAAAACTTTTGGCTATTTCGGCAGCTGTAAGAGGGGCAATTTCGCCCCTGTTGTTAACCCCATCGGTAAGTAAAATAATTACCCTGCTTTTAGCATGGCTATCCTTCAACCGCGTAACTGCTGTAGCCAAACCAGAGCCTATGGCTGTTCCATCCTCCAGAATGCCCATGTTAACATTATGAAACATGTTAATCAGGGTGGCATGGTCGGTAGTAAGCGGACAAAGGGTAAAGCTCTCGCCGGCGAAAACTACCAGTCCGATCCTGTCATTAGGCCTTCCACTAATAAATTTTATACCTATTTCCTTTGCCGCTCCAAGCCTGTCGGGCTTAAAATCACGAGCCAGCATGCTGCCCGAGACATCCATGGAAAGGACAATATCAATACCCTCAGTAGAGATGTTCTTTTGTATGTTAGTTGATTGAGGCCTTGCCAATGCCGTGATGATCAGAATAATTGCAACCATTCTAAGAATAAAGGGAGCATGCCGCATGTAAACCTTAAAGCCGGGCTTTACATTCTCAAAGCCTATTGAAGTTGAAATATGCAGGCTGGCCCTGGAATCTTTCTGACGAAAGATGTACCATGCAACCAAAACCGGCACCAAAAGGAGCAGGTAAAACATCTTGGGGGCTGCAAAAACAATTTCCGACATATCAACTCAATTTATTAGTAGTTTGATTTTCGGATTGAGCATCTTGAAGTTGCTGTCCCGTGTCATCCGTTGTTGCAGGAATTTCGGGCGTTTCAACGGGTCTGGTGCTATTCACAAAATCGAATGCAAAGTTCATATTCTTTTCATTTTCCTGAATTAGAGGAACATGCTTGGCAAACTTTACCAAATCGGAAATTACCAGTAACTCACGCAGTTCTTCCTTTAAATGGCCAAAATCATACTCAATTCGTTCAAGTTCGCTTAAAATTTCTGAGGTGGTTTGTTCGGGAGCATTTATACCAAACCTACCCTCCATGTACTTACGAAGAATATCTACTAGCCTGGTGTAGAAAAGTTTATGATTTTCATTTGCCCAAAGTTTTTCGTTTCGCAGCTGTTCGAGTTCTCTGAGCGCAACCAGGTGAGGGGGTTCTTTAGGTTTGAATAGATTCAGGAATGGTTTATTCTGCTTACGACTTCTAACGTATAAAATCAGCAAAACAACTAGAGCAGCCAGTAGTAAACCAGAACCAACCAGCGGGGCAACCTCGGCGAATGTCAAAGGTTCAGCAATGGGTGGCTTGATATCATAAATTTCCTTAAGTGTAGTATCGCGAGGAACCAGGTTTACATGTAGCGCATGAGGCTGGGTAAAAAGTGTGTCGGTTGTGTGGCCCGATGCCAACACTACCGGGATTGAGGGGACAACGAGAGTGCCACTATCAAATGCAGTTATGAGCATGTTCATGCTATAGTGGTGGTAATTAGCTTTGGCGAGCGAGTCGGCTGTTGGGATGCCAACCACCTCAACCCCGTTGCCAAGGGAATCGGTGAAGTTCGGGAAGACAACCCGTAGGGGCTTTATGCTTTTAACCTCAATGCTAAAGGTAATTTGATCGCCAATTAAAATTGTATCCCTTTGAAGCCGCGAGGTGATGGATGGTTCAGTCTCCTGCGGTTGAGGGAAACCACTTTTTACATAAATGAAAAGAAAAGAAACAACCAGTAAACAAAATCTCCTAAACATTAGCTTCTATGTTTAAAAAGGGAAATTAAAGGTTTTACGTAATCCTCATCAGTTCTTATAGAAACCCAATCAACACTAGCCTTAGTAAATGTTGATTTAAGATTGTCGGAAAGTTGACTCCATCGGTTGCTAAAATTGCTTCTTACAGCTGGAGCGTTTGAGTCAACCCAGATGTACTTGCCGGTTTCGTTGTCCCTCACTTTGACTAACCCAACTGAAGGGAAATCGCTTTCGCGCTTATCGAATATGCGAATGCCAATTAAATCGTGTTTGTTACCTGCGATGGTAAGAGCGTCGGCAAACAAAGGTTTTAGGGAAAGCCTTTCAACATCAAGAAAGTCGCTCAGTAGAAAGGCGGTACACCGTTTTTTGATCCCGTTGGTAAGGAATTTAAGGGCTTCGGTAATATTCGTGCCGGTGCCCTCGGGTTTAAAGTTAAGCAGCTCGCTGATTATTCGCAGGATATGCCTTCTGCCCTTTTGGGGTGGAATAAACTTTTCAACCTTATCGCTAAAAAGAATAGCGCCAATTTTATCATTATTAAGAATTGCAGAAAAAGCAATAACGGCAGCTACTTCAGTCAAAGCTTGACGTTTAAGTAAAAAATCTGTTCCAAATTGCTGCGAGCCGCTAACATCAACCAGCAACATAACAGTAAGCTCCCGCTCCTCTTCAAAAACTTTTACATAGGGTTGATTATAGCGCGCCGTAACGTTCCAGTCAATGCTTCGAATATCATCCCCATACCGGTATTCCCTAACTTCGCTGAAAGCCATACCCTTACCCTTAAATGCGCTATGATATTGACCTGCAAAGATATGCTGGGATAGACCGCGAGTCTTAATCTCAATTTTTCGAACCCGTTTCAGTATTTCAGATGCTTCCATACAGCCTATTTTATCAACGGTCGAATAGTAACTGTAATAAACCACTCACCCCGCTTGAGCTTCACCTCGTAATCGTTTCCGTTTTTACTGTCAATCCAGGTATCCATGCTTACCTGTTTATACTCACAACACAAATCTTTATAAACCTTGTCGTAGAGCCATGTATTGTACATTCTTGAGACCGATGTGCATATTTCCTTGCTGTTGAGCATGAAAAGGAGAGTTTGCTCATCGGTGGGATTCTCGAACTTTATAAAACTTTTATCTCCATTCTGGATATCCTTAACAAAATTAAATCCCTTACAGCTGGTAGGTACAAGCTTCAGAATTTCACCCTTGGTTAAGCCTATAAGGTTTTGCCCCTGCATGGGAATGCTGAGATTCACAAGCAGTAGAGCCAGAGGCAAAATTCTGAATATGCTCATTCTAGGGTACTTCAACCGAATTAAGAATTTCGGTAATAATATCCTCAGAAGTGATGCTTTCGGCCTCCGCTTCGTAGGTAAGCCCAATTCTATGGCGCAGAACATCGTGACACACAGCTCTTACGTCTTCGGGAATAACGTAACCCCGACGTTTAATAAAAGCATATGCCTTAGAAGCTATAGCCAGGCTAATAGTTGCACGTGGTGAGGCTCCGTAGCTAATCATAGGAGCAAACTTCTGCAGGTTAACATCGGCAGGGAATCGAGTGGCGAAAACAATGTCGAGAATGTACTTCTCAATTTTTTCGTCCATGTAAACCTCGCGCACAACCTTTCTGGCATTGATAATATCGGCAGGTTTTAAAACTCTTTCGGGTTTAGGAAAAGTTTGAAGCAGGTTTTCCCTCATAATCATTCGCTCCTCCTCCTGTTTAGGGTAGGATATGTTAACCTTAAGCATGAAGCGATCAACCTGAGCCTCGGGCAAGGGATAAGTTCCTTCCTGTTCAATAGGATTTTGGGTAGCCAAAACCAGGAAAGGTTCTTCAAGGTTATAGGTTTGGTCGCCTATAGTAACCTGGCGTTCCTGCATTGCCTCAAGTAGAGCACTTTGAACTTTGGCCGGGGCACGATTAATTTCATCGGCTAAGATGAAGTTGGCGAAAATAGGTCCTTTTTTTACGTTGAACTGTTCGCTCCTTGGGCTGTATATTAAGGTACCAATAAGGTCGGCCGGAAGTAAATCGGGGGTAAACTGAATGCGGTTAAACTTAACGTCGATAATGTTTGACAGGGTTGTAATGGCTAATGTTTTTGCTAATCCCGGAACACCCTCCAACAGGATATGTCCATCGGCTAAAAGGCCAACCAGCAAAGATTCTACAAGGTGTTTCTGGCCAACTATTACCTTGCCCATTTCTATATTAATAATATCTACAAATGAACTTTCCAGACGGATTCGCTCATTTAGCTCCTTAATGTTAACTGCAGCTGTATCGCTCATATAAGTCAGTTTAATTAGTATTGTAGTGGTTATGAATTAAAACGAATGTTTGCAAATATGATAATAAATGAAGGCCAATGGTGTTAAAAAAAGTTAAATCAAAATGAGTGATATAATAAAGGAAGTTAATGGGTTGCCGGTTGAAAATAAGAATTTTAAAATCTAGCATGAGCTGTTACAGGTAGTAATGTCCAGAACCACCGGTTCGCATCTGAATGTCCATGCATAGCCTTAAACAAGAATTGCAAAAGCCGTTTAACCCGAGTTGTCAAGTTGTGCTATATTTAACTTTGTAATTGATAATGCTAAATTCGCATTGAAATGGAACAATCAGCTATTTACAGGTATTTCGTCGAGCTTAAGTACAGGGGAACACGCTATCATGGCTGGCAGGTTCAGGCAAATGCCAACAGTGTTCAGGGTGAAGTTAACCGGGCTCTTTCGACATTGCTGGAAACCCCAACCGAAACCTTTGGCGCCGGCCGTACCGATACCGGTGTGCATGCCCGTTTCTACGTGGCTCATTTTGATTCAACAGCAGCTGGACTTGATGCTGACCCAACTCTGCTTTACCATCTGAATAGAATTCTTCCTGCTGATATAGCCATCACACGAATAATCAGGGTAAGACAGGATGCGAATGCACGCTTTGATGCATTATATCGGGGGTATGAGTACCTGATTTGTAGGGAAAAAAGCCCTTTCTTAAATGGGCTTGCGTGGATGTACTATGGGCATTTAAACGTGGAATGGATGCAGCTGGCAACGCAGCAGCTAGTTGGGTATTCCGATTTCACCAGCTTCAGTAAGCTGGGTTCTAATAGTAAAAACAACACCTGCAAAATTTATCATGCCAGCTGGCATCAACAAAACGACATGTTGATTTTCAGTATTAAAGCCAACAGGTTTTTACGGAACATGGTTCGGGCAATTGTTGGAACGCTGGTAGATGTTGGGCGGGGAAAAATCACCCCTGAAGAATTTGCATCAATTGTTGAAGCGCGGGACCGCAGCTTAGCAGGAACGTCTGCACCTGCTGAGGGGCTATACCTCACAGAAGTTAAGTACCCCAAAGAAATGTTTTTGTGAGCTTACGGAGAAGAATTCTGTAAAAACGATTAATATTAGCCAAAGCATTCCTTCAAATAAAAACTTCAGTCAAAATGATTTAGGAGCAACTTTCCCAAGTTATTCAGGCTGATGCTCACTTCGAAGTAAATCGTTAACCGTTTTAACCGGGGTAAAGGTAGCAATTGGCACCTCAACAAAGAAGGTTATCCATCGGCTCATGGCTCCATTCCATAGGCCTGGCAGCTCAAGCGCTTTAAGCTGCTTGCCGTTTTTACTTTTAATCGAAATAAAGCCAGCTTGAGGATCAAGAAAATTAGACAGGTTAAACTTTTCGCCTTTATAATTCCTTATGCTGCAAACAATATCAACCGGGTTGAAGTGGGTTGACCTGCCAAAAATCTCCTTTACACGGGGATTGCCCATGTCAACCTGCGACTGTTCAACAATCTGCAGCGAGGTGGTTCCATCAGGATTTTTTGCCCAGAACGGTCCACCGCCAGGCTCGCCTTGGTTTTTCACCATACCGCAAACCCGGATTGGCCGGTCAAGAATTTCCATAAGGTATTTTTTAACAGCATCGCTATTTTGCCTATTGAGATTAGCAGGGGGCAAAATGCAAAGCTCATCGGTTGTGAACTCAAGCATTAGGGCGAGCTGCTCCTCGGAAACCGGTTCGTTGAGCAATCGTTCGATATAACCATTCACCAAATTCTTATAGCTGACAAGTAATCCAGCAAGCGCCTTTTTGTAGCGTATTGTAGCTGCTTTAAGATGGTCGGGGGTTACATTATCTATATTTTTAATGAAGATGATATCCTCGTTCAGCTCATTCAAATTTTCGATGAGCGCACCATGCCCACCGGGGCGGAAGTGAAGTGAACCATCGGGATTGCGAAAGGGGTTATTCTCCATGTCAACAGCAAGAGTATCGGTAGTCGGTTTTTGAACGGAGTAGGCCACGTTAAGGGTAACCTCGTAGTGGTTTTCGTAGAATGACTTGACACGTTCAACCAACTCCTGAAACCCTTTTAGATGCTCTGGCGAAACGGTAAAATGAAGGTTGGCTACTCCATGCTGGTCTCGGGCGTACTTGGCTGCCTCAACCAGGTGCTCCTCAAGCGCTGTTCGGGCAATTTCGCCATAGCGGTGAAAATGAATCAGCGCTTTTGGTAAAGAACCATAGTTTAAACCGTTGGAATCCAATAAGGCGTTAACTACAGGCAGGTAATCCTTTTTTTCAAGTAAGCTTTCCAGCCGGTAACCTACGCTCCAAAGCTCGTTATAAAGCTTGTCGTAAAAGGGAAATCGTTTGATGTTTTGAAAGAAGCTGTATGCGGAGTTAAAACCCTTATCGTTAAAGCATTCTAGACCTTTAACAGGATACTCATCGCGAAATTCAAAAAGATGTTTGAACATACGGGTTGCCGCTCCCGAGGCTGGAACAAACTTCACCTTGCTGCCCTGGAAATCCTTGAACATCTCAACCAAATCGTCCACCTCATCATCTTCAAGGCTAATAATACCATCGCCAACGGTTGCAGGCCTCTCGATAGGCAAAAAGGGAAATCCCTCTCGAAACATCCTCATGTACCCTTCTACCTGTTGAGGAGTAATCCCCCTTTCCTCCAGCTGCTTCAAATCCAACTTGGTGAGCATAATGGTTCGGTTTACCGTTAATAAACAGCGTCAATTTACTAACAATTCACATTCACTCCAAATTTCTCCAGTCAAATTGAATTCTACAGTAATTTTTTTCACCTTCCAGCCTACTGTTGATATTTATCAAGGTGGAATTGCCTGGTATATTTTTTCGATTTATCAAGATGGAATCGCCCTCCTTTGCCTCTGAATTAAAGTTAACCGAAATTTTCTTTGGAAAATATTTTCTTAGAGAACTGATGGTGAATGTGTTATATGCCCAATCAATGTAGCGAACATTGTTAACATGCAGGTTCATGTCTATATCACCTGCTCTGACTTCAAACTGCTCGGTAAAGGCAGGCTGAACGATAGATTCGGGAATTTTGGCAGCATTACGATTTAAAGCCGAGCGGGAGGCAAAATCAGATTCAAGATACCATTCGGCAATTCTCACAGGGCGACGGTTTTCAACACCAACCACCAACCAGCTGCTAGTAGCAGCGATTAGCTTATTACCATTCGAATCATAGAACTCAAAATCACGAAGTGCAAAAATTCCATCGGCACCACGAGGCCAGGTAACCAGCGTAACCGCCTCCTGCCATACGGGGAAGCGGTAAAACTCTACCTCCACTCTTGAAAGCGCCCAGAACCAACCCTTTTCTCTTAAATGATTATAACCATAGCTGAGCTTATCGGCATGCTCCCAGGCTATCTCCTGCAGATGGTTAAAAATTGAAGTAATGGAGAAACGCTGGTTAAAATCAACCTCATACGATTGGACCACCATACTTCGAGTGAGGTACTGTGGCAAGCTATAGCTGTTTAAATCCATACTTTAAGGAGAGTTGAGATAGTTTATTCTACAAAATATTCGCGAGGCTATCTGGCGGCAATTTTTTCCATAAACCTTCTAGAATCTATAATATAGCGGATATGAGTTCCGGTTCCAATTTCGCCGTTGGCATCCCACGCCTTCACCTCAAAGGTAAGGCGCTTTCCATCCATTTCTTTCAATACCGCTTTGCTCCAAACCTCCATTCCAATAGGAGTAGCCTTTGTGTGTTTTACGCATACCTCCACCCCAACTGTACTATAACCCTCGGGTAGAAAAGGTCGGACGGCTATCATGGCTGCTTTTTCCATTAAGGCTACCATGGCAGGGGTAGCAAAAACTTCAACCATGCCTGAGCCGTATTTTGAGGCAATATTGTCAGAACTAACCACCTCTGGTACAATGCATTCAGCTCCAATTGGAATAGTAAACTCCATTATCAGGTAGTTTTAAGGTTATATGAAGTAGAAGCTCATGTTTTAAAAGGCTGCGAAAAGGCATGTTACTCCAAAATTTTGTGAGCAAGCGTTTCTGCCAATGTGTCAAAAGGCTTTAACTTTTGAGGTGTAGGTTTTCCGTATATTTCTAGCGGTTCTGACACCAAGTTAAGTTCTGATTCCCCGGCAAATTTAGCCAGGTTCTTAACCCCACCTCCATTCCAGCTGTAGCTGCCAAATAGGGCCAAATGTTTGCTTTTCAGTCCAATGTGAAGCAGTTCGTGTGTAAGCTGTTCCATGAGTGGAAACATTTGAGAGTTGTAGGCACACGATCCTAAAACAAGACCGTTAAACTTCCATATCTCGCTAATCAAGTAGCTAATGTGTGTTTTGGAGACATCGAAGACCCTAATATTTCTAACACCATTCTCACAAAGCCTGCGGGCCAGGTAATCGGCAATATCCTCAGTGTTGCCATACATTGAGGCAAATATGATAACGGCTCCTTTAGCAGCTTCAAAGCGACTCCACCTATTATACCAGTCCATAATAATGGTTGGGTTTGAACGCCAGACAGGCCCATGGGTTGGTGCAATGGTTCTAACAGGGATTCCTTCAAGTTTGGCAATGGCTTTTTGAACCATATTGCTGTACTTCCCAACAATATTGGAGTAGTAGCGGCGAGCTTCATCCTCAAAGTAAAGAGGGTCAAGCTCATCGTCAAAAATTCCACCTTCAAAAGCGCCAAAACTACCAAAGGCATCACCCGTAAAAAGTATTTGATCGGTTGTATCGTAGGTCATCATGGTTTCGGGCCAATGTACCCAAGGTGTCATCAGGAATTTCAGCTTATGGTATCCCAAATCAAGAGTTCTACCATCCTCAACATCAATCAAACCTTCTGTAATTCCCCAGTATGCTTCAACAATTTTAAAGGTTTTAACGTTCCCTACCAGCTTAACGCCCTTAAAGCGATCTATAATGGCTTTCACCTCGCCCGAATGGTCGGGTTCCATGTGGTTTACAATTAAATAGTCGAGAGGGCGTCCGTTTAGCAGCTGCTCAATGCGTTCGATATAGTTGCCTACGGCTGTACCGTCAATTGTATCAACTAGCGCTGTTTTTTCGTCAACTATTAAAAATGAGTTGTAGGATACACCCCTTTCGAGAGGCCATAAATTCTCAAACAACCTCTTTCGGCGGTCGTTAACACCAATCCAATGGATTTTATTGCTTACAGGAACTGAATAGTGCATAAGAAATAGAGTTTAATATCATTCTGAAGCACAAAAATAGCAATTTTAGCTGGAGGCTCTATTGATTTGAGGACAAAGTTATTTTATGTTGTAAGGGAAAGAAGATTTTAGCACGGTGTGGGTTTATGATAAATGGGTCATTGCAGTATATGCACCAAACTCTACAATATATTACGTTCATGTTGATGCGGCAATTTACCTAAAGAAAAAGGGCGTTACTACTAACGCCCTGAATCACAAATATTTGAAATTTTAATTACAATAGATATAAAATTCCCATGGTTTTAATGAAATCTCCTCCCCGCCTTGGAAAACAAATTTTTCACCTGTCATTACGTTGGTGTAGGTACCAGCGTAGTCGTTGCCAGTAAGAGTTGCGATTTGCTGATTAGCCGAGAGGTTAAAAATGGCAAATAGAGCTTGACTTTCATTCTTCCGTGTAAAAGCGAATACAGCGCTGTCGGCGTTGCTTTTGATTCGGAATATATCAGCACCCCTGTCCCCGGCGGCTAGAACAGGCGTAGATTTTTTAAGCTCAACCAACTTTTTATAAAAAGGGAAAAGGTTGAGCGAGTCCTTCCAGCTAACCTCATCCTTGTCGAAAAATTTGAGCCTGCGGTTAAATCCAACTTCCTGCCCGGTGTAAATTAATGGCATGCCATCAATAACAAAAGTAAAGGCTGCCATTGCTTTAACGGCATCGCCCATCCTTTCAAATTCAGTTCCATTCCATGAATTTTCATCATGGTTTGTAATAAAATTCATTTTGATGGTGTTTCTGGGATATGTAGCATACTTTTTTAATAAGTACTGCTCTAAATCGTTAACATTCTTTTTGCCTTGAGCTAACGCATTCAGGGTATGGTGCAGCTCCCAGTCGTAATCGGCATCAAAGGCAAATTTTTGAAGCTCCACATTTGAGGCTTCGGCCAGCATAAATACAGGTTTAATCCGGTTGAGCTCTGCTCGAGCTTCATTCCAAAAGTCAACCGGGACCTCAGCTGCTACATCACAGCGAAAGCCGTCAATATCAATATCCTTAATCCAGTACTTGAACATATCAATCATGTACTTTCGAAGTTCCGGCTTGGTGTAGTCAAGCTTAGCAACATCTGTCCAGTCGAATGGTGAAACAAGGTTCCCCAAGCTGTCGTGAACGTACCAATCGGGATGCTCCTTCACCAGCACGGCATCGTGGGAGGTGTGGTTGGCTACCATGTCAATTATTACCTTCATTCCCAGCTGGTGAGCTTGGGCAACAACCGACTTAAAGTCGTCGAGGGTACCAAACTCAGGGTTAACTCCATAGTAGTCCTTAACGGAATAGTAGCTACCAAGCGCTCCTTTACGGTTTACCTCGCCAATGGGGTGAATAGGCATAAACCATAGAATCTCAACCCCAAGTTCTTTCAGCCTGGGCATGTGGCTTTCAAAGGCCTTAAAAGTACCCTCGGGAGTGTACTGCCTAACATTAACCTCATAGATGGTGGCATTGTAAACCCAATCGGCATGTTGTACCTGAAAGGGGATTTCTTCCTTGGCGCTGTACTTGCACGAAGAGAAAACCAGAATAAAAGCAAGCAAAATAGCCATTAGTAGCTGATGGCCTGTAAAATTTTTAGAATTTCTCATAGATGTAAATTTTAGTAGGGTTACTTATAACTTATCATTATATTCCCAAAAAAATGAAAAAATGAAAAGGAAAACCATCAAATTTCAAACGATTGCAACATGGCGTACTTAATAAATACAGTAGCATTAAGCCTCATAGCAAAGATAACATTGTTTTTTTTTATACTTTTGCAAAAGTGGGAAAAATTGGTTTTCCAGCACTGAAACTTATAGGTGGAACCATGGAAGTCCATGTTTAACCTGAACCAGATTATGAGATGTTCTGTATAACAATAAGATAACTAAATTTTAGCAGATGAATAGAGTTTTAGTAGCCACTGGAGGCGGCGATTGTCCTGGGTTAAATGCAGTGATAAGGGCGGTTGTAAAGCGAGCCTCTCAGGAACCCGACTGGGAGGTTATTGGAAGCATTCAGTCTTTTGATGGAATACTTCGTGAGCCAACAGAAATAAGAGTATTGGACGAAAAGGCAGTATCAGGGATTCATGTTCAAGGAGGAACTATTATCGGTACAACCAATAAGGGAGGCCCATTTGCATGGCCTATTAAAAACAAAGATGGTTCATGGGGTGCTGTTGACCGTTCCGATGAAATGATTAGGAAGCTGCAGTATTTAGGTATTGATGCTGTAATAAGTATAGGAGGTGATGGTTCGCAGAAAATATCGCAGCAACTGTATGAAAAGGGGCTAAATATTATTGGTGTTCCCAAAACCATAGATAACGACCTTTCGGCCACCGATTTCACCTTCGGATTTCAAACTGCCGTTCAAATTGCTACAGATGCGGTTGATAAGCTGGTTACAACTGCCTCGAGTCATAACAGGGTGCTTATTCTTGAGGTTATGGGTCGCTTTGCCGGATGGATAGCCCTTCATGCAGCCATAGCAGGAGGAGCAGAGGTTTGCCTTATTCCAGAGATTCCCTATGACATCAATAAGGTTGCAGAGAAGCTTAACAGCCGCTATAATAAGGGGAAAGGTCACGCCATTGTGGTTATTGCCGAAGGGGCAAAACCAATAGGCGGCACTCTAACTTCGGAGCAGAGCGATGAGGTGGGATACAACAACCTACGTCTTGGTGGAGTAGCCCACTCGCTAACTAACGATTTGAAAAGGATTGGCTTTGAGGCAGATATTAGGGAAACAGTGCTTGGACATCTTCAAAGAGGAGGAATCCCAGTAGCATACGATCGTGTACTGGCAACCCAGTTTGGGGTTAAAGCTTTTGAAATGGTGCTTCAGGGAAAATTTGGTGAAATGGTAGCCTACCGTCACCCCGACATTATTTCGGTACCCCTTATTGACGCTATTAACCGTCCAAACTACGTTGATCCCAACTGCGATTTGGTTCGCACTGCCAGGGGTGTTGGTATTAGTTTTGGAGATTAATTTGAATTATAACAGCAACAGTAAAAGGAACTTTGGCTAAGTTCCTTTTTTTCTTTATGTTCTACATGAAGAATAAAAATTATCTAGTTGTTGCAAACCTCGCAGGAAAAGGTAGTATTAATGCCTGATATTTCGATCAACTCGTAACCAGCCTCCTTCATATCCTCATCGTCAGGCTCAAACTGCCAGGTAATGTTTACCTTGTATCCCGTTTCAACAAACTGTTTAAATTTCTGCATAAGCGTAACCAGCTGCTTGAAGGTAGCGGAGTTGATGTACTTGAAAAATAACCTAACGTTTATGGGTTTCATCCGGATGGAATCGGTCCTTCCCAATTCTACAAAATAAGCTTCGAGCCATGAAAATATTGGCTCAAAAAAAGTAGCCACATTCTCGGGGTGGGAAATACCGGTAATGGAGAAATTTCCATTTTTGGGGTCAAAGATAACCTCCGGTGAATCCTTTTTAGGTTCTATATATAACTTTTCCATTTTAAATTAGTTCCAGGCTAGCTGTTTTTTGGAATAAAATCAAAAGGAATGTTAAGAATTTCGGCCAGCTCCTCACCTGCTTCCTCCATTTCAGAATCATGAGAAGGGAAGCACCAGGTAACCCGAACGTTTTTGCCAAGTAGGGATAAATCTTTAAGCTTGCTGAGCAGGAGGAGTATCATCTTTGATGAGGCCGTGTTGAAGTAGTCAAAATCCAGAACCAGGTTAGTGGTATCATTTGGGCTATTTCTGTACTCGTCCCACCACTGAAGCAAAGGCATGTAAAATGCCTTCACATCCTCTGGAAGTGATTTTCCCTGAATTTTGAAAATTCCCTGCTGCTGGTCAAATTCTACAAGAGGTGTAACTGCTGAAGGCTCATTAAAAAAACGTTCAACCATAATATTTTACCCGTTCTACTTCAGTAATGTTTGGTAGCCAAAAATCTTAAATGGTAAATCGAGCATATCGGCATAATCGTTGCCTGCATCCATCATGTCCTCGTCATCCTCCTGGTAGTACCATTCGATAGCTGCGTTTCGCCCTGACAAATGTAGCTTATTGAGCAGTTCAAAGAGCTCCAGTATCATTTTGGATGAGGCCGTATTGAAGTACTCCATTCGTACCTTCAATGTTGTTGCGTCGTTAGGAGATTGACAGTACTCGGTAAGCCACTTAATTATCGGATGGTAAAATTCCTTCACATCTTCAGGCAGCGATTTACCTGAAATTTCAAACGTGTTTCCCGTTGAATCAAAACTCACAGTAGGCGTTTCAGCAGTACCCTTAATATAAAACTTATCCATTATTCTAGTATTTATCACCAACAAAAAAACTTATCACTCCTGTAACAAATATATGAGGAAATTTTAAAGAAATCCAACTTCAACAAAAAATTTAACACTCAAAGTAATACCAAAGTAATGTAACGTACACTTTATCAGCAACATATATACTATACGGAAGACTTATCCCAAAAGTTATTGGCAAGTAACCGTGGAGTATCTACCTGCTGCTCCCCATAAAATTCAATCCTATCAATCAGCTCTCCTATCAAAATGAACAAAATCATCAACATAGAAATGTGTTGGTTTGAGAAAAATATTGAGCCGAGGGGAATAAGAATTCCCAGAAATACCCGAATGAAGCTAAAAATAAATTCTAATGAACTTACAGAATAGTTTGCATGTCGAAGTATGTATAAGGCTGCCTTGAGAACAAGCACTAGGACAAGTAGGCGCTCAAAGCTGCTGAAAATTGAAAAGATTGTCAGAGCTGTAATCACAACATTTGCGCTATGAACATGAATTTTATACTTCTTATCAGTAACGGAGTAAACCATCTCAACAGCAACTAAAAGAAGCAACCCCAAAATAACAGCAATCACTGATAGAACGATGAGGTTAAAAAAAATCAGGTTTAATGCTGACAGCGAAAAAAAGAGGGTAAAAAGCAGGATTTCACGGCTCAACCAGCTGCTCTTAACATTAGCAACGGAACGTAATGCCCTAAAGGGCTTGCCTAGGTGGAAGGTGCTCAGTAGAGCCCCTACAATTCCTAACAGAATAAACAGGGTTATCCCCCTTGAAGCGATGCCTACCCATGGCATCGAACCCACCCACCCAACCATAAGCGAGCAAATTAGCGTAAAGATGGCTAAAGGCAACTCATGAATGGGGTTAATTTTAGAAGGGGCAAAATGCTTCATCCCTGTATGTTGCAAGGGGCTATAGCCCGTAACTTGTTCGTCGATATGGGGGATATGGTTTACAATATCCTCGTTTTTAGTAACAATTCTAGGAGAAAATGGTTTAGCGGAAATGCCGGGTGCCTGAATGCTAGCTGCAGTTTCAATGCTGCCAAATGAGAGAGCACCTGTAGGGCATGCTTCAGTACAGGCCGGTATTTCTCCACTTTTCAACCTTTCGTTACACATGGTGCACTTTTCAACAACCCCTCTTAAGGGATTATACTTTGGCGCATCAAAGGGGCAAGCCCATGTGCAGTATTTACAACCAATGCATCTTTTGTTACTATGAAGTATAGCCCCAGTTTCCTGATCCCGATAGTAAGCAGAAGCGGGGCAGGCCTTCAGGCATGGGGCATCAGTACAATGGTTACATGCCATTGATAAGCTAACAAATCCATAAAGGGGAACTTTTTCGGGGTTCACACCAACCACCTGCCTCCACAAAACAGGTGGTTGAACTCCGTTTTCGTTATAACAGGCTACCACACATGCATGGCACCCTACACATCTGGCGTAATCGAATATAAAACCGTTGTACTGCATTGCTTACTTCTTTACCAGGTTAACCTCCACCCTGTTATTATGAAAAGCAGCCCCATGTCCCATATCGGTTTCGCGACCGGCAGAAAGCGTGTTGAGTGCAGCTCCCTGAGATTTCCACCAACCATTATAAATCACCACGCAGCCCTTTCTTACCTCGTAGGTCGGCTGTGCACTAACTTGAATACTACCGCGGGCATTGTAAACTTTTACCAGGCTACCATTTTTAATGCCTCTATGCATAGCATCTGATGGGTTCATTTGCACTACAGGATTGCCGTTGATGAATTTTATAATTTTCAGGTTGCCAAATTGGGAATGAATCCTGTTTTTTGTATTTGGAGTCAAAAGCAGTAATGGGTAAGTACTATTGGCATCGCTTATTTCCATGGCAGGCAAAAATTCCGGTAGTGGATTTGCATTCCAGAGAGAAGCAACCTGTTCCGAAAGCAACTCAATTTTACCCGACGGGGTCGCAAAGCGAAAATCGGAAAAGGCAATTTCCTGATGTCCAGGAGGAACAACTGGACCCATTTTCAGTAACTCTAATGATAATCCGGGAAATTTGGCAAGCTTCTGGGCCAAGAATTTTTCAACCTCATCATTTCCGGGAGGTAAAAGGATATTTTTAAGAGTATTTTCATTAAAACCCAGTTGTTTAGCCAGTAGCCAGTATATTTCCGTTTCGGGTTTCACCTCTCCTGCGGGTTCAACTACTTTTTGTTTTAACTGAATATAAGGATTCCAGTAGGATCCGATTATATCCGACTGTTCAAACATGTTCTTTGCTGGTAAAACAATATCGGCTTCAAGGGCAGTATCGGTGAAGAATTGCTCAACAACCACCCGGAAGTCTAGCTTTCGGAATGCCTCCAAAACCGATCCAGTATTGGGATTTTGGGTTAACGGGTTGCCCCGTTCCACCCAAATCATTTTTAGCTGGGGATTCGTAGTGCTGAGCATGTCCTCGCCTAACAGGGCTGTAGAGATGGAACGACGGGTAGTGCTGTCGGGTTCTTCGGGTGGATAGTAGCAAATGGGTTCCAGCACTTCATCAAACACGTAGCTTTGAAGATTTGCATAGTGCCAACAAGCGCCGGGTTTACCAATATTTCCTGTAATTACAGAGAGTGCAAGTATTGCCCTGATGGTTTGCCCTCCATTGGTGTAGCGCTGCATTCCGTATCCGGGAATAATGGTCATAGGCTTAACATTCCCTATTAGCCATGCCAGCTTCTCAATGGATTCTACTGAGATGTCGCAAATTGAAGAAGCCCATTCGGGTGTGCAGCTCATCGCTTTTGCTTTAAACTCCTCAAATCCATTCACGTAGCTACTAATAAAATCTTCGTCAATCCAGCTGTTCTTTATGAGGATATTAGCCACAGCTAGAGCCAAAGCAGCATCGGTGGATGGAAGCGGTTGAACCAGCAGGTCTGCTCGCTGGGATGAACTTGTTCGGCGGGGATCAACCACAGCAAGCTTTGCCCCCTTGTCGAGAGCAGTGCTTAAAGGGATCATCTCGTGGATGTTGCTTTCGGCTGGATTTTTGCCCCAGAGTACAATTAGCCTGGCATTTTCCAAATCCCATGGCGCGTTGTGCTTGTTCTCGCCCAAAGTTAACCGTGTGGCTTCAAGCCCAGCTGGCCAGCATAAATTTCCATAGGTGGTAGTTACACCTCCGTATATTTCGCGCCAGAACCTTCCGCTAAACTCGTTTATAAGTCCCGACATACCGCTGGCGGCGTAAAAGAGAACACTTTGCGAACCAAAGGTTTTCTTGAAATAGCGGAGCTTCCCTGCAATAGTCGAAAGTGCTTCATCCCAGCTAATTCTGATAAAATCACCACTGCCATTTTTCTTGTAGGGATAAAGTATCCTATCGGGAGAATTTGCCCTTTCAACGTAGCTTAACCCTTTAAGACATACCCCCGTTGGGGTTGCTTTGTTTGCAGATAACGGTTTGATGCCAACAACCTTGTCTTTTTCAACTTGAACAATGAAGCTGCAAGTACTGTAGCAGTTCCGTGGGCATGCTGTAACAAACTCCTTCACGAATTATTATAGTTACAATCTAAAAAATGGGAATTTATTTACCGGTTGAGAATGAATTATGCTACTTTGTTTCGGCTTTATACTGCTCTTCTGATATAATGTAGCCGTCCTTAAAGTAAAATATTGCGCCATACTCATGGTCAACGCGGGTGTAAAAGGTAATCTTATCATTTCGGTTGTAAACCGTGCGGGTAATCACAATCCTTGGGAGACGAATTACCTCATCGGTTCGTTCTCGGGTATATTTCTTAGTAACATCTTCGGGGGTAAGAAGGGTTACCACACGTTCGGCATCCTCTGTTCCGATTTTAGCACTCATTTTTTCGGCAACCAGCTTCAAGCGCAGCTCCTTATCCCTCTTTTTCTGCTCTTCAAAAAGCAGCTTTTGTTGCTGTTCGGCTTTTAAACGCTCCTCCTCCTCAAACTTTTTTCTTTCAGCTTCCTTTTGTGCCTTTTCCAGCTCAATCCTTCGTTGTTCTTCCTTTAGCTTAGCATCAGCAATGGCACGCTCCTCGGCTTCCTTTTTCTGCTGCTCCAACTCCTTCAGTCTGGCCTCCTCATCGGCTTTCTTTTTGGCCTCTTCGGCTACCCGAATGCGCTCTGCCTCCTCGCGTATGCGTTGTTCCTCCTTAATACGGGCTTCCTCGGCGGCTTTCCTTTTTGCCTCCTCCTCCTGCCTAATGCGCTCCTGCTCCTGTTTTAACTTTTCCTCCTCAATTCTTTTTTGTTCGGCTATTTGCAGGGCTTCCTGTTCGGCTTTAATCCTGGCTTCTTCCTGTGCCTTTAACCTTAACTCCTCCTCTCGTTTTAGAGCTTCTTCCTTAGCTTTGGCTTCTGCCAAGCGGCGCTCCTCAGCTTCCTTTTTTTGTTGCTCGAGTTCCTTCAGCCTGGCCTCCTCATCGGCTTTCTTTTTGGCCTCTTCGGCTACCCGAATGCGCTCTGCCTCCTCGCGTATGCGTTGTTCCTCCTTAATACGGGCTTCCTCGGCGGCTTTCCTTTTTGCCTCCTCCTCCTGCCTAATGCGCTCCTGCTCCTGTTTTAACTTTTCCTCCTCAATTCTTTTCTGTTCGGCAATACGCAGGGCTTCCTGTTCGGCTTTAATCCTGGCTTCTTCCCGTGCTTTTAACCTTAACTCCTCCTCACGTTTTAATGCTTCTTCCTTAGCTTTGGCTTCTGCTAAGCGGCGTTCCTCCGCTTCCTTTTTCAACTGTTCGGCTTCAACTTGACGTGCCTTTTCTTCTGCTGCCTTTTTTTGGGCTTCTGCTTCCACTCTCTTTTGAGCCTCGGCTAAAAGCTGCTGACGTTTTTCCTCTTCTTTTTTAGCCAAATCCAAACTTTCCTGCTTTTTACGTTCCTCCACCAAGTCCTTGTTTGCCTGGGCAATTTCCTGTTGAACGCGTAAGGAGTAGTCGGTATCGAATACAAAATCCGAAATTTGGGAAGAAAATTGAATCCGCGCTACCGGATTTTTGTACTCCTTAACTTCATTCTCACTTTGCTTGAAAAGTTCAACATCGAATGCAGTAACCTTATCAAAACTTTCTTTTAGCTTATCGGGTATTCGGGTATCAATGGCGATTTTTTTGGAAATATATCCTTCCTTTTCAAAGGAAAAAATGTAGTCGCAGTCGTAATCGAGAGTCAGTTCAAGTACACCCTTACTGCTAACAGGCATTTGCCTTTCAAGATTGCCATTTTTGTATATTGATATCTTAGACCCTTGTAATTCGCCCTTTTTAATAATCAATCGGGCAGATATTTGTAAGCCGTTTTGTGAAAGCAATATGCTTGGAATTGCTACTAAGCATAGGGCAAGCCATACTATGAGTATGGTTGATTTGGCCTTTTGTTTCAATTCCGTAAGCATTAACCCAAATTTTCTAACAAAAAAAGTAAAAAAATTTGATATTACTACGAAAATTTGAGCAATTCTGTTCGCTTCATCGGCATGACTCCATAGCATGGCAAGTACCTGCTTAAGTATTTTCGTAGTAAATGCAATCGTAAACCTGATTTCAGAAATATTCGTTTACTTTTGCTTTAAAGGTAGAAAATTGGGTGATTGAAAAAATGCCTATGTGCTTTTCCATAAATCTAAATATTGAGAAGTATGCGTTGGAGAAAAGCTACCATGCGAAATTTAGTGCTTCGTATGGATATACTCCATTTTACTTTGCCTCAGCCTTTGAGAATCCAATGGTTCCCGTAATAGCCAATCGGGATAGTAGCCTTATTGTCCCTATGGTTTGGGGATTAATTCCCCACTGGGTTACCACACCAGAACAAGCCAACCTGATTAGAAGTAAAACCTATAACGCTAGAATTGAAACAATACATGAAAAACCTTCGTTCCGTTATGCTGCAAGGTCTAACAGGTGCATTATACCCGTTACCGGATTTTTCGAATGGCAAGAAGTAAACGGGAAAAAGGTGTCCTGGTTAATTAAGCCAAGGGCTGATGCTACATTCTCCATAGCCGGACTATGGAACTCATGGACTAATGTAGAAACAGGGGAGTTGATTGATACCTTTACCATCATCACCCAACCTGCAAATGAGCTGATGAGCCAAATCCACAACACAAAAAAACGAATGCCTGCGATTGTTGACAAAGACCTGGTGAAGAGTTGGCTTGATGCTAAGCTACCAACCTTGGAGTATGATGCCATTCTTAGACCGCTGGACAGCGAACTTATGGATGCCCATGTTGTGCCTTCACCCCTAAGAAGGCCTAAATCACAGTAATGCTTAAAAAAACCTGTCGCTTATGTTTCATGTACTTTCGACAGGTTTTTTTGCATAATACCTGATATTTCATTAGTTGAACAAGGCAGTGCTGGGTGCAATTCCTACACTATAACTTTTTAGGGCAGCGCCAGCAGAGCTATATATTTTCAGCTCACCCGCCGAGGTAAAATTTGGTGCAACCATGCAGTAGATATCACCATTGCTGGGCCTAATGTTGAACCCATAAAAGAAACCATTAATAACAGGTGTTTGGGGAATCACGGGTTGAGTAATGCTTACAGAGAAAATTCCATTTACCCCGAATCCTCCGCCAAAGTACACGGTTTCTTTTCCCGAACTTACATCGATATGAGCAGGGTGGCTGGTATTGGAAATAATCAGGCTATGAACTACTTGCCGGCTCTGACGGTCTATCATTACCAGCTTGGAAGGCAAATGACCTACAACTTCCCAGCTGTCATCGTAGATATCGGCACCGGAACAAATAACCCAGATATTCCCGCTGGCATCCTCAACCAACTCTTTGGGATTGTAGCCAACAGTTACGGTGTCCGAAACAGCGCCGGTTGCAGCATCAACCACCATAACCGTGGAGTCTAAGCCATACCCTCCTCCATTGGCGACCCAAATTTTCCCATCGGTACAAAGTAAACCCTCTGCGCCTGTTCCAACCTTGATAGTATTAGAATGTGAAAAGCTATTCGCATCGAACACCTCGACAGTGCCCTGCTCGCCCCAACTACCCCATTGGGTAACATAAATTTTTCCATCTTTTGCAGCCACATAACGTGGGTTTACCAGTCCAGTAATTGTTTGAAGTTGAATGAATGTAGCGCTGCTGGCCACCTCCACCTTGCCAGAGTTGTTCAAAACCATGTAAATCTTTCCATTATAGATAGCGGCATGCTGAAGCACATCGCCCAGCTCACGGCCATTTATGCGGTAAAATATTTGGTTATCGGCAATATCTGAACCGTAACCAATGAAGGTAATCGAAGCATTGGAGTTACCGTAAGCTCCCTCGTTCAGAATAATTGCACCGTTTTCAAACTCAGCATACTGAGTTTCATCATCACCCCCGCAAGAGGCAAAGGCAAAGGCAAGCACAAGCATCGCCATCATTAATTTTACTAATTTCTTCATGGTTAAAGGTTTAAGTTAATGAATCAATTTACCTGGTAAAGTCAATATTTATGGTGAACATATAACTCCTAAGTGGCATGGCGTATCCGGCAATTAGCTGGTAGTCTTGATTCCACAAGTTATTCACCGAAAGTCCGGCTGTTACAACCTTCCAAAGTAGGTTGAACTTGTAGCTAATAAAGAGATTTGCAAGGTTAAATGCCGGCAACTGGCTTTGAAAATCCCTATAGCGTTTGCCGGTAAAACCGTGATAGTATCCCAGCCCATACTTTTCATACTGTAGGTTAAGAGAGCCGGAAAACCTGTGGGTTGGTGTGTAAATCATTGGTTGAGCCCTACTACCCGGTTGCTCACTGAATACGGAATGGGTAAAAGTGTAAAATCCTTCCACACGAATAGTAAGGCTGTTAACCCTTAAACTCCAATCGACCTGAGACTCCCAACCCCACGATTCGCCTTTGCTCATGTTGAAAGGCTTCCATTTACTATCGGAAACCGTAGGAATGCTGAGCCATACAATCCAACGCTCAATATTGCTGTAGAATAGCGAATTTGAAACGTTTATTGCCCTATCGCTGCTGATGCTCTTTACCTGAAATCCCACATCGCCACCCCAACCCGATTCAGGTTCAAGATTGGGATTTCCCTCGGTATATGTTGTGCTGGCCCAGTAGAGGTCGTTAAGTGTAGGTATTCGATAATTTTTGGAGGCATTCATTTTAAAGATTAACTTTTTTGTGGGAAGCCATTCCGCTCCTACAGAATAGATGACAGGTTTGAAATCACCATCAACCAACTCACCACGCATGCTCAGCACTGATAAAAATCTTGAGCTAAACAAAGGCTTACGAAACGAGGCATATCCTGAAACTCTGTTTCTTTTTGCACTTCCTACATAATCGTCGGAACTGGCTGTTTCGAGGGTGTGGTTAATCCCCATGCTTACCTCCCCATTATTCAGAACATCCACTTTTGATTCCAGCTCAGTGAGAATAGAGGCGTAGCTGTTGTTGGTAAAAATATTAACGCCCTTATCTGAGTAGTCTATAGTTCCCAAACTTGCAGCATTTTTCAGGTTGAAAAGAATCCTTTTAGAAGGTGATAAGCTAAGGTTGGAAACCAACGCCAGGCTTCGGTCAACCTGGTTGGCGTAGCTGGGCTGCGTGCTGCTCATAATGGGTTGCAGATTTTTGTCGCCTAGCTGGCCCCATCCCGAGAACGACCAAAATAATTTTTCATGCAGCCGCATGTTGACATCGGTCAAAATTCCCAGCTGTTTCGACTCAGCATGTGTAATGCGTTCCTTTGGGCTGCCAATTTTGTAAATATTACGAAACTCGAAGTCATTATCAGCTAATTGTCCAAAAACCTTAACCGAAATCGCCCGGCTTTTGTCGCCATACTTAACCTGTGATGAAAGGCTGCGGGTATTTCCGCTTCCGTATGAAAGGGATAGCTCCCCACCATTAGGCTGAGGAAATAATGCATTGCTGTTCAAAATTAGTATTCCCGATATGGCCCCACTCCCATAAATGGTTCCTGACCCGCCATACTGCAATCTGATGCTGCTGAACATGTTTACAGGGAATAGCGAAAGGTTAGCACCCCCATTCATCGGGTTTTGAATGTTCACCCCATTCCAAACCACGATAGTTTGTGAGGAGTTTCCGCCTCGCATGGTTAGCGATGAAAGGCCGCCAACACCGTACGATTTGAGGTTCACCGAACCCATTGCCAGCAACTCGGCAGCTGATCGATTTTGAAAGATTTTCAGCTTTACAGAATCCATTCTATAAATGGTGGCACCTATAGAATGGCTTTCGCGTAAATTGCCGTAAACCTTCACTTCGTCCATGCGAATGGTGTCGGATAACGACATTTGAGCACACAAATAACCGACCAGCACAAGCTGAAGAAAAACGATCGAGCAAACCCTTTTAAGATGCATAGCTACAAATGATTAATAGGCAATCAATCATTCGCAGCACTCGGAAATAGTGAAAAGTAGAACTGAATGGAACAGCGTTCTAATCTTCGCCTTTCACCCGAAAGCTACGAAAATACAACTTGGCAGGTCTTCTGGCTTGCTCGGTCTTTTAAGCCTTCCCAACCGCAGGTTGGCGGTCAGTGGCAGGGGTAAAAAGGCCATTACATTGAGCTTACAGCTGCGGGGACAGCTCCGGTTTTACACCGGATTCCCTTTTAATCCCATACGGGAGCCAATAATTGTTACAAATGTATGATTAGATTTTTAAACCGTCAAGTAAATTTAGTATGCTTAAAAACACCACCCGTTGATTTAGGGTATAATATTTTATTAAGCTACTGCTTTTACCTTAATTTTTCAATCCGCTTCTTCGGAGCAGTGGATCTATGCTTGGTTCGTGTCCTCTAAAACGCTTGTAGAGCTCCATGGGATGCTCGCTCCCACCTTTAGATAGTATGTTTGTTCTAAAGCTAGCAGCAACTTCTGGGTTAAAAATTCCATGCTCCTTGAACATTTCAAAGGCATCGGCATCGAGAACTTCTGCCCATTTGTAGCCATAGTAACCGGCAGCATAACCGCCATCAAATATGTGTCCAAAACCCACACTCTGGTTGGTTCCCTCAACAGTAGGTAAAACTTCAAGGTTGGCAATTGCTCTTTTTTCAAACTCACCAACGCTTATCGTTACGGGTTTTTCAACGGTGTGCCAAGCCATATCCAGCACGCCAAAGCTGAGCTGGCGAATTGAGCTGTAGCCCGCCAGGAAGTTACGGCTATCAATAATTTTCTGAACCAGCTCCTGGGGTATCTTTTCGCCGGTTTGGTAGTGGCTGGCAAACATGTCGAGGAATTCCTTTTCAACCGCCCAGTTTTCCATTAATTGTGATGGCAGCTCAACAAAATCACGGTAAACGGATGTTCCGCTAAGTGAGGAGTAAGTGCATTCCGAAAGCATTCCGTGCAGGGCATGGCCAAACTCGTGCATGAATGTTGAAACCTCGTAAAATGTCAGCAGCGAGGGTTGGGTTGCCGTGGGTTTGGTAAAGTTGGTAACTAGCGAAACAAAAGGTCTAACGTCAGTGCTCCCATCCCTATACTGTGAACGGAAAGAGGTCATCCAGGCGCCACCGCTCTTCCCTTCACGGGGGAAAAAGTCGAGGTAAAGAACCGCCATGAACTTATGCGTGGCATCATAAACCTCGTAGGCCTTAATATCAGGATGGTAAACCGGTATTTGGTTGTTGGGTGTAAAGGTTAAGCCGTAAAGCTTGTTGGCAAGTGTAAAAACACCGTTAATCACCCTATTGAGCTCAAAGTATGGCTTAAGTTCCTCCTCGTTGTAGCTATAGCGACTATTTTTCAACTTCTCGGAGTAAAACGACCAATCCCAGGGTTGAATATTTTCATTAAAACCCAGCTCTTTGGCAAAACCCCGAACCTCTTCAACTTCACGTCTGGCAGCAGGCATAGAAGCATCAACCAACTCCTTCAGGAAGTTATTCACCCTTTCGGGGTTTTCGGCCATTCTGTCCTGAAGAACAAACGAAGCATAGTTAGGATAGCCCAACAGGTTGGCAATTTCTAACCGTAGGTTGGCAATTTTCTTAGCAATAGCCTGGTTGTCGTACTCATTTCCCTTAAAGCAACGGCTACCATAAGCCATATAGAGTTGTTTGCGCAGCTCCCTATTTTCGGAATACTTCATGAATGGACCATACATTGGGTAATCAAGCGTAATTATCCATCCAACTTTCCCCTTTTGCTGAGCTGTGTAGGCAGCGGCATCCTTTAAACTAGCCGGAAGTCCTGCCAAGTCGCTTTCGTTGGTAATATGAAGCTGGTAGCTGTTTGTTTCGGCAAGCAGGTTTTCGTTAAAACGGAGCGATAAGTCGGCCAACTCCTTACTTATGGCACGAAACTTCTCCTTGTCGCTATCGGAAAGGTTTGCCCCGTTTCTGATAAATCCCTTGTAGGTATTGCTGAGCAGCGTTTGCTGTTCGGTGGTAAGCTTCAGGGAGTCACGCATTTCCCACACCTGCTTAACCCTTTTAAAAAGTTCCGGGTTGAGGTTGACATCGTTGCTAAACTCGGTGAGCTTGATGGCCGCATCACGAGCAATACCCTGCAGGGTCGAATCCGTTTCGGACTCATTGAGGTTGAACAGAATGTTCGACACCAGGTTCAAACGCCTACCGCTTCGGTCGAGCGCTTCAATGGTGTTTTCGAATGTACTTTTGGCAGGATTACTAGTAATAGCCTCAACCTCAGCCTTTGCCTCGGCAATGGCCGAATCAATTGCCGGGGCATAATGCTCATGCCTTATCTTATCGAAGGGCGGAGTTTGGAATGGTGTGTCAAATTCAGCCAGCAGGGGGTTTTTCACCTCACTGCTATTATTTTTGCAGGATGCTGCAACTAGTATAACTATCATTGTTCCAGTAAGTTTGCCGTAGATATTCATTTTAAAAACGATTTAAAAGTGTTGGCCGCAAAGGTAGAAAATTATCGATAGAACATGGAGAATTACAAAAATACCGATTTTAAAACTCATACAAAGGGTAAATGCTGCCTGTGGCTCATCCATGGATAATTCTGCCATGAAATTTCAGCTGCCGTTCATGTTGCTCACTCGCTCTCCGGAATTTGTTGTTTTGTATTCTTGCTGTTCAACCACTTTCCTTGCAATTTTCGTTTAAATTTCCAGGCGTTTTCGTGATGTTTTTTGCTGTAAGCCATAAAATAATAAATCAACGTAACAATCACAGTTAGATTGTTTGCTTTTTGGAGATTATCTTAGATTATACCTTAAGAATACTATAAACTTGAGCATTATTCCATCACCATGCTTATCAAATCATGAATTACTGAACTAAGGTTTGAAAAAAATATTGAGTTAACATTCGACTTTACGCCTGCATATTTTTGACGAATGACAAAAAAACTTACACAAAAAAAATACTAAAATGGGATAGTTTACTTATTTTAGCTTCATGTAAATGAAAAGAGCAGATGTAATCAGATTGTTTAACCGCAAAAGAGAGCTGAAATGAAAAAGAGAATGATTTCTACAACAGCATTAATAGGAATGTTGCTTGTGCTAACTTCTACAGTAAGAGCGCAAAAAGTAGCCCTACACACAGCATCAGGAGTACAAATCTTCAATGGCTCCAATGCTTTCGTTAATGCACACAATGCAGCCAGTAGTGGCGATACTATTTACCTCTCTGGTGGCACATTTTATACGCCATCAAGCATTACT
>ERZ795059.117-NODE-117-length-116358-cov-10.127830_pt1 | contig 116358 bp, 110 predicted proteins | sample MGYA00375143_ERZ795059 | MGnify/ENA primary metagenome ERZ795059 (study PRJEB30188, sample SAMN05720168) | activated sludge metagenome | isolation source: Anaerobic digester | place: USA | collected 2015-01-07 ... | reverse complement strand
AGACGTGTGCTCTTCCGATCTTCACCATGACCATGTTCATTTTAAGTGTGAGGCGTGTGGTCAGACAAATTGCTTGAATATAGACGTCCCCTTGATAAAGCTCCCCAAGGGATACAAGGCAAACGAAGTAAACTTGCTCGTGCAGGGTATTTGTGATCGATGTTCTTAATAAATTCCTGTTGTGCATTCTTTTATAAACAAAGCACTATAAAGATGTGAGGCAATTTTTTGAGATTGAAATATATTCGTAGTTTTGGAATTACCATTATTCTCAATTCTGTAACAAGTACCAATTTTTAGACACTTTTAACCGGAAACAAGCCACTACTTGCCAACCCTTTCAAACATACTTCTTTTTAATCTTTTTAGTAACGAAAGCGAAAGAGAGACAATACTATTTGGTGTCTTTGCCTTAATTATTGTGGTTTTTTTGGTTTTGGATCTTGGGCTATTTCACAAGCAGGCTCATAAGATAACAACAAAGTCTGCGTTGTATCAATCTATATTTTGGGTTTTTATATCCACTCTTTTTGGATTCTTTATCTACAAATATGACGACTCTGGAGCCGAGGGAGCAGTGCAGTATTTTTCGGCTTATCTTACTGAATACGCCTTATCTGTCGATAATATTTTTGTCATTCTACTCTTACTAAAGTATTTCAATGTAAAGGAGGAATACTATCACAAAACTCTTTTTTGGGGAATATTGGGCGCTATTGTTTTTAGAGCAATTTTCATTTTTGTCGGAGCCATTCTTATCCATAAAGTTCACGCAATACTCTATATTTTCGGAGTCTTCCTTATCTATTCGGGTGTACGGATTTACTTTGAGGATGGAGACAATCACATTGAGCCAGAGAAGAATCCGATATTAAGATTGAGCAAGAAGTATTTGCCAATGACCGACAAAGAGCATGGCGATAGTTTTCTTGTCAAAGAAGGAGGCAAGTGGTTATTCACTCCATTGTTTCTGGTAATTATCCTGATTGAAACAACGGATTTGATTTTTGCGGTGGATTCAATACCAGCTGCCTTTGCCATTACTCAAAACGAGTTTTTGATTTACACATCCAATATTTTTGCAGTAATGGGGCTACGGGCCATGTTCTTTTTGCTTGCCGGAATTATTGATAAGTTCTACCTATTACAAAAAGGTTTATCAATAATCTTATTTTTTATCGGGGCTAAAATGTTGGCTGAAATACTAGAGGGAGAATATCCAATCTTCGTTGAGAAGTATGTAAAGAACCCATACCTTTCGTTTGCAATTATTATAACCATTCTAACAGCATCAATTCTGTTCTCTGTTATTGTACCGCGCAAAGCAGAAAAGACAGAAGAATAATTGCAAGCTTTTGATATGGCTTGAAGAAATAAGTTATTTACTTACCAGCATCCACTCCTTCTGCAAATAAACTCTTTGGCAGAATCTTTAGCAAAATAGGAAGTGTTAAAAAATGATGAGGCATTGAAACGATACTCAAAGTAGGGATTGATTTGAGAAGTTGAATAAGTTCTTTTCGAACAAGTTCTTTCTCCTCCAATGAAAGTTCGTTGAATCGAGCCTTCCGAAGCAGGTCAAGTACAACATCGTTTTGTTGAAGGCCTCTCATCAGCATCGCTTTGTTTTTATCGGCAATACGCGAAACACGTTTAATAAACATATCGCTTACTTCGTTGTAGTTCTTTTTGTTTTGCAGATATTCCAGTTGTGACCAATGTTCCAGAACAAACCCTTCAATTGCTACCAGACTGTAATCAAGATCTTCATCTGAGAAATTCAAGTAATGACAGAAACGTCTTAAGAAGTCAAGCTCACTTTGATCAATAACCTTATCGGACCAGATGGTAAGAATGGCCATCTCGAGAAAAAACTTTTTAAGAATCCATGAATTTTCTGATGGCAGATCAATGTCTTCAACAGAAATTCCTTCTTCAAAAATTCTCAGCGCCTCGTTTTTTTGATCAAGTGAAAGATCCGTGCTTTGAATAAAAAATTCAAAAAGTCTTCTTTCCTCAAATGCAATTACTCTATTGGCATGCGAGGCAGCTGAAATTACTTTTACAACGGAAAACCGTAACTCATCACGTTCATAGCGGAAGAAATCGGCTACGATGCGATCGGCATTGGTGTGTATCCATTGTCCATAAATAAAAATATCAAGGAACAATAAGCTATTGTGAAAGAAGTAAGTCCAGAAATTTCCTTTAAAAGAATCAGTGTGGTCAACTCTTTTATCCAGAATCTTCTCAGCTAATTCAATGGGTGACCTTTTTCCACCAAAAAAAGTTTTGGTTGGAATAGCGAGTTCAGGGAAAATAGTATTGTAAAAACTGCCAATACTCTCAAGCGTCTGTGAAACTACTCTTGAAAATTCTTCGGGTGAGTTTACGGGTTTGTCATAAAATAATAACGAACTGCTGATTAGACTCTCAGCCAGCAAAACTTTCATGCGATCTTTTTCTGACCATGATTCCTGATCAGGAACATCAAGTTCTCCAACCGATTGTCCATACATCAATCCCGTAGGCTGAATAATGCTGTAAAGGGAGTGTTCTGGATGAGAGGATTTTTTGTTTTGACCAACAAAAACATCTTTTAAAAGGTCCTTTCGGAACTCGATGTATTCTTTAAGCCAGCCTTTTTCGTTCGTATTCATGGATTCAATTATCGATTGAAATTACAGAATTTTGCTTTATAGAAGAAAACAAATATTTCAAAGGTCTTTCCAGCCTTTTGACTCGATGTTTTTGGCGGTAGATTCCACCTTAGTTTTAAGGGAGTCTTTGAAGCTGTCGAGACGTTGGGCTAGCGAACCATTATTCGTTCCTAAGATTTGGACGGCCAATATTCCCGCGTTGCGAGCTCCATTCAATGCTACTGTTGCCACAGGCACTCCGCCTGGCATTTGTAGGATGGAAAGGACAGAATCCCAGCCATCAATTGAGTTGGATGACTTTACCGGAACACCAATAACGGGCAAGGAGGTTAGTGATGCTACCATGCCAGGTAAATGTGCTGCCCCTCCGGCTCCGGCAATAATTACTTTAATGCCTTTGCCTCTGGCAGATTGAGCATACTCAACCATGCGAAGCGGAGTTCGGTGTGCGGACACAACGGTGAGTTCATATTCTACGCCTAACTCTTCTAAAACAAGAGCGGCTTCTTTCATGATCGTTAGATCAGAATCGCTGCCCATAATAATACCCACTTCAGCTTTGCTCATATCAGGCCATTATTTTTAAAGTTTGCTTTACAAAGTTGGCTTTCTTTTTCAAACTCTCTACATCCTTGTCAACAATTGTAACGTGGCCCATTTTGCGAAACGGTTTTGTTATTCGCTTTCCATACAGGTGCACATGTACGCCCTCGATCTTCATCACTTCCTCAAAGCCCACATATTTTGCCTCACCTTCAAATCCCGGTTCCCCTAGCAAGTTTACCATAGCACTAGGAAGTAAAAGACTTGTGTTGCCCAACGGAAGATTTAAAATAGATCGTAAGTGCTGCTCGTATTGAGAGGTTGTGTTGGCCTCGATGGTTTGATGACCGCTGTTATGTGGACGAGGAGCAATTTCGTTTACCAATACCTTGTGGTCTTTAGTAACAAACATTTCAACAGCTAATAGTCCAACCATATCTAGTTTGTGAATGATTTTGCGCGCAATAGCATCCGCTTCATTCAAAATATTTTGCGGAAGGTCAGTGGGAGCAAAGAGATATTCAACGAGGTTTTGAACCGGATGAAAAACCATTTCAACTGATGGGAAAGTCTTCACTTCTCCATTTGAATTTCGGGCTACGATTACAGCTATTTCTTTTTCAAAATCAATTCGCTTTTCCAGAATACCGGGTGCATCAAAAGCTTTGTCGGCATCTGCTTCATTGTCTAAAATTTGTACGCCACGTCCATCGTATCCTTCACGTCCAAGTTTGTTTACGGCCGGAAAAAAATCAATATGACGTTTTACATCCACAGCATTTTCAACCAACAAAAATTCAGCAGTAGGTATTCCGATGTTGCGAAAAAAAACCTTTTGAGTTCTCTTATCCTGAATTAATTCGATCACTTCTGGTTGAGGGAAAACTTTTTTCCCTTGTTTTACCAACTCTTTCAGAGCAGTGGTATTTACATTTTCAATTTCTATTGTAATGATATCGCAAGCTGACCCGAACTTCAGTACGGTATCAAAATCGGTAAGTTTACCATGATGAAATTCGCATAAAGTAGAGCAGGGTGCATGTGCATCAGGATCGAGTACACGAAAGGGAATGTTAAAGTCGATGCCCGACTGAATAAGCATACGGCCAAGTTGACCGCCACCTAAAATTCCGAGCTTAAAATGATGATGAAAAGATGAGTTCAAAACCTGTTAATCGTTAAAAGTTAATGGTTAATGGTCTTACGGATTTAGTGCGGTTGATCACATTCAACCATATACCCGCGATTAACATTTAACCTGCATATTTGAAATTCTATATTTTCTTAAAAGAATGAAGGCGTTGCCTTTGCCACATTCACCACATCATCAAATTCAATACCTGTCATTTTGATGGAGTATAACAAAAGCCTCACTTCTTTAACGTGAACCCGTCCATCTACTTCCGACATTTTGTACATGATCACAAAAGCATTTGTTTTTTCCTGATCGGTACATTGATTGAGCATTTCAATTCCAGTTTGGTAAATGTCGCGCTCTTTTTTTTGCTGGACTGTTAACTCAAATTCCCGAAAAGTATCATCGCTCACTTTTTCTTTTTCTCTTATTTTTTGAAGGGCACCCATTTCTTTTTCATCGACTACACCATCGGCACTCACCAGAAGATGCACCAAATACAATAGACCAAGTTGATAGTTTTTGTTCATAGTGAAAGAATGAATGGAAAGATAAGAATTCTGAAAGTTACAGACCTATACTTACGAAAGAATTTGAAACACAGCGAATGCCGATAGGTAGGCCAAGGCGGTCATATAAACGAGTTGAATCATTGGCCACTTCCAGCCTTTTGTTTCGCGATAAACAACAGCAATGGTGCTCATACACTGCATAGCGAAAGTATAGAAAACAAGTAAGGAGAACCCGACTGCAGGGGTAAAGCGTGGGCCACCCGTTTCAGGATTTATTTCCTGACTCATACGTTCTTTAATGGTTGCTGCATCGTCTTCGTTAACACTGCCGATGCTGTAGATGGTAGCCATCGTTCCAACGAAAACTTCGCGCGCAGCGAAGGAGGTAATCAATGCAATACCAATCTTCCAATCAAAACCCAATGGCCTGATAACCGGCTCGATACCTTTACCGATAATGCCAGCATAAGAGTGTTCGAGTTTATACGCAGCCACGCGATCTTCAAAACCTTGTTCAGTTAGACGAAGGTTGGTTGATTCTGCTTGCACAGCTTCTCTTGCGTTATGAAGCGAATCACCCGGACCGTAACTGGCCAATACCCAAAGTATGATGGATATGGCGAGAATTACCTTACCAGCTTCCCAAACAAAGGCCTTTGTTTTTTCTAAGATGGTGAAACCTACGTTCGACCATTTGGGAACACGATAGGTAGGCAGTTCCATCATTAGGAAACTTCTTTCTTTTACGCGGATGAGGAGGTTCATCACCCATGCTGAACCAAGTGCTGCAACAAAACCCAAAAGGTACAAGCCCATTAATGCAAGACCTTGTAAGTTGAAGAAGCCAAGTGCTTTTTGATCGGGAACAATAAGCGCAATGAGAATGGTAAATACAGGTAATCGTGCAGAACAACTCATCAATGGTGTTACCATAATGGTAATGAGGCGCTCTTTCCAATTGTCGATGGTTCGTGTTGCCATGATAGCCGGAATGGCACACGCAACGCCTGACATAAGGGGGACCACACTTTTCCCGTTCAAACCAAATTTGCGCATTACCTTATCCATCAGAAAAACAACACGTGCCATGTAGCCGGATTCTTCAAGAATGGAAATGAAGGCAAACAGTATGGCGATCTGAGGAACGAAGATTAAAATGCCACCAATTCCTGGAATAATTCCTTCGGTGAGTAAACGAGTAAGTGGTCCTTCCGGTAAAATGTTGGAGAGAGAAGAACTAATTTGTGCAAACAGACCGTCAATGAAATCCATTGGCGCCTGGGCCCAGGCAAAAATGGATTGGAAAATGAGAAACAGAATGCCGAAGAAAATAAGATAACCTCCGATTTTGTGTGTTAGAATTTTATCGAGTTGGCTCGAATATTTTTTCCAGGAGTTGTCTGTGTTTTTTAATGTTACATCGCTGAGTAAGTCCTGAATGAAACCATAGCGGAGGATGGTTTCTGCACCTTGAAATTTTCCGGGAAAGAAATCATACTTCGAACGAACTGAATCAACGATTTGCTTTTTCTGGGGAGGCAAAAACTTAAGAGAAGCTGGTTGTTCTAAAAACTGATACGCTTCATAATCATTATCGAGCCCAAGTGTTGTGCGAAGTTCTCTGATGGCACCATCCGCTTCTTTCCAGATTGTGAATACAGGTTTGGAAGGAGGGGCAATTGGTTTGGATAGCAATTCTTTCAGAGGTTCCAGGCCAATGCCATTGCGGGAATTTATAGGAACAACGGGGACACCTAATTTTTTAGAAAGCGAAATAAAATCATAACTGATGCCGGCCTTTGCAACCAGATCCATCATGTTAAGTGCGAGTATTGTTGGAAGGCCGAGGTCAATAATTTGAGTAAGTAATAAGAACCCACGTTTTAAATTGGTGGCATCTGCAATCACTACAATTTTTTCAGGAGTTGAGGGAGAATGATGATCGAGTAATATTTCTGCGACAATCTGTTCATCCAAACTTCGAGGATAAATACTATAGATCCCGGGCAAGTCAATGATCTCTGCAGTAGAGCCATCGGGTAATGCACAAAATCCTGACTTCTTTTCAACCGTTACCCCTGGAAAATTTCCAATCTTCTGATTTAATCCGGTTAGATGATTGAACAAAGAAGACTTACCCGAATTGGGGTTTCCGAGAAGGGCAATTTTTGGCCGATGTGGAGCTGCCATTAATTCAGAATTGAAATGGTGGCGGCTTCTTCCAGTCGCAGTGATAGTTCGTAGCCTGAAACGCTTATACAAACCGGATCACCAAAGGGAGCTGTAAAATTAAATCGGATTGCGGCACCGGGAAGACAACCCATTTCCATGAGCTTAACGGACAGGTATTCATCACTAAATCCAGAGACAATGGCTACCTCTCCTGGCCGCATTTGAGCAACATTCCTGGCGCCTTCGCTCATTTTAACTTATTTAGATTAATTTTAAACAAGGCAAATATAGAAGTGGTTCAGCACCCAAACAATGATTTACATCAGATTTCGAGTTTAGAAGATGTTTAGTTTTTTGTTGAAGTTTGGGGGATGGAGGAGAAGCGGAAAGCAGAAAGTAAGAAGCGGAAAGCGGGGAGCAAAAAGCTTAAGGCTGAAGGTACGAAGCTGAAAGAGGTTAAAGCGAAGGAGACTAGATCAGAAACAAATACATCTTCCGAGAAGACGGATGATTCATTTGATTTTGGGGGTTTGCCGGAACGCAATCTGAAAAAGAATCTGGGTTGTGGATGATGATGGTTTAAACTTTGTGACTCCTTTGTGTCCTTGTGACTTCGTGGCAAATGAAATTTCAACAGATAAATATTAAAACATGAATGGCATTGTTCGATTTTTTCTTTCTGGTTTAGCAGTATTTGCAACGTCCTACCTTCTTTCAAAGGGTGTTCATGTTGAGAGCTTCCTATATGCCTTGCTCGTGGCAGCACTCATTTCTATTGCCAATGTAATTGTAAAACCTATTCTCATCATCCTTACTATTCCCATTACCATTTTCACGTTGGGATTATTTCTACTGGCCATCAATGCCATTATTATTTTGATGGTGGATTATTTTGTGGATGGGTTTTCAGTAGATGGATTTTGGTGGGCATTGGCATTTAGTCTTATCATGTCAGTTTTCAATAGCTTGATTGCGGATTTGATGAAAGAGAAAAAGCATGAGAACTAATTTGTAAATGAACCGAAGACTGTCTTAGAAATTTAATTCTTGAATATCCTAAACAACGTGCTATGAGAAAAATCATTTTACCTATTGTGACTTTGATGTTTGTAGCGGCTTGCGCAGACAAAACCAAAGTTGAACAATCATCATCATCCATTGATGAGGTGACTACTCAATCGGTTTTGGATCACCACATGAAGACTTTTCTTGGCAATGACCTGGAGGGTATCATGGCAGATTACACGGAAGAATCGGTATTGGTTACACCCAACAATACCCTGAAAGGCATTACTGAGATTCGCGATAACTTTGCAAGAGTCTTTACGATGCTACCAAAGGATTCAATCAATTTTAAAATGAATAAGAGTTTGGTAGTGAAAGATCTTGCCTACATTATCTGGGAGTGCGATGCTCCCAAAATTAAGTTTGAGTATGGCAGTGATTCTTTCATAGTTCAGAACGGAAAAATTATTCGTCAGACTTTTGCGGGGATTGTTACACCGAAGTGATTTTCAATTTTGATTTATTAAATGCAGAATAAATCCCTTATCGATTGAATTGGTCAAACTAATTTAATTAAGAGGTGTTTAAAACAGAAGAGGCTGATCACTATGATCAGCCTCTTCTGTTTTAACATCTTTCATTATTAACCATTAACGGTTAACTCAAAACCGCTACGCATTCAACTGAATCTCCTCACCTTCCTTATTCAGGAACTTGAATTCAGTAATACCCATCGATGAATCAACAATGAGATTGACCCAGCGTTTGTATTTGAAGAACCATTTTACGCGTTGTGAAATAATTCCTTTTGTAAAGTACGCTTGAACGTACGGATGTAAAGCCAGTACCAAACCCTTTTCATTCTGCTTCGCGAAAAGATGTTCTACGTGTTTTTCAATCTGATCTGTAACTAAAATAGAGGCAAGAATTTTTCCAGTACCATTACAGGTAGGACAAACTTCTTTGGTAACGATGTTCATCTGAGGACGAACACGCTCACGAGTAATTTGCATCAAGCCAAACTTCGAGAGGGGAAGAACTGTAGACTTTGCTTTGTCTTCCTCCATCTCATCTTTCATGATTTTGAAGATGAGCTTTTTGTTCTCGGGGTTTTTCATGTCGATGAAATCCACCACGATGATTCCACCCATATCGCGAAGGCGCAATTGCCGGGCAATCTCTTTTGCTGCTTCTATGTTAACCGATAACGCAGTTGTTTCCTGATTTTCTTCACGATTCGATTTGTTACCACTGTTAACATCAATAACATGAAGCGCTTCAGTATGCTCAATGATGAGGTAGCCACCTGCCTTTAAACTAACAGTTTGTCCGAAGGCCGATTTGATTTGACGTTCGATGCCGTAATGCTCGAATATCTTGGCTTTGCCAGTGTACATCTTTACAATCTTCTCCTTGTCGGGAGCATTGGTATGGATGTAGGCTCTCACCTCATCAAATATCTTTTTGTCGTCTACGTGAATATTGTCGAACGATTCGTTCACAATGTCGCGAAGCAACGATGAAGTTTTGCTGAGTTCTCCGATGACTTTGTCACGCGGATTGGCCGTAACCATTCGCGTCATACCTTCTTCCCAGGTTGTCACCATCGTGCGCAGGTCACGATCTAATTCGGCTACCTCTTTGCCTTCGGCAACGGTACGAATGATAACACCAAAGTTTTCGGGTTTGATGGATTGGATAAGGCGAAGCAGTCGCTTGCGTTCCTCACCGCTCGTGATTTTTCTGGAAACGCTGACTACGTTCGAAAATGGTACCAAAACCAGGTATCTCCCGGCTAAGGATAACTCGCAGGATAATCGAGGCCCTTTTGTTGAAATTGGCTCTTTAACAATCTGAACCGGGATCAATTGACCTTTAGACACTTGCTGGGTTATTTTCCCATGCTTGTCTATTTCCGGTTCGGAGTGAAATTTTTCTAGTTTCCCACCCATGATCTTTTTGCCGCGAACCAGTTTAGTAAACTTTTGAAGTGAACCGAACTGAGGGCCAAGATCCAGGTAATGAAGGAACGCATCTTTTTCGTAGCCGACATCAATGAATGCTGCATTGAGTCCCTGAACCACCTTCTTAACAGTGCCCAGATAAATATCGCCTACACTAAATTTGCTCCCTTCCTCATCGTTGTGGAATTCTACGAGCGTCTTGTCTTTTAGAAGAGCTATACGACATCCATCTTGAGTTGCACTAATAATAAGTTCGTTACTCAAAACGCTAGAAATTAAATAGTAAAAAGATGTGTACAGTCTGAATGAACAGACATAATCCCGAAAGGATTACTTCTTCTTGTGTCTGTTCTTACGAAGACGCTTCTTGCGCTTGTGAGTTGCCATTTTGTGTTTCTTTCTCTTCTTTCCGCTTGGCATAAAATGCTTTGGTTTTTCTTAGTCTGTTGATTTGCTCCTGGTTGAGAGCGTTTCTCCAGTTTTCAGTTTGTTGAACAATTATTTTAAATCCTTCAGATACGAATCGACTGTAGCTTGCACCGCAGGATCCTTCTCCATCTGTTTCACTTTTTCAAATTGCTCTCTTGCTTTTGCTTTTTTGCCTGTGTTCATATAGGCAATTCCTAATAAAAGCTGACCTTGACTGTTGTTGGGATTGATTTCATTCAACTCCTCCAAACGCTCCACAGCCTTGTCGTATTGACCTGACTGAATTGAGAGCATGCCCAGGTTAAAGAGCGCTAATTCATTTTTTGGATCGGTAGCGATGACTTCGCGTAACAATAAAATGCCTTGCATCGGGTTTGCCGAGCTTACATACGTCATGGCCATCTTGGTTTTTACATCCAGGTTTTTCGGATTTACCTCCAATACCTTTTTGTAAAACTGCTGCGCTTTTTCGGCTAATTGATTTTGCTTGTCCTGATCGATAGCAAAAGAATAGGCTTCATAATAGCGGTCACCCGTTTTGATCCAGTTTTCAGTTGTGTTAAAGAACTTCGTTTTCTCTTCTTCAAACCATGCTGCGCTGTCATATTTGCCAGCTTTTTGGTACAGTTTTGCCAAAGAGTCGGCAAAGATAGCATTTTTTTCATTTTCCGAACTTGCTGAGAATTGAGCCCGAAGATTTTGAATGGACTTTGAAAGTTCTGCCGGAACGTTGTTGTGCATAGAAGTTTGCTGACGCACCGAGTCTTTGTTTTGTGCTGCCATTTCGCTGTCATTTTCCACCACCACTTTAGGCAGTAAAAAAATCAGCCAGATGACAAGAGCACTTGCTGCAATAAGTATGATTCTATTTTTGAGCATGGGAGGAGGAGAGCAGATTCCATCACCAAAACATTTTGGAAGAAGTGATGGTTAAGACCGATTATAATTTATCAGCAGTTTGCTTTACTTTTTCGCTATTCTTGATCTTATTCACAAAAATCTTAGCAGGCTTAAAGCTCGGCACGTAATGCTCTTCAATAACCAATGCGGTATTTCTGGAAATGTTCCGTGCGATTTTCTTCTTTCTCTTCTTGTTGATAAAACTTCCGAACCCCCGAATATAGAGGTTGTTGCCACTGGCCATGGAGTTTTTCACTACGCTAAAGAAGGCTTCTACCGATGCGGTAACATCTGCTTTGTCAACTCCTGTCTTTTCTGCGATTTCGTTAATAATGTCGGCTTTCGTCACTGTACTGTTTTTTTAGTCGAATCTTATGGTAGTAAAAAATTGGGATCGCAAATTTATGTGCCTCATCCAGAATTAAAAATGAATATTGAAAAAATCTGATAATCAAGTAGATGGATAAACGATATTTCTCTGATAAAGTCGCTGAGTGGTACCAATTGAACAAACGCGAGCTTCCCTGGAGAGAGACCAAAGACCCCTATAAAATCTGGTTGTCAGAGATTATCCTTCAGCAAACGCGTGTTATTCAAGGCTTACCTTATTATTTAAAGTTCGTTGAAAAATTTCCTGGTGTAGCAGAATTGGCAGCAGCCTCAGAGCAAGAGGTGCTGAGATTGTGGCAAGGACTGGGTTATTATACACGTGCGAGGAATTTGCATAAGTGTGCTAAAGAAGTGGTGCGTCTATATAATGGAGCCTTTCCTAAAACATATTCTGAACTGCTTAAGCTTCCAGGAATTGGAGAGTACACAGCAGCTGCCATTGCGTCCTTTTCTTATAAAGAGTCAGTGGCTGTTGTTGATGGAAATGTATTCAGGGTATTGTCACGCGTTTTTGGAATTGATTTGGAAATCAATCGACCGGAAGGAAAAAAACACTTTACCCAGGTCGCTAATGAGCTGATCAGTCAGATAAACCCTGATTTACATAATCAGGCGATGATGGAGTTTGGTGCGACTTACTGCACACCAAAGAACCCACTCTGCGAGGAATGTATCTTTAAAAGCACATGCTTTGCTTTTCAGAAGAATGTTGTGAGTGATCTTCCCGTCAAGGTAAAATCAAAAGCATCGCAAAAAAGATTCTTCTATTACCTCGTAGTTCAAAAAGGAAAATCGTTGGCCATGACCCTCCGCGATCAAAAAGGCATCTGGCATGGATTGTATGACTTTCCTTTAATTGAGAAAAAACGAGCTGTTAAGATTGAAACGATTTTGAGTGAGGATGTGAAATGGTCGGCCCGGAAATCGAAGCCCGAAATTTCGGAGAGCTATAAACACGTTTTGAGTCATCAGATAATCACAGCTAAATTTGTCATTTTACCATTTGATGAAATTTCTTCAGGGATGAAAAGGAAATTAAAGTTCTATTCACCCAAGCAAATGGCAGAATTGCCAAAACCGGTTTTGATTAGTCGTTTTCTGCATGATCATCACCTTTTATAGTTGAACTAGGAATGGTAATTTTGAAACGGAATTCAGAAATAAATTTTTAATCTAAAATCTAAAAGTTATGTCAGGTGTAAACAAAGTAATACTCGTTGGCCGTGTCGGAAAAGAACCGGAAGTGAGAAATCTAGAAAATGGAGCAAGCGTTGCAAACTTTAGCCTTGCTACCTCTGAAACGTATAAGGACAAAACCACTGGTGAGAAAAAAGAAATCACCGACTGGCATAACATTGTGCTGTGGCGCGGACTGGCTGAGATCACACAAAAGTATGTTCACAAAGGAGACATGCTTTATATAGAAGGAAAGATGCGCACGCGCTCATGGGAGAAGGATGGAATTACGCGCTACACAACTGAAGTGATTGGCGACAACATGACTATGTTAACACCCAAAGGTGGAGGAGGGAGTTCTGTAAGTTCTGAATATTCTCAGGAAAGACCAATGGCGGAGTCTAGTAATTCAACTCCTCCAATGCATTCGTCTACAGACGATTTACCTTTCTAGTTTTTCAATCACAAATTTATTGCGCGACTACTGAGCATTGCTCAAAGTCTATTGCTTATGGATAATCGCCTGCGAACAATTTTCATTATTACGCTTGTAATCGTTGCATCTTGTTCGCGCGATTATCTACCTAAGCCGCTTGGTTATAACAGATTGATTTTACCTGAACCGGTTTATCAATCATTACCCGATTCGCTTCCCTATTCTTTTGAATACTCTAAACATGCAAAACTTTTGCGCGACACATCGCGCATCAATGAAAGATTTTGGATTGAATTATATTATCCAGCGTTAAAAGCCAACATACACGTTACCTATCATGATCTGAAGGGAAGTAAAAAGTTGCTGCAGGAATATAGTGATGACTCTTACACATTGACTGCCAAGCACCAGATTAAAGCCTATGCCATTAATGAAGTGATCACCACAACACCTAGTGGTAAGACAGCAGTGATTGCCGAGTTAGAAGGTGAAGTGCCAAGTCAGTTTCAATTTACCATGACGGACTCATCTAAAAACTTTCTTCGCGGTGCATTGTACTTTGACACAAAAGTTGCCAACGATTCTCTGGCGCCTGCAATTGATTATATGAAGAAAGACATTATGCACTTGATTAATACGTTGAAGTGGAAATCAACTTCAAAACTCTAGACTTCTAGATCATTTCGCAAAGCCAATCCTCACCCCGCTATAATAATTGATGGTTGGTGCAGCATTGTAATAGCGTTTACCTATTGCATTTAAGTCGTTACCTAAACTATATTTTTCATCGAGTGCATTATCAACGCCAACAAAAAGATCAAGAGAGAATTTATTCCACGTTTTTCGATAACCCAGTCGTCCTCCTAATAAGTTGTAGGCATTTGCATAATCGGTGTTGGCATCATCCAAAGGAATGGCCGCGGTGTGATTGAAAGTGATGTTAGTATAGACTCCAAATCGAAAAGATAAATCAAGACCAGCAACATAAATACCAGGAGCTACTCCTGTTAATCCGTTACCTGCATAACTAATTGTATCTTTAGTATAATCTTTAAACTGATAATCATTTAAGGTAATGCCTGTCCATAGTTTGAAATTGGAAAGAAGAGAATTCTCAGCGAGTTGAGGCATCCATGCAAGTTGAATTTCTAATCCTTTCTGAATAGTACTTCCGGCATTTACAAAATATTCTGCACCATCAGCTTCTCTTCGAATTACAATTGTCTCTTTAAGATTGAAGTCGTAAGCCGCTACATCAAACGTAAGTTGATTGTTTAGCAAATTTCCGCGAAAGCCAAATTCAATATTATTTCCTTTTTCAGGATTTAATTGTTGATTGAAAACAACATTCGAAGGATAAAGCTCTTCCAATGTTGGTGGAGAATATCCTTGGGAGAATGTTCCATAGACTGAAAAGTTTGTGTTTAGTTTTTTGAGTAAGGCAATACGGGGAGAAAACACAGCATCAAAATTCCGTTCATCGTTTACGTTTGGGACATCAGAGAGTCGTGTGAATTTTACATCCGATTTATTTACACTTGCTCCAAGCGTAAGAAAGAATTGACGCGGCAAATAGAATTCACTTTGCGCGAAAATAAAGTAGGAAGTCGTTGATAACTCATCATCATTTTGAAATGCACCGGGTTGACCTTGATTATTTGCATATACTTTAATTGGAGAAAATCCATGTTGGTATTCTGCTCCGAAATTTAATTTCCCCTTTGCAAATTGATAACTTGTATTTGTTCTTCCACCTAAGCCTTGCTCCGCTCTTCGTTCATAGTTACGTGTTGTAGGATTTTCAAACTGGGTGAACGATCCATACAAACCCGTCTTAGTTGACCATTTTTCATTCCAATCATAGGTATGATTAAAGCCGGTGTAAAATGTTTTGTTATAGACCGCTGCCTTTTTATCAATTGCGCTTGGTGTTAGTCTGGCTTGCGTTGGAAGAGTATCATATTGAGCCTTTGTTAATCCACCGGGTGTTTGATAGAACAAATCAGCGTATAAAAAGTTAACAGCTATAGCGCTTTTCTTGCTTCCATCAAAATTGATTTCCCCTTGCAAAACATCTCTTGTCATTTTTGTTTGATCACGATATCCATCAGCTTGTTGATGTGCATACATCAGACGAATGTCAGCTCCATCGGAATGCGCATTACCTTGCAGACTGTAGCGAAACAATCCAAAACTCCCAGCAATAGCTGAAGCCTCAACGCTGTTTTTTTTCAGAGCGGAATTTTTCATCAACATTACGCCACCTGTCCCGGCTCCGTATAAACTTGCGCCAGGTCCTTTGGCAATTTCAATTTGTTGAAGTGAGCTGAAGTCTAAAAGATTGAGATAGGTATTACCTCCAGGATCAGTAAACGGCAAGTCATTCCAATACACTTTTACATTGCGCACACCGAAGGGCGAACGAAGTGTACTTCCACGAATAGAGAGGCGATAACTTCCAGGCGATCTTTCTTCCATGCGAACGCCAGGAATAGAATTAATAACAGGTACAAATGAAGAAGCGCCAAAACGTTGAAGTTCTTTTTCCCCCACTAAACCAATCGCGAGCGGCACTTCTGATATCGGACGATTATATTGATAAGCACTAATAACAACTTCATCGAGTTGCTTAGTAGAATCAATCAACAACTCTTGTGCATTTATTGAAGTTATGAATAACAGACAGGCAAAGAAAGTGAGGGATAGATTTTTCATTGATGTTAATCAGATGTGCAAGATATGCAACGGCTCGATTTGGATGGTGATCAGAAAGGTATTGTTGATTTTAATTGCGCATGAACAACTTCACCAATGAATGGGTCTTGATACAAGTGTCTCAGCAAAGAGCGAATCAGGTATTCTTCTATGGGTAAACGCACATCAAACCAGTAACAAGTTTGGAGTTGAAAATCTTCCATGGTGATTTTATAAAAACTCAATATGTTATTCTGAAGAAATCAGATTCACTTTTCAAATGCTTGCATTTAAGCACTTATTCCGACCTTTCAAAAAAAACAGGAAGCGAAGTCAAAAGATTTAGCGATCTTGCGCCCTGAAACGATTTAGGGCCTTTGACTGTTACTATTCAACCAGCATGTCAAAAGGGCGATTTTAACTTAAAAAACACACAACCATGGGAAGACCCCCAATATTACCGAAGAAAAAGAAAGATGGTTTTTATCTCGAATTGCGTAATAAAGGCGCAAAAGCAGGCATAATCGTTATCCGCGACACACATGAAGCTATGATGCAGGCTGCTAAACAATATGAGAACACTAAGGATGTAATTATTCTTGGTGAGCACAAAAGCGGCAAAAAAGTTGATGACGGCAAGAAAAAGGCAAAAGCCTGATTTGATCCCTCAAGTTTAGAACTCCTTCAATAGATCTTCGATCTTTTTAGAGTCTTCAAAGAAATCCAACAGTCGGAGCAACACCCGGTCCACTAATGTATCGGGGCAGGATGCTCCACTTGTGAGGATAATTTTTGTTGGATTTTTTACAGGCAGATAATTCTCTGTGCGGATTTTTTCCCGCTTGTGATAATCGAAGTGTTGAATCTCTTTGTTTGAAAAAATCTCGTTTTCTGAATTAATAAAATAGGTAGGAAACTTTCGTTCGCAGAGTTCTACTAAGTGAGAGGTATTCGAACTATTATATCCCCCTACTACGATTGCCAAATCGGCATCGGTTTCTAAAAGTTGATAGGTAGCATCCTGATTGTCGTTTGTAGCGTAACACAACGTATCACGTGTATCAGCAAAATGATTTTTAATTTCTTCTGATCCAAATAGCGCAATCATCAATTGCTTAAAATAATCTGCGATGGCTTGTGTCTCAGTCGCGAGCATGGTGGTTTGATTTACAACACCAACGCGTTTAAGGTTTTTTGTTGGATCAAAATTTTCGGAGTACTGACCTGCAAAGTCTTTAAGAAAATCATTACCGGATTTCTTTCCACTAATGTATTCACCAAGTCGATGAGCATCGTTAATATCGCGAACAATTATCGATGGAGCTCCTTTTGAACTATGTGAAAACGTTGCGCGCGTTTCTTCATGTTTCGGTTTGCCGTGAATGATCACCGTAAAATCATCTGTACCTAATTTTTCAGAACGGTTCCAAACCTTTTCAACAAACGGACAAGTAGTATTATATTTTTGAACTTCAATTTCTTTATCTAATAAGAGATGTTCAATTTCCAGTGTAGTGCCAAAGGCGGGAATAATAACAACATCTTCTTTTGTGAGTTCGCCCCAGGGAATAAATTGTGTTCCATCAGTATCCATAATAAACTGAATGCCGCGACTCTGAAGATCCTGATTCACTTCCTGATTGTGAATCATCTGACTTAACAGAAACACACGTTTATCCGGATTTTCTTCTAGGGCTTTATAACTTATTTCAATGGCGTTTTCTACACCGTAACAAAAACCAAAATGGCGTGCGATGAAAAATTGAACGGAACCAAAATCCAATAAGGTAGGAGTAAAATCCTGCTTGCGCAGATCCTTAACTCTTCGCGATTCTTTTATTTTTCCGGTAATGGCCGACCGGTAATAGGCAGGGATTTCGAATTTTTTGATAATACGGTATTTTAACTAACCTCAAAGTTAGTACTGTTCCTTGAAAAAGTTAATCGTTATCCGTTAATCGTGCAGTACGATTAAGATTAACCTCAATCTCAGGCAGCCCGGGAAAGCTTGTTTTCTTTTATTTTGTCAATCGTGATCTCTTTCTTTTCGAGATCAAATGATTTCACTTCTACAAAATTGTTTTTGATGTACTTTAAAACCTCCATCACTTTTCCATCAATCTTGCTGCGTACACGCTCGCCTTTTCTAAACAATCGCCTCATAGTTTAATTTATGAATTTATTACATCCTGAAAGCATAGTTAAATTCTCTTGGGAAATCTTCATACACACCTGAGAGAATAATTAAATCACCTTGTTTCTTTTTCTTTAGTAATTCAGTAAAATCATTAACGTTTCGAATGGGTTCATCGTTCACTTTTGTAATGATGAAGCCTTCCCGCATCTCCGTGTACTTCGCTGGCTTGCCATTTCCAAGATCTTTTACCCGAACACCGTGGTCAATATCTAACTTTTTTAGCACTTTTCCATCTACCTCTTCTAAATCTAATCCCAGCGAAGTAAAGGCATTTTTTTCTTCTGGTTTTATTAACCCCGTTTTTCCATCACGGCTTTTTAAGGTAACGGGAATATTCAATTCTTTACCTTTTCTGTTCACAACAACATTTACCTTATCACCCGGACGGTGTCGACCAATGGCTTCCGTTAAAGCGGTGTTGGTTTTGATGGTAGCCTCATCAATTTTAATAATCACGTCACCCTCCTTAAGGCCGGCATCTTTGGCAGAGCTCTTTTCGGCAAAGCCGCCAATGTAGGCACCTTCATTAACTGCCAGGTTTTGCTCTTTCACTAAGGTGCTATTCACGTTTTGGATACTAACACCTAACCATCCGCGCTGTACAGCACCGAACTTAATTAAGTCTTCTACAATTTTATTTACAATGTTGGAAGGTACGGCAAAACCATAACCTGAATAGGAACCTGTAGGGCTTGCAATCGCAGTGTTAATGCCAAGCAATCCACCATTCAGATTTACCAATGCACCCCCACTGTTTCCAGGATTGATGGCAGCATCGGTTTGAATAAATGATTCGATCGCGGTGTTACCTCCTTGTGTATTGCGATTTAAAATGTTAATGCTTCTTCCTTTTGCACTGATGATACCAGCAGTTACGGTGGAAGTTAAATTGAATGGATTGCCAACAGCCAAAACCCACTCACCCACTTTTGATTGATCGGAGTCAACAAAAGGTAAATACGGCAAATCCTTTGCATTAATTTTTACCACTGCAAGATCAGTGTCAGGATCAGTGCCAATCACTTCTGCTGTAAAGGTTCTGTTATCATGCAATGTAACCTCAACCACATCGGCATCTTTCACAACATGATTGTTGGTAACAATATATCCCCCTGCATTTATAATTACCCCTGAACCCGAACTTTGTTGTGGGCCTTGAGGAATCTGGGGTCCGAAGAACTGTTTAAATAAATCATTTGATTGTACTTGCTCTTCGCCTCTTCTGCCATCTAGAGTGGATTGTATGTAAACCACGGCCGGCATAACTTTCTCAGCTGCACCAGTAAAATCAAGCGGCACAGCTTGTCCGTTTTCATTTAGAGAATAGGCAACATTGGTGGCGGGTGCGCCCGAAACATATTCAAGCTTTACACCATTTTCTTTTTTGTCTAAATAATGAAAAGCAGCAAATGTAAAAACGCTACCCAATACAGCAGCTAAGAAAAGTGACCCAAAATTTTTCATAGTATTTAGATATTAATTTTTTTTTTATGGTTCAACAAAAACCAGACAAAGCTGGGGGAAGCGAAAATTTGTCATTGTTAAGAATATAGATTCTGTCATTTTTTCAACGCCCTCTGTCATCATGCCTATTGTGGCTTTGTAATTGTAGACATTAGTACGCATTTCCCATCATTTAAGTTCTAAGAATACCACTACAAGGGGCACCGAAGAAATGGTTAAAAGGTTTATTTTTATGAATGGTTAAAATGAAATATGAGGCCTAAAATTTTAGTGGGCATTTTTCTTTGTATGGGTTGCCTAACAAGCCAGGCACAACAAAAGGAATTTGGTTGGCTGGTTGGCAAATGGAAACTGAACGAGAAAAATGTGTTTGAGGAGTGGTATGTTTCATCAGATAAAAAAACACTGGAAGGTCTTTCATATCGGGTTAAGGAAAGTGATACTGTTGTGATGGAGCGACTCATGATAAAGTTTGAGCAACCTTACTTTTTTTACATTTCAGATGTTGCAGAAAATCCTGAGCCTGTCAAGTTTAAAATCACACAGTATAATGCTGATAAATTTTTAGCCGAAAATCCGATGCACGATTTTCCAAAGGCTATTCGATACAAACTTATTCGAAAGGATAATCAGGATTTTATTGAAGCAGCCATTGAAGGTGATGGCAAGGTTATTCCGTTCAACTTCACTAGAGTGAAATAAATGCATTAAACCGCAGAGAAACGCAGAGTTAAATGCAAAATACAGGAAGCACTTTCTATTGGGTATACACTCTCCCAATGCTTCAACAAAACCCTCCGCGAATCTCAGCGTCCTCTACGGTTTAATTTTTACGTCAAGCGCCTCTCCCCTACCTTCCCTTTATTTTAGATACTTTTGCGGAAAGTAAAATATTGAAATGACAATTCAGGGAAAGGTTACACTCAAGTCAGGCAAGGAGTTTTCGATTGAACGTTTTCATCCCTGGATTTTCTCAGGCGCCATTCAAACCTTAGACGGGCAGGTAATCGATGGCTGTTGGGTAGAGGTTAAGAGCGCAAAAAATAAGGTATTGGGTTTTGGGCATTATCAAAACGGAAGCATTGCTGTGCGCTTGTTATCGTTTGGCGATACGGCACCAAATGAAATTTTTTGGAAAGGTAAACTGCAACAAGCCTTTCACCTACGAAATAGCACCCGCCTACCTTCCCTGCAAACCAATGCCTTCCGACTGATTCATGGCGAAGGTGATGGCCTTCCCGGATTGATAATCGATTGGTATGATGGTGTTGCAATCATGCAAGCGCATTCAGCGGGGATGCATGAGGATCGAAGAAATATTACACAAGCGTTGCAAGATTTGTTTGGCGAAAAACTGAAAGCGGTTTACTACAAGAGCCAATCAACATTACCCGGGAAAGTTCGCGATGCGCAACAAGACGAATATCTTTTCGGATTAGGTGTAGTGCCACATGTAGTTGTAGAGCATGAAAATAAATTTCTGATTGATTGGGAAGAAGGACAGAAGACCGGTTTCTTTTTGGATCAGCGTGAGAACAGGAAACTGTTGGGTAATTTTTCTTTTGAAAAGAAAGTGTTGAATACTTTCTGTTACACTGGGGGATTTTCAGTGTATGCATTACAAGCCGATGCTACCTTAGTTCACTCTGTTGATGCTTCTGAAAAAGCAATTGCCCTTACCCGAAAGAATATTGAGTTAAATGGCTTCGATGCTAACATACACACCTGTTATGCTGCAGATACCTTCGACTTTTTAAAAGATAAGCAAGACGAATACGATGTTATCATTTTAGATCCACCTGCTTTCGCTAAACATCGTGATGCGCGTCATCAGGCTGTGCGTGGTTATCAGCGCTTGAATGCAGAAGCGATGCGGGTAATCAAACCAGGAGGAATTATTTTTACTTTCTCGTGCTCGCAGGTTGTTGATAGACAACTTTTCTATGACACCATTGTATCAGCAGCGATTCAAGCCAAGCGACAGATAAAGGTACTGCATCATCTCACTCAGCCAGCCGATCATCCGGTTTCCATCTTTCATCCGGAAGGAGAATATTTAAAAGGGTTAGTGCTTTTTGTGGAGTAGCTGAAAATCGATTACTTCTCTATCGGAATAGGCGGAGGTCCATCAGGAATATAAGCTTTGTAAACATGACCGGCTTTGCGGTCGTCAAATTCTTTTTTGATGTCCTTTCGAAGTTGAGGATTCTCAAATAAATCGACCATCGTCATAGCAAGAGACTTGGCTGCGAAGACCATACCTTTATGACCGATTGACATTCCCCCACAAGCAACGACTGACCAACCATGCCATGCGGTGTGATTAGGCGCTGTAGTTACCAAAAGAGAAATCTCTGGGACAATCCAGCTAATGTCACCCACATCAGTTGATCCACCTTGTGGATGTTCTTTTGTAGTTTTTAATGGATAGATTTTTCCATCTAAGCCGGTTTGTTCGCCACCCTGGATTTCTTGTATTTTTTTTGCGAATGTAGTTTCTTCAGGTGTGTATGTAATAGGACCCAGTATTTCTAAGTTATTTTGTAATGCTTCAGCACCTTTCTTGTTCACCAGCAATTCATAATCTCCTGTTTGAACGGTAACCTTCGATTCCACTCCTGCAATTTCTGCGGCACCTTTTGCAATTTCTTTCACGCGTGCAAAGACTTCTTCAACTCCTGTTCGCTTTGAATCGCGTACCCACATCCAAACTTTGGCATATTCGGGAACTACGTTGGGTACATCTCCACCTCTCACAATCGCATAATGCATCCGGACGCTTGGTTGTACATGTTCACGCAACATATTCACGCCATGCGTAAAGGCTTCTAGTCCATCAACAGCGCTTCGTCCATTCCATGGATCAGCGGCAGCGTGTGCCGCCTTACCTTTGAACTCAACAACAAAATCAACCATGGCCTGTGAGCTTTGCATGTTGGCAATAATTTCAACATCCGGATGCCAATCGAGACAAACATCTACATCGCTGAACAATCCTTCGCGTGCCATATAAATTTTTCCACCGACTGATTCTTCTGCAGGCGTTCCGTAAAAACGAATGGTGCCCTTTAATTTTCCTTGCTGCATTAATTCTTTAATGGCCAGAGCAGCACCTAAACTTCCTGCACCAAATAAGTTGTGTCCACAACCATGCCCTGCAGCATCCGCTACTAGTGGCTCTTTTGTTGGAATTGCTTTTTGAGAAATTCCGGGCAATGCATCAAACTCACCCATAATACCAATTACAGGTTTCCCCGATCCATACTCTGCTGTAAAAGCAGTTGGCATTCCGGCAACACCTCGTTTAACCATGAAGCCTTGTGACTCTGCATAATCCGCTAATGCTTTTGCAGACTTATATTCTTTCAAAGCAGTTTCTGCATACCCCCAAATCTCATCACTGAGTTTGATTAACTCTTGCTGGTGTTTTTCTACAGACTGAATGGTTGCTGTTTTATTCGGATTGACTTTCGCCTTTTTTGATTGTGCAACCACCAGGTTTGCTGATCCGATAAGAAGGATGATAAAAATTATGCGCTTCATTTAGTATAGAAGTTAGAGATCAAGGTATTGAATTCTTTTCGAAAGAGATTCGAAGCTAAAACATGCGCTTGATAAAAAATCACATTCATGGTGTTATTCCACAGGTGGCTAATTACTCGTTTATTACAATAGCAATTTTGTCGCCTGTAGAATTAATGGCTAGTCTTGAAATTCCTTTTAATGGAGGTGATCCGCTGATAACATCAATTGGTTTCCATGTCTTATCCGTTTTAGTATCGAGATAAAAAAGCTTCTCACCATCACTCATTACAATTCGGCCATCGTTTGTCCAGGCTAGGTCTTCACGATTGGGGAGAGTCTCTGCCAGCACATCTATTTCATTAATGCTTGTGACTCGTTTGATTAGATATTTAGAGTCTGAAGATTTATCAACATAGCTGAAGGTTTTTGTTTTTGGAATGAGATGAAGGGAACGTCCAATACTGTCCGCAAGCCAAATATCTTTTCCCGCAGACACATTATATAATCTTAAGGTTTGTGGCTCGCCAAGAACAAAGACAGCAACAAGACCATCATTTATCCAGGCATGATATCCAACAGTGAGATTGTTAATAATCGTAATGGCATCTCCACCATCAATCGGATATTTTCCTAGATCCTGTTTGCCATTATCACGCTGAATAATACAAGAGATGAATTTTTTGTCGGGCGTTACAGTAGGGGAGTATTCACGTTCAGATGTGGTTGTAAATCTTTTTGACTCTTTCGTCTGATAATTGTAAGTAAGGATGTCCGTCCTTCCGGAAGTGTCCGCGGAAGCGTAATACAAAATAGGTTTGTTGGGATGAAAAAAGGGTTGACTGTCGTAGCCGGGATGATTGGTAATGTTAACAGGATTGGATATTGTGATTTTATCTTTGCTCAATTTTAAATCGAATAAGTAAATCTCTGTTCCCGGTTGAGCGATTGCTGATTGTGGAGAACAAAATATTAGGAGACTGATTGCAGTTAAGAGTATTTTCATTGTGGAGTGCTTCTTTACTTAAAGGTAATGACTTCTTCTGGCAAACTCATTTCACACTCTACGAAAACAAAGAGAGTTGTAAAGCTTTAGATACTTTTGGTTTATAGAGATCAATCCCCACTGTATTTTCAATATGATAAACTTCTGAAGGTTCTTTTCTGGAGGCAATGATGATCTCTGTATTTCCGGCATGAGGTTTAAATAAATTCATAGCGACACCCGGAGTATTATTGTGTTGTGATAGATGGGATAGTATCAAGTGACTCATAAAAGAGGGCGCATGATTCTTGAAAAGTTCGAGCGCTTGTTTATTGGATATGTGCCCTTTACCCCCGCGAATGCGATTCTTAAGCGCCAGTGGATACCTTCCTGTTTCCAACATGTGATCATCAAAATTCGATTCCAGAAAAGCTGCATGACATTGCTTGAAATACCGGATCACATTTTCGCAGGCAATTCCGATATCGGTAATTACGCCAACTTTTACCTGTTCATGCTCCACGATAAAACTGTGTGGATCGCTTGCATCATGAAATTTTGGAAAGGGTGTTACAGAAAGATTACCTATGGAAATCGATTCGTGTGGAAGAAAGGTATGAACAAGACTTTCCCGTAAACTTACTTTTCCTTCCCGCATCGTTTCTGGAGTAATGTAAACCGGGACGGGATATTTCTTTATGAGAGAGCGTAATCCTCCAATATGATCGCCATGCTCATGTGAAATGAAAATGGCTTTTACTTTCTTCATGGATAGACCGAGACGTTTCATTCGTGTTTCCGTTTCACGACACGAAACACCAGCATCAATTAACACCGCCTCCGTCCTGTTGCCTACGTAGTAACAGTTGGCATTACTTCCTGAATTGATAGAGGCGATGAATAAAGACATAATGGAGGCAAGGTACTCTTTTGGAAATTCTTGTTTAAGGGAATGGTATCGTTAAATAAAAACAAAAAGCCCTACTCAGTGGTGAGTAAGGCTTTTGCGAATTTAAACTGTAAAATAAAATCTTAATCCTCTTTATCCGCTGCGTCAGCTTTTTCAATTTCCTCATCAAGAATCTTCTCAATGACCTCACGCTGGCGTTCATCGATTGTCTTGTCAGTTTTGGCTTGCTTTTTCATAAAGCGCAACATGGCATTCTTCTTTATTTCGTAGGCAATGAAGACTGTGTATTCGTTTGTCTTATCATTAAAGAATTTCTTCTCGTCCATCTTTCGCAAATCCGAAATATTGGTGTTCATGGTTTGGCGTACCAGACTTTGAAATTTGTCGGCAACATCTGCCCCTTTTTCATTTTCAGTTTGACCCAGGTATTGATCCGCTACTTGTTTCATTGTGGTGTTTACCTGTCCACCTAATTGCGCTTTAGCATCAAGATCGGCTTTCGATCGTGCAATGTTATCTTGTGAACTTACACCTTTACCGGTGCTTCTCCAGAATCGGTTATTTGATTCGTATGCATTTCCCTGAAAAGGTTCTTTCACTTTCTTTCCTAAAACGCCAGACGAGCATGCGGCTAATCCGATAAATGAAAAGAGGATAAGTATATGGATGATTTTCATGTTGATGAGAATATGGTGTGGGTTAAAATTAGTAAAAATTGTGCCAGAATAATTAGCCGACTGACCAGGAAGCTTAAACAGTCATAACAACTTGCCAGCGAAACGCCCATTTCCAATGAATGCTGAAGTTGCGCATTTTTGCTTTTGTGAGTATTTCTATCAATTCACTTTTTGTGAAGGCGCGTAGAACCGATAATGGCGCATCGAATTTTACCATGGCTGACTTCGAAAACAAACTTGTTAAAATTTTGATGGAATAGTAAGCCAACGCATGACGATGAATGTCATTTATAACAATGCCAATGCGAACTTGTTTTTTTAGTCCTGAAAAGAACAGACTCAATTGGTGTTGTGAGAAGTGATGAAAGAAAAGCGTACCAATAACTACATCGCATGTAATGGATTGAAATTCTGATGAAAAAATGTCAATCGACTCAAATTGGACATGCGGTAAGTCGTTCAGATTATTTTTTGCAAAGGCAATGATGTTTGGATTGGCATCAATGCCAACGAGTTTTACTTTTTTGTTTTTTCGCTTTGCCCACGCATCTATGAGCCGAAGAATATCACCACCCCCACAGCCCACATCGAGAATGGTAATTTCTTTTGATGGATCTGAATCTTTTAAAAGTTTTGCCAACCCGTTTATCGTTACCTGATTTCCACCAAGCCAGGTATTGATGACTTCAAGTTCACGCAAAGTTTGATCAACCACTTCGCCTGAGCACTGAAGATCGTCCATAATCTCAATACCTTCTGATCGTTTAGAAAAATCAGGCATTTGCTGAATGTATTTTTAGAACCATACTTTCTAATGTAAGCCCGGGGCCAAAAGCAAGACTCAGGATTCTTTCACCATCGTCAGCCTTTGATAACGTTTTGAAAATTTCATTTAATACAAACAAAACGGTGGGCGATGACATATTACCATATTGTTTCAACACTTCGAGCGCATGTTTGTTCTGGTCCTTACTTAAATTCATCTGATGCTCAATTACCTCTACAATTTTTTTCCCTCCCGGATGAATGGCAATATGCTTGATGTCTTGTATTTCTTTCGCGATCTTTTTCAATAAAGAATTTGTCAGCTGTTGAATTCCGGATTGAATAATGGATGGAACGTAAGCCGATAATTTCATTTCGAAACCAAGATCACCAACACTCCATGCCATATCGTGTTCACCCTCGGGCGCAAGGTCGTTGTGAAACTCTTCGAGTGATAATGTTACAGGCTGATCACTATTGGCTTCAACTAAAACAGCAGCAGAGCCATCGGCAAACAAAGCGTTAGCTAGTAAATTATTTTCAGTAGGTGTTTTTTGAAAATGCAAACTGCAAAGCTCCGTGCAAACAATGAGCACTTTCGAATTTGCATCTGATGTACAGTAAGCATCGGCTACTTTAAGTGCATTGAACGCAGCATAGCAACCCATAAAGGTAATGCAGGTTCGTTGCGTAGTGGTAGGTAATTGAAGTGATTTAATAATATCAATATCAAGTCCGGGGGCATACATGCCTGTGCAGCTTACAACAATGAGGTGCGTAATTTTTTGCAGATCAATGGAAGCGTTGAGTTTCATGTTTTCAATCGCTGCCAGACTCAAAGGCAAAGCATGATCGCGAAAAGCTTCCAGTCTTTTTTGAGTTGATGGAAATGGTTCGAAGTCGGGAGTATTCGGGTAGAATTCGAAGTCTTTTGATTTTCCATAGTCGGATAAAACGGAGTACCGATTATCAATACCTGTTGCTCTAAAGATGGTGCGGAGCTTTCGTTCATCATCATGGCTCAATTGCATGCTTCGCACCATAAAATCGGCTAAAGCCTCCTGACTAAACTGATGTGATGGGTTGGCGGTGCCAATTGCCGTAATGAAACTCATGTTTAGGTTATCAGTTAATGGTTATCCGTTAATAGTATTTTTCTTGTCGTTTTGCAGACCGATTAACCGATAACAATTAACGGATAACAAATACCTAATCCAAAAAAGCCTACATTAGTTTCATAAAAAAGTAAAACATGTTTTCAACCTCCTCGTGGCTTCATCTGCGCATTCCATTTTCATATTTCCTGCTACCTGTTTTTTTGTTTTCGCTTTCGGTTACACCGAATATAACCGAGCATACTTTGCTCTGGACTTTTTTGATCGTTCATTTTTTTCTGTACCCGGCCAGCAATGGTTATAACAGTTATTTCGATAAAGATGAAAAAAGTATTGGTGGGTTAAAAAATCCGCCACCCGTAAACCGGGGATTGTTCTACCTATCACTTGCGTTTGATGTCATTGCTATAGTATTAGGATTCATAAAACTGAGCCTTACTTTTTCGATGATGTTGCTGGTGTATGGATTGGTTTCAAAGGCATATAGTCATCCAAGTATCCGATTGAAAAAATATCCGATTGCCGGATGGATCATTGTAAGTCTATTTCAAGGTCTCTTTACGTTTATGATGTGTTATGTAGGCGTTAGCGCTTTACCCATTGAACTGGCAATAAGACCAGCTGTTTTAATTCCTGGTTTACTGGCCACATTTTTATTGCTGGGTACGTACCCCATGACGCAAATTTATCAACATGAAGAAGATGGGAAACGAGGGGATCAAACCTTTAGCAGGATGCTAGGCATTCGCGGAACGTTTTATTTTGTAGGAGGTATTTTTGTTTTTGTAAGTGCCGCCTTTATGTATTACTTCTTCATTACATTTTCTCTTCAGTATGCCCTCATTTTTTTAGCGGCCATGTCGCCTGTGGTACTGTTCTTTTTCTTTTGGTTTATTCAGGTACTTAGAGACGAAACAAAAGCAAACCACACCTATACGATGTGGTTGAACTTTATTTCTGCTACTTGCTTAAATACTTTTTTTATCTATTTGTTTTTAGATTCATCGCATATTTTAAATACATTAGGATAAGCACCTGACAGAATCATTTTTCAGATCAGGAAATTGCCATCCCAACTCTTTCCAGCAAAGCTTTTGTAGCGCGTATACCTTCGTCTTCACTGAGTTTACTTCCCTCATATTCAATACCGATGTGACCAGTATAACCTGCAGCTTTTACGATAGGTAACATCTTTGCATAGTCGGTTTCAATGCAATTACCTTGCTCATCAAAATCATAAGCCTTTGCGCTTACACCTTTTGCGTGAGGCATCATTTCGGCAGTACCTTTATAGCGATCATACATTTCTACACAAGGGGAATCCCACATATCATTTTTTTCGCGTCTCACACAGAAATTTCCAAAGTCAGGTAAGATGCCACAGTTCGCCATACCTGTGCCACTGATAACACCACTGAGCCATTGTCCATCCGAAGAATATCCTCCATGATTTTCAACGATTACATTGATGTCGAGTCCCTTTGCAAATTCAGATAGTGAATGAAGTCCATCTGTTGCTGCTTTTGCTATTTCTTCACGTGTGCCAATACCAAAAGAGTTTACGCGTATTGCATGACAGCCTAAGAACTTTGCGGCCTCTGCCCACTTATAATGATTCTCAACAGCTTTTGCGCGCTTCTTTGCATCAAGATCTCCTAGCTCCCCTTCACCATCACACATAATGAGTACACTGGTAACGCCAAGATCGTCACACCTTTTCTTCAATTCTGCCAAATAGGTTTGGTCTTTTGCTTTGTCCATGAAAAACTGATTGACATATTCTACAGCCGATATGCCGAAATCATTTTTTGCCCTGGCGGGAAAATCAAGGTGATCCAGTTTTTTATCGAATAATGATTTATGCAATGACCATTCAGCCAATGATATCTTGAAGAATAATTCTTTTGGAATGGCTGATGATATGGCGGTAGAATCTACTGTACTTTCAGATGACGACTTGCCGCCACAAGCTGAAAGAAATGTTGTGCCCGCTGCAGCACTTAAACTGATAAGTCCTAGTGAGCGTAAAAATTCTCTCCTGCTGTTCTCGTTATTCATGGTGTCTAGGTTGATGAAAACTTAAGATAGGCATTCAAGGTGACTTTCAAAACCACATTTACTCAGTGATGTTGAGCAACTTAGTGATCCTTCGTGTCTTTGAGATTTAGTGGCAAAAAATTAGGCCACTATTACACGAAGTCACAAAGTTTCACAAAGAAAAATTCAGGCATATTCATAATATTTAGAGGAGTATCAGTTAATCAGAACCCATCTCCGTGTGTGCTTCGCATAATGCTATTGGCAATTGGCTTTACATGAATGGCTAAATTGATGGCAATGTTGGATGCAAACGGACTTCCGAATAATTTCTGTATCTGTCGTCCTCGCCATAATCGTAAGCCAAAATTTTTCTGCCAGAGATTTGAATATCTTCTCTCCATTTCTTCGCGGGAAAGCGAGTTGTTAATGTGTTCTATAATTAATTCGCTGGCGAGTTTGGAAGCGTGAATAGCCATCGCCATCCCATTTCCGCAAAGTGGTGTTATCATTCCGGCCGCATCTCCAATCATCAAGATATGATTTTCAACTGGCGACTTTGTTTCGAATGATATTTCATTAATCGTTTCGGGTTTATCAAAAATAAACTCAGAATTGATGAAAACAGATTTAAGTAAAGGATTTTGGAAGAGAACATTCTCTTCCATCTCCCGAATATTTTTGAACTGACGCAGGTTATCCCGATGCGTTAAGTAACACAATGTTGTTTTGCCATCTTCAATGTTGCTCATTCCACAATACCCACCCTTAAAATTATGGAGCGCGATAAGATCGTGAGGATGATTAGTCTTGAGATGATATTTAATTCCTACGTACGGAGATCGTTTCTGAATGAAACTTCGGTTTAGTTGGACATCTAATTTTGAGCGCTTGCCAAAGCTTCCTAAAACTAAATCGGCTTTTAGATTTTGAGATTGTGTTTTAATGAGAAAGGTATTATCAGAGAATGTAACCTCTTCTACTTCGGTGTTTAATAAAAATGTAACACCAAGTAGTTTTGCTTTTTCATAGAGAAAATTATCGAAGGTGTAGCGGCTGATGCCAAACCCTCCAAGGTCAAGATCCATCATAGTACTTTTACCGCTAACAGATGAAAGCAAAAATCGTGTAATGGATGGTGGCGTAAATTCGAATGGAAATAGATCAAGAGATTTTAGATAGGGAATCGTTTCATTTGAAATGTATTCTCCGCACACACGATGAAAGGGGTATGATTTCTTTTCAATGACGGTGCAATGAATACCTGATTTTGCTAACCGGATAGAAGCAACCAGACCGCCTAAACCACCACCCATTATAATAATTTGCTTCATATCGGCTTCGAATCTCTTGATTTGAGAAAGTTAGATGATTGATTCATTATAAAAACAGAATATTTTGTGTTGGAACAAATCTTGTAACCCAACCTTTTACGTTAATATAATGTCTATATAGCAATCTGGTACAATGGAAACAACGACTAAAAAGCAAATCGATACCAATCCTCTTCACGTTCTTTTAATTGGAAATAATCCAATTGAATTGAGTGGGGTATTGGAAAAACTCAATCAGATCAGGGGTCAACGAATAGTAACGGAAATTGCTTTTGATCTAAAGAGTATCGTGCAAAGACTGATTCGCTTTCAACCGCATTTTATTCTTTTGGATGACAATATTGGCAAGACAGAAATGACCTTGGCCATTCAGGCTCTGGAGTCAAACCAAAAAACAAAGAATGTTCCAATTACATTATTAAAATCATCCAATTACGAAGAAGCGTTGAGTGCTTCTGGCGTATTGGATTATTTGCTGAAACAAAACTTATCATCTGATGGGATTTATACGATGCTGCGCAATTCGTTAAAATTCAAACGAACACAAGAGTATTTGTACAACGCATATCAAAAAAGGAAGGGGCAACTTTCAAAGTTAGTTCGATAATAAAGCGGTAAAAGGTAATGGTGATCTTAAATCTGATCGGCCAATATCAGGAAGGACTTCACCCTTACTCCTTTTCTATTTACTTCCACTTTTACTTTTTTACCGGGTTTATTATTAAGCAACCCATTAACCAAACTCAGGTTTAAATCTCTAAGCGTTATACCGCCAACATTTTCAATAATGTCACCTACTTCTAAGCCCGCTTTCTTTGCTGCAGACTCATCGCGCACTTCTGTGATTTCAAAAATATTAAGATGAACACCTTTTGCTTTTATGGTAAGCCCGCTCAGGTTATGGTGAAAACCTTTTTTGAAGGAAGCGTTCTTCTTAAAGAAGATCTTTTCTTCAGGAAAATCATAGACCATATGAAATCGGCTCATAAGCTCTCCACCAATTGACCCGTTTCTAAAGATCTTACCAACTTTTAAACTATCGAAATAGCTATTGGGATCGGGAAAATTCGTTACCACACTATGCACATTGTAACTACCAAGTTGGAGATTTTCAATGCGACCAATTTTTCCATAAATCTCTCCTCCCAATCCTCTTCCTATAAGTGAACTGAGTACTTTCTCTGGAACATGGATACGATTGTCAGAAAAAGGATCAAGCAGTAAAGCATGACTCGCACCTGTGTCTACCAATAATTTTGCACTTAGTGTGGTGCCATCATCTAATGTTACAGTTGTTATCAGGTAGGGTTTAGTATCTTCAATCTTGATTGGGATAGATTGAAAATTTCGATACTTACGGCTTTTCTCAGGAACGATTAGTGTGAGCAATTTCTTTTCGTAGTCGACATCGACAATGAAACGACTAAATAATTCGTAGCCGAGTATTCCATGCACATCCGTACCAAGGTAATTCCGTAACTCCAGATAATCTTTTTCTAAAACCAACATGGCATGACCACGACTTTCCACACCGGGCATAGAAAGCGAAACATTGTTAGTAATATAGGCATCAATCAAATTTTCTCCTCCGGCACCAGAGATTGTGTATTTGCGGGAATACTGGAGGTTGAGAATATCTGTAAAGGCTTTTTGAGTTAGAATGGTGGTGCGTACACCCGTGTCCAAAATGAATTTCAGTGGTAGTGTATTATTTAACACAACAGGTACTACAATGAGATTACTATAGATTTGGATTGGTATCTGTACTTTCTTTTTTCCATTGGCCAGTGAAAATCCTAAGGGTTGTCCGTAAAGACCAAGTGATAAAAGTGAAGAAAAGAATAGGATAAAAAAACTTCTGTACATAAAACACCTTCGATAAATGTCAATATAAGACAATTTTCAGTGAGCGTGTAATCACCCTTATTGCGGGATTAGGGATATAACAAGTTCTTCAGGCGAGGTGTTTACAACAAGGAAGTCAAGATAAGCCTGACGCAAGAAACCAGTTTCTTGCATTGCGTTCATTTGCTGCAACAATGGATCAAAAAAATGATTTGTGTTTAAAATTCCGACAGGCTGATTGATCAAGCCAAGTTGTTTCCAAGTTAAGATTTCGGCTAGTTCATCTAATGTTCCCCAACCACCCGGCATAGCAATGAAGGCATCCGAAATATCGGCCATACGTTTCTTTCGTTCATGCATTGAGGATACTACTTCCAGACGAGTGAGGTTTTTATGACCAACCTCACGCTTCATTAAAAAGTCTGGAATTACACCCACGGCATTTCCGCCATGCTTTAGCACACTATCAGCCAATATGCCCATTAGGCCAACATTACCTCCACCGTAAACCAGCGTAATATTTCTATTCGCTAATGCGATTCCAAGTGTTATGGCGGCATCAGCAAAAACAGAATTATGCCCGGTTGAAGAACCGCAGAAAACACAAATGTTCATTTGTTGTTAAGCTCTGATGAATCAGAACTTATTGTCATGCTTATTTTTACTCACCATTTTGTTTGGTATTACCCAAGGACTAATAATGGCAAGAACGAATAATGCGATAACGACCCAGAATGGCCACCAAGATAAATCCATATTCAGTTTATTTAAGAGGGGTAAAAATAGACTCTATTCCATAATTTTTTGAGAAAGAACCAAAATTTGTTTTTAGGATAATTAACTTGTCGCAAGCCCATAAATAACGTACATGAAGAAGTTTCTCATTTTTACCTCAATTGCTGTAGCGTCCATATTTATTATTGGTGCCATTGCCTTTGTTTTTATAAAGAAGAATACCAAACAGTTTAGTCCGGAAGAAGGAGTATCCTTTAATCATGGAGAGGTAGAGATTAAAGTGCAATACAACAGGCCGTATAAAAAAGGGCGCGAGATCTTTGGAGCATTGGTGCCGTATGGAAAAGTCTGGCGAACGGGAGCGAATGAGGCTACTACTTTTGAGACCAATAAGGAGCTGCATATTGAAGGTAAAGTTCTGAGAAAGGGGAAGTACACGTTATGGACTATCCCTACCGAAGAAACCTGGACCGTTATCTTTAATTCAGAGGTTGGTCAGTGGGGCGTTAACTTCGATGGTGAGGCAAACCGCAATCCAGACAAAGATGCATTACAAGTTGTGGTTCATGCTGTAAAACAAGAACGTGAATTTGAGCAATTCACCATCTCGTTTGAGAAGACAGGCGAGGATGCCGAGATGGTTTTGATTTGGGATAAAACTTTGGTGGCAGTGCCTATTGTGTTTTAGTATTTGTTAGAATTAAGTTGATATATTTTTTGAATCCAATTATCTCGCCACAGCCTTAATCGTTAACTTTTTGTTTTCAGGAAGAATAGCTTCAATCGCATTTACAAAATACGTTAGTTGTGATGCATTAATGCCTTGTGATGTTAGATAGGTAACGATGGCTTCAGCCTGTTTTGTTGTTCGGTTGTTGTGATACGTTGTTCTGGCCACTAGCGTATCACGTTTTATCAATTGTCCTAAGGTATCGATATCATCAAATTGAGTTACAATAGAATCAATCGTGATCTCGGTAAGATCAGCTTTCGACTGAACAGTATCTTCTTCATAACCACTGAGCAATACCTGTATCTCAAATTTGAGTGCAGGGTTTGCTTTTGCCAAACGCACTAATCGCTTAAGGTCAGCATCAGACGAAGCGTTCAGCTTGGCGGAGTTGGATTCAAATCGCACTAAGTCCAGAGACAACTCATCGCCCGGTAGTGGTTTTTTTAATGTGACGTTTACCTTTTCACGTTGCGGTATTTTATCAGTTTGCAAGTCAAACTGTTTCATGAAGTATGTTACATTTCCTTGTTCAGGATCAACCGCCATTTCATATTTTGAACCTTCCATTAAATAAAAAAAGTATGATCCATCATTCAATGGTCTTCCTGCGTAAATACGTTTATTTGTAATCAAATCAATAATCGAAATGTATGCAGGTGTAGTTGGATTTTCGGTATTGGTTATGATGCCCTCGACTTTCATCATTCCCTTTGGCCGGAGATCATTTGGAATTAGAAATTCAACGAGCTCACTTATTTTTCTAGCATTTACCACGTCTCTTAATAAGTACCTGCCTAAAGCCGATACACTAACATACTGATCATCTTTATCCGTATTAATGTAATCCAACGCAACAGGAGTTGACCATGCGCCATTGGCATATTTGGTTTGGTATAAATCCAGACCACCCTTGGTACTGGCCATTTTGTTTGAAGAAAAAATAAGCGTTTCGCCATCGGCCATAATGCGAGGTGTTTGCGAATTACCCGTGTTGATAGATGCCGGGAGTTCTTCCGGTTCTTCCCACTGACCATTTGGTTTTTTCTTCGATCTGAAAATCCTACAATCGCTGGCGTTGTTCTGATCCATTCGTTCACATCGCATAAAATATATTACACTTCCATCAGGCGTAAAAGAAGGGCATGCTTCATTTGATTTTGAATTGATCGGTAACAAAAGATTTTGTGGATCGGCCCATGTATTACCTTTTAGAGTGCTGGTAAAAATATCGTATCCTCCTATGGTGGGCGACTTTGCCGATGAATAATACATTTGTTTTCCGTCTGCACTTAGACCATAGCCACGAAGAAAAGTTATGCGATGATTAATGGTTTTTGGAATGACCATTGGTGGAGACCAGTCACTTTCACGATACGAATAATTTAGCGTGAGCGCGCCATCTTCTCCACTATCGGAAATATAGAGCAAGGCATTTCCATCGTTGCTAATATAAGGCGCGTATAAATTCAATGATGGATGATTGATCGAACTGGGGAGTCTGCGGGTTGCCGATTGCGAAAACGATGAGAGAACGAAAGTGATCATCAAAAAGCAAAGAAGAACAAATCTTTTCATGTGGATAGAATTTTCAAGAATGTATGACGTACAATTTACGATGTACAATTTTAAATCCATCATGCAAATTGTGCATCGTACATCGTAATCTGTAAATTAAAAGGTAAATATTATCAGATTTTTGATTTGAACATCAGGTTTTTCAGGTTTGCAGCGTACATTAGCTTGACAATTTAATGATATAAAGTTCATCTATGATTCAGGTAATTCCTTCTATCGCGATTCGAAAAGGCAAGGTTGTAAAGATGCGAAAGGGCGATCAGTCCAGCGAGAAGGCGTATGATGAAAACCCACTCGATTTGGCGAAGCGATTTCAGGATCACGGGATTGAGGTATTGCATTTAGTGGATTTGGATGGAGCAGAAAAAGGTAGTCCGGTAAACTGGCATGTATTGGAAACGCTTGCCGGGCATACCGATCTTAAGATTGATTTTACAGGTGGTATTTCCACCGATGGCGATATTAGTAAGGCTTACGAATATGGGGCAGACTATATTACAGCAGCAAGTCTTGCCGTTACAAATCCGGAGTTGTTCGCTTCCTGGATTGTATCGTATGGTCGTGAGAAGATGACATTGGGTGCCGATGTTGTGGACATTAAAACAAAAGCACTTCTTTTTAGAGGCTGGCAGAAAAAATCAGAGCTTACTTTATTTGAACATGTTGAATATTTTTATTCACGCGGTTTAAAGTATGTGAAGTCAACAGATGTATCGCGCGATGGTGTACTAGAAGGACCCGCGTTTAATTTTTATAAAGAAATTATTGAGGCCTTTCCTGAAATTTGTGTGTTGGCCAGTGGTGGTGTACGCGGCATAGATGATATAAAGCGATTAAACGATATGGGAATTTTTGCCGTCATATTTGGCAAGGCTTACTATGAAGGGATATTAAAGCTGAAAGATCTGGAGCAATTCCTCGTTAAAAAAGAATCATAAAAAAAGCCCCGAGTTTATCGGGGCTTTTTTGTGATAGGTAATTTGAAAAGTTTATTCTACCGTAATATCAAAAGTCAAATCAATATCTGTTTCACCATCGGTTGATGTTGAAGTAGATGATTTAATATCGGGTTGATGTTTTAGCAGTACTTTAAAAGTTCCTGAAGCAGCTAAATCCGTGGTAGTCCACAGAGTTGAAAGACCAATAGGTAATTCATTTACATCTTCATCACTATAGTTAAGATCATCACTTCGGTTATCGATATTTCCACTACCTGTTGGATCTGAAAAAACACCATCCGTCCAAGAGAAAAAGAATTGATGTTCGTCTCCCTCTTCTTCTATTTCATCACCAATATTATATTCCGGATCGCCTGGATCAGCCAAGTTGTTTAAGATTTCAAAAGTTAGCGTGTAGTTTACTTCCTTTGCTAAGGCAATGGCATTATCCACAGTAATATTACCCGGCCCAATTCCATCCGGGTCGGTGGCAGTAGCAGTTACTGAGGTTCCACCACCAGTTGGCGTGAAAATAAGTTTCACGCTGGAAATGAATTCAGGAACATCTTGTTTTGCCGGGTCATCGTTATTGCATCCAGCTAGCCCAGCGAGGAAAACAATTACGAATACTTGACTGAGTGATTTTAGTTTCTTTGATACGAGGTCTTTCATATGATTTTAGTTAATGCAACATAGTTGCAAATATAAAACATTATTTGATAGTCCCTTCTTATAAAATAGATTTTTAAAAACTGTACTTTATTGCCAAGGAGATATTTCTACCTACATCGTCAGCATAGTATCGCATTCGATTAGTGTATTCGCGGTAGCTTGTATTGAGCAAATTTGATATGCTTACTTTAAAATCGAGTTTCGATTTTTTTAATGGATAGGAAATGCCCGAGTTGATATTCCAAAGAAAATAGCCTTCGGGAGCAGAGGCGAAATCGAAGGGAGGTAAGGTCTCTCCATTCTGATCTGCTAAAATGATTTCGTCAATTGTTTTCTTTTCGGGTGCTCTGTTTTGTTTTGCAACGTATTTTATTTTTGATTCAATATAAAATGAATTCCATTTCTTTAACTGATGTTGTTCAAATCGGGCATTCAGTTCGAATCGATTTGAAGGAATAAAATACAGGTATTGGTTATTTGTTTCATCTGTAGCGCTTAGCAAAGAAACTTTTGATCCCAGTTTAACTTTTTTATAGATTTGGTATTGCATCGAAAAATCCATTCCCAGAAATGAAGCATCGGTTTGCTTATAACGAAAATAGGGTGTAGGACCCGTGAAGGTTACAGTTACCCCTGTTGGGTTTAAATAGATGTAATTGAAAATATAATTGTAAAAGGCCGTTACATCCAGTTGTAGCTTGTCGGAGTAATATTGATAGGTATTTACCCACTTCAACGCTTTTTCATTTTTAAAACTCGATTGATTGATATCGATGATGTTATTATTGTCATCTAACAATAGACCATATTCTACCGCTCCAGCACTTTGATGTCTGCCAGAACTATATAATTCTGCAACATGAGGAGGACGCCAAGCACTGGAAAGTGAAGTGATATACATGCCATTTTTGTGCAGCTTTCTACTGGCACCAAATGTTAAACTGGCATTGTGAAATTTTAATGTGTTTCTGTAGAGTTCGTTTTTGTAATCATACCCTACAACTTTTGAGTAACGATAATCATAGCGAACACCTCCATCTAAAACCCATTTCTTCAAATTGATTTTTTGAATAACATAAGTACCAAGTGTTGTGCTGTTAAAATTGGGTATGAATGGGATTCGATATGTGCCATCAATATTGTTGTTGTCCTGAATCATTCCATTGATACCAATACATCGAACCCATTTTTCTTTGCTCTTCTCCCATTCCGCATCAAGGGTGTGAGTTACTAATTGTAAATCAATGGACGGTATATCATATAAATTTCCTTTGCGCACATCAAACTCTTTTCTTCTGTTTAATTGTAAGCCATATTGAATACTGAATTCATTATTACCTATTTGTCGGTGTGCACTTAGTTTTAATAAGTCGTGTTCAACTTCCTGGCGAGGGTTAATCATGTTATATGTAAAATCCTCCGTGTATGCCGGAGGCTCTCTTTCTAAAGCATTTTCCAGATCCTCAACACTTTCAACAGATGAGCCTCTAAGAATTCCAATCTCCGTTTTAAAATGACTGTAAAAAATTTCTACACCAGTGTTTTCAGTATGATATCCTGTGGCGAGAGAAAAATTCAATTCATTGTAGCCTGTGTTTGATAAATTGTAATCGGGTGTATGAAAGTCGCCCGATTTTTTTCCAGTTCCCTGAATCCGCCACCCCAAGCCTTTCATTTTTTTTAATCCACCCTCCAGCATTCCTGAAATCGTGCCCGATCTTCCATTGGATTGACCAATCAAATTTAATTCACCACCTAAGGTATTTGTAGTTGGCAAATCAGGCGGATTGACTATGACCACACCACCAATAGCATCTGTTCCATATTTAATGGCGCCAGCATCTTTTATCACAACTATATTGGAAGCAATAAAAGGATCAATTTCAGGAGCATGTTCAGCTCCCCATTGTTGTCCTTCCTGTCTTATGCCATTGTTTAAAATTAATATTCGCTGACTGTGCACACCATGAATTACAGGCTTAAAGATTGATGGACCAGTTTGAATGCTGGAAACACCAGGAAGCTCTTTCAATGATTCGCCCAACGACATTCCTTTTGTTTCTTCTAATGTATTTCCAGACAGCGAACTAAAGGTTTGGTTTTGCTCAACATGCTGAAACCGATCTTCAACCACAACTTCTTCCAGCACTTCTTTGCTTTCAATTAAATCAACATTAACAATTGTGGATTTTTCAATCTTTAAAGAGATCACTCTATCCTCATAACCCAAATACTTTATTTCGATTTTGTACTTGCGTTTGCATAAATTTTTGATTTCGAAGTCGCCTTCAGCATTGGCAATTGATCCGGTACTTAAATCAATTAATGTGATTGTCGCTCCGGGTAATGGCTCACCATTGTCAGACGTAATTTTTCCGGTAAGGGCAAATGAACACGATTCTTGAGCCATTGAATGACAAATGGCTACAAAAAGCAGGAAGACGAGGTGTAATAGTGATTTCAATATATTGCAACAATGTTGCAATATAGCAATTGTTAGAATAGGATAGGATTAATCTACGATATCCTGAAGTTTATACTTCTGAATTATGTAATAAAGAAAATTGAAAGAGAGAATGGAATCATCATCTGATGATGGCTTGACTTCTGGTCTTGTGATTTCGCTGGAAGGCTTTGAAGCGCGAGTGGCAGATGTTTTTTGGACTACAGTTGAAGAATCTTTTACAGGAGAAGCGGGTTGAAATTTCCGATGTCGATCAATGCTTTCGCCTGGTGAATTGATGGGCTCTTTTTCCCGATCATAACTGCTTTCGAAACCCTCTGTTGAGCTAGCTGACTCTTGAGCGTAAAGTCGTTCTCCGCACAATAGCGAAAATCCTAAAAGGAGAAGGGAGAATAAGATTCGACTAAGTTTAGGCTTCATAGTAATCTTGAGTCTTTCTGAACGGCAAACAAACGCTATTAGTTTCTGAAAAGTACAGAATTAAACCAGCATTGCCGTTTTTTTAACAGAATCCATAACTGAAATCCGTTAGATGTGCGCTATTTTACGCTTTAATGCTTCATTCGCATAATCTGAAATGCATTTTAACATGGAATTAACATTTGACACCTTTTTAAAAGTGGATTTGAGGGCAGGCACCGTTATCAAAGCAGAAATGTTTTCGGAAGCAAAAAAGCCTGCTATTAAGCTTTGGGTCGACTTGGGTGAATTGGGTGTTAAAAAAACGAGTGCGCAAATAACCCAAAATTATCAGCCGGAGGAATTGATTGGCAAACAGGTGATTTGTGTTACTAATTTTGCACCGAAGCAGATTGCCAATTTTATTTCTGAGGTATTAGTCACCGGTTTCCCGGATGAAAATGAAAATGTTGTTTTGTGTAGTGTAGATAAAAAAGTACCGAACGGCTCCCGCCTTTATTGATGGATATGCATTTTGAACAGCTCGAGAAAATTACCGGGGGAAGAAATATTCTGGTTTCTAAAAACAGAATAGTAAAAACACTCTCCATTGATAGTAGAAAAGTAAGTGCAGATGAGGGCACACTTTTCTTTGCGATAAAAGGTGATCGACATGATGGACACCACTATATTCATGAGCTCTACAAAAAAGGTATTCGTCTTTTTGTTGTTGAACAGAAAATAGAAAGTATTCCGGCACTGGAAGGCGCAAGTATTCTGGAAGTAAAGTCTTCCATTAAAGCGTTGCAAAAAATTGCGGCATTTCATCGTTCGCAATTTTCCATTCCGGTTATCGGCATAACAGGGAGCAATGGAAAAACCATTATTAAGGAATGGCTTTATCAGTTGCTGTCTTTCGATAAGGTAATTTCAAAAAGTCCGGGTAGCTACAACTCACAAGTAGGCGTGCCTTTAGCCGTGTGGCAACTTCAGCCACAGCATCAGCTTGGAATTTTTGAAGCGGGCATTTCGCGAGAGAAAGAAATGGAGAATCTGAATAAGGTAATTCAACCAACCATAGGAATCTTTACCAACATTGGTTCAGCGCACGATGAGGGATTCAAATCACAAAAACATAAGATTCAAGAGAAGTTAAAACTTTTTCGGAATACTGATTTCATTCTGTACTGCAGTGATTATAAAGCAGTAGAAGAAGAAATTAAGAAATTATCTGCTCCTGCGTTTTCATGGGGTAAGCTTCCTACAGATGATGTTTACATTCAACGAAACGGAACATCTTACACCATTACCTATACAGGAGAACAAACTTCTTTAAATCTGCCTTTTACAGATAAGGCATCGATCGAAAACTGTTTTCATTGTGTGGCGCTCATGCTAAAACTGGGGTATTCAATTGAGCAAATACAAAAACGCATTGCAAATCTTCGCTCGGTAAATATGCGTCTCGAACTGAAAGAGGGCATTAATCAATGTCAGCTTATTGATGATACGTATAACAATGATCTTGGTGGATTGGAAATCAGCTTACAATTCTTGGAGAACCAGCAAAAGAAAATAAAGCGTCTAATTCTATCCGATATATTAGAATCGGGTCTTAATGAAAATGATCTAGTAAAAAAAATTATTGAGTTGGTGAGCTCTAACAATGTAACACACTTTGTTGGAATTGGCCCTGTCATTAATCGATACAAAAACCTTTTTGCTTTTGGATCATTCTATTTGTCGACTCAGGATTTTCTTGATCAATTTCCGCTGGACGAACTTCAACAAGAAGTGATTCTGGTAAAGGGTGCGCGGTCATTTCAGTTTGAAAAAATTATACACAAACTTCAGCGCAAAGTACACGGCACGGTGATGGAGATTGACTTAGATGCATTAGTTCACAACCTTAACTTTTTCAAGTCGCGGTTGAAGCCCGTTACGAAACTAATGGTAATGGTAAAAGCATTTGCTTATGGCAGTGGAAGCATTGAAATCGGAAATTTGCTTCAGTATCATAAGGTAGATTACCTGGGTGTTGCGTACGCTGATGAAGGTATTGAGCTAAGAAAGAATAATATCAAGCTTCCTATAATGGTAATGAATCCATCGGAAGAAAGTTTTGAACAACTTCTTACCCATAACCTCGAGCCTGAAATTTATAGCTTAAACATTTTACATTCGATGTTGCATTACCTGCAAGGCAAAAAATGTGTTGTTCATTTAAAGTTAGATACAGGGATGCACCGACTTGGTTTTGAAGAGACTGATATTGATGTATTGATTGAACAACTTAAAAGCAATCCAAATATTCGGGTTGCATCAATCTTCAGTCATTTGGCTGGAGCTGACGAGTCAGATCACGATGCATTCTCGCGTGAACAAGCCAATCGATTTTTACAATGGAGTGATAGAATTTCCAAGGCGATCGGTTACAAACCTGATTATCATATTCTAAATTCTTCTGGCATTCTGCGTCTTCCCGAAATGCAGTTTGACATGGTGCGTTTGGGTATTGGACTTTATGGTGTTGACCCAACGCCTTATAATTTTAATGAACTCGAATCCGTAGCAACGCTGAAAACAATTATTTCGCAAATAAAAAAAATAGCGAAAGGCGAAAGCATTGGCTATAGTCGAAAAGGACAAGCAGAAGAAGAAATGACATTAGCCACGATTGCTATTGGTTATGCTGATGGTTTTAGCCGCGCATTTAGTAATGGCAGAGGGGAGGTTTTGATTAATGGTCAGTGTGCACATGTTATAGGTAATGTATGCATGGACATGACAATGATTGACATTACCGGAATTGATGCGCGAGAAGGTGACGAAGTAATTGTATTTGGTAAAGGCTTACCTATTGGCGAATTGGCAAAAAAGATTCAGACCATTCCGTATGAAATTTTAACCAGCACGAGCGAGCGCGTAAAACGTGTGTTTGTAACAGAGAGTGTTTGATTTTATTGTTTCAGGATTCGCGATCTGTATTCTGTTTCTGAAGTCAGCACTTTTAACAAATAAATTCCAGGATTAAGATTATCTAACGAAATGACTTGTGTCTTCGAATCAGTTGAGGGTGAAAAAATTCCGACAGACTGACCCGCTGCATTTATTACTTCTATCTGCAAAATCTTTTCGCTAATGGGCGCAATGATTTGAACATCATCTTCTACAGGATTTGGAAAAACATGATAAGCGTCATCCTGATATGTAAATTGATAGGATACGGAATCGATACAAGTGTTGTGGTAAATGGTTAAAGAGTATTTACCTGATGTTGTGGGAGTGAAAACAGATTGAGTTGCTCCGATAAGTTCTTCACTATTTAAGCTCCATTGATTTCCGGAAAGGTAATTTGAATAAAGCATTCCATTGTTCTCCGTTATGGTTATTGGTTCAAAATTTAAAACATCAACGCGTAAACTTGATCGTTCACTTATACAACCAAAATTGAAAACAGAAGAGACAAAAAATGTTGTTGGTTTTTGAATGGATACAATCAATGCTGAATCTTGTGTTTGTGCCAGAAAATCATTGTTGTGGTCATACCAATTAAAGGCTATGGCATCTTTCACATTTTTAAGAAGCAAGGATACGGTGTCTGTATTGCACGCAGATTTTTCAATGAAATCAGGTTTGGATGTATTTTGTTTCCAGAGTTTAAACGTTCCTATTTCTTTTGAGGAACAAGGGTTGTTTGCTTTTACGTTAATGGTGTTCAATCCATTTTTGAAATCCTCAATACTTATATCAATGACAGCACTATCATTTTTCTGATGAAGGTAGGATGCGATTTCATTTTGATTAGTAAATACTTTGTATCGCACATTCAGCTGAGTGTTTTTTAGTTGTATTTTACAGTCGGAACCGTTATCGCATAAAACAGAATCGGCAGAGACAAAAGTACTGTTGTTTAATGGACGTGATTTAAAATGCATTGTAAATCGATTCGCCTGATAAGAGTCAGGATCTTCGGTTATCGAAAAGGAATAAGCAAATGAACCATTAAGATCCTGGTTTGTAAAATTGTCATGAAGTGTAATGTCATGAGTTGCAAACAAACCAAAGCTGCTAATGGCGAGTTCATAATTACCTACCGGAGATTTGACGAACGAGCCATCACTCTTTTTCGCAAAGGATAGATTTATCGAATGAGATTGAGAGCAATCAATATGATCCACAGCAGAGATAGCTAAAGAAATATTATCTACCTCGAAAGAAAGATTTATAAAGTCATTCGCAAATTTTGGAACATCCAATGAATCGTATCCTGTAAAGGAATGATCGCGAAGACGCAAATACGTTTTATCACTGTGTTTAGATGATTGAATGCTGACTTCCAAATAATCGGGATCAGAAAATTTCTTCCTATGGAAAGATGTGGAGGTCATTGTCTTGGCTGTTTCTTTTATAGTTAGTTGAGGATTTGCATTATTGGTCTTAATCCAAAAGGATTGACCTTTTGCAATGCGCCCGCTGCCCAGACTTCCTACAGCTCCATCCCAATACAAAAAATTATCAATGCCATTATCCCGTATGGCAATTCCATTATCAATATTTATTTTATCCCATCCATTTACAACATCCCAATCAATCGAAGCTGGATAAGGATTGCCTACCAGATTCCATCCATCACTTGCCGGAGTGTTTGTGTTCACGTAGGTAACAGGTAATTCAATGTCGCCTTGATTAATAGTCCCGGTTACATCCCAGGTCGTTGCATTGGTTCCTTCTCGAATAAATGCTGAATATCCTCGTCCTGCTTCCATTGGATTTTCTGAAGCCAATCCAAGAGAAGGATATGCTATCCAGCCAAGAGGATCAAAAAGTGTTTCATCGTAATAATAAAATGAAGGACTTGCTGAATTTATTCCTGCACCTGTACTCGGATCATCAAACGTTCCGGTAATTGGGAAATCATCCATCAGGCTTTCAATCGTAGCATTGCTCACAGGGCTGGAAAGGTACCTATAAATTCTCCCTTCACCACTCATGTATCGTTGTACGTTTACATCGCCAGAAATGGAAGAGCCAGTAGGTAATGTATTGATAGCGGCATCTGCGCTTCCATCATCAGAGGAAGAAACCAATGTTAAATTTCCATTTGAAAATGCAGTTGTGTTTGTTGAAGCGACATTTAATGTTCCTCTCAGGTTTGCAGAATTTGAGAAAGTAACGGATGTTCCGGATGATTTGTTGATGTTGATATGATGCAAGGTATCGCCAGAGAGAATTATGTTTTGATTTACTGATCCAGCTAATGACAATGTTCCATTACCAGCGTGAACAGAACCCCCACTTTGAAGATCAAGATCTCCATGAAGAATGAAATTGGTTTCAGGTAATATTAATTTTCCGTTAGAAACAACGGTAACATTGCCTTCGACTTTTGAATTTCCCTGAACTTCAACACCAGTGGAATTATTAATGAGGAGATTTACACCGGTTGTCCATGACCCTAAACTCGTATATAGTTGAGAGGATAATCCATTAAGCTCTATTGTTCCCAATCCATCTCCACCGTTGGTTATATTAATGCTACCCGCCTGGAATATAAAATCTTGGCTTACCCGTAGATATCCTCGACCGCTAGCCGTTGCTGATGCAAATCGTAAAGGCGAAGTGGAGTTCATCTCGAAATTTCCCGCTACGTTAATGTCGCAATTACCTGTGGTAGTAACATAACAATTGGCGGTAGCAGTCGAGAAATTTTTAAAATTACCTGCAATAAAAACTGAGGTATTTGCTCCCCGGCTAAACCACACGCGAGATCTCCCCTCAATAATTAGATCACCTCCAATGGTAATGGTAGTTGAATTACTAACATCAAGCGAAAGTCTAATGTAGCCTGAGCCGGTGCCTTGAATTAAGAAATTGCCTTTGATGTTTTGTAACCGTCCAGCAAATTCGATACTTGCACTTGTCGCTTGATCAGGGCAATTGTAAATGACATTTCCGAAGGGTTGACTCCATAATACATTATTCAAAGTTTTGGTGGTTCTGTAAGCTGTTATTTCAAAATTGGAGTTACTACTCCATGTAGCAATAGGAGGTGTGCCCGCAACGCTAAAGAAGCGATGCTCATAGGTAGATCCATCATAGAAAAAAGTATTTTCTGCTGTTGTTCCTGAAGTGGTTGCGCTGTCAAGACAAACTAATCGACCGTATACTTTGAGCCCACCATTAAGAATTTGCAGATCGGGTGCTATTGTAAAGGCATTGCTCAGCAATAAGGTCGAGCCCGCTTCAATAATTAAGGTATCGTTTAAAGTGAGTTCATCAACTTTCAAAACAGTATCTGAATCTAATGTTACAATATGGTTGATGATAATTGCGCCTGCGGTTGAATCAGGAGCGACACCGCCTGACCACGTTGAAGGTGAACTCCAGCTACCAGATTGAACAGTGAAAGTTTGGGCGTTTGAGGTTGCAAAACAAAATAGCAGAATGCCCACAACGCCCAGTTTTGTGTTGAGGCTTTTCATAACATAATGGCTAACGACTATTTGAAAGTACTAAACTTTAAGATAAATGAGAAAAAGATTTTGGCTTAAGGTACTCATGGCCATGGATTGACAGATTCTGGTAATTCTATAACCAAGAAATCAGAGACGAAAAGAAAAAATGTTAAGTTCCTTCAATTGTTTTGTAGGTACTTTAACTTGCGGCAAAAGACGGGTGATCCATGTATGCGATTGTAGATATTGAGACGACAGGTGGGTATGCAGCCAATCATCGTATAACCGAAATAGCCATCTATCATCACGATGGTGTTCAATTAACGGATACCTTCCAAACGCTGATTAATCCCGGAAGGGAAATTCCCTATTACATTACCGGCCTTACGGGAATTACCACCGAGATGGTGTTAGACGCTCCTTCGTTTGAAGAGGTAGCGGAAGATATTTTTAAGCGCCTTGACGGAAAAGTTTTTGTAGCACACAATGCCCACTTTGATTATTCTTTTTTGAAAAAGGAGTTTGAAGATGTAGGTATAAACTTTCAGTCCAAAAAATTATGTACGGTTCGATTAAGTCGTAAAATTATTCCGGGCCTTCGTTCGTATAGTTTAGGTAGCCTGGCTGAAAGTCTTGGAATTAAAATTCCGGATCGCCATCGAGCCAGTGGAGATGCAGCAGCGACAGTAAAAATATTTGATCAGTTGCTGAGACGCGATAATGACAGCTATATTATTAAAGCACTCAAACGAAATTCGGGCGAGACCATACTTCCTCCCAATTTACCAAAAGAGGAATTTGATCGGCTGCCCGCGAAGGCCGGAGTATATTATTTTCTGAATGCCTATGGTAAGGTAATCTATGTTGGCAAGGCTATTAATATTAAGAAGAGAATAGCGGGTCATTTTACAGGTGATGCACGCGAATGGAGCCGATCGAAAATCAGAAATGAAATTCATCACATTACGTATGACCTTACAGGCAACGAGCTTGTCGCTTTGATTTTGGAATCACAGCAAATAAGAAAACTGTGGCCGAAATATAATCAGGCACAAAAATTCAAAGCCGAAGAGTGGGGTATTTTTGATTATGAAGATCGAAACAGTTATTTCCGGTTTTCGGTCAATGTTGTTACGCGAGGTTCTCAACCATTGGTGCGCTTTAGTACGAAGAGCGAAGCCTGGAGTTTTTTGTGGGAGAAGGTTCGTGATTTTGAGTTGTGCCCAAAGCTTAGCGGACTTCAGGTTTCGAAAGGATTGTGTTTCGATTATCAGGCTGGTGAATGCCATGGCGCATGCATGAGTGTTGAACCTGCAAAGAAATACAACAAACGGATAGTTAAGGCAATCAAAACATTTAAAGAAGTAGGAGAGACAGCTGCCATAATAGGTAAGGGAAGAAATGCAGAGGAACAATCACTCGTCTTGGTGGATAAAGGCGTATATGTTGGCTTTGGTTTTTTTGATAATGACGCTGCCCTTTCTGATTTTGAATCGGCTCGGGCATTTGTAAAAACAGGTGTGGAGACACGAACAGTACAGAATCTTATCAATGCCTATATCACCAATCCAAAAGGGATGAAGGTGGTTGTTTTCTAAAAAAATAATCAAGCTGCCACTCACGGAATAACAAGGACTAATTTGTCGGGAATTGCATTATTTTTGGCTCTTTATAAATAGATCGAATCATGGAAGAAGTGGTTATTGACAAACACGAAGCACACAAGGAAAAAATAAAGCAGGTTTACACCGAGATGGCCAAAGTAGTAGTCGGCCAGGAGTACATGGTAAACCGGTTGTTGATTGGTTTGTTTACCAATGGCCACATGCTGCTGGAAGGTGTTCCAGGTCTTGCCAAAACTCTTACGGTTAGCACGCTGGCACAAGTACTTCATCTTGATTTTCAACGCATTCAATTTACCCCCGACTTATTGCCATCCGATTTAATCGGAACAATGATTTACAATCAGAGAGAAGGAAAGTTTGAAGTAAAGAAAGGGCCCATATTCGCCAACATTATTTTGGCCGATGAAATAAATCGTTCGCCTGCCAAAGTACAATCGGCCTTGTTGGAATCGATGCAAGAGAAACAAGTAACCATTGGTGAAACTACCTTTAAACTTGATCGACCATTTCTAGTATTGGCAACACAGAATCCGGTAGATCAGGAAGGGACCTATTCATTACCTGAAGCGCAAGTCGATCGATTTATGATGAAGGTATTTGTGGACTATCCAACAAAGGATCAGGAGATTGAAATCATGCGGAGGATTTCAAACATGGGTTTTGATTTTAATGTGAATACGGTTTTAAGCAAAGAAGATATTTTCAGCATTCGCGATCAGGTGAACAAAGTAAAAATATCAGAATCGCTGGAGCGGTACATAATAGAGTTGGTGTATGCGACACGTAAACCACTTGAGTATAAATTAAATGAGCAGGCACAATACATTCAATTTGGGGCATCGCCTCGTGCGAGTATCAATTTGAATTTATCAGCCAAGGCACTTGCCTACATGCAAGGTCGTGATTATGTATTGCCAGAAGACATTAAAGAGGTAGCACTGGATGTAATGAACCACCGCATCATCCTCAACTACGAAGCCGAAGCTGACAATGTAAAGACGGCTGATATCATTAAAGTTATCTTAAATAAAATTCCCATCAGCAAGTAATACTCATTTGAATTACTTCTTTAGGGAAGAAATGAGTTCATATGGGGATTAATCTTCACTGGATAGTTAACATCCGTTAACCCATCTCTAGTATTTTGTTTATTCAAAGGAAACAAGAGGCTACCTCTCTGTAACCTCTTCTCTTTACTTAACATTCCCTTAACATTTAAATCAATTAGGTTAATAGAGAAATTTCAATGCTAAACGAATAGAGTTGTTAACACTGGGGTAATTAATACTTAATGACCTTTAACAATTTGGTAAAGCTTTCTTGGATTTGGTTTAACATTCGATTCCCACCTTTGCCCGTGACAAAAATTAACTATTAATCTAAAATTTAACACATGAAAAAATTCTTATCGATGTTATCCATTGCTTTAATGGCGACAATGTTTTTCGCTTGCGATGATGATGAAGTATCTGATGGGCCATCTATTACAGCCCCAGCTGTTACCGATGTAGAATCCGAAACATTAGTAGATATTACTTTTACTATAGCTGCTCCTGGAGGATATAAATCATCAACACTTTCACAAACTGGTGGAACCTCTGTAATTAAGGCTCAACCATCTGTTGGAGCCAAATCAGGTGAGGTGGTTGTAACTTTTACAGCTGGAGATGATTTTGGTGCCGGGAGTGTAACACTAACCGTTACCGATAATAACAACAAAACAGATTCTGAAACGGCTGTACTTAATGTTTTTGATGGTAGTGTCGTAGAGATCGACAGAAATATTACAGCAAATGAAACTTGGGAGACAGGCAAGACCTACATTCTTCAACGTAGAGTTGTTGTTTTGACTGGGGTGACCTTGACTATTGAACCAGGTGTAATAGTTAAAGGAGAAGCGGGAAGCGCTGAAAATGCAACTGTTTTATTGGTAGCAAGAGGAGGTAAGTTGATGGCTGAAGGAACTGAAGAGGAACCAATAATTTTTACTTCTGTAGCAGATGAAATTGAACCAGGCGAAATTGAGAGTCCTAACTTACTTCCAACTGTTAATGGACTGTGGGGAGGTGTAATTATTCTGGGTGACGCTCCAATTTCTGCTTCTAATGCAGGTGGACAGTTAACACAAGTCCAGATTGAAGGTATTCCTACTTCTGATCCAAATGGATTGTATGGCGGTGATGATAAAGTCGATAACTCTGGCATTATTAAGTATGTGTCGATTCGCCATGGCGGAACTAATATTGGTTCGGGTAATGAAATCAACGGATTGACATTAGGGGGTGTTGGTTCAGGAACAGTTATAGACCACGTTGAAATTGTTGCAAATCAGGATGATGGTATTGAATTTTTTGGAGGAACTGTTTCAGCTACTAATGTTTTGGTTTGGAACTCATACGATGATGGCCTAGATACTGATCAGGCTTGGAACGGATCAGTTGACAACTTTATAATTGTGGCACCTAATACAGGTTCAGCATTTGAGTTGGATGGCCCTGAAGGAAGTTATTTTGATGGCAATCATTCAATGATTAATGGTACTGTATATGCTGGCGCGAACATTGCCGATTTAATTGATTTCGATGCAACTACTCAAATTGACATGGAGAACATCTATTTCTTTGGCATTACCAACAATACAGCAGTAAAAGAATATACAGCGATGGCAGCTGGTGGTGGATCAGTAGCTAATTTCCAATATACAACAGCACTAGATCCTGCAGTTGTATTTGCAGGCATCCCAGTTGAAAAACTTACTTCGGTAGCAGTAAATGCTAACACAGTTGGTGCTGATGAATCTGAATTTGACTGGACTTGGGCTCGTCAATCAGGAGCCTTAGCTGAAATAGGTCTTTAATCTGGTAACATTAAGATAACAATTTGGTAAAAAAAACCTGCCTTTCTCGAGGGCAGGTTTTTTTACTTTTGCGGACTGTTAAGAAAGGTTTTTTTCTAACCACATTCCTCATGCTTGTTAAACTTCGTTTATTGGTTACTCTTGGAATTATTCTGGGGTTGCCGTCTATTGTATTTGCTCAAAAAGGCACAATCAGGGGCTCTGTTCATGATGCTGCATCAGGCGAGTCGCTTATTGGAGTAACGGTACAGATTAGAAATACTTCTTTAGGTTCGGTAACGGACTTCGATGGTAAATTCAGTATTTCTGTAGCTCCTGGTACATATGATATACAAGTCTCCTATGTATCCTTTCAAACCCTTGAAATTGTTGGACTCATTGTAAAAGAAGGTGAAGTAACTCTTTTGGATAATATAGCGCTTAAAGAAGACACACAAACATTGAGCGAAGTAGTTGTAACAGGCGAGATGTTAAGAACATCAGAATCATCAATTATGGCGATGAAAAAAATCTCACCTATGGTTCTTGATGGAATATCTTCTTCAAAATTTCGTCAGATTGGAGACTCGGAAGCTTCAGAAGCTATAAAGCGAGTGACAGGAGTAACGGTTGAAGGCGGGAAATATGTATTTGTAAGAGGCCTTGGTGATCGTTATACAAAAACAACATTGAACTCAGTGGATATTCCCGGTCTTGATCCAGACCGTAACAGCATTCAAATTGATATCTTTCCAACAAACCTGATTGATAATATTGTAGTGTCCAAATCGGCAGTAGCAGAAATGCCAGCCGATTTTACAGGAGGCGTTGTGAATATAGAGACAAAGGATTTTCCAGATGAGAGAATTTTCAATATATCTGCAAGTGTTAGTTACAATCCATCAATGCATTTTAACAAAAACTTCTTCTCATACGAAGGTGGTAAAACCGATTGGCTGGGTATTGATGATGGCACCCGTGATTTGCCGGCAGGAGCAAAAAATGATCCCTTCCCTTCACCGACCAGTTCTGGTGTAGCACCACAAGAAGTAAATACATTCTTAAAGGGCTTTAATAAGGATCTTGGTGTTTCCAATCAGACAAGTTTTATGGACTATAGTCTTGGCTTTTCTCTTGGTGATCAGAAAAACTTTGCGAATGGAAATAGTTTAGGATACATCTTTTCTACATCCTATAAAAGTTCAACTATTTTTTATGATGATGCCTTTTATGGAGAATACCAGCGTTCAAATCCAGGAGCAGTTGAAGATTATGAACTAGTTTACGCAACAACACAGCAAGGAGCTTTGACTGAGCGGAATGTGCTAATCGGTACACTGGGAGGACTTGCCTTTAAAACCCAACGATCGAAAATCAAACTAGCAGTTCTTCATTTGCAGAATGGAGAGAAGAGAGCGGCAAAGTTTTTTATTGATGATAACGGTAGTGCCGTAGGCAAATCAGGTTTTACTGGATCCTCTGACAATTTGGAATTTAGTCAGCGTTCTGTTACCAACTTCTTGTTGAATGGAGAGCACTCCAATAAGAATCGATCCTTTGTTGTAGACTGGAAATTATCGCCTACCATTTCCAAAATTGTAGAACCCGATGTGAGGAAAACAGCGTTTACCTATACATCATCAGACACGGTCTTTAGTCCTGGTGCTGCTGGCTATCCTTCAAGGATTTGGAGAAATCTGGATGAAGTTAACTTGGTTGGTAAAGTGGATTTCACAAAGAAGCATTTACTTTTTGGAAGAGAATCGGTTTTAAAATTTGGTGGAAGCCAAGTATACAAAGATCGTGACTTTGAGATTTTAACCTATAACATGCAATTCTTCGGAACCATACCAGACTTTGATGGCGATCCTGAAAATGTAATGAAAGATGAATACCTATACCCAGACGGTAGTGTGTACTACTCCTCAGGTAATGCGAACCCTAATCCGAAGAGCTTTAACTCAACCATTAATAACACTGCATTTTATGTTTCAGAACAATTTCAACCTTTAAAAAATCTTAAAGCAGTTATTGGTTTGCGTGCTGAGAATTACGTTCAGCGCTACACAGGTACAGACGCTCAGGGTGGAAATGCTCTTGATAATGCAAGCGTATTAGATGCGTTGGATTTCTTTCCATCCGCTAATTTTATTTATGCATTAACAGAGACTCAGAACCTTCGTTTATCGTATGCAAAAACAATTGCTCGTCCTTCCTTTAAGGAGCTCTCTTTTGCGCAGATATTAGATCCTGTATCAAACCGTACTTTTAATGGTGGTCTTTTTAAGTATGCAGATTGGGATGGTAATCTGCGCGAAACAGACATTCACAATATTGATTTACGATGGGAATTATTTGTACCGGGAGGAGAAATATTTTCCTTAAGTGCTTTTTATAAAACATTCGCTAATCCAATTGAGCTTGTTCGAATACCGGAAGCTCAAACAACAAATGAATTTCAGCCCAGAAATGTTGGTGATGGTACTGTTTTAGGAGTAGAAGTTGAAGTGAGAAAATCTCTTGACTTCGTCTCTCCAAACCTTAAACAACTTTTCATTAGTGGAAATGTAACCTTGGTGAAGTCCTCAATTCAGATGACAGATACAGAATATAACTCAAGAAAAGGCTACGAGAAAGCGGGAGAGGAAGTTGACGATAAACGTGAAATGGCAGGTCAATCACCATATTCCATTAACTTGGGACTATCCTATGAGAATGCAGATATTGGATTAGACGGTGGTTTCTTTTACAATGTAAATGGCCCTACTCTTACAGTTGTAGGTGGCGGCTTGTTCCCAGATGTTTATTCAGAGCCTTTTCACAGTCTAAATTTCAACGTCAATAAACAACTTGGAAAAGAAGAAAGAGCAAGTATAAACTTTAGTATCTCGAATATCCTTAACGATGTAAAAGAGAATTTTTATGTGGGGTATAACGCTAAAGATCAATACTATTCTAGATTTAACCCAGGAACTTCCATAAGTATTGGCTTGAGATATAACCTGCAAAAATAAAAGTAAGGGTGTGATGCTTTCGTCACTTAGGGCCAACTCATTTAATAAGAAAGTGGCGTTCAAAGTGGACGCCATTTCTTATTTATAATCTTCAATTTCTGGCTCTTACTTTATGGAGAAGTCCAATTATTCAAAACTGTTTTTCCAATTTCTATTGGATAATAGTTTATGACTGTTTTGTTTTTGATGAAGAAAATGAAGCTGGATAGACAAAGAACTGAACCCGTTGAAATTTAATTAACAGATTAATCAGATTAAATTTCTAATTTGTTCTTAAAGAGGGAGTATTACATACACCCTAAAGAACTTTCTATGCAAAAGGTAAATAAGTTGCTTCTGGTTTTACTTTTCTGTTTGGGATCATCATCAGTAGTAGCACAACAAGTTGCAGACACATTGTATAGTCCGGTTATTTCTAATCCTGCATACAGCAAAGGACAAGGATCAACAGTATTAATCGATGAAGCACATCATAATTTTCATACGCTAAACGGAAGATTCAAAGCCTTTGCCCGGGTTTTGGAAAAGGATGGATATGTTACGGAAGCTTCTTCTGAATTGTTTACGGCAGAGCAATTAGGCAAAGGGAAAATTCTTGTCATCTCAAATGCCTTGCACATTTCCAATACAACCCAATGGGCTTTACCTACTCCATCCGCTTTTACGGATGATGAAGTTGAAGCAGTGAACACGTGGGTCAAAAAAGGAGGGTCACTTTTTCTCATTGCCGATCACATGCCCTTTCCGGGAGCGGCTGAAAAGTTGGCTGCTTCTTTTGGCTTTAAATTCTACAATGGTTTCGCCATGAAGAATGGTGGCAATGATATTTTTACACCGAGCAATGGATTGATGGTAAGTACACTTACTGAAGGAAGAAATGAAAAAGAAAAAATCACTTCACTTCAAAGTTTTACCGGCCAGGCATTTGAGATGCCTAAGGATGCAACGCCTGTTATTGTTCTGAATGCGAAGTATGAAGTAAAGCTTCCACAAACGGCATGGGAGTTTAACAAGAATACAACGACCGTGTCTGGCGAAAATTTAGTTCAGGGTGCATTCATGAAATACGGAGCAGGAAGGATTGTAGTGTTTGGTGAAGCGGCAATGTTTACAGCTCAGCTTCAAGGCAAAAATAAAGTTGGGATGAATGTAAAGAGCGCTTCACAAAACGCGCAGTTCTTACTCAATACAATTCATTGGTTAGATAGTCTTTTGAATGAATGATGAATGCTCGAACAAAGCCTCTTTCAAAATTAGAAAAACACCGACTATTGTTACTCCACAATATCTAACGGAGTGTAGGTATCTATTTCCAATTTGTATACACCATCTTTTTGTAAGCGCCAAACATTTACATAGTTGAAATTCCATCTTGTTGAATCGGCTAACAAAGTATAACCATCACCCGTTTCGTAGATAATTTCCCGATTTCCATCTACGTGATGAATGTTTAAAACCAGATCAATGGGTTCTTCTTTTAATTTCAGGAACCCGCTCCAATCTTTTTCAATCTCAGCTTTCCCAAACAGTATTGTTCTGTTGGGTTGCACGTATTGTGCACTATCAGAATAGATATTAGTCAGAAATACCGAGTCTTTTTTTTGAACGCCAACACTAAATTGATTGTCGAGAGCCTTTACTATTTTAATCATTTCACTTTTTGTAAGGTCTGTCTTGGAGGCTTGCTGACACTGTGATAAAGTAAATACAAGGACTCCCAGTACTACAATGTTGGTTTTCATAATTCAGGTTTGGATAAGATGTTTTAATGATTATTGAGTAAAGTAAAGGGTCGATTTAAAAATTAACCGGTCTTTCTCAATCCAGTTTACGAACGGAACGGTTTGGCTTAGGTTGTTCAGTTAACAATAATTAACAAATAGTAGAAAGAAAAATACGTGCTCATGCTAGTGTTCATTGTCTACGCTTAAATTCATTTTGAAATCAAATACTAAACACACTTTATTATGAATTAGAAAATTGAATTGAGCATAATTTCCAAGCTTAAAAAATGCAAGGAGAGTGAAGAACACAAACAATGACAGGGTTTAACTTAACGTATTATCATCAAGCGCTGACTCACCACTTCCAACTGAATCATCATGATTACTCATATCATTGATTTCTCTCTTTTTGAATTCATAATGTAAAAGAGCTAATGCGCTTCCGGCTAGTACTAATGCTCCGGCAGTAATGATGATTACATTCATCAATCCTCCATATTGCTCTGTTAAATCTGAATTCATCATCTCTTCCGCATCCATAAATTGCATACTGGCAAAGGCGCTCAGATTGTTTACAAGGTGAATGATTATGCATAACAACAAGTTGTGCGTTTTATAATACACCCAGCCTGAAAGAATTCCGATGGCCATTGCTGTAACAAATTGCCACGGATTTAAATGAACAATACCAAAAAGAGCACTTGAGATGAGTATCGATTTGATGGGCGAGTATTTTTTTAGGAGACCATCAAGAATAATACCTCTAAAAATTAATTCTTCTAGAATGGGTGCTGCAATTACAATGGTCAGCATCGAGAATATTCCATTTTGTCCTGCAAGTTCCATAAAAATCTTTTGCATAAACTCGGGCATTGGCATAAGACTAATAATGGGCGATACCAAACCAAATTGAATTCCTAACACAGCAACGGAAACTAATGCAATGATCTTCGTTGAATCCATTCCTACGCTATACAGACTTTCGCCTGTTAGTTTCCATCGCATGCGATCGACAAGCCAAAAGACAGAGCCCATTGACAAGACATAATAGACGAACATGGATGCTTCTTTACCAATCAAATCATTCAGAAAGATGTTAACCGGTGTGAATACGATCATAGCCAATATTGCTATTCCGACAATCCCAAAACTTTGGGCAACGTTTGGATAATTTTTGGATGTGGGATCAGTCATTTGTTAAGGGGGTGAATGTTATACAGTTAATTGAGGATGGTAGGCCGAACACAAATATTCTGATCGGCTAACTAATCAATTCATTTTCACTATCAACAATTTTTTGAATTTCGCGAATGCGGCCTTCTAATTCTTCTATACTATATTTTAACATACTTTCGATTTCATTTTTCTCTGTATCACTTCTTACGAGCCCCTGGAGTTGTATCAATCCTTGCACGCGACAGAAAGGGCCACGCAACAAGTGGGCATTGTAAAATGCATGCTCACGTAGTTTTAAGTTTTGTTCTTCAAGCTTTAACGTACGCTCAGTCACTTTGCTTTCCAGACTTTTATTGAGGATATCCATTTCTTCTTTTTGGCCATTAATTAATTTCCGAGCCGTGTTGACCCTCTCTATATATTTACCAATGGAAAGAATCATGTAGAAGGTTACCAAATTGAAAAGAAGCCAATACAAAATTCCATCAAGCACATAATAGGAATGTTCGGTTAATACATTAGGAACATCATAGTCGGTATCAAAAAGAAGAAGGATATCCAAAACGAATATCATCGTTATAAAATTAACGACAATAAAAAACCAAAACAGAAATGCTTCGTCCCGTTGAGAAAAAATAAGTTGAATAAGAATAGAGTGAAAAATGATACCGATCGGAAATGCGAGATAATAATCAGCTGGAGTTTGTAAGAGTATGATGGGAATAAGGTGAAGGAGTACTGGCCATACAACAATAAACAATACACGGCTTAGCGTAGTCTGTTTTATTTTATTAAGCCACAAACAAAATATACATACACCGATAATAATGGGAACAACAAACTGATCGAATCGTAGATTCTTTATGGGTTGAAAGTAAGATTTGATATCAAAGAGCATGAAAATAAGGTAGACTATAGGAAGGGCAAGGAATACAATGTTTGAGAAAGAAACTCTTCTACCGATATCGTTTTCAGAATCGAGCGTTATCCCGAAGCCTTTTAGACGGAGTTTCATAGTAGTATCTATATATAAAGTGTAGACAATGTATTAAAAAATTAACACTATGCCTTCGCATGGTTATTCCAATAATAAAAAAAAGCATCCCTTCCAGAATGCTTTTCTCTATTGATGCAAAAATGTTCTACACATCCATCGAATCATACACAATTACCTTGTCCCATAAGTGTGAGCAATCGGCAATAAACTTTTGATGGATGGGATGATCCTGATAAACTTTTTGCCCTTCGAGATCATCGAAAAGCATAAGCTCCGATGCGCTGTAACTATTGTCCACCACGGGGCGCACCTCTGTTGAAGCAGGTACACCAATGTTGATCTTGCGGATGGTTTCAATTTTTGCAAGTGTACGTAAGCCTGCGATCAGTTTTTCTAGATCTTCTTTAGAACCCGGGTTCTTCAACCAGAAGAACACGTGATGAGCGAGTTGTTTTTTTTCTTTTGTATCCATAGTTGTGAGTGACATTCCAGACGCTGCTCCTGCTGTTAATACTGCAGTGGTGGCAAGAAAAGTTCTGCGATTTTGTTCCATTGAATGAGACGTTAGTAGTTAGACATGAGATGTTAGACTTACTATCTAACAAGGGCGAAGATACAAAAATCAGCTTGTGATTTCTATGTGATTGTTTTCAGGATCGAGCCTATTTTCATTCTTATGAGCTTGTTTAATTAACCGCAGAGAACGCAGAGGTTCGCAGGGGGTTTGGTTGAAGTATTGGGAGTGTATAACTATAGAAAGTGTTTGCTATATTTTGTATTTAACTCTGTGTTTCTCTGCGCCCTCTGCGGTTTAAAATTTTTTACTTCTTCAATGTCCTTAAATAATGAATAAGATCCGTGCCCACAACATTCGTTACTCCTGCATCACGAAGCATGGTAATGATTTGTCCGCGATGATAGGTACTGTGATTTACTACATGAAATAATGTTTCTTCGTACGAATTCTCAAAGGGATCGCCTTTCATATTCTTGTAGGCATAGGTAGAAGTAAGAAAGGCTTCGTCTTTCGATTCAATAAACTTTTGAATATCCTCCGCTGATTTTACTAGTCCGTCCAACGAAACCATTTTATCTCTTAGTTCTATATGCGGAAATGTAGTAAGACTTGTTCCCTGCATTCGCGTTAGCCAAATGGATTGCGCTCCCCACATGTGAATTACTGTTTTGGCAATAGAAGGAAAACTGCTTTTGTTTTCTCTAAAGAAAATTCCGTCTTCTACATTGCGCAGCACTTCTGCCGTTTTGGTATTCGCCCAAACGTTGAAGGTTAAATGTTTGTGAATGGAGTACATATTATTTTAAATATTCAGGTACGGGAATGCCATCTTTCAAGACATCATCTGGAATAACAGGTAAGCGTTGTATCTTCAGGGGCACAACACCTGCCCAAATGTCTAATGCGTAATCTTCGTCATCATCTTTTGGTCCGCCTACGCGAATCTTGGCGGATGCCTCTTCAATGTTGAAGGCAATCACCATTGTTGCTTTCCATTCGCCAGCAGTTGGTTTGCGCACATCTTCCCATCTGCCTTGTTGCATTTTATTGGTGAAGACTTCAAGTGCTTCATACAATTCATTCTGGTCTTCTACTTTTTCCGCATGACTAAACAAAACCACTGAACGATAATTTACAGAATGATGAAATGCTGATCGCGCCAAAACCAAACCATCAATGTGTGTTACACTAATGCATACCGGAAGTTTTTTCTCTGCTAACTCACGCATATAAAAACTACCGACTGATCCGTGGAGGTAAACTTTGTTTCCCATTCGGCAAAAGCCCGTTGGAATTTGAAACGGTTGTCCATCTCGAACATACGCCAGTGTACAGACTAATGCTTCATCTAAAATTTTGTACACAACTTCTTTGTCGTACTCACCACGCTTTGGAAGTCGAGTGATTTGATTCTTGTCAGTGAGGGGGAATTTTTCCATTTTTTGATACTTTGTTTGATATTAATTCTACTAACTGATACCTAATTACTTTTTCGTTTGATGATGAAGCATTCTTTAAATTGTTCCATCCCAATTCTTGGATAATAATTAACGGCCTTCGGTGCTGCTAACAAGATGAGCATGGCATTATCACCAGCAGCTTCATGCGTTAACCGAATTAATTCTTTACCGATACCTTGTTTTTGAAATGCTTCGTCAACTGCCAGATCTGATAAGTAGCAACAAAACGAAAAATCACTCAGCGCACGCGATATTCCAATGAGTAAATCTCCTTGCCACGCTGTAATGATGATGTTACCATGCTGTAACATTTTCTCAATCCGATCACGATCATCAACGGGCCTTCGTTCAGAAAGTGTTGAACGTCTCAACACATCAATGAATTGATCAGTTGATATTTTAGTATTACTTCGATAGGTAATGCTCATCGTTATTTCATTTTCAAAACAATCTTTCCAAACTGATCGCTCTTCTCCATTCGTTCAAAGCTGTCCATGATTTTTTCAAATGGAAATACAGAATCAATCACCGGTTTTACATTACGACTCTCCAGCAAATCAATCATCGATAAAAATTCATCTCGCGTTCCCATGGTAGTGCCATGAATGGAGATTTGTTTCCAATACAACATGTTGGTTGATACGTCTGTGATGTTTCCTGCTGTTCTTCCAAAGTTTACAATGCGTCCTCCTGGCAAGGCAAGATCAATTAGTTTTCCAAACTGATCGCCACCAGCACTGTCGATGATAATATCAAAACCACCTGCTTCTTTCTTTGCTTTCGCAACCCACTCCGGATCTTTATAATTAAAGCCACCAACAGCACCAAGTGCTTTTGCTTTTTCTATTTTTTCATCTGAGCCTGATGTTACATAGACTCTTGCCTGATACGCAACAGCAAATTGCAATACCCACAGCGCAGCCCCGCCACCTATACCTGTGATTAATACTTTTTCCTTCGAACGCAATCTCGCTTTCGAAAACAATGCGCGATAGGCAGTTAATCCTGACAATGGGACTGCCGCAGATTGTTCAGAAGTTAAATGTTCAGGTTTTTCGAAAATGTATTTTTTGGAAATCACCATGTATTCAGCAAACGTTCCGTGATCGGGCAATCCCAATATCTTAAAATTGTCGCCTTGCACAATCGGATTACTTCCCCACTCCAAACTCGGATTGATAATTACTTCCATCCCGATCAGCAACGTATCAGCATCTTCACCAACATCTTCAATTACACCACAACCATCAGAGCCCAAAATTATTCCATCTGGATAATGATGAGCATGTTCTTTCATCAACCACAGGTCACGATGATTCAATGCCACATGTTGCATGCGGATTAATACCTGATCTTTAACGGGCTTTGGTTTTTTTGTTTCCTGAATGGCAATAGGATGATCTTTGCCGTGGAAGAGTAGGGCTTTCATTTAACGTATCAAGTATGTTGAAAATTTGACAGACGGTTCTTCGTATGAAGACAGTTACGGTTTCCAGTTTCCAGCTGCCGGTTTCCTGTGGTGTGGGATTGGGTGAGGGCATGCTCACACACAAATCCCACACTACAGGCAACTGGAAATCGGCAACTGGTAACTATTTAATAATGTAATTCCATCCATGCACATCTGGTTCAGAGCCCATGCGGATGTTATTCAATTTTTGTTTTACGCGTTGTTGGAAACTGTCAGCGCCAGCCGCTGGAATTTCAAGATCGTTTCCTTTGATTCGAATTACTGCGATCGGTGCAACTACGGCAGCCGTACCTGTACCGAAAGCTTCTGTAATGGTTTTGTTTTTCAAACCTTCTTCAATTTCATCGAGGCTCACTCTTCTTTCTTCAACAGATACACCCATATCTTTGGCAAGTGTTAAAATTGAATCGCGTGTTATACCTTCGAGAATGGCAGTTGTCAGTTTAGGAGTAACTAATTTTCCATTGATGACGAACATTACATTCATCATTCCCACTTCGTCAATGTATTTATGTTCTTTGTGATCGGTCCAAAGAATTTGGTCGAAGCCTTCTTCGCGCGCAATTTGTGTTGGATAGAATGCACCGCCATAATTACCGGCACATTTTGCAAAGCCTGTTCCACCTTCTGCTGTACGAACGTAATGATCTTCTACCTTCAACCTATATGGTTTTGCCTGATAAGCCGCTACCGGACTATTGACGATGATGAATTTAAAATGGTCCGCAACCTTAACGCCTAGTTTTGCTTCGAAGGCAAACATAAAAGGACGAACATAAAGCGATGAGCCTTCTGATTTTGGAATCCACTTTTTATCAAGCTCAATTAAGGTATGAAGAGATTGAATAAACATTTCTTCACTCACCTGTGGCATCACCATACGATCGAGAGATCGGTTCATGCGAGCATGATGTTTCTGTGGACGGAAAATATTAATCGCACCATCGTTCATATAAAATGCTTTCATCCCTTCGAAGATGGCTTGTCCATAGTGAAGCGATAACATCGCAGGACTCATCATCATATCACCGTATGGAACGATAGTAGGCTCGTGCCATTTGCCATCTTTAAAATCGGCTACGACCATGTGGTCGGCAATATATTTTCCGAATTCCAGATTATTAAAATCAACTTCATTGATTCTGGATTTCGCAATGTGATTGATCGGAATTGTGCTGGTTATAGTCATGTTTTATTTGTTTACCGTTTGGAGATTTAAAGGTAGTAATGTTTGTATATTTTCTGGAATTCTCAGTGGTTAATAGAATAACTTATTTCAAGAAATTCGCTATGAATGGCCTGCTTTTTTCATTTCTGTTGCGATTGCCCTTGATCCGTGGTCTTCTAGTTTTTCCAGTTGTGATACGATTGCATCATGATTTTTCGAATCGCGATTTTGAGAAAGCTTGTAAGTAGCCTCGATCTTCAAAATTTCAATTTCAAAACCTACTATGCCTAGCATTTGTTTTTTTACATAGTCGGGATTCATGCGGTCAACCGAGACTGGTTTTTCGGATTGCTTTTCATACTTATCGGTGAGATCTTTTAATGAATTCAATAACTCTTGTTCAGTTTGGATTTTTAATTTCCCATAAACATGAACGGCTAAATAATTCCATGTCGATACATTTTCATGATCGTACCAGGATGAAGAAATATAAGCATGAGGTCCTTGAAAAATGGCGAGTACTTCTGTATCTGCATTCCACTCTTTCCATTGTTTGTTTCCTTTCGCAATATGCCCTTGTAACTTTTTCTTATCGTGTGATAGAAGAAGCGGAACATGAGTTGCCCAAGGCTTACCTTCAACCGTGCTAACTAAAATGGCAAAACCATTAGCATGAATAAACTCCAGAAGTTCTTCTCTGTTTTCATTTTGATTAATTTTTGCAGTGTACATGCCTAATAGTTTTCTTTTAATGCCTGAATGGCGATGCTCACATCCTCTTCATTGGTTAACCAATTGCTAAAAGCCGCACGTATTGCAGGCACGCCTTTATAATTTGTTGGTGTAAAAAACGCGCGACCGTCATCTCTAACCTTCGCCAGGAATTTTGTTATAGCGCTTGTCTCCGGATTTTCCTGGTTGAATGTGAAGCACACCACATTCATCCGAACTGGTGACAGCAATTTAAACTCTGATGAGTTACTGATCATTTTACCAAATAGTTTTGCGCATGTACAATTGCGTTCTACAATTTCACGATGCCCTTCCTTTCCATACGCCATCAACGTAAACCAGGAGGGTAATGCACGAAAACGTCTGGAGTTCTCGGGTGTGTAATGAAAGAAATCAGGACTCTGTGCGGGATCGCCTAAGTATGCAGCACTGTTTTGAAATACACTGAGCTGAATATTTCTATGTCGTGTAAACTGCATTGCGGCATCATACGGTACATTCAACCACTTGTGCGCATCGATGGTAATACTATCAGCATGATTGATACCTTCTATATAATGAGCAAAGGTGGGTGAGCATCCGGCAAAACCACCAAAGGCCGCATCGACATGAAGCCAAAAATTGTGTTTTGGTTTTAGTTTTGCGATTGCTTCGAGATCATCGAAGTCGACTGTATTTACAGTACCTGAATTCGCTACTATGATTAGCGGATTTTCTTGATTAGCATGATTAGATTCGAGATAATTTTCGAGTTTGGTTATATCGATGGCTTCGCGATCGGGTAAGGTATCTATTTTGACAAGTGAATTTCTTCCGATACCTAACATCGATAATGATTTGTAAATACTGGAGTGTGGTGTTGCACTTAAAATCTGAATAGGCTTTCCGCTCGACAATCCTTCCTGACTAAAATCAATACCTTGTTGCTCACCCACCCACTGACGTGCTTGCGCAAGACTTGTGAAATTAGAAATTGTAGCACCCGTTACGAATGAACCAAAATAAGCTTCATCCAAACCAAAAAGTTGTTTTAAGAAATAAAGCGTTTGTCGTTCGATTTGTGGCGCGATGGAATCGTTGCTTCCACAAGCATTTTGATCATACGTGCTCACGAGCCAATCGCCAGCAACAGATGCCGGAGTAGAACCACCAGTAACAAAACCAAAATACCTTGGTCCCGCGCTGTTCGTTATTTTATCAGCAAAGTTTTGTGCGAAAAACTTCAGTGAGGCATTTGCGCCAATACCTTTCTCTGGCATGTCCATCATTTCAATATTTGGTATGAAGCGCCCGGGTGGAAGATCATTCTGAACTTTAAAATATTGCTTTGTCAATTCAGAAGTTTGATCCAATATGGAATGGATGTTTTCTAAATCATTCTTTAATACCGTATTCATTCAAATGGATTTTATGTGTAAAGGGTTGCCGGTTGTCAGTTACTGGTAACTGGCAACCGGCAACCCTGCTATCTTCATCCGTTGTCTAAAAGTCTTCTGTGATAATTAACCTGTCCAAGGTGATAACCCAAATGCGCAGCCAGATGAACAAGAAAATATTCCGTAGATGTTTTCTCAGCAAGAACCAGCATTGGATATTCCTGACTCAAACTGACTTCGGAAACTGTGGGCATTACCTTTTGAATCATCTCAATGGTTGCCTCTACTTTTTCAATCAATTCTTTTCTTGGAACATTCTTCAATGAAAACTCCGCATCACGATTTCGTAAGTAACCGGATTGTCCGAGTGTTGCACCAATATACGTGTTGAGGTTGCCAACAAGGTGTAGGCATAAATTACCTGTCGTGTTTGCAATTTCTTTATCAATCTTCCAGATGTTGGTTTCATCTTTATAGCTCTCAAGTTCTTGTTTCAGTTTATTGAGATCGCGCACGTAAAGTTTTTGGAGTGTTTGTGAAAGCATCAGCATAGATTTAATTCTGATTTAAGTTTTGTGAGTTCTCCTAAGAGCTTTGTCTCACGTATAGATTGTGATGGGTCATTCGCTCGGGCTGATTCAACAATGGCAAAATTGAAAGTATCAATTTCGGTTGGTCGTTTATTCCGGATGTCTTGCAGCGTAGAAATGAGTTGCCCGTCTGATGCTTTGCTGATGATCAGAAGATTGGCCACCACTTCATCTTCCGTTAAGGCTACATTGGCTTTGTTGGCGACAGCAACACATTCATGGATTACGCGCTTGGCAATTGATAACGCTTTTTCATTGCGATAAAAGATTCCATTGTCAATATCGAGCAAGGGACAAATTGAATTAAACACGCTATTACAAATGGCCTTCTTCCAAATGAGTTTTTGAATATGATCTTCCGCTTTAAAAGGAAATTGAGAATTATTCACTGCCTGAACAATGTTGTTCAGTTGAGTTGTCGTTCCAAGAATAACTCCAATCGCGGACTCGGAAACCGGTTGAAAGCGAAATGTATTTTCTGCTACAGTCTGGCTCGTGGCAAAAAGTACACACCGATAAATTTCTTTGAACCCCTCTTCGATGAAACTTTGCTCTACACCCAAACCATTTTGAAGAAATACAATCGGAGAACCATAAGCCTTTTCTTTCAACTTTAGTGCGAGATCGGGATTACCAAATGATTTGTTGGTAAGAATAACAATGCCGTTTAGTTCGTCAAGCGCATCAAGAGTTACCTGTTCTATTTCAGCCGATTCTATTGAATGATTAGCAAGTTCAACGTGTATAGTAGATTTGATGGAAGGTTCATTCATTACACTTCCACGAACAAGAATGACTTTCTTTCCGTTTTTTGAAAGAAATACTGCGAGTACTTTGCCAATGGCACCTGCACCAATAATATAAATGGTTTTGTTATGGCCAGACATTAGTCTTTATATATTAGGCGTTAGACAAATTCAAGATTAAGCTTCAAGACGTTTTCCTACTATAGTGACACTCCGCTCAATGCCATCGAGTATTGCAATGTTGGGTAGAACACCCCATTCTTCAAACCCAAATGATTCAAAAAGTTTAATGCTGGGTTCGTTGTGAGAGAAGATGTAGCCCAACAACGTTTTAATTTTTAGAGTATGGCAATTATCGATAGCATGTTGAAGCGAGCTTTTACCAATACCTTTTCCTCTCACGGACTCATCGAGATAAATACTTACTTCCGCTGTAGCATCATAAGCCGGTCTTCCATAAAAGGATTGGAAGCTGACCCACCCAATTATTTTATTCGTCTCATCTTCAATAACCCAAAGTGGTCTTTTGTTGGATGAGTGATCGTTAAACCAATTCAACCGATTTTTCACTGAAATGGGTTCTGTATCTGCAGTAACCATACGACCCGCCACTGTTGAATTATAGATTTCAACTATGCGTGGGAGATCTACAATATGGGCATCTCGAAATTTCATTTGTTTTTTTATAATACGTTTCTCTTCATCATCCAATCTGTTTGTGCATCTGTACCCAGCATGAAAACATGCGAACCGAATTTTTCAAATCCCCATTTTTGATAAAAGGCATACGCGCGTGGATTATGTTCCCATACACCTAGCCAAATGATTTCATAGCCATGCTCTTTTGCATAGTCAAGAGAAATCTGCATTAGTATTTTACCGATGTGTTTGCCTACGTATTCCTGAATGCAATACAATCGTTCAATCTCAATAGAATTTGTACCAGCCAATTCTTCCGGTTCATGTCCAACACGAAGTTTTAGATAGGCCATTGCTTTTTCGCCATCGTAGAGTAAAAAGAAAACGGTTTCTTTTTCATGAAACTCTTTCTTCAACTGTTCATAGGTGAGATTCTTATCGATATAGAGTTTCATGTCTTCTTCCGTATTCGACTTCTCTAACAGATCACGAAAGCTCTGAATGGCTACTTCCCTTAAGGTGTGAAGATCTTTTTCAGTTACAGCGCGAACCGTAATAGTGGAGGCTTGCTTGTCGAGGTTCAATTCCATTTTAATATCACTGCGTTTATAAATGGCATCTACCGGAACTTCTACGAAGCCAATCTTTCTGTATAAGGTAATGGCCGTTTCTAATTTTCGATTGGAGTACAATATGATTTTATGCGCTCCGGCATTTTTAGCTTCTTCAATCGCTGCAAAAGCAAGGGCCTTTCCGATTTTTAGTCCTTGAAATTTATCTTTCACTGCCATCTTTGTGAATTCATAAACCCCCGACTCTACATATTTCAATGCCACCGTGCCTGCAATTTCTTTTGCATAACTGGCCATGAGGATGGAACCACCGTGTTGAATGATATGCTCATCCGGATGTTGTAACACATCAAAGTCGATAGGCTCCATCCAGAAATATTTTTCAATCCAGTGGCGATTTAATTTTTCAAACCACGGTTGATGTTCTGGTCGGTACGATAAAATTTCGATATCGAATTTTTGTTCGCTCATGAAATTATTTTCAATCCTTAAAACTTCCAAAGATTAGAAATTGTGTCGTTCGCTTTCGGCTTCAGAAACTTTCCTTCAACGATGAGAAGTTTTACACCTTCTTTCGAATGCGATCGATGTTGACTCACATTATCTGAAACCTGGTAACTCATACCTTTTGAAATCATAAACGTTCTTCCATCCGACAATTCAGAAATCATTTCGCCTTCAAGGCAGTAAACAATATGTCCTGCTGAGCACCAATGATCGGCTTTGTATCCTTTTGAATATTCTACCAGGCGGATCCGAAGCCCTTCATACTGGATTGTACGCCAATGTGCCAGTCCACTTTCACCACTATGTTGTGTTGCAGGAATAGTATCCCAATCCGTTGTATTAAATAAGATTGAACTCATCATACTACTTCGTGAATTGTGTTTTCCAAACGCTGCGCAGCTGTTCACCTTTGTTTACAATATAAATTCCAGCCACGGTAATCAGGATCGCCAATCCAATTTTGGAATTCAGTTTTTCATCCAGTATGATTGAACCTAATATGACTGCGACAATGGGATTGACATAAGCATATAATGAAACAATGGTCATTGGTAATTTTCGAAGGGCGTATGAGTAACACGCATACGCAATGATAGAACCGAAGATGATTAAATAGATCATGGAATACACAGCTTCAGATGACCAACTCACCGTGCTGAGATCATCAAACAAAAATGCACAAGGTGCTAACCACACTCCTCCAAAAAACATTTGAAGCCCGGCATTTAAAAATGGATTGCCTTCACCACTTCTTTTTTTCATCCACACGCTTCCACCTGCCCAACTCAATACGGCCAAAAATATTAGTGCAATTCCGATTTGATACTCAAGCTTCGCGAAATCACTTAAGTGTTCGCTGAAAATCATGACGATACCAATCAATCCAACCAGCACACCCACCACAATTGGAATGGTAGGTTTCTCTTCGCGATTCACGGAAAGGTTTACCAGGATTACCATCATCGGCATAAGCGAACAAATAATAGCAGCAACTCCACTCGGCACATAGACTTCTGCCCAAGCGACTAAACCATTTCCCATCGAGATCATAAAAAATCCGGCAATGGCCTGACGAATAATATATTCACGCGATGGCAATTGAACTTTTGCAATGAAGATCATGAATCCTGCAAGCAGTGAACCTGCAATAAGTTGCCGAATGGTGACAAATAGAAACGGAGGAAAATGAAGCACAGCAATGCGCAACGCCAAATAGGTAGTTCCCCAGATAAGACAAATGGCGGCAAGTGATAGGTACGCTGCGAGTAGATCTTTTTTCAAATTCGTTAATGGTTAATCGTTATCAGTTAATCGTGGGTGTGAGCATGAGAGAAGTGTGTGTCGGAATAATTATTCAAAACTTCTCATTTATACGATAGAAAAACAGTTTCAGTTTTGTTAATTTTGACCAGATCAGTTTTGAATAGTACCAAGTTCCAGGTTCAAAGTTCCAGGTTTCAGGTGCTTGACTTCGAACACGGCCTTTAAACTTTGAACATTGAACTTGGAACCTTGAACATTAATTCTATGGAAACATTAGTAGCAAGACCGGATCACAAATACGCTGAAGTAGCAGAACGAATTGAGTTACTCATTGACAAACGTGTAATGAAAGTAGGTGATAAACTTCTTTCGGTGCGTGCCTTGAGTAAGGAGCAAGGTATTAGTCTGAGCACTGCGTTTCAAGCGTACTATTTGTTAGAGAGCAAAGGACTTATTGAAGCGAGACCACAGTCTGGTTATTATGTAAAATATTCTCCAGAACATATTCTTGAGCTCCCTCAGGTATCGGATCCTGTCGATGATGCTGTTCCGGTAAGTGTAGATGAGATGATCAACAGTGTTTACTTCGATCTTCGTTCTACCAAGTTGCTCAACTTTTCTATGGCAGCACCTTCGTATGATTTATTGCCATTGGCCAAACTTAGCAAGGCTGTTATGCATGTGCTTCGCGAATCGAAAACCAGTTGTACAAATTATGAGCATGTTCAGGGAAGCGAAGCTCTTCGTAAGCAGATTGTTCGGCAGGCATTTAATTGGGGAGGAAGACTTCACGAAGATGATGTTGTAGTAACAGCAGGCTGTGTTGAGGCAATGTCACTTTGTGTTAAAGCCATCACAAAACCGGGAGATGCTGTGGCCATTGAAAGCCCTACCTACTTTGCTATTTTTCAGGTAATGGAAAGTCATGGGTTGAAAGTAGTTGAAATTCCGACTGACCCCACAACAGGTATCGATCTCGATTATCTGGAGAATGCTATTCCTCGTTTTGATATTAAAGCCTGCTTGTTTGTAAACAACTTCAACAATCCGTTAGGAAGTTGTATGCCAGACGAAAACAAGAAACGCCTGGTAGACATGTTGTCGAAAAAAGAAATTCCGTTGGTTGAAGACGATATCTATGGCGAATTGTATTTTGGAAAGACAAGACCCAAGACGTGTAAGTCGTTTGATAAAAAAGGATTGGTATTGCATTGCGCGTCTTTTTCAAAATCACTGGCACCAGGTTATCGTATTGGTTGGACTATTCCCGGAAGGTTTAAAGAAAAAGTAATTCGATTAAAACGAATGCATACAGTCTCTACGAATACCTTAACACAGGCTGCTGTTGCTGATTTTTTAAGTAATGGAAGATTTGAGTTACACCTTCGCCATTTACGAAAAGTGTTGCACACTCAATCGCTTCGTTATATTCAATTGATCTCAGAACATTTTCCTGCAGACACGCGCATCACTCGCCCACAGGGTGGATTTACATTGTGGATTGAGATGAATAAAAAGGTAGATGGTTATAAATTACACAAACGCGCACTCAAACATAATATAGGTATTGCACCGGGCCAGATCTTTTCATCACAAGGTAAATTCGAAAATTGTTTTCGGATCAGTTATGGAGAACCCATGAATTTAAAAATTGAAGATGGAATTATAAAACTTGGAAAATTGATTGAGGATATGATGAAGTGAGCGAGTACATAATGTGTTGATATAAAAAAGCCCATTGAAATTTCAATGGGCTTCACACGTACCAACCGCACAAATTACATTGGCAACACAACCGTGTCAATCACGTGGATCACACCATTTGATTGAGTTACATCAAAAATTGTAATCGTAGAGACATTACCTTTTGCATCGGTAAGAATTACATCCTTGCCTTTCATGCTCGCAGTAAGGATACCACCTTGCACGGTTTTTAATTCAGCTTTTCCTTTGCCGTCTTTAATTAGCTTAGCAACATCCGATGCACTCCATTTACCGGCTACAACATGATAGGTCAACACTGCTGTTAACGTTGCTTTGTTCTCGGGCTTCAAAAGCGTTTCTACAGTTCCTCCAGGTAATTTATCGAAGGCTGCATTGGTTGGAGCAAAAACCGTGAAGGGACCTTTACCTTGCAGGGTTTCTACTAGGCCTGCTGCTTTAACCGCGGCAACAAGAGTAGTGTGGTCCTTTGAGTTCACTGCATTTTCAATAATGTTTTTGTTGGGATACATTGCTGCCCCACCTACCATTACCGATTGTGCAAAAGATGCAAATGCAAACACAACACCGAATACGGAGAGAATTACTTTTTTCATAAAATTTAAGAATGTTTAGTTGTTTGATGTTTAAAACACCACTTACGATACATTGTTGGAAGTTGGATTGTTACACCTAGAAAGTATTTTCATGTTCTGGAGTTAAAGTGTTGTGATCACGCGTAAGAGGTGATATAAAGCGTTGAAACGCTTGAAAATTATTTTGTCATTTGTTCGAACACTTGAACATGAATCGATCCTTAAATTTCTCCCACAGAATTTTTTCGAATACTGTTTAAGTCAACTGCAGTAGAACTCCTCCATTGACACTTTTTATACTTCGGTCTTCGACAAAATACTTTACTTTGTTGGGTGATTGAATTCAAACCTGAGGTATTAAGTTTAAAACGTAAACATGAACGACATTCAAATGGTCTCTGATCTAAAGAAGCGCAACAATGCAGCCTATGATCTGCTGTACTCATTCTATTATCCCACCATTGAACGGTTTGTAAAAAGGAATAGTGGCACATCAGATGATGCTAAGGATGTTTTTCAGGAAACTATCATTGTATTGTTGGATAAAGTGCCGAAAGAAGACTTTGTTCTAACCTCTTCAATCAAGACCTATATTTTTGCTGTTGCTTCAAACATTTGGCTGAAGCGCCTGCGCGATGCCAAGAAGCTGACTAGATTAGAAGATGATCTTGATCTGGAAGATTTCAGTTTTTCAGCTTGGGAACAAAAAGAGGAAAGTAAGGCTAAACAAAATCTGGTTCAACGCATGCTGAACAAAGTAACAAGACATTGTTATCATTTTCTAGCCAAAACATTTTTAAGCGGAGCTACGCGTGAAAAACTCATTGAAGAGATGGGTTATCGAAATTCGCATACCTTCGATAATCAAAAATACAAGTGTCTGGAGCAGGCGCGTAAAACAATTTAATTTTTACGGGTGATTGAAACCACATAGTTGGTATTCAATTAAAAACGCAAAAATGAAATTAACCATCAATCAACAAGCTCCTGATTTTAGTACCACTGATGTTGCCGGTACTTCAATTCAACTCAAAAAATTCAAAGGACAGAAAGTGTACCTGGCATTCGAACGCAATGCAGGTTGTCCGGTTTGTAATCTTCGAACACATGAGCTGTTAAAGCAAGCCAATTCTTTTTCAAAGAAGAATATAGCTGTACTCATGGTGTATGAATCCACGCCAGAGAAAATGAAAGAATATCTGGGTGATGAAAAATACCCTTTTCATTTTATTCCTGATCCCACCAATAGCTTATATCGTAAATATTATGTTGAACAATCGATGGGCAAATTGATGAAGAGCTTGTTTAATGGTCTCCTACCAAAAGTTATGCAGGGAAAAAAACTTTTTAAGAAAAGTATTTCGCAAGATGGGCACACCACTACTATTCCCAGTGAATTCATGATCGATGAAAACGGAAATTTGAGCAAGGTGCATTATGGAAAATTTGTTGGAGATCATTTACCGATTCAGGAATTGAACTAAGCTGAGTTAATGAAGGCAAAATTATTCAATCACTTTTGGCGAATATGAATGTAAAAGAAGTAAGTTTAGTTTTGGCGATAATCCGAGGATGACGCCACCCGAATGACGATGACATCTATTGCCGTTTCTCTAATGCAATTTTGATTGATTTCGGATAACTTCAATTCATATGCAGACACGACAGAATATAGATTTGCCTTTTGAGCCAAGTAAAACTGAGCTCTCTCTTGGAGTGGAACTTGAATTACAAGTTTTGGATGCAGAGAGTTTGCTTCTTACCCCACGTGCTGCTGAAATTATAGATCAGGTTCAGCGCGAAAATTTCAAAAAGGAATTTTTCCAAAGCACACTGGAAATTGTAACGGGAATTTGCAATACTGTTCGAGAAGTTGAAACGGATTTGGAGAGACTCATTCAAAAAGTTCATAAGGGCTCTGAATTTTTGAAATTACGATTGGGATCAACGGGCACGCACCCATTGGCTGACTATCGTGATCGGTTAGTGACACCCTCTTCTCGATACGATGAATTAATAGATCGCAATCAATGGCTCATCAGAAGAATGGCGGTCTATGGAATGCACATTCATATTGGGATGATATCCGGAGAGAGCTGCATTCGTTACAATTATTTTTACATGCATTTTCTTCCTCACATTATGGCGTTATCCGCAAGCTCTCCCTTCTGGCAAGGTATGGATACTGGATTATCATCTTGCAGACCTACAACATACGAAGCATTACCTACTGCAGGAATGCCTTACCTTGTAAAGAGTTGGGAAGAATTTCAAAAATTGTATGGATTCCTTATTCAATCAAAGGCGATTACCAGTATACGTGATTTATGGTGGGACTTAAGACCAAGTCCTCAGCTTGGAACATTAGAGCTGCGGTTTTGTGATGAGCCCGCTTCACTTCGCGAAGCATTAGGTATTGTAGCATTTGTTCATGTGCTGGCACATTGGTTTCGCGATCATGAGGCAGAGTGGGCGCAATCAAACTCAACATTAAAACATTGGATCTTCAGAGAGAACAAATGGCGAGCACTACGCTTTGGTTTGCAAGCCGAAATTATCGTGAGTAGAAATGGAAAAACAAAGTTGTTGAGTCGTGATATAAAAGATTGGCTTAAAATTTTGGAACCATATTCTAAACAACTCAAGTACGAAGAATATCTATCGGTGGTGCACGAAATAGTAGAGAAGGGTAATAGCTCGGATCGCCAGCATGCTATATATGTTAAGAGTAATGACTTAATGGAGGTGGTGAAACATAATGTAAAAGAATTTGAACTTGGCTTTCCAGAGTGGGATTGAATTTTAAATGAACAATGGTACCTTACTCCTCAATAAAGACAGGAGATTGTTGTGCTGTATAGGTACTATCGGTTAATTGTTTCATCTCTTTTGTACTCCAATTCATAAGCGTAATATGATATTGTGTTTCTTTCCAGTCCGAACTGTTAAACACTAACCAGTTTCCATCCGAACTCCAATCGTGCCAGCCTTCTGCTAATTCATTGTTCGTTAGTTTCCATTGCTTTTTACCATCAGGAGTTACAGCGAAAATACTATGGCGGCCATCTTGCAGTGATACGTATGTGATGAAGTTTTCAGTTGGATGCCACTTCGCTGAGCCAGCTCTATATCCATATTCTTTTGCCGAAGAATTGTTTTCAGGATAATGTGTCAACTGTTGAATATTGGTTCCGTCTGAATTCATTAAATATAATTCTTCATGAGATGTTCGATCCCGTTTATCTTTGTTATAACTAAAGGCAATTTGCTTTCCATCAAGAGAGAAGCAAGGATCACTGTATCGCGCAGCGGTATCACTGGTAATTTGTTTGAATGATCCCGTTTTTAAGTTGATGATAAAAAGTTGATGACGAAGTTTCTTTCCATTTCTTCCTGTAACAACCATTTCCTCACCATTATTTCGGCTACTCATCCAGCTATCCTCTAATTGCAGATCACTGACCTTTTTTGGATTTGATCCGCTGGCATCGGTCTCATATAAAAAGAAACAGCGATAGCTTGTATCACGGTCGCTTATAAAGTACAAATGATCTTTAAAAGCATAATAGGTCCATGCCACATCCGGATTATTCGTAATGTTTTTCTTGTCTGTTCCATCCATGTTCATTGTAAAAATTTCATAGTCCTCACGTGTGGTGTCAGGAATATGAACATTGTATGCGATGGTGTAGTGTTTCTTATTTATTGTTTCATCATTGTTGCTTTGCGAACGACCACAAGCAAAAAGAGTAAGAGCGGATATGGTTGCGAGTAAAAGATTTTTCATTTTGTATGAGTGCGATTATAAGATTGTTGTATAGAGGTAAGTATTTTCGTATCAAACGCCTTGATGGTTGTCAGGACAACCATGTGAGAGATGCGAGGCATAGGACCACTTAATTTTGTTTTTCGTATGGTTTCAGAAAAAGGTAGATCACCCAGGTCGAGACCCAATCGAATTTCATTTGGCTTAATATTGACGGCTGCGAATTCTCTCGCGGCTGTAAAAGATAAATAGGTTTTCTTCGGAATGAGCTGCGTTCCCTGAAACATGCTGGTTATCTTTTCAGACACTTCGTCAAATAAGGGTCGCATATCCGGACACTTTATAAAATGACTTTCAAGCAGATTATTCTCATCAATGTAAACAGGTTTTCCATTGTTCAAAAACATTCCGGTTAAGAGTTGAGCTTGCATGTGATTTAGTCCATGTCCTTTTTTTAGCCATTCGAGAATATCATTTCGTTTTTCAATTCCAGAAGATTTTATAAGGGCAAGCCATTGTTGTAAACTCTTACCTGTTTTCTCTTTAGCGGTATCTATAAATTCTTTTTCAAATTCTCCTGAAGTCTTTGCCATAATGCTGTTGATTATTACCTCCAAAGACCGAGTATGAAACCAATAAGCGTAAAGTAGGCGGTAATATAACCACCGTTTATGAAGATGTATTTCCAGGATCGTTGCTCAAACAAACCAACGACTGTGAAGATCAATGCGGAAAACCCGAAGCCTGCCAGAAATCCAGCGGTTGCTCCCCAAGCCAAATCCGTTTTATCATCACCAAGAAAAAACGCCATGTTGTAACTGATGATCAGCGAGAGGATCAAAGTAATACCATACGTCTTAGCAGGATTAACTTTCTTAATGTCTTCTTCAGTAAAATTATTCTCCTTCATCCATGCTTTGTAAAAACACAAAGGTGAATACCAAATAGCGCCTACTGCTAAATTAGCAACTGAACACGTCAGTACTGCCCAATGATTGATGTATAATTGATCCATAATTGTTTTTTTAAGCAAGTAAGTGTCGTGAATTGAAAAGGTATTGGAAAAAATTTACCTATCCAACGGCAACATAATTGGTGAATTCGCTTTTCATTGAATGGTATTGGTTTGGCGTAAAGCCGGAGAAGTTTTTAAAGTCGTTGATAAAATGGGACTGATCATAGTATCCACTTTCAAATGCAATGGTGGTCCAATTGATAACTTTGTTCTGTTCAATTTCCGTAATCGCCTTCTGAAAACGAACTACCTTTAAAAATGCTTTAGGCGAAAGACCAACATGTTCTTTAAAAAGATGAATGAGATGCTTTTGAGAAAAGCCTACCTTATGTGATATATTTTCGATAGTAGCCTGGTCTGGTCGGAGTAGAATCTGATTTACTGCGAAGTCGACAAAGGGATTTACCTGGAATCTTTTGTTAAAAATTTTCAAAAGGTAATTTTCAGCATACGTGAATTTTTGTTGGATATCGGGTAAACCAAGTAATGCTTCCCGGATGTTCATAATTTCGTTTGTCATAACGAGCTCACCATCGATCACGTAATCGGTTAGCTCATTCAGTGGCATTTCTACGAACGATGACGCTTTTCCTTTATGGAAGTTGATGATAAACATTTCACTGTCCCTTCCTGAAGGAATAGTGATGTAATTATTTCGGATGCCCGAGAACCAAACATTTTTACAGGATTGAATTTCTTTCAGGCTGTGATTGTCGTAAATAAACTTTGGGTAGTCAGTAAGATCAATTACAACATTGATATTTCCGTCAGGTAAAAAGCGATCAACTGTGTGAATCGGATTATAATCTTTGTAATAGACAAAACTCTCAATAAACTGATTGAGTGGAAAACAAGGTATATGCGTTCCGAAAGTCATACTGAGATTGAATTTAGAGATTATAGAAATACAGATCGGAAAAACCAAAGAAAATTATTCTTTCTTTTTCTTCTTTTTCGGTATTTTTCCAATGCGAGGATCGTGCTTTAAAATCAATTCGCATACATGAAGAACCGATTCCTCAAAATCATCGGCATCGATGGGTAAAATTTGCCAATTGCTTGAAGTTCCACCAAATACTTTGATGGATCGCATATTTGGAAATAGCTTTTGAAGATTAGCATGATGTTCTGTTTCCGTAGCAATCCAAACACCGTTATCGTCTGTGTGTTCTTTTTTATTTCGAAGGGTTAATAATATTTTATCACCAAGGTAGATGGAATGACAACCGAAGAAAGCTTTTACTTTGATATCAAGTTGCCCCAGGTTCTCCAGAACAAATTCAAATGGAATTGATTTTTTCGCTGGAGATTTCATGGTATGCTTATATATGACAAAATTTTTTTGGATGGTCAGTGCAAAAGTTTAATTGCTCTGCTATTGGCTTGAAGAAATAAAAAAGTCGTCAGGTCTTAAACCTGACGACTTCAAAAAATTATAATAAGCTTATTGACTTGGACCTTCCAGTTGAACTTTCACTGGCTTCTCATATCCGAATAGCTCATCGAGTGTAAGTTCTTTCACCTCACCATAATTCTGAAGATCTTTTAGGTTCAGTTTATTTCGATCGCCAACCAATACTACATTGGATTTCCTTCCTTTAATATAGTCTTGCTGGAACTTCTCTACATCAGCAATCGTCATAGTCTGAATTTTCTCATAAACGTCTTTGCGAACATCGTGGTCAATACCTTTTCGCATGGCGCTTTCATAGTTGAAAAGAATAGCAGTCTTTGTAATTCTTTCGCTTTCAAGTTTATTCATCAATGAATTACGCGCTACATCAAATCCGCCTTCTGATTTGGGAAAATTCTGGATGAGTTCGGTCATAGCTTTCATTGCTTCCGCTTGCTTATCCGCTTGTGTACCGATATAACCAAAGAACTGATCGCTGTCTGTTTTCTTATCTCCTAAACCATACGTAGCAAATGCAGAATATGCCAGGCCCTGTGCTTCGCGCAATTCCTGAAATACAGGCGATGCCATACTGCCTCCAAAGTATTCATTAAACATGCGCGCTTCTGGAATTCGTTCAGCATCAAATTTCTCTCCTTTCGAAAGGAAAATAATTTCTGCTTGCACCATATCATAGTTAGCCCAATATGCTTTAGGCTTGTCCATGCTTAACTCTGGAAAAACAACGGGTGCAGGTGTTGGCAATAATTGATCAGGTAAAATATGATTAGCATTAAGTGAAGCAATCAAATCGGTCTCTGATTTTGGACCAAAGTATAAAATACGATGTTGGGTTTTGGTGAAACCTTTAATGATGTCTACCAGCTCTTGTGATTTCACCTCACCCAATTCTTTATTTGTAAGCACATTGGTGAAAGGAGATTTTGGTCCGTATGTGCCGTAGTTCATCAAACCTTCCCACAGTATTGCCGACTTGTCTTTCTTAATATCATCGCGTGTTTTGAAAATGCCATCAATCATTTTCTTCACTGCTTCATCGTCTGGTTTTGGATCAGCCAATAACTTTTCAAACAGTTGAATGGACTTGTCCATATTTTCTGTGAGGCCATTCAAATATACATAGGTCTGATCCTCATTAGCCATCACACCAAATTCACAACCAATTTTGTAAAACTCTTTCTTTACTTCTTCAGCAGTCATATCGCTTGTGCCTAAGTATTCAAGGTATTCGACCGCTTGTTTCATTTTCGGGTTGTTGTTTGTGCCCACATCGGAAAGGTAGTAGAGTGTGAACAAATCGTTCTCTCCGTTTTTTGTGTAGAGAACGTCTACCTCTTTGTTCATCTTCAACTTCTTGATGTCTTTGTTATAATCTAAAAACACAGGTTGAATTTTGTCTACCTTATTCGCTAATATCTTTTCATGAAATGGTGATTTCAATTCTTTGTTAAGCGATACCTTCGTAATGGAAGGCTTTGTAACTTTTTGTTGATTTGGATCCTTACCGTTGCGCTTGTACACCACAATGTAATTTTCTTTGTAATGCTCGTTAGCAAATTTTACGATGTCTTCCTTTGTATATTTTGAAAGATCCTCTGTTCTGGAAATGTAATCCTTCCAGGGGATGTTGTTGGTAAAGGCCATCACTTCATCACTCGAGCGTGCCCCGTTGTATTGTGATCGATTGATTTCGCTTTTCTTTAAATCATTGATAACGGCTTCGATCAACCAGTCATCAAATTCACCTTTCTTTAGTAATTCAACTTGTTCGAGCAAAAGTTTTTTCACCTCTTCCAATGATTGACCATCGCGTGGTTTTCCTGTAAAGGTGTGCAAGGAGTAATCATTTAGATTGTCGACATAACTGCTAGGCTCTAATACTTTTTGTTGTTGTTTTAAATTCAAATCGATCAGACCGGCTTGTGAATTCGCCATGATCATGTCGGTAAGCCGCAATAACTTTGCATCTTCAGAACCCGTGCCTTTAAAACGAAATGCCATATTTAACCATTCAGAATCCGGACCATAAACATTTACTTCAACAGGCTTGGTGATATCAGCTTCAGCAATGACTTCCCATGGTTTTAAATCAGCATTGGGTTCCCAGCTTCCAAATGATTTATCAATTAATGCTATGGTTTTGTCGTAGTCAAGATCACCACTCAAACAGATGGCAACGTTGTTCGGTCGATAATACTTATAGAAATAATTTTTGATTTCGGTAATCGATGGATTCTTTAAATGATCAATCGTACCAATAACCGTTTGCGTTCCGTAAGGATGTTTTGTGAACGCAGCAGCATACAGGGCTTCAAACGTTTTCCAATAATCATTATCAAGACTGCGGTTTTTTTCTTCGTACACGGCTTCCAATTCGGTGTGAAACAACCGCGGTACAATTTGGCGGAAGCGATTTGATTCGATGGTAATCCAGTTTTCAATCTGATTGGTAGGAATGTCGTTTACATATACCGTGCGATCTTCAGTCGTGTAGGCATTAGTACCTTTCGCTCCTATTTCAGCAACCATTTTATCATATTCGTTTGCGATGGCAAGCTTTGAAGCTTCATTCGAAACCTGATCAATCAATTTATAGTAATCCATTCTTTCGATTGAATCATGAAGTGTGCGGTAGTGTTCGAACATGTGCTCGATGCTATCGAGATAAATTTTTTCCTGATCCCACGCTTGTGTACCAAAATCAGCTGTCCCTTTAAACATGATGTGTTCAAGGTAATGTGCAAGACCTGTAGCGTTTGACGGGTCAAATTTTCCTCCAGCCTTTACCGCAATGGAGGTCATGATCCGCGGCTCGGCTTTATATTGACTGAGATAAACCTTTAGTCCATTTTTCAACGTGTAGATTCTTACGTTGAGCGGATCGTTTGTTACATACTCATACGAATAGCCGTTGCTTTCGGCAGTTTTGGTTTCGTATTTACTTTCGGGTTTGCAGCCTTGCAGAATAACAAAGGCTACTAAAACATAGAAGAGGTGTTTGATTTTCATAACTACGGTTTTATGTGGGTTAATAAAGAAAAGTAAAAAGAATTAACGGGACTTCCTCGGGATATTATATAGGTAGATTACTTGTTCAGAAAAATAGTTTTACCGGATTTTGCAGATTCCCGGGCAGCGGATAAAATTTCGACAACAACCTCGTTTACCGCAAAGGAAGATAGATCTTTTTCTGGTTTAATATTTCCATTAATTACTGCGGATAGATAGGTAAAGATATTGGCACGTTGTTCAGGAAGCGAAACCAGATCAATCCATGTTTCTGTATTCGGCTGATCGGTAAACACACATTTCATTTTGTTTTTACTATTGGCAATCACCATTCCCTTTGTTCCATACACTTCAGTGTCTTTTCTACCCGTAGTCCAATTCCAGGATGCCTGAATAATTGCCTGACATGTTGAATAGGTGAGAATGATACTGGCTTCATCATCTACCTTTGGATAAATGTCGGGCTTGAGTTGTTGAGTAACGGCCGTAACCGATAGTGGTCTTTGACCATCCATCAGCCATGTCATGATGTCGGCACCATAACATCCGAAGTCTGTTAATGCACCACCACCATTTTGAATGGGATCCGTGAGCCAATCCAAAAATTCTTTAGTGCATCCAATTTCTTTTGGCCCTTGATGTCCATCGAGAATAACTACTTTACGAATGGTACCTAAGCTCTTTTCGGTTTTCACCATGTCCCACACTTTTGCATGCGAAGAATACCAAGTGGTTTCATAATTGGTTAAAAGGTGAACGTTGAATTTTTTTACCAAGGATTGCATTTGCTTTAAATGATCCATGTTAACCGCTAATGGTTTTTCAACCACAACATGAATCCCTTTCGGTGCGCAAATTTTTACTACTTCCAGATGTTCATAAATTGAGTTAAAGGCACAGACTGCTTCTGGTTTTGTTTTCTTAATTAGTTCGTCAAGAGTAGAGAACCAAAGTGAATCAGGTAAGTTATGTTGTTTCAGTAATCGCATGGCCAAATCTTTATTGGGTTCGGCAAATCCAATGATCAGAACATCTTCTCGCTTGCCCATGTATTCAAAAACCTGATAAACATGAGCGTGTGTCATGCCCGCAACACCAACACGAATAGGTTTGCCCGTTGAGAGCAGCGTTAAAGAAAAGATAAACACAAAAACAAGAATGAAATATTTCATGATTTTAAAATTCAGAATGAATGGTTTTAGTGCATCTCTAAAAACCTCCTCTTATCCTTCTGAACAGGAGAAGGGAAGGGATGAGGCTGGTAAGAAAAGAGTTTTTAGAGATACCCTTAAATTATAGCAATGAATGAATCCGCATTTAGTAAAGCTTCTAAGGTAAGGACGATCACAAGAATTTCCTAAATGAATTGTGTGGGAGGTAATCCCCAAGCAAAGCATATTTCCACCCTTTTAGTAACTGGTAAAGGGTTTCAAATCAATTATTTACAGACAGATAAGCCGCATAAATTTTATTTCTTTAACAAAATAGTAACTAATAGTATCGGGTGCCGTATATTTGTTTTACAAAACATATATAAATGGGAAAAGAATATCTGGGCGAATTCGAAGAACTCGTACTCACCATGGTTGGGATTTTACAAGACGATGCTTACGGCAATGCCATTGTAAATGAAATTAAAGAGCGTGTGGGAAGAGACTCTAATCTTAGTGCCGTGCATGTTACCCTCTATCGACTTGAAGACAAAGGCCTGGTGAAGTCGAGTATGGGTGGAGCAACGAATGCAAGGGGAGGAAGGCGCAAACGAATCTTTACCGTAACAAATGCAGGACTATCCATGCTTCGTGCAATGAAAGAAGCACGCATGGATCTTTGGAAGTTAATACCTCAATTAAAAATTGTAGGCATTTAGCATGCAAGAAAAAAATATACCTCCAAAATTTTCTCATCGGTTACTGGAATGGATTTGTCCATCTGGTTTATTCGAAGGTATTGAAGGTGATCTGGTAGAACAGTTTGAGGAGGATATTAAGACATGTGGAGTTAGAAGTGCTAAGAGAAGATTTACATGGAACGTAATGCGGTTTCTTAGACCTGGAATTATTTTGAGAAATAGATTTTCACTACAACTTTATCGGCTCTATATGGTAAAGGCATATTTTAAAATTTCGCTTCGACATTTGATGAAAGATAAAGTCTTTTCATTTATTAATGTAATTGGATTGGCCATTGGAATGGTAGCCGCTTTTTTAATTATTCAGTATGTTGATTTCGAAATGAGCTACGACCGTTTTCATAAAAACTCAGATCGTATTTACCGGGTTTGTCATAATCGATATCAAGACGGAATACTTCAGTATGAAAAAGCTCAAACTTTTATCCCAACAGGTGAGGTATTAAAAAATGAATATCCTGAAGTGGAGGATTATACAACCTTGTTTAAAATAAGTGATCAGGCCGAGATCATTATTTCTCATTATTCACAGAATGGAGAATCAATAAAATTTAGTGAAGAAAATGTATATCACATTAAAGGAAATTTTTTCAACATATTTTCTTTTCCTGTTGTATTAGGCTCAAGAAGCATAACTTCTATTGCGCCAAGGACAGTTTTAATTTCAAGAGCTATAGCTGAAAAATATTTTGGAATTACTTCCCCCTTGGATAAAGTAATTCATCATACTTACAATGGAGATTATAAAGTAGCAGGAGTGTTTGAAAACATTCCGCAGAACTCGCACATAAAACCTGATTTTCTTTTTGCATGGGAAAGCGCTTCGGATGCAGCGGACGGTGGTGACAGTAATAACTGGCATTGGGATGGGTTTTACACTTACATCAAACTGGTAAATAATGCAGATGTAAAAACATTAGAAACCAAATTGCCAGAGTTCACGAAGAAATACTTAGGGACTGCGAATGATAGAATAGGAGAGTCAACATTTAAACTACAACCTGTAGCGGATATTCATCTTAACTCACACTTGTTGAGTGAAGCTGGTGTAAATGGAGACGCAACGGTTGTCGGCATTCTGAAAGTGTTAGCATTGTTCGTTTTGATAATGGCTTATATCAACTACATCAATCTTTCCTCAGCTAAGGCAAACGACAGAGCAAAGGAAATTGGTATTCGAAAAATTATTGGCTCAAATCGCAGAGAACTAATAAGCCAATTTCTTCTCGAGTCATTGATGATTAATATTCTTGCTTGCATCCTTGCTATTTCTATTGTGATATTTTTCATAATGCCATATCGTGAGGTCTTTGGATTTGAAGGATCATTCAACTTGTTGAATGAAAAGAAATTTTGGATGTGGCTAATCTCAATAGTTATTGTGGGGAGTTTAGCATCTGGATTGTATCCTGCATTTATAATTTCGGCTTTTGAACCTATAAATGTTTTGAAAGGGAAAATAACCTCTCTAGGAAGAGGTTTTTCAATTAATCTGCGAAGAGGAATGGTAACGTTTCAGTTTATGTTATCCATCGTACTCATTACAGGGTCTGCTTTTATCTATAAGCAAATCAGATTCATGAGAGAAAAAGATTTGGGAATGGATATTAATCAGACACTCGTACTCAGAACTTTTGCAAAGTTTGGACCTCCCGGTTCTGATTCCGTTTTCCTAAAAAATTTGGCAGTAATAAAAAATGAATTAACAACAGTTAAAGATATTAAAGGAGTAACCACATCATATGATATTCCCGGTAAGGAACATTTATCATTGTTCTCTAATTTTAGAAATGTTAAAAATAAGAAGGAGGTAATTTCGCTGTACTACAGTAGGATTGATTATAACTTCATACCCCTATTTGAAGCGAAGATACTGAGCGGTAGAAATTTCTCAGAAGATATTGAGAGCGATCAGCAAGCGATAATTGTCAATAAGGAGGCCCTCGAAGAATTTGGATTTGATAAACCAGAAGATGCAATTGGTAATGAGGTAGTTTATGGCCGAGAACCTAATTTAAGGAAAGTCAAAATTATTGGTGTGGTTGATTTTCGCGCTACCTCATTCAAAGAGAAAAATTATCCAGTTGTGTATCAAATAAATTGGGCTCCTTTGAGATTCCTCTCGATAAAATTTAATCAACTAAATGGTAATGATATAAACCAGAACCTTAGTTTAATAAAGCAACATTGGGAGAAGATATTTCCTGAACAGCCTTTTGATTATTTTTTCCTGGATGATTTCTTCAATGCACAGTACAAATCGGAACAGAAGTTCAGCACAACATTAACGTTGTTTACGGGCCTTGCTATTTTTATTGCTTGCCTTGGCCTTTATGGATTGTCTTCTCTGATTACAGTACAGAGAACAAAGGAAATTGGAATCAGAAAAGTGTTAGGTGCTTCTGTGAAAAACATATTTCTGTTGATATCAAAAGACTTTGGTATTTTAACTCTGGTAGCCGGAATAATTTCCATGCCTATTGTTTGGTACTCTATTTCGAGTTGGTTAGAGAGCTATACCTATAAAACAGAGCTGTCTTGGTGGATATTTGTGATTCCACTGTTTGCCATGTGGTTAATCGTTTTAATCACCATTGGGCAGCAGGCAATTAGGGCAGCATTGGTTAATCCAATAGAGAGTTTGAACTATGAATAAAATTCAACCACCACAATTTGCCATTCGATTCCTTGCCTGGTTTTGTCCAGCGCATTTGTATGAAGGTATTGAAGGTGATTTGCTGGAACAGTTTGAAGAGGATGTAAATGAAGTAGGGAAGAAGCAAGCACGTAGAAGGTTTGTGTTGCGAACCCTAAACTTTTTCCGACCGTCTATCATCTTGAGAAATAAATTTTCAATTGAATTAATTAGCACCATCATGATCGGAAATTATTTAAAAGTTGCTTCGCGCAATATTCAGAAGCGAAAGTTCTATTCATTCATCAACGCTTTTGGTTTAAGCATAGGTATTGCATTTTGTGTGCTGATCTATTTATACATAGAGGATGAAAAAAGTTTTGATCAGTTTCATGTAAACAAGGACCGGATATTCCGGATGGAAGAAAAAAGCTATAACACCTGGCAGCCCATAAAAGATGATCCGTATAGCAGATCGGCTTATCTGCAGCTTGGTTTAAAGCAAGCCTTAAAAGACGAATTGCCAGAAGTAGAGTTCGCTACTCGTTTTACTCCAGGTGAAACCGGTGTGTTTACATATCAGGATAAAATTTTTACAGAATCCATTACCTATGCTGATGCTGATTTCTTCAAAATGTTTTCGTTTGAAATACTACAAGGTAATGCGGACAAATTATTTCAAAACACAAGTGATGCTGTTATTACACAGGAGATTGCTAAGAAGTATTTTGGAGAAGAAGATCCGATTGGCAAACCGGTTTCCATCGATAATCAAGGTGAGAAAGTATTTACGATTGCCGGAATTGTTGAGACGCCTCCTGAAAACTCGAGTATTAGTTTTAAAATAATAATACCTCAGGAAAATAAACCCTATTACGAAAAGCAATTGACGAGGTGGGGAAGTTTCAATACCCCTACATTCGTTCAACTACAACCAAATGCTAACCTAACTTCATTCAAAACAAATTTGGATAAGTTAGTGCAGAAGGTAATGGGTGATAAATTAAACGAATGGAGGAAGGAGTCTGTTAATCCTATTCCAGCGGATGCAAAAATGTTGGAGTATGAATTTACACGCATTACCGATATACATTTAAAAAAAGAAATAAGCTGGAATAAAGTAAGTGATCCTCAATACTCTCTTATCCTTGGCGGAATAGCAATTCTTATTTTGATCATTGCTTGTATTAATTACATTTCGTTGGCACTCACAACTTCGGCTTCAAGGAAAACGGAAGTGGGAATTCGCAAAGTAGTTGGTGCTTTAAAAAATCAATTGATCTATCAATTTAGTTTTGAATCTGTGATCATTGCGCTCTCATCAATGATTATTGGATTAGGATTGGTGGTTCTGTTCTTGCCGGCATTCAATTCATTTACTGAAAAAGGTATTCACTTATCATGGATTGGATCACTACCAGTAATTGCGGCAAGCATTGCTATTACTATAATTGTTGGATTAATAGCAGGGAGTTATCCAGCATTGTTTCTCTCCGGCTTTAAACCAGCACAGGTTTTAAAAGGTGGCTTCACTTCAAAATTGCAATCTGGTTTTACAAAGCCTCTGGTGATTCTTCAATTTGCGCTCTCTGCTTTTCTGATCATCAGTTCGGTGATCATGTATAAACAAATGCGATTTGTAGCATCGAAAGATCTTGGTTACAATCAGCATCAGGTAATTGTAATCCCTACACAGAAAGGGTGGACTGAAGAATCGAACAAGACGGTACAGCAATTTCGTGATAGACTAAGTAAGGAGCGTGACGTATTGAGTGTGGCCGGAACCAGTATTTCGTTTAATCAAGGTTGGTCTCGAAATGGTTATAAGATTGATGATGAACAAAAATCTGCTTTTGTTTATGCCGTTGATCCTTTCTACTTATCAACACTGGGTGTTCAAATGGCAATGGGAAGAAATTTTGACCCTAATATTTTATCGGATTCAAATGCTGTAGTTGTGAATGAAGCATTGGTGAAGGATATGAAATGGACTGATCCTTTAAATTCATATTTGAATTGGCAGGAGGATACTGTTGGATTAGGAGCGCGCGTGATTGGTGTAGTGAAAGATTATCATTTTCGCTCCCTTGAATCAGCCATTGAACCCATGCTGTTAAGCATGAACAAAAACGCAGCAGGCTATTTAACCAACATGCAGGTAAAGATTGCTCCTGAAAATATTCCGGCAACACTTGAGCGAATACAAAAGTCGTGGAAGGAATTATATCCTGATCGCCCATTCGATTATACTTTTCTCGATGAGGATGTAGCCAAACAATATGCAAGTTATGAACGATGGATGAGTATCATGGGTCTTGCAACAGGATTTGCTATTTTGATTTCGTGTCTGGGATTATTTGGTCTTGCCGGAATCAATGCAGTAAATCGTACAAAAGAAATTGGTATTCGTAAAGTAATGGGTGCTGATTTGAAAACGATTTTCATTTTGCTGAACAAACAATTTATTTGGCTTGCTGTTGTGGCATTCTGCATTGCCTCGCCACTTTCATGGTACTTCATTACCAGTTGGTACTTAAAAGATTTTACTTTTCACGTTGCCATTGGTTGGGAATTATTCGCCATCAGCATGGGCACAGGTTTGTTGCTGGCACTAGCAACAGTAAGTTATCATGCTATTAAAGCAGCACTGATTAATCCTGCTGAGACTTTGAAGTATGAATAGAATATGTAAGCAGTATTTAAAGATTGCCTGCTTTGAATTGTTTTAGATTTCGAAGGTTCCTTCAAACACCATTTTGGCAGGACCAACTAAATGGATTTCTTCGAATGATTTAGTGGAGGTGGATTTATATTCCACCGAAAGATTTCCACCCTTGGTTTTAATGTTGACCGGAGATGAGTACTTACGGAATGAAACTGCAAGGGCAGCCGCGGTTACACCGGTACCACAAGAAAGCGTCTCATCCTCAACACCACGCTCATAGGTACGAACTGTAATGGTATTATCGGAATGGAGTTCAACAAAATTCACATTTGTGCCTCCGGGTTTGAAATCTTCGCTATAGCGGATTTTTTTTCCTTCTTCAAAAACAGGATAGCTGTTGATGTCAGTAACGAAACGAATAAAGTGAGGAGAACCTGTATGAATAAAAAAATCTTCACCCATCTGCTTCACTTCGTTAACATCATTCATTCTTAAACGGACAATGCCATTCGACAAAAGTTCGGCATAATGCGGGCCATCATATGCCTGAAAGTTGATGTTGCCATCTACCAATCCCAACTGAGATGCAAAATGGATTGCCGCACGACTTCCATTACCGCAAAGACTTTGTGAGCCATCACTATTATAATATTCAAGATTAAAATTGAGGGAAGGATGTTTTTCAATTAACATCAAACCGTCTGCACCAATACCAAACTTACGGTCGCAGATTTTTTCGATCTGCTCTTTCGTAAACGAGAAATTACCCTGGCGATTATCCACCACTACAAAGTCGTTGCCCGTTGCCTGATATTTATGGAAATGGAATTTCATTATAGAGTTTAGAGTTCAATGTTTCGAGTTTGAGGCGTTTAAGCAGGAGTGAAGATTATTTCACCTCTTCGTAGTCAACATATTCACCGCCTTCAAGTTTGCTCTTTTTAGTTTTGGGAGGTGTTTGATTTTGCTTTCGCTTCAAATCATTTAGTTCTTGAGAAGCCGCACCAGCGCGGAAGAAGAAAGAGCTAATCTTATAAATAATGTAAACAACTAGCCCAAGAACTATGAAATACTTCATGTGATTATACTTTGTCTGATCTTTATTTTAAATCCTTTGCGGCTACTGTAATTATCTTTGCATCTTTAGAAAAGACTAACTCACCGCCCTCTTTCTTTTTCAACGCGACCAATCGTTGGCGTGTCAGCTCAAGCCCCTTTGTGAACTTTTCTTTTATCGCTATCGATTCAGTGACGCTCATTTTACCAGTTTTATTTTACTCCAAAGTTCAGGATAATGTACTGCAATGTCAACATTTGATTTTCCGTCAGCGATAATTGAGGCAACATCACCAGAATTATCTGCCACTATCCAACGATCTGCTAATGAAATAAATTCAAAAAGGTTCTTTAAACCTCTTAAATAACGCCTTTCAATAAAATCTATCAGATCTGGCAGTAGCATAATGGTTCGGCATATTGAAAGGTACAAAGACCATCAAAAAAACAAAACCCGAATACGATCGGGCATTGTCTATTGTCTAACGTCTTACAACTAAAGTCTATCGACTCAAATAAAGATTCCGCTCTGAGTAAATCTTCATGAAGTAATCATCCATCAAATCGTCAATGAAGTAAATGGCTTCACCGGTTGATTTCATTTCCGGGCCAAGCTCTTTATTTACCTCAGGGAATTTATGGAAGGAGAATACTGGTTCTTTAATTGCGTATCCTTTCTTGGTAGGACGGAAATCAAAGTCTTTTATTTTCTTTTCGCGCAACATTACTTTAGTTGCATAGTTCACATACGGTTCATCGTAGGCTTTGCAAATGAAAGGCACTGTTCTCGATGCACGTGGATTGGCTTCGATGATGTATACCTTATCGTTCTTAATCGCGAATTGAATGTTGATCAATCCAACCGTCTTCAAAGCCAGTGCAATTTTATGTGTGTAGTGTTCAATTTGCTTGATGATGAAATCTCCCAAATTGTATGGAGGTAACACCGCATATGAATCACCAGAGTGAATACCTGCCGGCTCAATGTGTTGCATAATCCCGATGATGTATACATCCTCTCCATCACAAATCGCATCGGCCTCTGCTTCAATTGCTCCATCTAAGAAGTGATCAAGCAATACCTTATTCTCCGGTAAGTGTTTCCAGATATCAAGGATGTGATCTTCAAGTTCTTGTTCGTTGATCACGATCTTCATGCTTTGTCCACCCAATACATATGATGGTCGAACCAGCAATGGGAAGCCAATAATCTTAGAAGCTTCAATCGCTTCATCCGCGTTAGTAGCAACTCCAAATTCTGGATAAGGAATAGCAAGTTCTTTTAACAGAGAAGAGAACCGTCCACGATCTTCTGCAAGATCAAGCGCATCGAATGATGTTCCGATAATTTTGATTCCATACTTATGAAGTTTCTCAGCAAGTTTCAATGCGGTTTGTCCGCCAAGCTGAACAATAACACCTTCTGGTTTTTCATGAAGGATGATTTCGTAAATGTGTTCCCAGAATACAGGTTCGAAATATAATTTATCAGCAATGTCAAAGTCAGTCGAAACCGTTTCAGGATTGCAATTGATCATGATGGTTTCGTAACCACATTCTTTTGCCGCCAATACTCCGTGAACACACGAGTAATCAAACTCAATACCTTGTCCGATGCGGTTTGGTCCTGAGCCCAATACAATTACCTTTTTCTTAGGCGTAACAATCGATTCGTTTTCCTTATCGAAGGTTGAATAATAATACGGTGTCTTCGCTTCAAATTCTGCAGCACATGTATCAACCAATTTATAAACACGATTGATGTTCATGTCTTTGCGCTTCTTGTACACATCGCTTTCGTAGCAATCTAACATGTACGCAATCTGGCGATCGGCAAAACCTTTTTCCTTTGCCTTGCGCATCAACTCAACAGAGATGGTATTCAACTCCAACTTCGAAATTTCTTTTTCGAGATCAACAAGCTCTTCAATTTGTTTCAGGAACCACCGATCAATTTTCGTTAGCTTCTGAACGGTCTTAAGAGGGATACCTAATTTCAACGCATCATAAATATGGAACATGCGGTTCCAACTTGGATGCTCCAGACTGTAAAGTAATTCATCTTGTTTGGTAAGTTCTTTACCATCAGCACCCAGACCATTTCTTCTGATCTCTAACGACTGACAAGCTTTCTGCAATGCTTCCTGGAAATTTCTTCCGATACCCATTGCCTCACCAACCGATTTCATTTGCAAACCTAATGTGCGATCTGCTCCATGAAACTTATCGAAATTCCATCGCGGTACCTTTACAATTACATAATCAATTGCTGGTTCGAAGTACGCGGTTGTTGTACCGGTAATTGCATTACTTAATTCATCAAGGTTATAACCGATAGCAAGCTTGGCAGCAATCTTCGCGATTGGATAACCGGTTGCTTTTGATGCTAATGCTGATGAGCGAGAAACACGTGGGTTGATTTCAATCCCAATAATTTCTTCATCATTATCTGGATTGAGTGAGAACTGTACATTGCATCCACCGGCATACTGACCAATACCATTCATCATTTTTATGGCGAGGTCGCGCATGTGTTGATAAACCGTATCCGGTAAAGTCATTGCTGGTGCTACAGTAATCGAGTCACCCGTGTGGATTCCCATCGGATCAAAGTTCTCGATCGAGCAAATGATGATGATATTACCTATGCCGTCACGCAATAACTCAAGCTCATATTCTTTCCAGCCCATAATGCTTTGCTCCACCAACACTTCGTGAATCGGTGAGGCATGCAAGCCACGATTTAAGAACTCATCAAAATCTTCTGGATTATTTACAAAAGCGCCACCGGTTCCTCCCAAAGTATAAGATGGACGAATCACCAGCGGGAAGCCAATTTCCTGAGCAATTTCTTTTCCTTGTAAAAACGATGTTGCTGTTCCTCCTTTACATACGCCCACACCGAGCTCTATCATTTTCAACCGGAATTTCTCGCGATCTTCCGTTGTCTCGATGGCTTGGATGTCGGCACCGATAATACGAACACCGAAATGTTGCCAAATTCCAGCCTTCTCGCACTCAATACATAAGTTCAAGGCTGTTTGACCTCCCATCGTAGGAAGAACCGCATCGATATTGTGTTTCTCCAGTATTTCGCGGATCGATTTTTTGGTGAGTGGTTTAAGGTAAACGTGGTCAGCCGTTACCTTATCGGTCATGATGGTAGCCGGATTCGAGTTGATCAATACCACTTCAATACCTTCTTCACGCAATGATCGGGAGGCTTGTGAACCCGCATAATCAAATTCACAGGCTTGACCAATGATTATCGGACCGCTTCCGATGATGAGGACTGCGCGAATACTTCTATCTCTTGGCATTTTTTATGGGAGTGGGGTGAACAAAATTGGGCAAAAATAAAACACTGAGGTGAATGACGAAGCGAATGTTCAGATTAAATATTCTGAATGTTGAGGCTTACAGTTGTTCGAGATGAAAAGTTGTAGAAATGGTGCACAAAATTATTGCGATCCACAGACACCACATGACTGTGTAACCGTTTGAAAAACTTATTTTGAGCATTCTTCAGGATTTTCAGAACTTGACCTGCAGAGTTTTAAAGTATGAACCTAAACACAACAGCCCGCGAACAAAATACCTATGATGCCATCGTGGTGGGATCGGGAATCAGCGGAGGTTGGGCTGCAAAGGAATTATGCGAAAAGGGATTAAAGGTATTGATGTTGGAGCGGGGCAAGCCTGTTGAGCATCCAAACTATCCTACCGCCACAAAAGATCCCTGGGAAATTGAACATCGGAACAGACTAACTACTGAAGACAAGGCCCGAGGCCACATTCAAATCCGACACTATTCTTATAAGCCCGATAACAAACACTTTTATGTAAATGATTTAGAGAACCCATACCACGAAGCCAAACGATTTGATTGGATTCGGGGTGATGTTGTGGGTGGACGATCTTTACTCTGGGGTCGCGCCACGTATCGATGGGCCGATCTTGATTTTGAAGCAAACAAGAAAGATGGTTATGGTGTCGATTGGCCAATTCGATATAAGGATCTTGAGCCATGGTATGATTATGTCGAATCGTTTATTGGCGTAAGTGGATATGCAGATGGTGTACCTCATCTTCCGGATGGAAAGTTTCAGCCTCCAATGGAGATGAATTGTGTTGAAAAGAATTTTAAAGAATCGGTCGAGAAAAATTTTTCCGACAGAAGAGTGATCATTGGAAGAGTGGCGAACTTAACTCAACCTGTAAAAGGTCGTGGTCAATGTCAGACACGAAATCTTTGTCATCGAGGGTGTCCTTATGGTGCTTACTTCAGTACGAACGCCAGCACATTACCAGCGGCATTTGCTACAGGTAATCTTACACTAAGGCCTAACTCAATTGTAAATCGTGTTCTCTACGATGAGCAAAAACAAAAAGCAATCGGTGTTGAAATTATTGATAGCGAAACGAATAATACCATTGAGTTCTATTCGAAAATAGTTTTTCTAAATGCTTCCACCCTGGGCACGGCTTTTATTTTGTTGAACTCTACTTCCAATCGATTTCCAAATGGGTTGGGAAATGACAGCGATCAGGCAGGTCGTAATTTGATGGATCATCATAAACAGGCCGGAGCCAATGCTATCGTGGAAGGATTTGATGATCAATATTATCATGGAAGACGCCCTACTGGTATATACATTCCCCGATATCGAAACCTGTCCGAGAAAAGAAAAGATTATATCCGAGGCTTTGGATTTCAGGGAGGTGCAGGCCGATCCGGATGGGCAAGCAAAACTTTTTCGAATGATATTGGTGAGGAGCTTAAGAAAAGTGTGCAACATCCAGGCGATTGGAATATTAATCTTGGTGGTTATGGAGAGTGTCTTCCGTATGCAGAGAATCGCGTGATGCTGAACACAACGCTGAAAGATAAATGGGGGCGTAATACCTTAACGGTAGATTGTGAATTCAAAGAAAATGAAATGGCTATGCAACACGATATGGGGAACTCAGCTGCGGAAATGTTGGAAGCCGCTGGCTATAAAGATGTGAAGCCATATGTGCGCACTTCATTCCCCGGCAATGCAAACCATGATATGGGCACAGCGCGGATGGGACGGGATTCAAAGACATCTGTGCTCAATGCTTTTAATCAAATGCATGATGTGAAGAATGTGTTCATCACCGATGGATCATGCATGACATCAAGTGCATGTCAGAATCCATCACTTACCTATATGGCATTGACTGCTCGCGCATGCGATTATGCTGTGAAAGAATTTAATAAAGGAAACATTTGACCTCACTTAAACTATAATATGAAAACACGCTTCATCATTTTTCTATTCTTGATTTGCGTTTCTACCAATGCTCAGAAAACTGAAAAAGGTTGGCGCAATCTTTTTAATGGCAAAGACCTCACCGGCTGGAAACAAATTAATGGAACAGCAAAGTATGAAGTGAAAGATGGAATGATCATGGGTACAACCACAGAAGGTTCTCCGAATTCTTTTATAGTGACAGACGAAATTTTTCAGGACTTTATACTTGAGCTTGAATTCAAGATGAACGATGGTACAAACTCGGGCATTCAAATCCGCAGTGAAAGCAAGCCCGACTATTTGAACGGAAAAGTTTTTGGGTATCAGTTAGACATTGATCCTTCAGCAAGAAGATGGTGTGGAGGAATTTATGATGAATCAAGAAGACAGTGGCTTTATCCTTTGGAATATAATCCTCCAGCGAAGAGTGCTTATCGTAATGAGCAATGGAACACCGTTCGCATTGAAGCGATAGGAAGTTCCATGCGCACCTGGATCAATGGAATACCGTGTGCCAATCTTTCTGACGACATGACACCGAAAGGATTCATTGCTTTACAAGTACATTCTATCGGTAAAGGAGAAGTGGCCGGAAAAAATGTGTGGTTTAAAAATATCCGCATCAAAACCGAAAATCTTCAGGCGTCACCCGCTGATAATATTTTTGTGATGAATCTTGTTCCTAATGTATTAACCGAACAGGAAAAGAAAAATAGATTAACACTGTTGTGGGATGGACAAACCACCACAGGTTGGAGAGGTGCTGGCAAAGAAAAATTCCCAGAGAAGGGATGGGAGATCAAAGACGGTGTATTGCAAGTTGTAAAATCTTCAGGAGGAGAGTCTACCAATGGTGGCGACATCGTAACACTGAATGAATATGGAGCATTCGATCTTCAGTTTGAATTTAAACTAACAGAAGGCGCAAACAGTGGCGTAAAATATTTTGTAACAGAAAAAGAAAAAAGTACGGGTTCTGCAATTGGTTTGGAGTATCAAGTGTTAGATGATGAAAAACATCCGGATGCAAAACAAGGTGTGGTGGGTAATAGAACTTTGGCATCGTTGTACGATCTAATTCCTGCCGATAGAAATCCAAGAGGCGCTAAGAAGATTGGCGAGTGGAATCAAGGTCGTGTTATTGTATATCCAGATAACCGTGTAGAACATTGGCTAAACGGATACAAGGTATTGGAATACAAACGCGGTGATAATATTTTCAAAGCGCTTGTCGCGAGAAGCAAGTATGCCAATTGGGAAAATTTCGGAATGGCAGAGAAAGGACACATCTTATTGCAAGATCATGGTGATAATGTATCATTCAGAAGTATAAAAATTAAAGAAATAAAATAGTTTAAGATTTCAGGTTCCAAGTTAATTCACCGTCTTTAACCTGGAACCTGGAGCATTGAACCTGGAACCTTAATATAAAATTTATGAAAAGCAACAGAAGAGACTTTATCAAAAAAACATCGCTTGCTTCTTTAGGAGCATTAGCGTTTTCAGCAAAAAGTTATGCTAACATTCTTGGCGCGAATGATCGCGTTCGCGTAGGTGTTGTTGGTTTTTCGGATCGCTTCAAAGGCTCTTTGCTCCCGAGCTTTATGAACCATCACTCGGAACTAAACTTTGATATAGTTGCTGTTTCTGATCTCTGGAAAAAAAGAAGAGAGGAAGGTCAAGCATTCTTAAAAGAAAAATTCGGTCACGATATTAAAGCGTGTGTCAATAATGATGAGCTGTATAAATCAAAAGATATTGATGCGGTCATTATCAGTACGGCAGATTTTCAACATGCGCTGCATACCATTGAAGCAATGAAAGCAAAGTGTGATACCTATACAGAGAAACCATTTGCTGAAACCATGGAAGACAATCGTGCTGCATTAAAAGCAGTGAAGGAGTCTAAACAAATTGTTCAGATCGGTTCACAACGAAGGAGCGGAGCAAACTATCATGCAGCAGCCGAATTTATTCAAAGCGGAAAGTTCGGTCCGATCGTAATGGTTGAATTGAACTGGAACGTAAATCAACCCGGTCGTTGGAGAAGACCTGAACTGGTAGCTGAACTTCGTGAACAAGACACCGATTGGAAACGCTTCTTAATGAATCGTCCGGTTGAAGCGTTCGATCCACGGAAATATTTAGAGTACCGTTTGTTCTGGCCTTACTCATCAGGTATGCCGGGTCAGTGGATGAGTCATCAGATTGATACCGTGCATTGGTTCAGCGGATTGAAACATCCACGCAGTGTTGTTGCTAATGGTGGAATTTATTTCTGGAAAGACGGCCGCAAAAACTGGGATACCACAACAGCGGTGTTTGATTATGGTGATGATAAACAAGGCTTCCAGGTTCAGTTTACTTCACGCATGGCAAACGGTGATGAAAATCCTATGGAAATTTATTACTCCAATGGTGGTGAACTCAATCTAAACACAAACAAAGTTTCAGGACGTGGAGGTTTGAATGAGCGACATTCCAAAGCCATGAAAATGCAAGCGAACATTTTAACAGAAGTTGATATCTCTCAATCAGCGGAAAAAGTTGTTGCTTCAGCCAATACAGGAGGCGACTCATTAACCTCGGCACACATGCGCAACTGGATGGAATGTGTTCGCAGCAGAAAAGAACCGCATGCACCCGTTGAGGCAGGATACATGCATTCTATTGCAACGATCATGACCAATGCCGCTGTTCGTTCAGGAATGAAAGCTACCTTTGATGAAGCGACTCAGGAAGTAATGGTCGGGGGCAAAGTGTTTAAATATTAGAGAATGAAAAAATCGTTTGTATTAACATTATTCGTGTTGAGTCTAACCACAACAATGCTTGCTCAAAAGAAAACCGATGGTTTTCGATTGGTGGATAATATTGATGAAAAGCAGATTAATGTTTTATACAACGATAAATTACTAACAGCATATTATTATGCTGACTCTATTAAGAAGCCTGTTCTGTATCCAATCAATACCTTATCAGGATTAACCGTTACGCGTGGGTTTCCGATTGCGCCAAGAGAAGGTGAATTAGTTGATCACCCACATCACATCGGCATGTGGCTGAACTATGAGTATGTAAACGGATTGGACTTTTGGAATAACTCGACCGCGATTCCTTACAAGAACAGAGCGCACTACGGCACCATTGTTCATGATGGTGTGGTGAAAACCGAATCCAGTAAAACAAAAGCATCATTAGAAGTAACGGCCCGATGGATTGATAAAGAAGAAAATATTTTATTGCGTGAATCGACCCGCTATGTTTTCTCTGTGGAGGAAGAGAATTTTATTATTGATCGCATCACGACTGTTGAGACCATTGATGAAGAAGTAAAATTTAATGATGTAAAAGATGGCTTCTTCGCCATTCGCGTAGCGCGTGAACTTCAACATCCTTCTGATAAACCAGAAGTTTTTGTTGACTCGAAAGGTATTGCCACAACTGTCCCCGCAATAAACAATGAAGGTATCACAGGAGAATACCTAAGCAGTGAAGGTATCAAAGGAAAAGCTGTTTGGGGAACCCGCGCGCGATGGGTAAGTCTGAGTGGTGAAATACAAAAGCAACCGGTATCGATTACCATTATTGATCATTCAAAAAATATTGGTTACCCTACGTATTGGCATGCACGAGGATATGGTTTGTTTGCGGCCAACCCGTTAGGACAAAAAGTTTTTAGTGAAGGGAAGGAGAAGCTTAATTTGGTTTTAAAGAAAGGCGAATCCATTACCTTTCGCTATCGGGTTGTGATTCGGTCAGCCAGTGAAATCTTAGCTTCTGACATTGAAGCTTTGGAAAAGGAATTTGAAGCGGCAGAGAAGTAGTAATTCAGCCGACTAAAATAAATTTCCTCAATCAAAGTTGAATTTCATTTTGTCTGTACGTTCTTCGTACTAAACTTTTCGTTCACCAGGGAGGTTTAAAGGTATGATTCAGAAAGCCAATAAAAGACCAGCCATGAAGAAAGTTAAGAAACCAGCCAGCAAACCAAACGCCCGTGTTCATAAAGATCTTCAGGGACTTGACATTACCATCGATCAGTTTGGTGAAATCAAGGCCAACATGAACATCGAAAAAATTAATGCCTTCCTTGATAAAAACGTGGATGACAAAAAATTAGAAGAGCGTGACGACTATCAGGAAATCAAGAAAGGAAAAAAGAAGAAATAAGTCTCAGAACAGCTACATAACTAGCGCAAGGGTCTCCCTTGTGCTTGACCCTTAACAGCGTCAAGCTGATACAACGAACCGTCTTGTCCTGAACGCGTTTACACCAAATCGCTGCTGCTCCAGAGACAGTTTACTTCTTATCAAATTTCAGCATCTAAAAATCATCCGATTTTTTATTTACTTCGTAAGTAGTACCTAAAAACAATTTTACCATGGCGCGATCACACGAAATTGATTATCAGATTAAGGGCGAAAGCATTCAGATTGTAGAAGTAGAACTTGATCCATCGGAGACGGTTATTGCAGAAGCAGGAGCCATGCTTTTTATGGAAGATGGAATTTCGTTCGAAAGTAAAATGGGAGATGGTTCCAATCCCAGTCAGGGTTTATTCGATAAATTATTATCAGCGGGTTCGCGCATGCTCACAGGCGAATCACTTTTTATAACACACTTCACAAATCGCGGAAGTAGAAAAGCAAAAGTAGGTTTTTCAGCTCCTTATCCAGGCACTGTTATACCGGTGGATTTATCACAAAGTCCGAACAACGAATTGATTGTGCAGAAGGATGGTTTTTTGTGTGCAGCGTTTGGCACCAAGTTGTCGATTACCTTTAACCGTAAACTCGGTTCTGGTTTAGTGGGAGGCGAAGGTTTTATTCTACAGAAATTGCAAGGTGATGGAAGAGCCTTTGTTCATGCTGGAGGTACTTTGATAGAGCGCACATTGAATAATGAAACACTTCGCGTGGATACGGGCTGTGTTGTAGCCTTTGAATCACAAATTGATTTTGATGTGCAAGCCGCAGGCGGTCTTCGTTCAATGGTATTTGGAGGTGAAGGAATTTTTCTCGCCACACTTCGTGGTACAGGTAAAGTATGGTTGCAATCCATGCCGATCCGAAAACTCGTTCAAGCTCTCGCACCTTACGGACGCAATAGTGGAAAAGAAGCCAGTTCTATTTTAGGTAATTTTCTTGAAGGGTGAGTTCAGAAGCGTTGTTGAAAAATTACCTCAACCAGATCGAGCTGATGAAGCTTTATTATTTCAAACTTGATTTATCAGGATGTCGCGCAGTAAACTGGCGGTAGAAATTTTGAATTTCTGTGAGATCTTTTTGATAATTACCTGTAGGATAAAAGACATCACCAAAGCCTGCTATTTTTTTACCATAGTCTAAGTAGCCCATTACAATGGGCACCTTTGCACCCATGGCAGTATGATAAAAACCCGATTTCCATTCCTTCACATATCCGCGAGTGCCCTCTGCAGGAATCATAAGAATCAATTCATCGCTTTCATGAAATTGATTGATCATTGCATCCACTAGGTTGTTGTGTTTTGAGCGATCAACCGGAATACCTCCTGAGGCGCGCATAATAATACCGAGTGGAAATTTGAAGAGACTTTTCTTTGCCAGAAATTGTACACGTACACCACAGCTATATAATGTTGCTAAAGAAATGGGGTAATCGTAATTGCTGGTATGGGGTGCAGCAACCAACACACATTTCTTAATAGATGGATCAAGCCGGCTTCCGATTTTCCAACCAATCAATTTTAAATAAAGTGCGCAAAGCCATTTCATTATTATAAAGATAGATTGTAACTCAGATGGTCTTCTTATATAATTGGTAATAGAACAATTAACCGAAGCTATTCAATCTCAAGATTTGTAATTTCTTTATAGGCAAAGTAGCCTTTGATTTTAGGCAGGTAACATTCGGTAGACTGATATTCAATCGTTACTTTTTTGCCAATCAATTTGCGGGGGTTGGTTAGATAATCATCTGAACCATTAAAATAATGAAGCCAAATTAACCGGGTCTCTTTACCACCATCTTCTTTTAGCGTAACAAATAGAAAACCATCCTCTTCAACCGATTTGATTTTACCCGATAGGCTGGAAACTTGTGGTTTATCGGATTCTGTTTTGTTCGCTTCGTCAATCAAGTAACCAAAAACAGAAGGACACAATGGCGCCATTTGAAGACCCACTTTTTCACCAAAACTTCTCATGGCTTTCGGATCGGTTATTTCAAGTTCAATGCCATTCTGCTGAATAACCTCTAGCAAACAAAAGCCAAGAGCCATTTCAATGGATTTCTTGTTAGCATCTTTTAAATCTTTTTTGCTGATACAATCACAGGTTTCTTGCGCCAGTTTTTGATAGTCCTGCGCATCCACGAATAACGTAGAGATCAAGAGACAAAATAGTAAGATTAGCTTTTTCATTTTGCTTGGTTTATGCTGGCAATTTAAGGGTATTGTTAAGATTATGAAATTCAGTTTGAGGGGATCTTCTATTACTTTAGACGTTGAGCATCGTCAGGGCTGAACACTTAATACCTTTAGGATAACGCTTTCAATTTCTTCTATTGATGGTGTTGCAGAAACTTCAAATATCGGTTTCAGAAAATAAACAGAATAGAAAGAAAGATCGGGACTGATTTCATTGGGTTTCCAGATTGGAGCGCACGTTAGTAAATGATACTGAGCATCACGCACATCAAAAACAAGAATTGGATTTATGCCATCATTAGATTGATCACCAAAAAAAAGAAAAACAGGAAAGTCGAGCAACTCAGAGCCTTTCAGATCTGGAATTAAATTCGCGTCAAAAAATTCGTACTTCATTACTTTGCTACTGATATTCGCTTGTGTCAGTGCATTGCTAACTAGATTAAGTTTATCGTGCATTACCTTAACGGGAATGTCATCAGCGGAGAACGTTTCAATCGAGATCCATTGCTGCGAACGTAGTCGTAAAAACTCAAGTGTCTCTCTGCCAATGGTGAGCTTATAATTGAAGAAGGAATAACCAGGCACAAAATAGCCGGGATAGAAATATCGGAGTTTTAAATTTCGACAGTGTTGTATTTTTAAATAGATCAAATACTTACCTAAGCTGAATTTTTTATAAGCAGGATCATAAAAGGAAGTAATGCCTTCTGCGCTCGCCTCGCCAACATCAAAGAAACCACAGGCAATTAGCTTTTCTCCATCGTGCAGTGTTACTTCAAAGGTGTTGAAGATGGAATTGTTTTCAGTTCGCCCATAGAGCAAACTGCTCAATGATTCAGAAGGTTGGAAGGGCAGTGAGTGTTTATAGTGTAAATACAGTTCTTCTTTTTCTGTTGTAATAGAAGCTGGTTTAATAGTTGTTCGAAATACAGCATTGCGTTTGAATAATTTTAATTGTGTGCTGTCGGCAATATATTCATCAAGCAAAATTCTCAGCCAGACCGTGCTGTATATCTGATCTTTAAAATGAACGAAGTTGGTAGTGAAAATACGTTGTGACATTCTGAACCAGCCACGCTCAAGGTAAGCATCCAGATGCTGTGGCAAGAGTTGATCGGGTAAATGAGCATCGGCAAACATAATGGCAATATAATTTTTCTCATGTTGATCCGGTTGCACTTCATCACAATGAGCGCGATAATATCCCGGACTTCATTGGAAATAAGAAATTGTAAAGAAATAGATCGATATTCACCTCAATAAAAAACAAATGTCTGTTACTTCAACACGAAAGAAAATATACCTTGCTACCCAAACCATAGTTTAGCAATGAAGTTTCTGTTTATAGTTTTCCTGATTATCAGCACCCATACCTTTGGCCAAGCAGATACTGGTCTTGCTGCAATTGAAGAATTCCAAAAAGAATTAAACAAAGAGTATAAAGACAAAGTAAAATCACCACTTGACCCCAAAGTACGAAAACACTTTAAGGGGCATGAGTTCTTTCAGGCAGATTTAAAATATAGGGTAACGGCAACATTGCGTATTACCGAGCCAGCACCATTCTTCAAAATGAAAACATCTTCCATGGCCACACCGGAGTATCGTGTTTTTGGTGTGGTTGAATTTGTACTGGATGGAACAACGTTTAAACTTCCAGTTTACCAATCGAAAAAATTGATGGCAACGGATACCTATCGCGACTACCTCTTTTTTCCGTTTACGGATTTAACAAACGGAACACTTACCTATCCTGGAGGACGGTATATTGAATTGAGTATACCAAAGGAAGGAAGCGAAATTGTAATTGATTTTAACCAGGCCTATAATCCATATTGTGCTTACAGCACACGGTACTCCTGCCCCGTTGTGCCAGCTGAAAATCATCTTGATATTGAAATTCTTGCAGGGGTGAAGTACACACCAAAGAAATAGTATGTTCGTTTCAAAACGGATAACTTTCTAATCAATTTCCGAATCATCTCTTGCTGATTTAATTCTTTCGAACAGTTCTGACGGAAAATGTATTTTTACCGTATGAAGAAAAAAGAATGTCCATCATGTGCCATGGAGATTGACGCGAAAACCAAGGTATGTCCGATTTGTCAATATGAATTTCCTGCGCAAAACCAGTGGTTCAAATGGCTGGCCATTGTGCTTGTTATTCTTTTTATTTTAAAGATGATATTCTAAAAAAAAGATCCGGCCATTGCTGACCGGATCTTTTCAAAAAATCCTCATTCAATTTTATCGAACACAAAAACCGTACGAGGATCAACTACTTCTCAGAGGTTGACACCTGTGATGGAGTTTTGTGTTACTAAATTTGATAAAATCTGTTTGGGACTAGACATTTGTACCTCCTTTCTTTTAGTGAAACATAAACAGCGAGCGGGTTTCAACTCAATGTTAAATACCAAAGCGATGTTGATAACGAACATTATCGAAGGCAAAACGCCAGACATGTGAAAATGGTTTAACTGTGTTTAAATAAGTATGATCAGAGGTACTCGAATCTAGATCATGTTCCTAATTTCCTGGAATATCGTAAACAAAAAAAATAGCCTGAAATGCAAAAAGCCTGAAATCGTTAGATTTCAGGCTTTTCTACTTAATGCTGTTTCCAGCAGAGGAAGAGGGATTCGAACCCCCGGACCCCGTAAAGGGTCTCCGGTTTTCAAGACCGGTGCAATAAACCGCTCTACCATTCCTCTGTATCGGCTTATTCCCTAAAATTTAGGACTGCAAATGTATAGTTTTCTCACCTTTCTCCAAAAGAAGAATGAGAACATTCTATCTAGAATCGTCTCCGTAGTCCAGAAAAACTTTCTTTATCTCCTTGTCGTCAGGGGCACTTGTTTTTTTTGCGTATGCATCTAACTCCAATAGAACTATTCGTTGGTCGTTTATGGCCGCGCGCATCTTCTCGATGTCTTTGTCAAATTCAGCATTTCTGCGTGATGATTTTAAAGAATACTTTCTGGCAAACTCATCTCCAGTTGCTTGTATTTTATTCCGGATGTCAATATCAATCTTAATCTTTTCTAAGATGCCTTCTTTTGAACGGCCCAGAACTTCCGTTGCTTCTAATGTGCCTAAGGTAAGCACGGTGGTTCCTCCAACACCGGCAATAACTTTCGCCTGGGCAGGATCATTTACAATTATAGGAGTAAAGCCGGTTGCTGCGCCAAGAGTTGCGTTCATGATAGACCGGTTTTTTTTTCCTTTTTTTGCTTTTTTATAATCGTTGTTCAGTTTTTTCTGTTCGGCATCCAGTAGTTGTATGAGCTGAGCAGCATCCGCCAGATTGCTCTTATATTTTCCAAAAAGGTGCTTGTCTTTTTTTATCAGGTTTTCGGTATCAGCAATTCTGATTTTTATTTTCCGCTGCGTGCGATTGTTCGATTTGTCGAGAGCAAAGAAAACAATCTCAGAGGTTAACGAGGTTTGAGTATCATCTACATAATCATAGCCAGGAGACCAGATAAATTCATACTGCAACGGAGTGTTCTCCTTGAGGCTTGTAAGTGGAATGCGGTTATCACTTGGAATAAAACCGGTACTGCGAACATTGTCGTCTCCATTTGGATCGGAGATATAAAGCTTCAGGTTAAGAGTCTCATCTTCTTTAATAGTGAAAAGTGTATCTCCCGGAACAATAAGAATTTCTGATGGTAAATCTTGTTGAGTCTGTGCAATTCTAAGCTTACCTTTTGTCTCTGCTTTATCCGGCTGATCTTGTACAATAAATTCAACCGTAACAGGATTACTCCTTAATCCATAGAACTGGCTTCGAGAAGGATTCCATATAAACTGACCAAGTGAAGAAAGGTTGGTTCCTTCTGGCATTTGAGATTGGATTGCTTTGAAGACTAAAGGGTCTCCATCCGGATCGTAGACATATTCACCAGCAATCTGATAGGTATTCAAATTGGATTGCTTCACATAAAATAGAGGAAGGTCTTCTACAACCGGAGGGCGGTTGATGTGCTCAACCGTAAAGGTTATTGCTTTTCGTTCTCTGTGTTCATCCTTAAATGAAGCTTCAAAAATTACAGTAAAGTCTTTTGTTTTCGAAACACGATCAACCAAATCAAATCCCGGTTTCCAATAAAAATTACCTAGCGAATCAAAGCGAATCTGAAGTTCGTTAGCGCCTTCCACAGAAAACCAAGCTGTAGATTGGCCTATTACTTTTACCTGAAACGCTAATTCCTGATTTTCTTTCAAGTGGTTCCAGCCCACGGAATCCGGAAAAATAAGCATCTGACTGTTTTGCGCAAAAGTGGTTGTGGCTACAATTGAAAGAAAACAGAGAAGGAATAGGTATTTCACTCGGTAAAGATTTCAGTTGTTATTAAAATTGGAGCGTAAATTTAAGAAGTTGAATATTGTAAGTCATGGCCGATATTAAAAAGAAACATACAAGTAACACTTTCTTTGATGATGTGTATGAAGTAGCGAAGCTAATTCCGAAGGGTCGGGTTACAAGTTATGGTGCCATTGCCCACTATTTAGGTGCAAAATCGGGTGCAAGAATGGTGGGATGGGCAATGCACGGTTGTCCTTCGGATGTACCCGCACACCGGGTAGTAAATAGCGTTGGATTGCTTACGGGCAAACATCATTTTAAAAAACCCAACATGATGCAGCGAATGTTGGAAAAAGAAGGAGTAAAAGTGGTTAACGATAAAATTGTGCGTTTTTCTGATCTATTGTGGGATCCATCCAAGGAACTGGAATAAACTAAGCCCATTCAGAGAAAAATCCCTCCCAAAACTGGGAAGAACATAGACCAAGACACTGAAATCTTGGGAATTTCAATGATTCCATACATGGCACGTGGTTTGGAATACTTGGAGCAAAACAAGACTTATGAAAGCTCTCATCGTAGCCTCAGCCATTGTCCTTGCATCTACTTCCTTATTTGCAAAAGAAGCTAAGCCAAATGGTGAGTCGCTTACGGTAGTCTCTTCGAAGTACAAAAACCTTTTTGTTTTTAAAGCAAAGAAAAAATTTTCCGGAGCAACGGTAGAAATCTTTTCTTCAAATGGAGAGATGGTAACATCTCAGCAACTTCAGAAGCGCAAAATGATTATTAATTTTTGTGATGTTCGATACGATACCTATACGATTCGCATTGCGAAAGGAAACGAAACGCAAGAGTTTCAGTATGTAAAGAAATAACGTATGCTTTTAGCATACACTTAAAATAGTGGGGTTTGGTTTTAATCGGGTTTAGGTCACTTCAAACAGAAGTGACCTTTTCCTTTTTACAGGACTATGAAGAAAGATCTTTTGTAGTGACTGATCGTTGTGAAATTATCCAAAGCCCAATAAAAGTAAGAAGCCCATTTATAATTAGAATCTCAACTCCTATTTTATATCCTCCTAAATAGTGTTCTGAATTTGTACTGATGAGGTATGATAGAATAGGAGACAGCACACAGATAAGCGGAACACGATTATCTTTTACCTGTCGTGTCGTAAACAATCCAAAAGAAAAAAGACCGAGTAAAGGTCCATAGGTATAACCGGCAACGTTCAGCACAGCATCAATCACGGAACGCTCGTTTATTTCTTTAAATATTAAGATGATAATGAGAAAGAGAAGAGAGAAGGCAACATGAACAAGGTGTTTTTGATTCTTTTTTACTTTCTCTTCTTTGTTTTTAAAGTCAAGAAAATCAATACAAAAAGAAGTAGTTAATCCAGCAAGTGCAGAGTCGGCACTGGCATATGAAGATGCTGTAATGCCTAACAGAAAGAAAATCCCAACCCCTATGCCAAGTTCTTGAAAAACCAATCGGGGAAAGAGCTCATCGGTTATTTCAGGAATCGGAATATTATTCTTAACACTGTACGTATAGAGTAGTGCACCTAATGTTAAGAACAATAGGTTAACAAAAACTAATATCAGACTAAACCAGAACATGTTTTTTTGTGCATCGCCCAGTGTTTTACAAGTAAGATTCTTTTGCATAATCTCTTGATCCATACCCGTCATGGTAATGGCAATGAATGCTCCACCCAAAAATTGTTTAGGAAAAAACATCGTTGAGTTTATATCATCAAAATAAAATATCCGAACATAATTACTTGCGCTTACACTTTCAATCATTTCTGGAAGCGACATACCCAGTTTATTAGTGATTTGCCACACAGCAATGCATACTGCTGAAATCAGAAAGAAGGTTTGAAAAGTATCCGTCCACACGATGGTTTTGATTCCGCCTTTAAATGTGTAAATCCAGATGAGAATGATGGTGGTTGCAACCGTTACAAAAAACGGTACATGCCAGGCGTCAAAAAGGAAAAGTTGAAGTACGGTTGCTGCGAGATAAAGCCGTAAGGAAGACCCTATGGTGCGAGAGATGAGAAAAAAGAAAGCCCCTGTTTTATAAGACCAGAAATTAAATCGCTTGTCTAAATACGTGTAAATGGAAACTACATTGAGTCGATAGTAGACAGGCATTAACACGCCAATGATTACCCAATACCCAACCAAATAACCGAGCACTATCTGAAAGTATCCAAACCCGATTTTGCCAACATTTCCAGGAACCGATATAAAGGTGACTCCGGAAAGAGATGCTCCGATCATACCGAAGGCAACTAAAAACCAAGGTGATTGACGATTACCTGTGAAGAATGTGTCGGTATCTGCGCCTTTTGAAGTAAGAAATGAAATGAGGATCAACATGCCGAAATAAAGCGCCAGAATGATGATGACAAGCGTTGGAGTCATGTGCAAATACAATTAGAAGGCAAAAAATCATGTAAATATGGTCAAATCCAAATGATGGTAATTTTGTTTTCCTTCAGACGGTTGAATTTGGTTAACTTTGTAAAAATTATTGCAGTTATGAAACCTGCCCATAAAGAGGAAGAATTGGTTGATGTGATGGAGGTAACAGAGACTACCGATCTGATGAATCTGGTCGTGTTTAATGACGACTTCAATACCTTTCATCATGTTATAGAGACGTTGATTAAAGTATGTAAGCATTCAGCTGAGCAAGCTGAGCAATGCACATTAATTATTCATCATAAAGGTAAGTGTGCAGTGAAGAATGGAACATTTGATTTTCTTCGCCCTTTTCGTGAAGCCATTTGCGAAGTAGGTATTGACGCACGCATCTTGTAGTGTATAAATCATTTAGTTTCATAACAGGTAATTGGTGATCGGTATTCAGTGGTTTTAATAAAACAAGTGTTCACCGATTACTGAATACCGAACACTGATAACAAAATATCACAATTAATGTAGTCCATACTTAACATAGACTACACTTTTAAATTAAGAAATCCATCGTGGAGTATCCTTCCAAACTTATTGAAGAGGCCGTTAACCAGGTTGCCAAACTTCCGGGTATTGGAAAGAAGACTGCATTGCGTTTAGTTTTACATCTTATCAAAGAGAAAAAAGAAAACACATTTGCGCTTACAGAAGCGTTGCAAAACTTAAGATCAAAAATCAGATTTTGTAATACGTGCCAAAATATTTCGGATACTGAACTCTGCTCTATTTGTGCCAGTCATAAACGAGATCGCTCTTTACTCTGTGTTGTGGAGGATGTAAAAGATGTGATGGCCATTGAAAACACTGCGCAATACATGGGCTTGTACCATGTGCTCGGTGGTGTTATTTCTCCAATGAATGGGATTGGGCCTGCTGATTTAAAAATTGAATCGTTGGTTGAGCGCCTTCATCATGGTCAATCTGAAATAAAAGAAATTATTTTAGGGTTAAGCCCAACAATGGAAGGCGATACCACTGCCTTTTATATTAACAGACGAATAAAAGATGCTGGTTTAAAAGTAAGCATCATTGCCCGTGGAGTACCGGTTGGTGGCGATTTAGAATATGCTGATGAAATTACCTTAGGGCGAAGTATTTTGGGAAGAACTTTGTTCAGTTAAATACACGGAACTTCATCAACACATTCTGTTGATTTCTTTTTCTGGCGCTAGACTTAATCAATGCGCTTCCAGCCAATTTACTCCTACACCAACCTCTACTTCCATAGGTACTTCGAGATGAACTGCATGTTTCATTAAACTTACAATGTTCTCCCTTATCTTTTCGACTTCACTTTTGTGAACATCAAACACCAACTCATCATGCACTTGCATGGTCATTTTTGATTTGAGTTTTTCTTTCTCCATCCAACGATGAATGTTCACCATAGCAATTTTAATAATGTCAGCAGCGCTTCCTTGTATAGGAGCATTGATGGCATTGCGTTCAGCAAATCCTCTTGTAGTTTGGTTGCGCGAATTAATATCACGTAAGTATCTGCGTCTTCCTAAAATGGTTTCGACATATTCTTTTTCTCGTGCTGTATTAATGGAATCATCCATGTAACGTTTGATCGCGGCAAACTCTGTGAAGTATGATTGAATAATTTCTGCTGCTTCTGTTCTGGATATACCTAAGTTCTGCGATAAGCCAAAAGCGGTGCTTCCATATAGAATTCCGAAGTTCACTTCTTTTGCTTTACGTCTCATGTCGGGCGTAACACTGGCAAGTTCTACTTTGAAAACTTTGGCTGCCGTTGTTGTGTGAATATCACGACCATTGCGAAACGCTTCGATCATGGTTTCATCTTTTGCAAAGGATGCCGCAATGCGCAACTCAATTTGAGAATAATCGGCAGACATGAAGAGGTAATCTTCACCGCGTGATACAAATGCCTTTCGAATCAATCTACCTTTCTCTGTGCGAATTGGTATGTTCTGTAGATTTGGATTGTTCGAACTCAATCTTCCTGTAGCGGCAACAGCTTGGCGGTAATCGGTATGTATTCTTCCATCGGTTTTGCTGATCATCCGCGGAAGCGCATCAACATAGGTAGAGCGAAGTTTCTCGTATTCACGATAGTCTAATATTTTTTTCGCGATAGCATGCTCTGTTAAACCTTGCAAAACATCTTCACCGGTTGCGTATTGACCTGTCTTTGTCTTCTTTGGTTTGTCAATCAACTTCATTTTATCGAACAACACTTCACCCAATTGTTTTGGTGAACCAATATTAAATTCTGTTCCGGCAAGTTTGAAAATTTCTTTCTGAACAAGATCGCTATCAGCACGAAGCTCTTCCGACATTTTAGCCAGGGCGTCTACATCTATTTTAACGCCTTCAAATTCCATTGCAGCCAATACGGTTACCAATGGCATTTCAGTATCGTTCAATAGTTTTACGTGGCGTCTCTTCTCTAATTCGGGCTGTATCTTATTGCGCAATTGATAGAGATGATCGGCACGTTCACACAATCTTTCTTTTATATCGGCATGGTCTTTTGGAAGAATATCATAGTGCAAATACTGCGAACATAAAATTTCAAGATCGTGCGATGCTTCAGGTTCAATAAGGTAATGAGCCAACATCACATCAAACAATTGGCCCTTTAATTCAACACCCGCTTTTTTCAAGGCCAGCATGGTTCCTTTTATGTTGTGACTAACTTTTGATATTGCGCTGTCCTCTAAAATCGATTTTAGAGTATCATCTACTTTTCCATCGTGGCACAAAACAAAATAAGCTTCATTCTCTTTGTATGAAAATGAAAGACCTTTCAAATGAAAATCAAAGTTTGGAAGTTCATCGGTAAGTGAATCAATTGCGAAGAAGGGTTGCGATTGTAAATTTTTTACGAGTGTGGCAAGTTGCTTGGGATCTTCTATTTGTATGTATTCAACTTCTTTTGATGATCTGTTTTTTCGTTCACCAGGTAGCGCTTCTGCTGATTCATTACCTTGTCCGAACATAGAGAGTTGAGAGCTCTGTGCGGATTGAGGTGCAGAGGTTGTTGCTGACCCCGTTTCACTAAAGGCACGTGCTGCAATAGTTTTAAATTCAAGAGCATCAAAAATTGGTTTGAGCACTTCAACATTAGGTCCTGAATATTCAAGAGCTTTTTCATCGAACGCAACGGGCACATCAATCACGATCGTGGCCAATTGTTTAGACAGCAGTGCCTGATCTCCATATTGTTTTACCAGTTCTTTCTGCTTTCCTTTTAGTTCATCAGCATTCGCGATAATATTTTCTATCGATCCATATTTCTTCAACAATACAGCAGCGGTCTTAGGGCCGAAACCCGGAATGCCTGGAATATTATCAGAGGTATCTCCTTGCAAGCCGAGCATATCAATTACCTGATTTACATTATCAATGTCCCACTTTTCACATACTTCCTTTGGCCCCATAATGTCAACACCATTTCCGAGGTAGGCTGGTTTGTATAACCAAACATTTTCTTTCACAATTTGCCCGTAATCTTTATCGGGTGTCATCATGAACACATCGAATCCTTGTTTGGCTGCTTCTGTCGCTAATGTTCCAATAACATCATCAGCTTCATAACCGTCTAATTCTAAAATCGGAATATTAAAACCACGTATTATTTCCTTTACTTTGGGAACGCCACTTCGAATGTCTTCCGGAGTTTCTTGTCTGTTGGCCTTGTACTCGCTGAATATTTCATCACGAAAAGTTTTGGCAGCTGTATCGAAGGCAATACCTATATGGGTTGGTTTTTGTTTATGCAAAACCTCCAGCAAGGTATTGGTAAAACCGAACGGCACTGAGGTGTTAATACCTTTTGAATTGATGCGTGGTGTTTTAGCGAACGCGAAATGCGCACGGTAAATAAGGGCGTAGGCATCGAGAAGAAATAGTTTTTTGTTTGACTGGCTCATGATGCAACTTAGGAATTGCTGTTGACAAACGAATGCAAAAAGATTACTTTTAGAGAATATGAAAAGAAGAAATTACACTTGAGTAGTATGCTCCTTTTTCTATAGTTAAATGGATTACAAAGATTCCCCTCCCAAATCCTGACTACTACCTAACGACTAATCCATGAGTACAGCTTCATCGCCTCTTGAGAAATTTTTCCACTGGGAAAAAACAGTGCCTCAAAATATCTTCTTCCGACAGCCAATAAATGGCGAGTGGAAAAACTGGACCTATCAGCAAGCAGGAAAAGAAATCCGCATATTGGCCGGGGCACTTTCGACATTTCCACCTAAATCTAAAGTCGCCATTCTTTCAAAAAATTGTGCGCATTGGATTATGGCCGACCTTGCCATTATGATGGCCGGTCACATTTCAGTTCCATTGTATGCCAATAGCTCGGCTGCTTCTATTAAACAAATTCTGGAACACAGCGAATCAGCAGCCATTTTTGTAGGTAAGCTCGATGATTATGATGTTCAGAAAAAAGGTATTCCCGACTCGGTTCAAAAAATAAGTGCTTCCATCTACGGAATTCATGAAGGTCTCTTATGGGAAGAAGTAGTTGACACACATGCTGCAATGCCTCATGCTGTAGAGCGAAGTGCTGAGGAATTGCTTACCATTATGTACACCTCCGGAACAACAGGTATTCCTAAAGGCGTGATGTTTAATTCAAACGCATTCGATCATACTACTGATATCCTGATACGCTATTTACGTACCTGGGAAACACTTCCAGATCATCCCCGACTTTTTTCCTACCTACCGCTTTGTCATATCGCTGAGCGCAATCTCACTGAAATGTTAGCGTGTTACACGGGTGCTACTATTTCTTTTGTTGAATCGCTCGAAACTTTTGGCAGAGATTTAGCATCGGTTCAACCTGATTTGTTTTTTGGAGTGCCTCGCATCTGGGCGAAATTTCAAGAGAAGGTTCTTGAAAAAATGCCACAGAAAAAATTGGATACACTTTTAAAAATCCCAATAATCAACAGCATTGTGAAGAAGAGCATCACAAAAAAACTGGGCCTGTCTAAAGCGGGTTTAAAAGGAACTGCCGCTGCACCCATACCAGTATCTTTGTTAGAGTGGTTTGATTCATTAGGTATTCGCTTACGCGAAATTTATGGGATGACTGAAAACTGTGCGCTATCGCATTCAAATCAGAAGGTAATTCGATTTGGAACAGTTGGAAATGCAATGGAAACGGTGGAGGTTAAATTCTCAGAAGATCATGAAATTTTAACGCGACACGTTGCCCTCATGATGGGTTATTATAAAGAGCCCGCAATGACTGCAGAAGTTATGACAGCAGATGGATACTTAAGAACCGGAGACCAGGGCGCAGTTGACGCGGAAGGATTTCTTACGATCACAGGTCGTGTCAAAGATTTATTCAAAACAGACAAAGGGAAATATATTTCACCAGCACCTATTGAAATGAAGTTGATGAAGAACAGTAACATTGAGCAAGTGTGTGTAGTTGGTATGGGTATTCCTCAACCTATTGCCTTGGTAAATTTATCGGCAGCCGGAAAATCAAAATCAAAGGAAGAAATTGTGCAGAGTCTCACGGCATCGTTAGAAGAAATAAATCCTTCTCTTGAACATTACGAGCACTTGAAAAAGATTGTGGTTATGAAAGATGAGTGGAACATTAATAATGGATTGATGACACCCACGATGAAAGTTAAACGCAATGAAGTAGAGAAAATACATTTGCCGAAATATCCGGGTTGGTATGCCCAGAGTGCAGTCGTAGTTTGGGAATAAATAAAAAAGTCAGGTTAACGCCTGACTTTTTTATTACGGATTAAACCTTATTCTATTTCAATCTCGCATTAAAGAATGCCAGCGTATTTTGATAAGCATCTTTCGCTGCCACTTCATTAAAAGTGCCCATCGCATTACTTGGATTTGCAAAGGCATGATCGGCATCATAGGGCTTTGTTGTTAAGCTCTTTCCGGCTGTTTTCATGTTCGCTTCAAACTTGTCAGTCATTTCTTTGTTAATCCACTTATCCTGAGTTGGCCAGATGTTGAGCACATCACAATTCAGTGTTTTTAATTTCTCAACATCATCAACGGGCATACCATAATAAATTACACAAGCCGCAGCTTGCTTACTAGCATTAAGCGATGCAAGAAGTGACTGACCGCCACCAAAGCACCAACCAATGGTTCCTATTTTTGCACTTGATCCAACGTATGCTAATGCCCCTTTCACAATTACATCTCCACGTTGTTGTTGAAAAGCCTGCATGTATTTTTGAGCGTTCTCACGATCAGTAGCAACATTACCATCATACATATCGATGGCTAGAACATTTACGTTGCCTAAGTCTTTGTACAATTCTTCCGCCTGACGTTTAATGTTGTCGTTCAATCCCCACCATTCCTGAAATACAAAAATCCAGTTATTGGTTTTTTTCTTGGCCATGATTACATAACCATTTCCATCTTTTCCATCAGCACATTTAAAGGTGATCATCTTTCCGCCTTCTTCACTAATGTGAACATAAGAGCGCGGCAAGGAGTGTGCTGCATTGAATGATTTGTTTGAAGCGAAGAGCGCAAACTTATCGGTGGATGATGTGTGGCAAACCGTGATGCCATCTTGTGCGAATCCAACTCCTGTAAAGAATAAGCTGATTGCCAGTAGAATTAATTTTTTCATACGTAATAGTAAAAGATTTTAGACACTTGATGTGAGATATTAGACTTGAAATTTTAGACTAGTCAGCTAACACAAATGAATGTCAAAAGGTTTAGATGACAACCATTTGCACATCGACCAATTGATCATCAGCACATTACTCCTTCCACTGTCCGCGGATCACCCGATCGTAGGTAATAAAATCGGTGTTGATAGGTTCAAATCCTTTTTGACGAAGTAACAGGGCAATTTGTGCGCGGTGATAAGACGAATGATTTACCAGGTGAATCATAATCGTCTCCACATTATTAATGTAAGGATCGCCTGTGTAGTTGTTGTAACTCAATTCGCGATTAAAGTCATCTGTGCTCTCCACAAATTCCAACCAATGCTTTCCAATATTTTCTGCCATAGCAATAAGTTGATCAAGCGTATATTCTCCCCAAAGTTTTACCTGAGCAGGTGGCAAGCCTTTGATGCGATGAAGCCACAGAAACTGAGCCGCTACAATATGCCCCATGATGGTGAGGATTTTTTCATCGCTCACATTTTGTTCTTTTAGTTTATTGAGTACACGCTTGTTCGACCAATAATTGTACTGATAGAGTTTTAAGAAATACGACTTCATGCTGGTTTATTATAGAGTTGGTTTGGAATGCAAGTTATCAATATTGCAAATGCCAGTACAGCGTTAATCGTTAATTGTTAATGGTCTTTAGATTTTAAGCTCGGTGGTTTTCAACGGATAACGATGAAGCACTAAAATTCAGATTGCAGTTCTACAAATACACGTGACGATGTCTGAAGTGACATCACGATTAACCATTAACTTTTAACTCCTCACCCTACCGAATGTCAGTATGTTGATCCAACATCCAGCCCGTCAAACTTAATCGCTCGCGATTGGCTAGTAACACTTCATGCTCAAGTTGGTCACTGCGAAAGCAAATTAATCGTCCGGCAACCGGAAGGAAATCTTTTGTTTCATCCTTAAGGTAAATACGAAGTTGCCCGCCATGTTCTTCTTTCCAATCGTGGTTCAGGTAACAGATGACGGACAGCTTTCGATGATCATCTTTTTTAAACTGATCGAGATGTCGTTTGTAAAAAGATCCGGCAGGATAGATTGTCATGTGTACTTCAGAGTCTTTTAAACTGAGGTACAAACTCTGATTGAGGAACAATATAAGATCGTTCAGCCGATCAAGGTAAATTTTAACCGATGCTGGTGCTGTATTCTTGTCGAGCCATTGAATATAATCTCCCCGAATGGATTCGTTAATTTGATGTTGTTGACTTTTGCCAATACCTGCCTTCTTAAATTGGGTCAGGCCATTTCTAAACTCGTCAAGTTCTAGAATTGCGTTTACTTCCTCCTGACTTAAAAACTGATCGACCACAGCATAACCCTCTTCAGCGAGTCCATCGGCAATTGCATTAAAAACTAAATCCATGTAACAAATTTAGATATAGAATGTCTATAATGCAGCGTTCACGGTTTGAAGTTCGAGGTTAAAGGTTCAAAGTTCCAGGTCTAAAGTTTACGGTATGAAGAGGAAAAAATTGTCAAAAGTGTCAATCAGTAGTAATCATACGATGACCGATCACCGATCACCGATCACCCAAAATCTATATAGTTATATTTTCTTTTTCTATTTTCTTCTCTTATCAACCCTACTTACCAGTTGTGGGCCAAAGGAAAATATCGTGCTGCGAAAGATAAAGGATGTGGTGGTGGATGGCACTACGGATCCGATGTTAAAGGCTAAGGCTATTTTCTACAACCCCAACAACATCAAGATGAACCTTAAACGGATCAATGTTGATGTGTATGTCAACGGAAAGAAAGTGGCAAATGTTAATCAAAAAATGAAACTGCTCATTCCTGCTAAGGGTGAGTTCACCATTCCTCTGGAAGTGAAACTGGCAATGAAAGAACTTGGATTGATGGATACTCTTCTTGGTTTTCTAGGTGGCAAAAAATTCAATGTAGAGTATAAAGGCAGCATTCGGGTAAACTATAATGGACTACCCATCAGGGTTCCGGTGCATTACAAAGACGAAATCCGCGTACGGTTCTAAATTGTGTTTCGTTTTACATTGGGATGATTACCTTTCTTTAACCAAACGTCATTTTTATGGAAGGTGGATCACAGCAGTTATCCTCACAGAAAACAATTGATTCTTTGCAGCAACAGATTGATGAATTAACGCGTGAGAAACAGCAAATTATCAGTCTG